>OLIZ01000002.1_pt1 | contig 128929 bp, 126 predicted proteins | sample 1603431 | NCBI WGS metagenome assembly OLIZ01 (sample SAMN04436982, study PRJEB24849) | human gut metagenome | biome: human gut; feature: NICU; material: stool | host: Homo sapiens | place: USA: Saint Louis, MO | collected 2010-07-03
AATGTACTTTATGCTTCTAATTCAGTTATATCAATGGTTTAAGTCTTGTTTAGTCAATTGTACATAAACTTTTAGTTTACTTTCATAACCAAAAAAATTTTTTAAGCCAATTATACTCGATTATGTACTTTATTTAAGTGAACACTGGAATTTTTTACTACTCTCAATTCAGGTGAAAATGTACTTTATTTAAGTGAAAACTAAAATTTTTTCAAATGTACATTTTGAAAATAAAAAAACACTCTAATATCAATTTAATGAAATTTAGAGTGTTTTTATTTATCTATATTTTTTTTAACTGTACAAAGTGTTCTTGCTTTCTTCTGTGGCCTTTGCAAATGGAACATGCTCTTTTTTTTCGTTTTTTATATGCCATTCTTTCTTTTACTTGAATTTTGTAACGGTGATTAAGATTTTCTTGACATATCCACCATACAGGCAGATTGCTCAACTCTGTAATTTCAGTTGGGCTTGCTATTAGGAGGTTATTCAAATAATCCCACTCAGGCATTAGACTTTGTTGTGTCGTTGCTAAGTCATTAAATCCTTTTAAAACTTTTTGATTCCTACAATATGGGCACGAATTTTCTCTGTAATATTTTTCTTTTATGACTTGCTGATATTCTCCAGTGCATACAGGACATTTCCACCATACGGTATATGTTGAATTAAATCTTACTGAAGACATTTCTTGTTTATTTACTGAAGACCATTCTTTAATTAACCAAGGATGTGTTGTTTCAAGATCATTATAACCTTTTGCAGTCTTCTTAAAAGAACAATATGGACAACATTGGTCATTTTCATGGCGTTCAGAAATTTTTGCTTTAAAACTTCTGTGACATTTTCGACAAACCCAATTGGTTAAAGCATTTGAATCATAAAAGAAGATATCAATATCACCATTCAGTTCTTTTACCCATTCATTGTTTAAGTACGGTTTAACATAGCTTAGTGTTTCATTTGGTTTAGGAAGTTTTTTATTACAGTAAGGACATATAGAGTTGAGACTATTAGAATTATTGTTTGTAAACACACCTAGAACAATCCCTAATCTCTCCTTAAATTCTAAATCACAACAATCACAAATCCAATTAAATATTTTATTCTCGGATTCTGCCGATTTCGTCACCTCATCAGGTTTTTCTAAATTCTTGCTACTCCAAAGGTCACACAACTCAGGATAAGTATCTGCAATTGTATTATAACCTTTTAATACTTGTTCATCATTACAATATGGACAGCTATTTATTACTTCTTTTCTTATTGGAATTGAACAAAGGTATTCACCTTGACAAACAGAACACTTCCACCAATATTTTTTTGTTTCAATGTGGCTCAATGCTAAATGAACAGGCAATCCATTTTTTTCGCTCCATTCTTCCTGTAATTTTGGGAAATTATAGAGTATATCATTGTTAAAAACAAGTGTATCCCAATCACAATGATTAGGACAAGTTTGAAAATTACTATTCTCTAAGTCGGTTCTTGAAATCATTTCATTAGGACTGCAATGAAAATTTACATTGCAACAAGGACATTTCCAATTTATACATTCAGAAGACTTATGCCAGTATTCAGAAATAGATTTATCATTACTTTTATCCCAAAATTTCTCTAAATATGGATGAGTTTCTTGTAAAGTATTATATCCTTTTAACATCAATTTATTATCACAATAAGGGCAGCCTTCAAGATGCCTTTTGACAACACTACATTCATATTGACCATGACATTTAAAACACTGCCATCTTACTAAGATGTTGGATAAACTATCAATCATATTACTTTTTACATGAGTTGGAATAAATTGCTTAAAAAGATTTCTATCTGTATGTAATAGGGGGTTCGCTTTCACTTTAATTGGGGTATCGAATGTAGCTTTACAGTTAGTACAATAGAAACTATATCTTTTGATTCTTGAAATTAGCTGATCAATAGACAACTTAAAGATATGGTCACATTTGTCGCATTTCCAATTTCTAGGGATTGTAACATTGTCACTTAACTTCAGATCATTAAACTCTACATCGTTTTGCTCCCCTGGAAGATAAATTTTCCGAAGATTAGGGTATGCTTTAGTGTAAGGTACAAAATGTGTACTTTCATTACATCCGACATGAACAAGCTCTTGATTATGTTTATTGATTAATTTAGAAGTGTTTGCTACATCTTTCCAACCAACATGACAGGTAGGACATTTGAAGTGAAATAACCTCTTTGAAGAAAAAGATAAATTATCAATCTCTTCCTGAATGGTTTCTATATTTTCATAATGAAAGTTTATGTACCTTAGAAAGTTAGGAATCCTTGCAGATATAGAGTTTTCCCCTTTTATGAACACTTTTCCAAGCTCACATACAGGACAGATTTTTGAATGATTTTGAATATTCTTATAAGATTTTGATGTACTTGCTTTCCATTCATAAGAACAGGTAGGACATTTCCAGTTAATGTGTTTTTTGCTGGTAACTGTTATTTTTTCTACATCTATTTTGATATTCTTGTCAAAGTCCCAATAGTTCAATAAAGCTGGAAAATCAGTGATTAAGTCTGACATTTTCTCCTCCTAATACTTAGTCTTGTTATCCAGTAAGTCTTTAATTTCAAAAATCTTACTTTTGATTGTTTGCTTTTCAGTATGAGTATGCTTTTCAAAAGATATTTTCGAGTCTGAGGTGATAATATTTTCACTTAGATACTTCTTAGTTACAAGTTGCTGATCAGATTTTAATAAGCCTTCTTCTTTTAATAATTCATTTGCAATATCAGGATACAAACTAGTTTTAAGAAGATTCCTTAACTTTTTGTTTTCTTCTAATAATTCTTTATTTAACGCTGTCTGCTCTTTAATCTCAGTATTGTTTTCATTAAGCTGTGCTACCTCATTTTTTAACTCTGAAACTCTTGTTTTAAGCTTATTTGCTTCTTCCTTATATTCTATTGCTGCATCAACAACTCTTTTATAATAATTGTTAAGTTCCATCAATGCTGATTTGATTGCTTTAGGGGTTCTATTGGTCATTAAGAAACGTTCTACATCTAGAGTTTTATACGTTATAACTGTTTGATAGGTGTCGTCCTCAAATAGTTCCAATTTATCATTAAGGGCTTGTCTAAATTCTTTGTTTCTTCTAATCGTTGTGTCTGCAACTTGAGGAAATCCGTTGCTTCTGAGGTAATTTCCAAACTGTGGAATTTTGAATAGTCTAGGATTATTCGAACAATGTTCCAGTAAATAATGTTCAAATAACGATAGCAATTCTTGATTATCAATATACTTCTTTCTCGCCATTTGAGAACTCCTGCAAAGATAATTGTTTTTCAGTTAGATATTCTTGATAAGAATGACTAACGGTTTTAAGTTTTAATAACGCCTCACCAATATCTTCTATATTTCCCTTTCCTCGTCGAACTCTTTTTATAGCCTCATCTACAATTAAAGCCTCCTCATCAATTGATTTCTTAAAGGATTTATCCATAGAAAAATAATCTTTTCCAGCTTTTCTGTAAAATGGACAACTAGTGCAAGCACCAAGCTCTGCATGTGAGCTAATGACTTTAAGGCAGTCTGAATAATCACCTTCTGCAAATCGAGGTGAATAACATCTGCCCTTATTATCAAGAGAAACATAGTTTTTATTAACGGTGTATTTATGTTGAGTCTTACTTATAGCGTAAGACGTTTGAGAGTTTGTTAATTTACGATAAAGCTGATAGCTCCTACATTCAATAAACTGGCTCAGATTTGAAAAATAATGTGAGGATGTTGTGACACTATCATGTCCAGCTAAGAGCATTGCTGTTACAGGACTAGCCCCTTCTGCTATCAGATTGATCATTGCAATGTGTCTAGTATCTCCAATATGAATAAAATTAATCTCATGTTCATCCAATTTATTTGGGAAGTTGATATGATGGACAAAATATCCATACTGTTGAGATACGACCTCATTAAAGAAATATTTTAAAATGGTATTTAAGTTACTATAAGTCAAAAAGCGATTTTTAGTACCTGTAACACGTTTCCATTTACGATAATGTGAGTCTGTCACAAAAAGGGTATCTAACTGTGTAGATGATAAATCTTTGGTTAGTTCTAGATAATTTATAATCTCACTCGCAAGCTTAAATGGTACTTCGTAAGTCGTTAAATAATAATCCTCTGAAATTTTATGGGATACTCCCTTGTCTTTTCCTTTTAAGTTATTTCGTCTGAGAGTTAAGTAATACTTTCCGTCTTTTTCTGTAAGACAATTTCTTTGAGTAAGTAAAAATTCCCTTGGTCTAAGTGGTACTACTGCTGTTATTTGCCACCATAAGTAAAGAGGGTAGTAAAACAATCTTTCTTCATCTGATAATGGTTTAACCCAATAGTCGTTTAAAATATCATTAAATAGAAAATAGGATTGAAATTGAGCTAACTTTCGTTGTTTTTTAGTGTTAAGTTGATAACTAACAGTTAAAAGTTCATCTAGTTGTTCAATCAATTGGGTTAATTCATTATCCTCTAAACATGGTAGTGTAGAAAGAAAGTCTATACATATTGAGGGATTGTAAATCTTAATATGTTCCACATTGAAATCTATATCCCAGCTTGTTTCTTTGATCAAGCGCTTTATGTCTCTTAAAAATGTTTGAAGTGAAATCAAAACATGATGCTCCATAGATAGCACTAAAAAACTCTTTAAGTAGGTAAGAAAATCATCAAAAGATAATTGAAATACTTGTTCATAAAATCTTTTATATCGGAATTTATTCAAGTTAAAAACGAAGCTTACATTAGAATATTCATTAGTTGTAACCCATTTATTCTCTTCAAAATTGGTGGTTAATATAATCCCTTTTTCAACATAATCTTGAAAACATTCTTTTGCGCTTTCAATCATATTATCATCAAACAGGATAATTTCATTTACTTTACGAAATAATTTTGATTGATTATTCAACTGACTAACTCCTTAATAATATCCTCATAATCAGACAATACAGCTTCACCATATTGTTCTGATAAAGCTCCTAACATTTCTGTAAGGCATGGTTTAATCTGTTTTTCTAAAATTGCTCTAACTTTACCTCTCTCAAGGTCATTTGTTAGTTTAGAGTATTGCTTGTTAAGCCGATTAAACTCACCGATTAACAAAAGCAAAGTAGATTTTGTCTGCAATTCATACTGGCAACCTACACAATGTTGACGGTCATCATAGGGGCATAGTTTCCCTAACGCAGATAAGAGACACATACTTTCTCCCTGCTTAGAGAAAGCCTCTCCGTTGCCAATTCGATGACAGATTGTCAGTAATTGTTCAGGTTCAACGTTGTTTTCAACTAGAGTTTTTAAAGCTTGTTGAGAACGCAAATCAGCCCTAATGCTCAATTCTAACGTTTTCTCAATTTCTACTGGTGTTAGATCTAAACTTTTAATCATTTGAGTTTGTTGGCTTGGACTTAATTCTTTATACTTTCCTCTAGTTACAATGGTCAAGAGCATAGACGGAATCATGGATAATACGCCTCGCTCAAATAGTTCTTTTGCAACCATTTCAGGTTTTAGTTGTCCAAGTTGGGCATCTTTTAGATACGTTGTTGTAGTTTGCGCAAATTCATTAAAATTACCTTTATGGCTACGAGCTAATGCTGCTAAAAAATAACCTTTAATATTCAGTTCTGACTTTTCTTCAAGAACGTCATCTGCTAACATTGCGACAGATTGTAAGTAAGACTTGTTTGCAGAACGACTACTAAAGTTACGCTCTAAAAATAAATTTCCGATTTCCTCCCCCATATAACTAGTAATCTTTTCATAAGTTTTAATTCGTCTGATTAATGGGTTTTCTGCATTGTATGGTATTTGAAGTTGAAAATGTGCTTCACAGATAGCCAATAACGTTCCAATAAGAACCTGACAACTTTCTGGGACGTGAAACTTTAGCTGAGTAACGTTAGAAGCGTTTTTTGTTTTATTAGGTGTTAAGTTTAAATAAGTCAATCTTGTTGTAATACTTAGTAAAGTCCTTCTAGCTTCACTACTACTCCAAGTTCCATCTACTACTGCTTCTAAAACTTCTAATGGTTCTCTTGTTAATTTAGGATGTCCTAATCTTTCCAAGTCTGTTGATCTTAGTGCGCAAATAAAATGTAACCCTAGATACAACCATGTATCTGCATAGTTTTTTGAATTTGCTGCTTTACAAAACATATCATTTTTTATGATGTAGTCCTCGTTGAATAGGTAGTACATTAATTCAAGGTATTCATCTAATTCATACGCTCCATTTGCACTCTCAATCGTGTAACGCTTCGTCATTTCAAAACTCACTCGATAACGAGTAACACCTTTATTGAGTAGCCATTTAATAAATTGAATGAGATTATCACCTAGATATTTTGTGAGAACTTTTGTTGCTACTTCTACTAAGGTCTCCACTTCAGCATCACTATATAGAAACAAATCTTTTGTTAAGTAGTATGCTAAAAAATCAAGTAGATAGAAACGATTTGTTTCACTCAGTTTTTCTTCTTCAGCAAATTGAACGAATAATTCATTTGTAGAAGGGAATTTTTTTGAAAAGATTCCTTCCATACTCTTAATTCCAGGAGGTGTTGTTAGATAGTCTTTGATGTGATTTTTAAGAACTTCAGCATCTTTTTCCGTAATAGTATAATCATCAAGATTTATAGACACACCAAACCAATCATTGTCTAGTAAAAATCCACTGACTTTCTCACGGTGTTTTATTGTAGCATCACCTAACTCGACTAATATTCTTTCAAGATAACTTTTTAAATCTACTACCAACAGCTACTCCTTCTAGTGTTCACCAAATAATTTTTCTGCTTGCCAGTTCATATAATCAAAAACACCATTGTTCACCTGACCATACTGTTTTGCAATTTCTCCTTTATTTTGTAAATATACCCAAGCACTTTCTGGTGAATTGTCCCCTCTAGCGGACATCAGCTCACTAACTTCATTAACGCCTGACAACACTAATTGAGTGGTGTACCAGTGCCTAAAGATATGGGGTGAAATATTATTTTCTTGCAAGAGTTGACCAAAAAAGACAACCTCTGGGTCATCAGATTTAAGAAATATTGGGATCATTTCTTCGCGAATAATCTTACGAAATCGTTGATAGTACACATCGTATGATAATGCTTTACCCTGCTTGTTAAGGTTTAATGGACCAAAATCTTTCTCATACCTTTTACCCTCTAGATAACTCATATAGTCATTATAAGTGTCTAAAAAGACCTCCAAGAAGATATAAGGTACAGCTTGAAGTCTTTCCTTTTTAATTCGTCCAGTTGGCTTTAAATCACTTCTAAGGGGCATTTCTTTTCGCAGATCAATCTCAATCTTAAATACTTGATTATCACTTTGGTGAAATAAGATACCTGCTCCCAAAGGACTATCTTCACGTCTTACATTACATGCTTCTGATGGTCTCAAACCAACAAATGCTCCCAAAGCAACAACCATAAGTAAATCCTTGTGATATTGAGCAATGTGAGCAAAGAGCATTTCAAAGGCGCTGTTTGGCATATCTCTAAAAATTGACTTCTGTGCGTTGCTATCATCAACAAATATCTCAAAATTCAGTTCTTTCCGTTTAATGACTCTACCTCGTCTATTAGTGAATGTATTGATAGAATAAAGGTCTTCTGGCTTCAAATTAGCCTTTCCTTTTCGTTCATTCAAGTATAGAGTTAAAAAATCAAGAACTGCATTTACACATTTTTCGACTGTACTTTTCTTTCTATTTTTTCTATCTTCTGGAAGTTGTCCTAAACCATAAAGCATAAAAAACTCCTTGACCATTTCTAAAGTTAGTTGATCAAGATTGTTAACCCCAACTGTTCCGTAGATAAAATTCAAAAACTTAACAACGTATGAAAATCGTTTGTTTCCATCGTCTGAAATAGATTTAATCTTTGTGGCAGATTTTACATATCTATGAAAATCAGTGAATTGTAATGTACCATCATCATGTTTGAGTGCAATCAATTGCTTTGTCACGATGTTGTTATCACCTAAAACCAGCGAATGTTTATAAACTACAAATTTCATTAATTCTCCTTGTTTATTATGACTGAAGGTTCTGACTGGGTTTTAGGATGTCAATACGCAAAAAAACGACCAAATCAGTACCATTTTCCTTTGTGCTCTAAACTGCATAAAGGGAATATCGATGAGTACTTTCATTGATCGTTATTATTATTCAAATTAATTCAAGAATAAAAGTAACTTCATCTAAGTAATAAGAGCAATTAATTGGCTCAGCAACAACGACAGCCACAGCAGCCCCTTCTATACAATGAAAGGAATAACCACTGTAGCTATCTATTACTTTTTTTCTTTTACTTTTGTAAGTTACTTTTGTTATTTTTACTTTTTTTGTATTATATCATATTTTGATTGAATAGTCATCTGAGATAGTGATTTTTAAAAAAACTGGAAATTTTTTCAAAACCGAATAATGATATAAACTAGTATTGTACTATATTCTCAGGTATTTGTGTTTTAGTAAAATATGGTATAATGTGATTAATCAAATTAAAGAACTAATTAATAATAATCTTTGAGCAAATAAATAATGTTGGGGGGCTAATGAAACCAATTTTAAAATATCGTGGCGGAAAATCGAAAGAAATCCCACGCTATCTAAACTTAATTCCAAAATTTGAAACGTACTATGAACCTTTTTTAGGAGGAGGTGCTACTTATTTTCATCTAGAACCTAAGAAAGCTTTTGTGAGCGATATAAATAGCAATCTAATTGATTTCTACAATGAAATTTCAAGTGATAACTTTAGTTTGGTTAAACAAGAATTACTTGAATTACAAAACAAATATGAATTAAACAGACGTATTTTTATGGAGAGAAAACAAAAATCTCCTGAAGACCGCGTTGTAGATCCTAATGAAGAATTATATTATTCTATTCGGGATATGTTTAATAATAAAATTGAAAATAAATATAGTAGAGCTGCAATTTACTATTTCATCAACAAAACTGCATACTCAGGAATGATACGCTATAATTCTCTTGGGGAGTTTAACGTACCGTATGGGCGATATGCAAACTTTAACACAACGCTTTTAAGTGCAGAACATCATGAACTATTAAGACAAACGGAAATCCATAAAGGAAGCTATGAAAAAGGATTTGAGCTAGCTGGCCCAAAAGACTTCATTTTTTTAGATCCGCCTTATGATACTGTCTTTAGTGACTATGGTAATGAGGTTTTCACAGGAGATTTTGGGGAAGTTGAGCATAGAAAATTGGCCTCTGATTTTAAAAATTTATCCTCTCCTGCTATGATGATTATTGGAGAGACCCCTTTAATAAACAGTTTATATGAAGGCTTCATTAAAGGTTCATACCCTAAAGCATATTCTGTAAATATCCGAAATCGTTTTAAATCAAAATCAAATCATTTAATAATAACAAATTATGGAGAATAAAAGATGGCAAAATTCGGAGAAAGATTTTTATTAGGTTTTACAAGTCCCAGAAATCCTAGATTGATTAGTCAGTATGTTAAAGTTGTAAAAAAACATAAACTTGATGGAATGAATTATGACTCTAACCTACAAGAGCGTTTTTACGATGTTCTATCCAAGGAGAAAGTTGCTGGTTTTGATGCGGGAGCAGCAAAAAATAAAGCATTTGCAGGTCGTGACAAACTAACGCGGATGCCTCAAGTTTTAGGTTTCTTTATTACACAACATAATAAAAATTTTAAGGTTACTGAAGCTGGAAACTTATTGTCAAACGACGCACTATTTGAGGATGTTCTGTTGCATCAGATGTTAAAATATCAACTACCATCACCCCTGCATAAAGAACAGGAGACAAATAAGGGATATTTCAAAATAAAACCATTTTTAGAATTATTAAGATTAATTGATAAAATGGGATATTTAACTTACAATGAGTTCTTAGCATACGGAATGACTTTCACCAATTACAATAATTTTGATAAAGTTGTTAATGACATAAATCATTATCGTCAAAGACGTAATAATGCTAAAATAGCTAAAACTTCTTTACGTAAATTTGATTATAATAATAGAGTTAATATTTTTAAAACATTATATCGTGATATAATTGCTGCTGGTAACTTCAAAACAAGAGAATCGCAAACTAAGAACGTTGATGAGTTTGTCAAAAAGAAACTAAGTAACTTGTCTGATTACGCTGATTCAATTTTTAGGATTCTTCAAGCTTCTGGTCTTGTAGTTTATTCAAAGGGGCGTTCACTCCAAATAAACGACAAACGAAAAGATGAGGTAGAATATATACTAAACAATGTATCAAGAGATATATTGCCTATTGATACTACTAGAGAAGATTTTGATAAATATATAACAAATCCTCGACTTCCATTATTGTTAAACGATTCAAAAGTAAATATTTTAAACTCCCTTGTTAAACTTGGAGATACAAAATCCAATGACAAAGAGGATATTTATGTTCTTAAGACAAAATTAAATGAACTGCGTGACAAACAAAAAGTTAATGTTGTTAACAATCAGATCATATCTTTAAAATTAAGAAAAAAATCGGATATTCAAGATATTATTGACACTTTTGAACAAATTTCAAAGAAAGAAATCGAACCTGCAAGTATGCGGCCTACTTATTTTGAATGGAATGTATGGCGTGCTATGACTATGATAAATCATGGTGATGTAACGGGTAACTTCCTTGTTGACGATATGGGAAACCCAATTTCAACAGCTGGTGGTGGTCAAAGTGACATTGTTGGAAACTATGGAAACTTCAAAATTGGTGTAGAAGTTACGTTATCGACAGGAATGAAACAATATGATATGGAAGGCGAACCAGTTGTTAGACATATTGGTGAACTTCAAAAGCAAGGACCTGCTTTTGGAATTTTTATCGCTGATAAATTGAATGATTCAGTTATTAATCACTTCTACATAACTTCACTAGCCATTAGTAATGTTTATAATGGTACAGTTGATATCATACCAATGAATACATCAACATTTGTTGACTTTTTTAAAAAAGCTGTAAATAAAGATGTACAGCCAAGCGATCTATATCAGATTCATGAACACTCTTTGAAAACATCCCAACAAAATTTTATGAATAAATTGACAGAGCAAGATTGGCACAAAAGTGTTATAGAAAACATGTTCAATATAGTTTCATAGCACTCATATCCTCACATAAAACAAAAAAGCAGATGAAAATCTGTTTTTTTTGTTTTATATACTGTGTAATTTAATCGCTGGACTTCATCGCTAAAGTTAATTAACCCAATTTCATTGTTCATATTAAGATAAAGAAACATTCAAATTGTAATGAATTTAAGTTAATAATGCCTTATATAAATTATAAATAGGGTAGTCCTGATATCTTTCTTGAGTTTCTTTATCTAACCTAGTCCAAAATAATTCAGCTTGTGGTTTTGCTTTTAATAACACTGATGCACCAAAACAAATTTCATAATTATCTTTATTATTCAATAAAATATTAGTAAGCTTCTCTATTTCAGTATTATCTAATTCACGATTTCTATATTTAATTTGAAGATCATTTATGATGCTTATGCTATTTTCTTTTATATGGTTTATGTTCCAGTCAGAAAGACGTTGAGCCCAATTAAGCAACTGTTCTTTTTTTGAAACTTCTTCTGTCATATCGGCTGCAGCAACTATTTTTATTATGGTATCGTCAGCACACACGTTTTCTACACTACAGTCAACTAATCTTTGGTATGAGGCAATAACCGAATCAAAGTTACAGTTATCAATTGTCAACCAATCTTCGGGCCTAAAAACCTCAAATAAAGAAATATCTTCATCCTCTCCTCTCCTGCACCAAGGAGTTTCTGTGAAAATATCTATCATAGTTCCATTATTATCTTCATGAAATGAATATAGAGTACTGATATGTATGTTAGCAATCTTAAGATTAAACAATTTCGATTCCTCGTAATTTAACGCCACCTTGTTTTTTAATACTAGACCTGAATTAAGGATATTTAAATTTCTTTGAGATTGTTCATTAAAGAGGGATAAATCAAGCTCTTTTTTTATCCCCATTTTCTTTATGAAATTTGATATTTTCAACATTTCTTTTATATGGCTATCTAAATCAAGCGAATTAATATCCGATAAAGACCGTTCATCTAGTTCTATACTAGTACCATTTAGTGTGAAATATCCTACTTTTCCTAGTTTTTTAAGTGCCTGAGTACACTTTATAGCATCTGACAGCATATTAGGTCTTGAATAATTAAATTTGGGTTGAGCCTTCCCATTATTAAAGGATATTTTAAAACCTTCACCAAAATGAAGCTGTACACTTCCGTCAGGAAAATAATGTCTCTCTACATCTTCAAAAATATAATCTCCTATCTCAATAATTAAATCTGTTGCTTCGAAAGTTTCAACAATCTCTATTGAATTTTCAAGTGGAATTTCGATACCAGTTTCAGGATCCCTAAGATAAAGAAAGAGGTCGTGTTCCATCTGGTAATTAAATATCCCTTCATGTCCCTGACCATAAAAGTAAAGCTTTATCTCTTTATCATTGGGAATATTCTCAACTGACATCCTATCTATATTTATAAAGCTATATTGTTTCTGACTATTGGTAACAAAATCAACTAACATCGGATAAAGTTTTTGTTCATCTACTTTATGAATCTGTACCGAAAGAGTTTTTTTATTTACAGACTTATTTTTCAATTTACTTATTTTAATTAGTTTCTTTATAGAAAAAGGTGGCAGTGACTTATAAAAAATATCTTTTAGATTATTGTTCTCATCTAACCAAACTACGAATAAAACTACACCTCCATTTTTTGAATACAACTCTAAATCACGCATATCTACTGGGAAAGATTTCATTGAATTGTTCTTCCGTTTAGTTGCTTTAATTTGGACAGGTACTTTCCCAAATATTTCGCTCTTTTTCTCACTAGCACTTTTAAGAACATGAATTTCTCCATCCCACGCTGGAGTTTTATCATTGTTCTCGAAATAGGTCTGAAGCAACTTATTTCTATTAATAAATGTTTCCAGATGTGAAACACCTAACGTTTCAATTTGTCTATTATTTGCCAAAATTTCACCTCATAACATAACACTATGTATTATTTATTATACCATCAACGAAATAAAAATCCATATCTTCCTCTCAATAGGAACATAAATAAATTGCAAAAAATGTACAATTGAACCACCACTTCTTCTACACCTATTAGAGTCGAAAATGTACAAATCAATTTCTTAGATTTGAGGATATTATGTACTAGAAAACATACAAAACACCACTCCAGAATAATGTACAAAACAAAAATAAAGTACACTTTTTAAATAATGTACTTTATGCTTCTAATTCAATCATATCAATGGTTTAAGTCTTGTTTAGTCAATTGTACATAAACTTTTAGTTTTTATAGGACTGTTTTGTATCTCTATCTATAATAGATTCCTTTTAAACACAATAAAATCAGCAAATCTCATGGATCTACTGATTATTTTCTTCTCTAACTTATTTTTCTACATATCGAAATGGAATCTTGCTACCACAGAGCCAATTATAGACTCGGTCATTGACTTGAACATTCATAGCTTCGTGGGCATATTCTGGCATGATTAAATGCTCTTTTGGACATTCTAATCGATTATAAATGGCAAACTGCGTTTCAGGATAACAGACATCATCATCCAGCCCTGTAATCATGTGAACCTGTCCTTTGATGCGATGGGCAAAGTTTTTTACATCAATATAGGCCAATGTCTGCATTAAACGATCTTCGGTTTCGTGGAACGGATCATGGAACTTGAAATAACGGAAAAGCTCGTCATAGGCCTCACTGGTATTTCCGATCTCTAATACCCGTCTGAAATCCGATAAGAATGGATAAATGGCGACTGTTCGTTGGATTCGGGGATTTAATCCAGCAGCAATCAGGGCCAGGGCACCACCTTGAGAGGCTCCGTAGCTGGCAAGTTTGCTGTCATCTACTTGAGGAAGGTTGGCTACAATTTCAATTAACTGGTAAAGATCTAAGTAGACATCCTTATAAAAGAGCTCATCCGGACCTTCCACAGCTCCGCGGATAATCTGTCCTTTTACCGTATTTCCAAATGGCGAGCGATCTCCGTCGGTTGAATAGCCTGACTGCCCTCTCACATCCATAGACACAACACCATAGCCGGCTACTGTATAAGCTAACATATCAGCCCAATCCCAACAACGGCCCATATAGCCATGAAAATGGAAAATAACGGGAACCTTTTGATCCGTTTTAGGAAGGATCATTCTTGAATAAACAAGCCCATCTCGTGTTCCTTTAAAGGTTAATTCATAACAAATCACATTTGGAATGCTGAAATCTCGTTCTTCGAGCTTGTATTCTGGCAGTTCAGTAATCTTTGCTAGGGCTTGATTCCAAAAAGCATCAAAATCTGCGGGAACCTCATCCCGTCCCTTGTAATCTTTCATTGTTTCTAATAATTTGGGATCTTTCATAAAATCCTCCTTAGCTATGTGTAATCGCTACAAAAAATGTACCATATTTACTTAAGGATTGCAAGAGACAAACAAAAATTACATAACCGAAATTATGTAATTTACTTATAGATTCAAAAATAGACTTAATTGCTTCACTAGATCTGGATTAGTGGGCAAGGCTGAATGATGAGCTTTACGACCGTTTAATTTCACTTCTGTATAGGTTTGGTTATCAAAAATAGATTGTGCTGCCTGTGCACTAGAAAGGGGGACGATGCCGTCTGATTTCCCAGCAAAGCTACCAACAAAGTTAAGGACCTCTACTTCTTTTTCTAAGCGATGCTTCCATGTTTGAAAATCATCATACATCTCTTGGTTGAATTGGTAAGGACTACCAATAATAACCAGCTTGCTTACGGTCAGCTTTTTCTTTTCTAAAAAGCCACTTTCCAGTAAACCGGTTAAAACCAGTCCACCATTAGAATGCCCTACTGCCTTAAACTCTGTAAAATGATAGTGATCCAAAAGATAGGTAAGAGTGATCTTAAGGGATTCGATTTGCTGCTTGATATTGCTGTAGCCATCTCGATTGTTCTCAAAGCCAATCACAATCATCGGATTCGGCTCTTTTGTATTCAGTCTTCCCTCCATCTCTATAGACTCATTTTTATTGACTTTTATCTTTAAGAGACTCTGCTTTTTTCTAGAATAGCGATGGAGCATACGGATGGTTCCATTGAATCGCTGAATACTGGCCGAACTTCCAGGTACAAAGATGATCGGACTAATCGGTGGTTTCTTCGACCCTTTAGGAAATTCAAAGGGCTTTCTGTGCGAAGAAAACAGTCTTATAAAGAAACGAATGACTTGTTGAAATAGTTTTTTTAACATGTTTCCTCTAGTAGTAGTTTCTAAAAGAACCCAGAACAGTGTGTTCTAGGCCCTTATTAGAAACGATTATTTCCGTTTTTTCTTATTTTTGCGCATTTGTTTGGCCATCTTGTTCATCGCCCGTTTCATCATGAACTCGCCGGCTTTTCCTTTGAGACCACCACCGAACATTTGGCTCATGTCTGGCATCCCAGCGCCTCCGCCAAGAGCTGATAAGTCAGGCATCCCGCCTTGTCCCATCATGCCTTCGAGGGCAGACATATCAGGCATGCCACCAGGCATATTCTTCGGCATATTATTTGGATTAAGCCCCATTTGTTTCATCATCTTGTTCATATCGCCAGAGAGGACACCTTGCATCATCTGTTTGGCTTGGTTAAAGTCTTTGATGAATTTGTTGACTTCGACAAAGCTGTTTCCTGAACCAGCAGCAATCCGACGACGACGGCTAGGGTTCAACAAATCTGGATTTTCGCGTTCAGCTGGGGTCATGGATGATACAATCGCGCGTTTGCGAGCAATTTCTCGTTCATCGACTTTAAGGTTCTTCATGGCTGGATTGTTAGCCATACCTGGAAGCATCTTAAGCAGATCTTCCATTGGACCCATGTTTTGAACCTGGTCTAACTGATCGATGAAATCGTTGAAGTCAAAGGTGTTTTCCCGCATCTTTTCAGCGAGTTCAAGAGAGCGTTTCTCGTCGTATTCTTGAGAAGCCTTCTCGATCAGCGTCAGCATATCCCCCATACCGAGGATTCGGCCAGACATGCGGTCTGGGTGGAAGGTTTCGATATCAGTGATTTTTTCACCAGTACCAGTGAATTTGATTGGCTTCCCAGTAATCTGACGGACAGAAAGGGCTGCACCACCACGGGTATCCCCATCAATCTTGGTCAAGATCACCCCGGTCACTTCGAGTTGTTCGTTAAACTCACGCGCCACATTGGCCGCTTCTTGACCGATCATGGCATCCACAACCAAGAGGATTTCATTTGGCTCAGCAAGGGCTTTGACGTCGCGCAACTCACCCATGAGTTTTTCATCGATTTGCAGACGACCAGCCGTATCGATCAAGACATAGTCATTGTGGTTAGCTCTTGCCTGCTCCAAACCTTGACGTACGATCTCGACTGCAGGGACTTCTGTACCGAGTGAGAAGACAGGGACATTGATCTGTTGACCAAGAGTCTTTAATTGGTCAATGGCTGCAGGACGATAAATATCGGCCGCAATCATCAAAGGACGCGCTTTTTCTTCCTTGACTAATTTATTAGCTAATTTCCCAGCAAAAGTTGTTTTACCAGCCCCTTGAAGACCGACCATCATGATAATGGTTGGAATCTTTGGAGATTTGATAATTTCTGCTGTTTCTGAACCCAAAATCGCAGTCAATTCTTCATCGACAATCTTCACGATTTGTTGGGCAGGATTCAGGGTTTCAATGACCTCATGACCTACGGCCCGCTCGCGGACGCGTTTGATAAAGTCTTTTACAACAGGGAGGGCAACGTCGGCCTCTAAGAGGGCTAGACGAATTTCTTTGGTTGCCTCTTGGACATCCGCTTCAGAGATTTTCCCTTTCTTACGAAGATTTTTAAAGACGTTCTGTAAACGTTCGGTTAAACTTTCAAATGCCATTATTTTCTCCTATTTTTTCAATTCAGTGGAAATCGTCCGAAATGTTGCAAACATTCTAGTTCTTCGGGTGTGACTTCTTTCATGATTTCATTTGGATATCCCCAACAGCTAAAACCTATTTGCATAGCTTTGGAGATATCATTGGGCGAGATAATCTGTAGTCGAGTAGGAAATACTTCCTCTGCGACTAATAGTTTGCAAGGTATTCCTTGATAAATGACGAGACTGTCCATAATCACTCCCGATTATCAATGCTTGATAAAATTTCAACCTGCTCTTGTAGAAAAGTATCTTCCGGATAGCGTTCTAAAATCTGATCAAAAATCTGGCTGCGTACAATGTAATCGGAATACATATGGAGTTTCATTTCGTAATCTTCCAAAATTTTTTCTGTACGTTTAATATTGTCATAGACCGCTTGACGGCTCACTCCAAACTCTTCTGCAATCTCAGCCAAGCTGTAGTCATCTGCGTAATAGAGCTCGATGTAGTTCATCTGCTTGTCCGTCAAGAGCGCTGCATAAAACTCAAAGAGCGCATTCATTCGGTTGGTTTTCTCAATTTCCATACCTTTCATTATATCAAAAAAGCCCGCTAAAGACTAGCGGGACTTGATGCTTTTTGAGCTTGAAATAAGAGTATCTATCATTAGAGTTTCAGTGCCAACATATTGACCGTCATCCCTGCTGCAGTTCCCATTAAAAAGATGGTATCTCCTTCCTTCACATAGCCATGATCCAGTGCATAGGCTAGGCCGAAAGGCACGGCTACCGAAACCATATTACCATAATCACTGACAATATTGAGGTACTTGTCTTTGCTAACTCCCAATTTGTCCATGACGAGTGGCAAGGCACGGCTTGCTTGGTGAGGGATAATGTAGTCTACAGCATCTTTAGAAATGCCTGATTTCTCTTGGAATTCTTGGAACATTTCTGGAATAACACGGGCAGAAAGCAAAAGAATCTTCTTCCCTTTCATATCAAACATGAAATCAGTCTTGGTTGCTTCAGAGTACAATTTCGGATGATAAGCTGTCAAACCACCACGAATTTCAGTATCATGGGCTCCCTCAGACCAGGTACGTTGCATACTGGCAATGATTCCTTTATCTTCCTTTGTTGCTTCAAAAATAAAGGCTGTAGCTCCATCACTAAACAATTCAAAGCTTTCTTTTTGTTTGGGATTCAGCCCTAGGCTTCCTACTTCACTAGATACAATCAGCACCCGACGGTATTCACCACCTTCAATCAGATAAGAGACAGTGCTTAAAGCAGATACAAAACTGGTACAAGTGGTATTGATATCCATAGCAGGAATCGTCAGTCCCTTGGCCACGCGCTCATGGATAAGAGCTGCTGTACAAGGAATGGGCTGAACACCAACTGCACTAGCCGAAACCAGGCAGTCGATGTCTGACATTTCAAGTCCCGCATGGTTTAAAGCCGCTTCAATCGCACGCGCTGCAAGATCAATCTGTGTTTCTTCTCCTTCTTTCACACGGTAACGAGTCTGGTCTTTGAAAGTTACCGTATAAACTGGAAGCGCTGTTCCATAGCCTTTAATTTGCAAATGTCTTTTTACAGTAGTCATAGGATTCTCCTTTTATTGAAGTCGTTGAACACGTTTTAATTTACGTGTTGGGTCCCATTGGTAATCGATAAATTGAATACTTGGGAGGATGAATTGTTTTTGTTGAGCCAAGAGTTCAAATTGGGCAAAGATCGCTTTCTCAATAAAGTCGGAACGATGACTCAAGGCGATGGTAATAGATCCATCTGCCAGCTGAGTCACTTGATAGTCCTGAATATTTTCAACGAATAAAATGCACCGGCGAATAAAATCTGGATAGATGGTTTGGCTGTTCCCATCAACTTTTTTGAAATAGAAGATATCGTCCGATCGTCCTTCGATTTTCGCGATTTGAGTAAAAACGGATCCACAAGGACAGGGAGACTTTTCTTCTACTAAAATATCATTGAGTCGGTAGCGATAGATGGGTTGACTCGTTCGTTTAAAATCCGTAATAATCGGATAAAAGCGGCTATCGTCCAGATACTCTTTTTCGACATACAAAATATCTTCGTTGAGGTGAAGATTACCTTCTGAACAGGTACAAGCTAAAAATCCTTCTGTCGCTTGGTAGACCTGATCAACCTTGTCTAGTTGAAAAGCTTTGGCGATGGTCTGAGCATCTCGATCTTCTAGAATCTCTGCGACAGAAACAACCTTGACAGGTTGGATCGCAAGTTGCTGATTACTGACATAGTTGGCTAACTCAATCAAGGTTGAAGCTGGTGCGACCACAATGGTTGGTTGATAGTCTTTGAGACGCTCTAAATGCTCCTTGCTATCCTTGAAAATATCAAAATATTCCAAGCGAATCAGGCCTGAATTAATGGTTTGATAAAGTTCATTGTCCGCTCGTAAGAAAAAGGCAATGCGATGACCAAAGAGTTTTCCTTTCGGTAGCATCTTGGCTAGAATCGCTGCAGCCCACATACTTCTTTCTTTTTCTGTGGTGACAAAAACTCCTCGGTGGCCTGAAGTCCCAGAAGACAAGCCTACTGCTACTTCTCCATTCATCTCGGTAAAATCTCGCGTCTGTTCTCCGCGAATCGCCATTTCTAAAGCCTGATCTCGATCCACTCCCAGGGTATTGAGTTCATTGAAATGTGTCATCATGAAGGTTTTATCCATGGTTCCAAAGGATTCGGGAGAATGTGTCTGGAAATAGGGAGATTGAGAGGTGATAAATGCATGGTAGCGTGCCAATTGCTTTTTTTGGTACCTTTCTAAGGCTTCCCTTGAACGGAATCGATGGCACCATCTGGTTTCAATAAAGGTTTTCAGAAAGACTATTTTTTTCATTTAAAATCCTTTCAATCCGATCTTGCGGGTCGTGGCTGACCACAACTTGAATGCCATCGTGCAAGAGTGTTTCCAGCAAATCAGCTCCTTTTAAATAAGCCTTCTTATCATCCTGAACCAAGGAAGGAATGAGACGCATTTGCCGTGTGAAAGGCAAGAGGTCTACTCCCCAAGAAAGATCTGCTCCGATGAAGAGTTTGAGCTCATCCAGATAAAGACAACCTTGCCCTCTCGCATGCCCATCGATAGATGATACAAGAATGCTCCCATCATCAAAAAGATCCGTAGTCGGGCGATAGGGGAAAGCAGGATGCCTTTGATCTGCTTTGAGACAAGTCACCCGATCTTTGAAATCAGCTGGCAAAAACTCTTTAAAAATCAGATCTTTAAATTTCGGTTTTTGGTACACCTCATAGACTTCCTGACTGACAAAGAAATGAGCATTTGGAAAAAGGGCTGCTCCACCGAGATGATCCGGGTGCAAATGAGAAAGAATCACATAAGTAATTTCTGCTGGATCAATCCCACGCTCTCGCAATAAATAATCGATCTGGTCTTCCTTTTTCATCTGCATTGGTGTGGCTAGACGGTACCAGAAATATCGAGCTTTTTTCTTAATCTCGTAGTGATAGCCGGTATCGTACAAAATATAACCTTTTTCACGGTGATGAATCAAAAAGACACCTGCAGGAAATTGCATTTTTTCATTTGGAATCCCCTTAAATAAGAGTCCAGAATGACTACTGCAATAGCCTGCTGGGAAATAATCAATGTGCTTGATCATGTTGGACATAGTTGTCAATCCCTTCTTCAATGGTCATTTTTGGATAGTAGCCAAGTTCGGTTTGGGCCTTTTGAATATCGAGGGTTTGGCTATATCGAAGGAGATAATAGGTATAGCGAGTCAATGGAGGTTCAGCTTTCAGATGGAATAATCGATACACTCCTTCAAGGCTATAGGCCGCACCTGCTACTAGACCTGCTGGAATCTTCCGATAGCGAATCGGTTCTCCCAATCCTTTTAGTGTGGTTTCGATCAAATACTTAAAGGTCTTTGGTTCCCCATTTGTAATATTATAAACCTGCCCGTGTGCTTCTTTTGCTTCCAGAGCCAAGCGAATGGCTAGGGCAACATTTTCCACACAGGTCATATCCATGAGCTGCTCTCCTCCTCGAATCAAAGGAATTCCAATTTTTCGACTGAGGCGTAAGACACGAGGCAAAATACTGGTATCCCCCACACCAAATAATCCTCTAGGACGCAAGATGATACTTGGCACATCTGAATAGTCAGAAAAAAGTTTTTCAGACGCCAATTTACTTCGGATGTAATTGTTGAGGTGATTTTCTTTTGGAGCATCACTTTCCTTGATGTTTAATTGATCTTTTCCAGCTGCGTAAATACTAGGAGAAGAAACGTAAACCAAGCGTTTTACCGCATATTCACGACACAATTCAAGGACATTTTTAGTACCAACTACATTCGCCTGATAGAAGGCCTTCCAAGGTCCCCAGGCGGAAGATAAAGCTCCTGCATGAACAACAGCATCAACAGACTGAAAGGCTTGTCTTAATTCCTCAATAGAGCTCAAATCCCCTTTGATAAATTGGACGCGATCATTTTCCAGAGCTTTCCCATTTTTTTCGTTTCGGCCAAAAGCTACAATGGTATAATCGTGAGCCAACAACTCATCGATCACATATTTTCCAAGGAAGCCAGTCGCACCTGTTACAAGTATTTTCATAGTTTCCCATCCGTTCCACGTCTTAATAATCGTTGAATTTCAAACTCCAAGGTATCCAACGGCTTGTAGGTTTTTGAAAGTTTGTTTAGTCTTTCTAACTTTTCCCAAGATTCTTTTTCTAATAGGGCATTAAAACCTGCTTGAATCTCTTCGGTGCGATTGCGATGAGCTTGAAAGGCAATTCCTGCTTCTACTCCTCGAATCGCATAGTCAAATTGGTCATAATCATGTGGCAAGATCAAGGCTGGTTTTTTAAATTCGATACACTGATAAAAGATTCCAGCTCCTCCATGGTGAATGACATAGTCCATCTGCGGAATATATTCTTTGTAAGGCAGATAAGAGACGAGCGTCACATTTGGTGCTACATCTTCTTCAGAAAAGTCTTTTGCCCCATCTCCTAAGGTGACGAAAAAGTGACATTCTGGATGCTCTTTGGCCAACTGCTTGGTTTGTTCTAGCAAATTCTCCTTTGCCCAAGGCAACTGGGTTCCACATGTCACGAGTACCTTCGTCTTGTCCTCGTAAGAACTGATGTCTAAAGGATAATCTTCTGCTTTTTCAAGAGAAGTCCCCAAAGGGCCAAGCCACGCATATTGATGAGGGAAATGTGTCTTCAACTCTAGCTCCATCATACCAATTCCAAAGATGGCATAAGGAGAGTAGATGGTCTCCACTCCATTTTGATTGTACAACTTGAAATTGTAACGTTTTAAGCGTTTGCGTAAGAGGAAAGCCCCACAGTATTTTCCAATGCGCGTGAGTTTACGGCATAGTGCTTGGATCTTCTCTTCCTTCTTCGTGCGCGCGATTCCCATCCCTCCGAAGAAGCAAGGAGGACCATAAGGAGTTTCGATTGCAAATTGGGTTGCCATGGTGGTAATCCAAGGAATTTCCAACTCTTCTGCCACAAAGCCTGCTGATAGAGTGATAAAGTCAGCAATGACAATATCTGGACGGTTGACACGCCACTCCTCTAGCAATTGATCCGATACATGATTAATCAAATCAAGACTCCTAGACAATTGCCGATAAGCTGAAAAGAGATTGTATTTTTTATCGTTATTAGCCACACGTTCAAATTCTTCTACTTTGTCCTCTAGAATCGGAACGACCGTGAAGCCGAGACTTTCTGCGACGGCTTTTTTCTGAGGACCCGTGAAAATTCGGATTTCCATAGTTGGATCATCTAATAAGGGTTTAACGAGATTTAAAGTTGGGTACAGATGCCCACTCAAGGGAACAGCTACCACATCGATTTTAATTTTTTTCATTTTTTCCTGCCTTATATCTTTTTTTAGATCTAAAACTAGCTTCTATCTATTAATTCGTAAAAAAAATCAAAAATTGAAGAAAAAATAAAATATTTTTAAATCTTTTATTTTTGACCGTACTATCACTATTTAGAAAGAATGATTTCAACCTAAAAAAAGCTCCCAAATGCCAAAGAGAGTGAGCTCTCACACATTTGAAGAGTTTTCTATTTTTACGATTTGCGAGCTTAGTTATTTTCTAAATAAAATTCGAACCGCTCGCCGACATACTGACTTTTTACATACTCAAAAGCCGTCCCATCTTCAAAATAGGAAACCTGTGTCAGACCTAAAATAGCCTGCCCTTTTGAAATCTGTAAGTACTCCGCAATCTTATCCTTGGCCAATCGCGCATAGATGGTCTGGTGCGACTTCCCAATCTTATAGCCATGCCGCTCCAAGGTTTGGAAGAAATGGCTGGTAACCTCTTCACGATTGAAATTCTTAATAAATTTCTCTGGAATAGAGGCCACTTCATAAACAACAGGGATCCCATCAGCATACCGGACCCGTTCCATCCGAATGATGGTCTCTGTCTTATCGATGCCCAATTTATCCACTTCTTGGAGGCTAGGAATGGTTTTACGGTAAGAAATCACTTGGCTAGAAGGTTCCTTGCCTTGCGATTTCATAATTTCTGTAAAACTGGTTGTACCTCGCATTTTTTCTTGGACGCGCGTGCTGGTGATAAAGGTACCACTTCCTACACGTCTTTCAAGCACTCCTTCTTCAACCAGAAGGGTAATAGCCTGCCTAAGCGTCATCCGACTCACTTGAAATTTCTCAGCTAGATCGCGTTCGCTGGGAAGACGCTCCCCGATTTTCCATATTTTTTGATCAATCTCAGACTTAATCTGATCATGAATTTGAATGTAAGCTGGAATCATAACCTTGCTCTTTCTCTGTGTTATCTCTATTGTAGCGTAAAATTCCTAATTCTTCAATCAGAGATTGGTAAAGACAAGGCTTTTGTGTTAGAATAGAGGAAAGTAAATTTCTTTAAGAAGGGGATAAGATGACAAACCTATCAACTGATTTGCATGATGTTGAAAAAATCATCGTGCTTGACTACGGTAGCCAATACAATCAGCTTATTTCACGTCGGATTCGTGAAATTGGAGTCTTCTCAGAGTTGAAGAGCCACAAGATTTCTGCTGATGAAGTTCGTGCAATCAATCCAGTTGGGATCGTTCTTTCAGGTGGACCAAACTCTGTATACGAGGAAGGTTCTTTTGATATCGATCCTGAAATTTTTGAACTCGGTATTCCAATCCTTGGAATCTGTTACGGGATGCAATTGTTAACCCATAAATTGGGTGGGAAGGTCGTTCCTGCAGGTGATGCTGGTAACCGCGAATATGGTCAATCTGAACTGACTTTGACAGAATCTTCTGCTCTTTTTGCCGGCACACCAGACAAACAATTGGTCTTGATGAGCCACGGGGATGCTGTTACAGAAATTCCGGCTGACTTTATCCGCACTGGTACTTCTGCTGACTGTCCATTTGCATCGATTGAAAATCCAGACAAGAAAATCTACGGAATCCAATTCCACCCTGAGGTTCGTCACTCTGTTCACGGTTATGACATCTTGCGTAACTTTGCCTTGAACATCTGTGGGGCTAAAGGTGACTGGACCATGGACAACTTCATTGACATGCAGATCAAAAAAATCCGTGAAACCGTCGGAGACAAACGTGTCCTTCTTGGTCTTTCAGGTGGTGTTGACTCTTCCGTTGTTGGGGTTCTCCTTCAAAAAGCCATCGGCGATCAATTGATCTGTATCTTTGTAGACCACGGTCTTCTTCGTAAAGGCGAAGCTGATCAAGTGATGGATATGCTTGGTGGTAAGTTTGGTTTGAACATCGTTAAAGCAGATGCTGCAAAACGTTTCCTTGATAAGTTAGCTGGTGTATCTGATCCTGAGAAAAAACGGAAGATCATCGGTAACGAGTTTGTTTATGTCTTTGATGACGAAGCAAGTAAGCTCAAAGATGTGAAATTCTTGGCACAAGGAACTCTCTACACTGACGTGATCGAGTCTGGTACGGATACTGCTCAAACCATTAAGTCTCACCACAACGTTGGTGGACTTCCAGAAGATATGCAGTTTGAACTGATCGAGCCACTGAACACTCTTTATAAAGATGAAGTTCGTGCGCTTGGTACTGAGCTTGGTATGCCAGACCACATCGTATGGCGCCAACCATTCCCAGGTCCAGGTCTTGCGATCCGTGTTATGGGGGAAATCACTGAAGAAAAACTCGAAACTGTTCGTGAGTCAGACGCTATCCTTCGTGAAGAAATCGCTAAAGCTGGTCTTGACCGCGATATCTGGCAATACTTCACTGTTAACACTGGCGTTCGTTCAGTAGGTGTTATGGGAGACGGCCGTACTTACGACTACACTATCGCTATCCGCGCTATCACTTCGATTGATGGAATGACAGCTGACTTCGCTAAAATTCCTTGGGAAGTTCTCCAAAAAATCTCAGTCCGTATCGTTAACGAAGTTGACCACGTTAACCGCATCGTCTATGATATCACAAGTAAACCACCTGCAACTGTAGAGTGGGAATAAAAAAAAGGTCCGGGGGACCTTTTTTTCACGAGCCAAGAAATAGAAAAGCGAGTTTAAGGTCCGGGGGACCTTGATTCACGAGCATAACATAAAATATCTAATTAAGTATAAAAATAGGAAATCACACACAAAAAGCACTCTGACTTATTGTCTGCAGTGCTTTTGTGCTATTTTTAGCCAACTAAACCACTAAAGAATTTGACAATGGCATTCCAGATGGCTCCGAAGAAGCCAGCAATGGCATTCCACGCATTTGTGAAGAAGTTTCCACTGTCTTTTAGAATAGCATTTGTATCAAAATTGAGATTGATATTATTAAAGGTATCGCCTGCCTTGTCTACGATACTATCTTTCAAGTCAGACAAGGTCTTCGTAAAGCTTTTGCTACTGATAACACTACTCTTTGAGAGGTTGACTGCGAAATTCACGATCAAATTAATCTGATCACCTGTCACAGTTGTATCCAGCTTATAATTTTTCAGGGTTTCTTCGACGATCTTTCGAATATCATCCTTGCTTAAATCCTGATTGTTCTGTTTGGCATTGGCTACTGCTGTTTTAATGTCGGTCAATGCTACGTTTAACTTATCCGCATCGAAGTTTTTCTTACCAGCGTTTTCTTCATTGATTCCGGATAGAGTCTTTAACTCTTCTTGGGCTAGATCCTTGCTTTCTTGAGAAACTTTGGCACCATTTTTCTCAAGCGAGTAATAGATCCCAGCCAAGGCACTTTCTCCGGTCACTTGGATAGGGGAAGCTACTGTAATTTGAGCATGCTCCAATCCAAGTGTAACGGCTGCATTACGATACATATCTGCAGTGACCTTGGTGATATTTTGAGGTGTCACGATATTGACTTCTAGTGGCTTATTTTTGCCTAATTTTTGAATTTTGACAGAGGAATAAAGTTCCAAACTATCATCGTTGGCAACGTTCATAATCGAAGAATAAACCTCTGGTGTCATGGTCTTCCACTCTTCTTTATCTTTTGAACTATCGTAGTTCAAGAGACTCAAGGTTTGTTCGATTTGACTTTGGTCCAGCGAATAGCCCAAAACATAGTCTGGTTTGACATAGGTTTCATCGATGACTTTCTGCACATTGCTATCTGCAGAAACACGTGGGACAGCTGTAAACAAAGCCAAAGTCGTCGTTACAAACAATGCAATCTTCTTTAATTTCATCTTTTTCTTCTTTCTAATTCAAATCAACTCTGGGCATCTCATATTACTTTTCTCACCTCACTAGAGATGAAAAAAGAAGTAAATAAAGAGATTACCCACTTCGACTTTTATTATACAGTCGGTTTCTTAAAACTAGCTTACAGTTTTTTTAAGAATGCATGACATTTTTATTATCCCTCAAAATCGGAGGCAGAACTGATCGACTTAAAAAAAGAGCCAATCGGCTCTTTGAAAAATGATTAAAACCATGAAAATAACTTCATAATCGTCATATTGGTTTCTACCAAACGGGAATAATAAATATTGCCCCCATTAATGTAGAGTTCCATCCCGTTTAAAAGAGAGATAGGGTGGAGGTAAAGATAAGTTTCACCGGTTACATTGCCAAGACTTGGTGCCACTACATCTCGTGAATAAGCGCGGGCCAACTCGAGGGAATTTGTTCCACCGTGTTTTGCGACGTAATCGATGTAGTCTTTCCCAAAATTATAGGCTTGAACGGCTGTCCAGCTATCAACGCCTTTTTTCTTGGCTTCTTTTAACTCATCTGAAAGAGTCTGAATACCTTGGCGAATACTGGCCTTATTATCACTAATGGTATTGGTTTCACCACTTGCACTCTCACTTGCCTGCATGACATCGTCCTCTCGACCTTTGGTCTCAGTATAGATCATAGCAAGAATGAGGTTTTCATTGGCCGTGGTGTCCTCTTCAGCAAGGACTTCTCTAACCAGGGAGCGGTACTGCATGACTTGTTTGACATCATGGTGGATCTGAATTCCCTTGTAGATTCCAAATATTAGTAAGATGAATAAGAAGATCTTCACTATACGTTTAATCATTATTTACTCTGTATATCCTCAATATTTTTGATCAAAATAGAATAAGTCCCATTCTCGTTTAGAATAAATTCAACAGATTCTGCATCTTCATAGACATTATTCGGAACGATCAGTTCAATTCCATTTGACAATGACAATTTCTGATTTTCGAACTTCTTCAACTGGCGACTGGCATCAATCTCTTCAAAAGTGACAGGCTCAGGCACAGCTTCTTTAACTTGGTCAATAAAACTGAGACGAGCTGTCAGATTGTCGTTGAAGAGATCATCCGCTAATTTCTCTGGAGAGAGTTTATTTTCTTCCTCAATATGGTTAAAAATAGCTGATTTAACCTTTGATTGAAATTGAAAATCATCTGTGTTAAAGCTTTCCGCAATCTTCTGAGCTGTTTTTTCTAGTGCCTTGATCGATTTTTTAGGGGAGATCTTGGGTTGCGCCTGCAACAGATTCTCAGAAAAATAGTTCAAGAACGTCCCATTGTACTTGATCCGTTTTTCAATCAAGTGGTATTTGCGACTTTGAAGATTGATGACCAAGGCCTCATCAGCACCAGTGCCAAAACCAGGTAGATTATTTTGCGTCAGCTTAATCGGATTATCCACTTCACCACCAAGATGGGTCAGGGTTTCCCGTAAGGCAATCCGAAGAAAGGCAAAATGGTCCACCCCTTCTTTTGAGAATTGAATGAACACCAAATCGTTGGTTTTTTGATTCTCAGAGACGACAAATTCTTCCTTCCAACGATTCGCTACTGCGACCGAAGTTTCTAGTAGGTCATCTGAAATCATCTCAAGAAAAGGATTGTCCTCTTCGAAAATACCGGTCCTGGCTTCATCAGAATAAACCCGTTCAATCTTTTTGCGCAAGTATTCCTCAATTTTAGGCGTGATATTGAGCAATTTATCTGCCAGATAAAGATCGGTATCGTCGGGGCTAAATTGATGAATGATGGCTTTTTTTACGTAAATATCCATAAGATGGTTTAGTCCTCGTAAAGTGGAAAGGCGTCTGTCAAGGCTTTAACTTGGCTACGCACTTTGTCTAATACTTCTTGATTGTCCGCATTCTTCAGCGCTTTGATCATCAGTTCAGCAACGGTGCGACTTTCTTTTTCACCAAAACCACGAGCGGTGATGGCAGCTGCACCAATCCGAATCCCACTGGTCTTAAATGGAGACAAGGTTTCATAAGGAATAGAGTTCTTGTTGAGGGTGATATTGACTTCATCCAACAAGTTTTGCGCCACTTTCCCATTTTCAACGACTTTAGTGACGTCGACAAGGAAAAGGTGGTTCTCTGTTCCGCCTGAAATGACACGGAAATCAGGATCTTGCAAGAAGACATCAGCCATGGCCTGACTGTTCTTAATCACGTTAGCTGCATACTCTTTAAAGGCAGGATCCAGCGCTTCTTTAAAAGCGACAGCTTTGGCTGCAATGACATGCTCCAACGGTCCTCCTTGAATACCAGGGAAGATAGCTGAATTAATCTTCTTAGCCAAGTCTTCATCGTTGGTCAAGATCAGACCTCCACGAGGGCCACGAAGGGTCTTGTGAGTGGTCGTAGTCGTGATATGGGCATAAGGAACCGGACTTGGATGAAGACCCGCTGCCACGAGACCAGCAATATGGGCCATGTCAACCATGAGCTTTGCTCCTACTGCATCCGCAATCTCACGGAATTTAGAGAAATCAATGATATGAGAGTAGGCTGAGGCACCAGCGACGATGAGTTTTGGCTTCACTTCTTGGGCTTGTTTTAGGATGGCATCAAAATCCAAGAGCTCTGTTTCAGGATCTACACTATAGGACACAAAGTTATAGGTTTGACCAGAGAAGCTCACAGAAGCTCCGTGCGTCAAATGCCCACCGGCAGCTAAATCCATCCCCATGACAGTATCACCAGGCTCAATCAAGGCCATATAGGCAGCACAGTTTGCCTGACTTCCTGAATGTGGTTGAACGTTGGCAAATTTAGCACCAAAGATTTCTTTAGCCCGTTCGATCGCGAGACTTTCGACCACATCGACCACATCTGTCCCGCCATAGTAACGACGACCAGGATAGCCTTCGGCATATTTATTTGTCAGAATAGACCCTTGAGCAGCCATCACTGCCTTAGAGACGACATTTTCAGAAGCAATCAACTCAATATTGTTTTGTTGGCGTTCTTCTTCTTTAGCGATCGCATTCCATAGGTCTGCATCATAGGCTTTGTAATCTTTTTTATCAAAAATCATAGGTCTACTCCTTTATAAAAAATTATTTATGTACATTATCACTGAGGAAGTTCATCTTCCTCAAAGGAAAGCTCTGGCACTTGTGCAAGCAAATCAGCTTTTGTAATCGAACCTTGCCGCAAAATCCTGGCCTTGGAACCAGAGATATCCAAAATAGTTGAATCTTGACCAGTCAAAAAGTCATCATCCTCTATACCAGGAACCACTTGATCAAATTCGCTTACAATAGCCTTATACTTTGTTCCACTTGCATGACCTGAAAGATTGGCCGAGGGACCAACCAAAGGACCGTATTTACGAATTAATTCCAATGTTTTTGGGTGAGCCGGAATACGGAAGCCAACTGTATCCAATCCTGAATGAATCCAGCCAGGTACCTTTTCATTTGCCTGAAGAATAATAGTCAGAGGCCCTGGTAAAAATGAATCAACCAGTTTTGTTAAATAACTAGGTTGATTTTTCGAATAAAGTCGAATTTCTTCTTCGCCGGCTACATTTAAATTCAGAGCCTTGTCTCTCGGTCTACTTTTTAATTCGTATATATAATCGACTGCCTCTTGATTCAAAGCTTTGGCGAAAATACCATAGACTGTCTCAGTTGGCAGAATAACTGCACGTCCTGCTTCTAATTCTTTCTCAATGTGATCCATTGTCTACTACTACCATTCTATCTTGTCCAAATTGGTCTTTCAGAACGCGAACTCGTTTGTTAGGAAACGCTTCTTGAAAGAGCTCTTTTACTTTGGCTCCTTGCTTATAGCCAATTTCTAGATAGATCTTTCCGTCTGGTGTTAAAACACTTGGTGCCTGTTGAGCAATCTTTTCGTAGATGGCATATCCATCACGATCCGCAAAAAGTGCTAAGTGGGGTTCAGAGGCTAAAACATTGGCTCCAACCTCTTCTACATCATCCCGAGAGATATAGGGAGGGTTGGACACTATCAGGTCATAAGGACCTTCTAGTTCGTCCAGTACATCTGACGACTTGAATTCAAGGACAGCTTCTAATTGCTGGGCATTTTCTTGAGCCAGTTCCAAAGCCTCTTCTGAGACATCACTAGCTTGAACCTGCCAGGTAGGTCTAGCAAGGGATAAGCTAATAGCAATGGCACCACTTCCTGTTCCAATATCTAGAACTCGTAAGGCTTTCTCATCGTTTTCTTCAAGAATAAGAGCGACCAATTCTTCTGTCTCTGGTCGTGGAATCAAGACGCGTTCATCAACTGTAAAAACATGACCACAAAATTCTGCGCTGCCAATAATATATTGGGCAGGGACGTGATGTTTCAGCTGCTCAAAGATGGATAGAAGCAAGGCCTGATCCTCTGCTTCCACTTCTTTTTGCAAGGCAAGGACAAAGTCTGTAAAGGTCCAGTTTTTTAAAGCTCGATACGCGAAGGAGAGGCTTTCTGCTTCCTCTCCAACGGCTATTAATTCTTCTTCATACTGGGCTAATAATGGTCCCAACAACATTATTTGTTCAACTCTTCTAGTTTTTGTGTTTGGTCATATAAGACCAAAGCATCGACCACTTCATCTAATTTACCAGATAAGATGGTATCCAGTTTTTGAAGGGTCAAGCCAATCCGGTGATCGGTCACACGGTTTTGAGGGAAGTTGTAAGTCCGGATCCGCTCTGAACGATCACCAGTACCGATGGTTGACTTCCGTTCAGCGTCTTGCTCGTCTTGGGCAATCTGAGCAAAGTGGTCAGCCACACGCGCACGGATGATCTTCATGGCTTTTTCGCGGTTCTTTTGTTGCGTCCGTTCTTCCTGCATCTCGACCTTGATATTGGTTGGCAAGTGAACGATACGAACGGCTGTTGCGACCTTATTGACGTTCTGTCCACCCGCACCAGATGCGTGGTAGATATCAATCCGAAGGTCTTTTGGATCAATGTCGTACTCGACTTCTTCGATTTCTGGCATGACCAGAACGGTTGCTGTAGAGGTATGGACACGACCTTGGCTTTCTGTCACAGGAACCCGTTGCACCCGGTGGGCACCAGATTCATACTTGAGTTTTGAATAAACAGATTGACCAGAGACCATGGCTACGACTTCTTTGATCCCACCAACGCCATTGTAGGAAGCTTCCATGACTTCAAAGCGCCAGCCTTGGCTTTCCGCGTATTTTTGGTACATTTGTAAGAGGTCGCCAGCAAACAATTGAGCTTCGTCTCCTCCTGCTGCCCCACGGATTTCCAAGATAATGTTCTTGTCATCGTTTGGATCTTTAGGAAGAAGTAAAATCTTCAGTTTTTCTTCGTATTCTTCTTTTTCAGCCTTAGCATCTTTTAGCTCTTGCTTGGCCATTTCTTCCAAGTCCGCATCGCCGCCTGCTTCCTTAATCATTTCTTCAGCGTCAACAATATTTTGAAGGACTTGCTTGTACTCACGGTAGGCTGTCACCGTATCACGAGTGGAAGCTTCTTCTTTTGAAAGATCCATAAAGCGTTTGGTATCAGAGACCACATCTGGGTCACTCAGTAATTCTCCTAACTCTTCGTATCGGTCTTCTACAGCTTGTAGTTGATCATAGATATTCATGTTTGCTCCTTAATTCTTGGTTGTTAGATCATAGATTGCTACAATTTCGTTTTCTATGACTTCGCCAGTTTCTTTAAATCCATAATGGAGATAGCAAGATCTCGCTTGATTATTTTCCGGTTCATAAGATAGCCAAAGACTTGTTGCTTTTCCAGCTGGCTCTGTTCGAACAAAGTCAATGACTGCATCCATAGTCGGTTTAAAATAGCCTAAACCTTGAAATCGTTTATCGATCATAAAGCGAAATAACAAGTAATTTCCCTTGCTGATCCCAATTTTCTGGTCATAGGCAATCATAACAAAACCAACTAATACTTCCTTATCATAAACTGCTAAGGGAGCTATAAAATCACCATTTTTATCATATACATAGGCTTCAGCTAAGCTAATGGAATTGGATGCAATAAAATTCCTTTGATTTGGATGAACTTCTAGATTTAAAACGTCAAAATAATTCTCTATCGTAATATCTTTTAAACAAATAGACATTATTATCCTCTCTAAAACGTTCTAGACGCTTTCGGTTGGTATGTCTAGATTAAAATAATGCTTGCGGCAAACCGAGATATAGGTCTCGTGTCCACCGATCTGGATCTGCTCTCCATCATAGACAGGTTTACCCGCTTGGGTACGCAAGACCATGGTCGCCTTGCGGGAACAGTATTGGCAAATAGTTTTGATCTCCTCGATCTTGTCGGCTAATAAGAGGAGGTGTTTGGAACCTTCAAAGAGTTCATTTCGGAAATCATTTTTGAGGCCAAAAGCCATGACCGGCACATCCAGTTCATCCACGACTCTTGCCAAGTCATAGACATGGTGGCGTTTCAAAAATTGAGCTTCATCGATTAAGACACAGTAAGGTTTGATTGCTTGGTTTTTAATAAAGCCAAAGATATCCGTATCGTCTTCAATTGCAACGGCTTCTCGTTTCATACCGATTCGGCTAGAAACCACTCCTACTCCATCTCTGGTGTCGATTGCTGAGGTCATGATGACGACGCTCTTGCCTTGCTCTTCATAATTATGGGCCACTTTTAAGATCTCAATGGTTTTCCCTGAGTTCATGGTCCCATATTTATAATATAATTGTGCCATTTTCCTTCTGTTCTCTCTAAAATGTGTTTCATTATCATTTTACCATAATTTTGCTAAGCTTTGTATCCCAAAATGTGATAAAATAGTCCTATAAAAAATTTAGGAGGTGGCCATATGCCATTTGTACGAATTGACCTATTTGAAGGACGCACCTTGGAACAAAAGAAAGCCTTGGCCAAGGAAGTAACCGAAGCTGTTGTCCGCAATACTGGTGCTCCTCAGTCAGCTGTTCACGTCATCATTAACGATATGCCTGAAGGAACCTACTTCCCTCAAGGTGAAATGCGCACCAAATAATGGTTCCACTAAAAAACCTTTCTTGCTTGTGATATCACATAGCAGGAAAGGTTTTTTCTTATTTTTCTTGGGCTTGACGTTCTGCTTTCCGTTCTTCGAATTCTTCGTCACTCATCAAGGTTCCGCCGACATTAGCTGATTTAGCAAAGGCTGTATAGCGACGCAACCAACCGCTGGAGATTTTTGATTTGAAAGGTTTCAAATGTTTGCGACGTTCTGCAAGAGTGGCATCATCGACAATCAAATCAATAGTACGATTTGGAAGGTCAATCACGATTTCATCCCCATCTTCAATTAGGGCGATATTTCCACCTTCTGCTGCTTCTGGAGAAACGTGACCAATAGCAATCCCACGAGTAGCTCCTGAGAAACGACCATCCGTAATCAGTGCCACATCCTTACCAAGACCGCGTCCGACAATCTTAGAGGTTGGCGCTAGCATCTCTGGCATACCAGGTCCACCCTGAGGACCTTCGTAACGAATGACAACGACATGTCCCTTCTTAACTGTTCCATTGTCAATCAACTCAAGGGCTTGATCTTGTGAATCACAACAAATAGCTTTACCACGGAAAGTGGTCACAGATGGATCGACCCCACCGACCTTGATAACAGCCCCATCCTGAGCGATATTTCCATAAAGGATCGATAAACCACCTACAGGTGAAATCGGATGCTCAATTGGATGGATAATTTCTTCATTTTTGATTTCAGCACCAGCTACGTTTTCTTTCAAGGTTTTACCAGTAACTGTGATACGATCACCCTTAATGGCACCTTTTTTGATCAACTGATTGATAATGGCTGGAACACCACCAGCTCCATGCACATCATGCATAGTATAAACACTTGAAGGGGCAATTTTAGAAAGATAAGGTGTCTTCTTGGCAATCTCGTTGATATCTTTGAGATCATAGTCAATCCCTGCTTCACGCGCAATAGCCAGCGTATGAAGCACCGTATTGGTTGAACCACCCATGGCCATATCAAGCGCAAAAGCATCATCGATGGCTTCTTTGGTCACGATATCCCGTGGACGGATACTCTTTTTAATATTCTCTACCAATTGTTTGGCTGCTTGACGAACCAATTCACGACGTTCATCTGAAACCGCTAGGATGGTACCATTTCCAGGAAGAGCAAGACCTAATACTTCCATCAAACAGTTCATGGAATTGGCAGTAAACATACCAGAACAAGAACCACAGGTTGGGCAGGCATTTTTTTCCAAGAAATCCAGCTCATCTATGCCCATATCACCAGCTTGATAAGTACCTACAGCTTCAAACAAACTTGAGAGAGTCGCCTGATGCCCCGTCATGTCAACGCCACCCTTCATGGGTCCACCAGAACAAAATACGGCAGGCACATTGGTCCGCATGGCTGCCAAAATCATACCTGGTGTAATCTTATCACAGTTGGGAATATAGAAAACACCATCAAACCAGTGGGCATTGATGACCGTTTCAGCAGCATCTGCGATCAACTCACGAGATGGCAAACTATAACGCATCCCGATATGGCCCATCGCAATCCCGTCATCGACACCGATGGTATTAAATTCAAAAGGAATCCCACCAGCCTCGCGAATAGCTTCCTTGGCAACATCTGCTAATTCACGCAGGTGAACATGGCCTGGAACGATATCAATATAGGAGTTACAAATGGCAATAAAGGGCTTTTGCATATCCTTTGCTGATTTTACTTGCCCTGTTGCATAGAGGAGACCACGCGCTGGTGCTCGGTCGATCCCCATTTTGATCATATCACTTCTCATCTTGTTCTCCTTCTAGTTCTTCATTTCTACCTCCTAATCTTACCACTTTGACATCAATTGTCAAGAACTTTCAGAAAATTTATAATATTCACGGTACACAAAAAGCCTGGTTTCCCAGACTTCATTTTAGTTTGTTTGCTTTTTTTCGATCTGCCAGAGCCGAAGTTGGTAGCAAATTCCACTCACGACAAGGCTAGAAATTAGGCCAATCCAATAGGCATAGGGACCAAGGTTGATCACATGATCAAGGAAAATCCCTAGTGGGATAGAGATACACCAATAACTAAAGACACCTAATAAGAACGGAACCGTTGTATCCTTATAGCCCCGCAAAATCCCTTGTAAGGGTGCTGCAAAGGTATCGGCTACTTGGAAAAATAAACTATAGGTCATGAAAATCGCTGTTTGCTGCACAAAGACTGGATCCTTCCCGTATAGTCCTGCTAGTTGGAAGCGGAATGTATAGAGAAAGACCAGGGTGACAATGGCAAAGCCAAAGGCTGTCAGCCGTCCCAAACGGCAATATTGTTTGACCACTTCTGGTCTTCCTGCTCCCAGTTCGTAAGATACGATAATCGCCATGGTACTGGAGATACTAACTGGGAAAGCATACATCAGGGTAGAAAAATTCATGGCCGATTGGTGACTAGCAATGGTCAGTGATGGGAATTTTGCCATTAACAAACCAACGAGCGAGAAGATGATGACTTCTGCAAAAACAATTCCACCGATTGGAAGCCCAAGGCGCAATACTTCTTTCATCCCTTGAAAATCATAAGGTTGCGGCTTCCACAATTGGAAAGGTGCTACCTTGGGATGCTTGCACAAGATCAAAACCGCAATAACCAGCAAGACCCAGTAGGCCAGAGAGGTTCCAAGACCTGCTCCTGCTCCTCCCATCTCAGGAAAACCAAATGCCCCATAGATCAGGATATAGTTAAAACAAGCATTGAGAGGCAAAAGCAAGAGCATCAAGTACATGGATAGACGCGTCATTCCCAAGGTATCGAGGAAGGTCCGCACGATACTAAAGAGCAACAAGGGTAAGATCCCTAGAGAAAGGAAATATAAGTAGCGAATGGCTATTTGAGCAACAACATTTTCTAAGCCGATCTGCTTGAGAATCATGGGCGCAATCCCCCAAACAAAGCCTATTAAGAGAATAGCCATACCAAATGACATATAGAGGAATTGGTAAAAATCGCCAGCAATCCTTTCTTTATTTCCCTTGCCTAAATGATGCCCAACAATCGGCGTCAGTGCGGAGACAATCCCTGTCAGGAAAGTAAAAAATGGATTCCACAGACTGGTAGCTGTAGAAACACCAGCCAAATCAAGGGTCCGGTACTGACCAGTCATGGCTGTATCGACAAAGCTGGCCGAATAATTGGCCAATTGATAGATTAAAATCGGCAAAAATAGACTCAAAAACAAGCGCAAGCGCTCTTTAAAGTAATAGGTTACATACATGATTCTAACTCTCTTCTCATCAAATAAGATTTTCTCCTCTTCCACTCTACTATATGTTTCTTTAAAAGTCAAAAAAACCGAAGATCCAAGGACCTCCGGTTCATGTGAGATTAGTTTTTGTTGCGGTTTAAAATAGCATTGAGAATGATCGCCAAGACACTGGCAACGACAATTCCGTTCGCAAAGAACATTTGGAATCCTGTTGGAAGGCCATTGAAGAGGGTGCTGTTGTTCAAACCAACCCCTGCAGCAATCGATACAGCAGCGATCAAGAAGTTGTGCTCATTGTGTTCAAAATCAACACGCGCAAGAATCTGCATCCCTTGAATCGATACAAAACCAAACATGACAAGCATCGCTCCCCCAAGAACTGGACTTGGAATGATTTGTGCCAAAGCTCCAAACTTAGGAAGGAGACCAAGAAGAACAAGGAAACCAGCCGCATAGTAGATTGGAAGACGAGTCTTGATACCAGACAATTTCACCAAGCCAACGTTTTGTGAGAATCCGGTGTAAGGGAAGGTGTTGAAGATACCACCGAGGAGAACGGCCAACCCTTCAGCGCGGTAACCATTGCGAAGGCGCGTGCTATTAATTGGATCTTTAGTAATATCAGAAAGTGCAAGATAAACACCTGTTGATTCAACCATAGAAACTGTCGCGATGATACACATCATGACGATTGAGGTGATTTCAAACTTAGGAGCTCCAAAGAAGAAAGGCGTTGGAACGTGAACAACTGGTGCTTGAGCCACAGGTGTGAAGTCTACCAAGCCCATAGAAGCCGCAATGGCAGTCCCTGCGATCAAACCAATCAAAATTGAAATGGATTTAATAAAACCAGTCGTATAGATATTAACAACTAAAATGATGAGAATGGTCACTACAGCCAAAATCAAGCTTTGAACGGTTGGTTTTGGCGCATTATTTCCCATATTTCCAATCGCTACTGGAATCAAGGTCAAACCAATGGTGGTAATAACGGATCCCGTTACAATTGATGGGAAGAGATTGGCAATCTTAGAGAAGAAACCAGAGACAAGGATGACATAAATCCCTGAGACAATCAAGGCACCAAACATGGCACCACTACCATGGCTAGCCCCGATCATGCTGAGAGGTGCCACAGACTGGAAGGCAACCCCAAGGACTACCGGAAGACCGATCCCAAAGTATTTATTGAGCTGCACTTGAAGGAAAGTCGCAACCCCACACATGAAGATATCTGTAGAGATGAGATAGGTTAGTTGATGAGCATTATAGCCCAAAGCTCCTGCGATCATGATCGGCACCAAAATAGATCCCGAATACATGGCCAAAAGGTGTTGCAAGCCTAGAATGGCCGCCTGTGAATGGCTTTCTTGTTTTTGCATTAGATGTCTGCCTCCTTAAATACAACCTGACCATTTTCAAAACGGTCCAAACGTGCGAGGGATACAACTGGATATCCCAACTCTTCTAACAATCCCCGTCCATCTTGGAAGGATTTTTCAATCACGATCCCAATCGCTTCGACTTGAGCCCCGGCTTGTTCGATGATTTGAATCAATCCTTTGGCTGCTTGACCATTTGCGAGGAAATCGTCAATGATCAAAACCTTATCTGATGGATCCAAAAATTTACCTGCAATCGAAACGGTGCTGGTCACTTGCTTGGTAAAGGAATAAACCTCAGCCGTCAAGATGCCCTCATTCATCGTGATGTTTTTCGCCTTTTTAGCAAAGATCATGGGAACATCCAAGGCTTCAGCTACATAAAGGGCAGGTGCAATTCCAGACGCTTCAATGGTCACGACTTTCGTCACGCCAGCATCTTTGAACCGGTCAGCAAAAGTCTGACCAATTTCTTTCATGAGTTTAAAATCCACTTGGTGGGTCAAAAAGGAGTCCACCTTGAGGATATTCTCACCTAAAACATTGCCATCTTTTAAGATGCGCTCTTCCAGTAATTTCATACTTCCTCCTACTTTTTTAAAAAATCCTCTACTTCATTCACAAAAAACAAAAAGGCCTGCTAAGCAAGCCCTGAAATCTCTCTAGAAAGAGAAATGATCCCGACTTACTTATTGTTAGGTGTTCCGGCACCTTGTAGAAACATCACGCCCATTCGTGAAATAAATAAGTAATTCAATTAGTGTGCATCGCCATTCCAGATAGAATTCTTAACGATCACATAGTCAACGTGTTTCAAATCTGCTAATTTTCGGCCTCCTGCATACGAGATCGAACTTTGCAAATCTTGTTCCATTTCTGTCAGGGTGTCTTGTAAATGACCCTTGGCAGGCAATAAAATCTTCTTCCCTTCGACGTTCTTATAAGCGCCTTTTTGGTACTCTGAAGCAGATCCATAGTACTCTTTGAAAGACTCTCCATCAATCTCTACTGTTTTACCAGGACTTTCAATATGTCCTGCAAAGAGAGAACCGATCATGACCATAGATGCCCCGAAACGAATCGATTTGGCAATATCACCATGAGTCCGAATACCACCATCCGCAATGATTGGCTTACGCGCTGCTTTTGAGCACCAGCGAAGAGCAGCCAATTGCCAACCACCTGTACCAAATCCAGTCTTCACTTTGGTGATACAAACCTTACCAGGGCCGATCCCGACCTTAGTCGCATCAGCTCCCGCATTTTCCAATTCACGAACAGCTTCAGGTGTTCCAACATTTCCAGCAATGACAAAGGTATCTGGCAATTCTTTCTTGATGTGTTGAATCATCCGAATGACACTATCCGCATGACCGTGTGCGATATCAATAGTGATGTACTCAGGCGCATCTGCCTTTAATTGACTCACAAAGTCGTATTCGTATTCCTTAACACCAACCGAAATGGAAGCGATCAAACCTTGCTCATGCATGCGTTTGACAAAAGGAATCCGACCCGCTTCATCAAAACGGTGCATGATGTAGAAGTAACCACCACGCGCCAACTGCTCTGCTACATTCTCATCCAAGATTGTCTGCATATTGGCAGGAACGACTGGAAGCTTGAAGGTATGGTTTCCAAATTGAACGGTTGTATCTGCTTCTGACCGGCTATTGATGATACATTTGTTGGGAATCAACTGAATATCTTCATAGTCGAAAATAGGAAATTCATTTAACATAGATTGAAAAATCTCTTTTCTAAAAACTGACCTACCTATGCGCAAGCGCATCGCTACGTCTCTTGACGTTTCCTTGATAGATTATACCAAAGATACGGACCTAATGCAACGGGAATGATTTTATAGGAAACAATGTTCGGAAATTACAAGACAAAAACCCGTTTCAAAAAGAGAAACAGGTTTTATTTATGAACATTTTGGAGCCAATTGTTGACTTCTTTAGCGATGGTTTGAGGAGCCTCTGTATACAGTTCGTGCCCCAAACCTTCTAGCAAGACTTGCTTGATCTGAGGATCTAGTTGCTTCAGAGCTTCTTTTCTCCATTCAGGTTCTTCTTGGTACCAAGGTCCGATAAAGAGGACAGGTAGGTCCGCCAGTGGAATCTGGTAAGTCTTGATCTGACGCCGTAGACGCAATAAAGCCATGACCTTTTCGAGATCCAGATTTAATACATATTGTTCACTCGCTGGATTCCAACAATAGCTAGCCTCTACCGCTTTTCGCGCTATAGGAGTAGGATCTGCTCCATCACCAAGTTCGGATAACACAGCTTCTTCTAAAGTCGCAAAAACTTGCTGCTGCATGAAAGACGCCGTTCCTTCTAGTTCTTCTTCAAGAGACAGGATCTTTTCCATATCCAGATAACCCCCATCCAGGAGAATCAGAGCTCGAATCTGAGGAAACTCGGCAGCCAGATAACGAGCTAAATCTCCACCCAAGGAATGCCCCAATAAACAGATCTCTTCCGTCTGGCTGATCTGACCTTGAAACCAAGCACGAAGATCGTTTTCTGTCTGAATCATTTCCCTATAGGGATCTAGAAATGTCACAGGAAAGCCTAACTCTTCAATAAGTGGAGCCAGATGGTAGCTATTACCACCTAGGCCACCGATAAAATAAAACTGCATGTGTTTTGTCCTAACTGTTAAAATTCTAAAAACTATAAGTGATCTCGATGTGTTTCGTACCACTCCTTGTATTCCTGATACGTATTGATCGGAGTTTGCTCATTTGTCTTTGGATCTGTTGCAATAACATCTAATTTATCCTGACCAACTGGCGCAAACCAATGGCGCATATCTTGGAAAATAGCTTCCGGATTATTGTATTCTCCTTGTCTAACTTCTACTCTAGCTAACCCTTTCATATCTTTATAGTAATTAGGGTATTCCTTTAGAAAATTTAGATTAGTATCCTTTCTACCGTCATCATCTTCATTATATGATAAATCATAATAACTTATAAAACCATACTCAGTAGTTATGTCGTCTAGATTGGTGTAAGAAAACGAAAAGGGGACCCATTTAGTTTCCGTCTTATCTTCAGAAAGTGCCTGCATAATCTTCTCACTTTCTAAATCTAAAGCAACTTCTTTCTTATCTTTATCGTTTTCCTTATTTACCAAAGAAAAAACCATATAATCTCTACCATTATCCGAATATCCTCTTCTTGCCTGAAAGTCCAGTTTGTATCTCTGATCATAGGTTTGTAAAAGTTTGACCACATCAATCTTTTTCGGTGGATTCTTCAAATGATTAAGATCATAGACATCAAATGATAATTCAACCGGCTGATTAGATCCTCTGCCTACAAATTTAGCATTCTTTGTAACAAAATGATTAGATAAAACATATGAACCATTAGGTCTACTTGTCTTATAAAAAACATAGCGATTCTGCGATCCAAAAGTTTCTATTCTTTCCACCTTTGTTTTAACAATCTGTACTTCATGGTCTTCCTTCCACTGAACATATTTAGGCCAGGCGTAGGAATAAACCGAGGAGGCAAAGAGAGCTAGCAAAATCAAACTCACAATCGCCTTAGTTCGAAAGCTGAGGGACTTTAGGTATTTCATACGATTCATATACTCCTATCTATTGTTAGTTATTAATCAATTCTCTAGTTTTTTACACAAACTGTTTCGATTAAACGAGGGCTTGGTATTACTCCGGCAATTCTATCTTCAAACTCATATCTGTTGGTTGCAATACTTTCTGAACCGCCGCGAGAAAGGCCAATCCGTTATCAGATGGGGAATACTGGAATGTGATATGGATGACTTTTTTATCAAACTTATCTCCATATTGCTCCACATACTGCTTGCTTTCGAGGAAGTGAATGTAATTGTTGATTTTTTCTTGCAAAATTTTCAGATATACTGCTTCTATCTCTTCCTCCCAGCCAACTGGATCAACTAGAAGAAGCTCTAAATGATTATCAACTATACCAATAGCGTCAAGTTCGCTAGTTTCCAGTTCTGAAACAATGGCTTTGGTGACAATTTGTCTAAATTCCTCTGCTGTAAAAAGACGACGAGTATTTCCTGGGTTTTTTAAAATAATAGACGGATTATTTTCAATGAAGAGCTTAGTAGATTCATCTTTTGTATATTGATTTTTAGATTTCCAGAAACCATAATGAGCATAATTCATCAACTCTTGACCTGTATGCTCACCTGCCAAATAACTGTCCACTGCTTCTTTCGGAATTTCTTTAACAACTTCTGGCATGGTAATATTAAACGTTGGATAAAGCAAGAAATATTTATCACCATCTTGAAAGATTTCCAACATGTCTTTTTGACTTACATAAATTGTTTTCATTTTTTCTTCCTTCGGTCTACTGACAAATCCTTTCTACGACGTAGAATCGTTACTTCGCTGACAGGGATTTTTCCTGATGCATACGTGATAAGACCGTACTTATCATCCATCAATTCCGCACCATCTGCTATATTGTTTTCATTTAAAAATTCTTTATCAGAAACCAATATTCGCACATAAGAATCGGGTGCTGTAAAATCATCATCTCCACGCTTGTGACCAGCCATTGCAAATTCCTGACCTTTATATAGGACACTATCATAAACCGAATACCTCTGACTAACCTCACTATAAGGCACAAGCTTCCCGTATACGCCTTCTCCGGCATCATCTACATAGGAACTATAGGGAACGTAGCCTTCTTTCAACATTGCCGGATCTTTTGAAAGAAGAATATAATCATTTATATAATTCACAAAATTAGAGTATACTTTGTTTTGGTAAACTAGAAATTCTTTACGCATACTAACCCTCCATAAACTAGCATATTAACTACCTTTATCTTCTATTCATCTTGTTTTCTTATTTCGCTTGAAATTTCAAATTCGATCATCCGGTCATAATCACTCACGAGAACACCATTGAAAAATAGAACCAGATAAAGCACAATCGGTCCAATTAAGAATAGCCTCAATTGGACAAAATAAGCAAATAGAAACATTGGAAGAATGAAGACAAGGAATAACAATCCGTAACCCAAGCCTTTTTGAAAAATTCGTTTCTTCATTACCAAAAATCCACTCCTTCTTTCGTTAGTGTTAATGGGTTTAGTGTTTTAACTCTACCAATATACTTTAAATCCACCTTTTTCCCTTTAAGGAAGGCTTTTAATTTCATTTTCCTAAACACAGCAACAAACATAAATGAGAAGGTCACCGCAAGAGCCAAAGATAATAAATGTACCGTACCTTGAAAATAGTTTGTCGCTTTAATAGTAGGTCCTAGCCAGAATTGATACGGAGTAAGTAAACGAATGAGTGCAGCTATCACAACAGTTGCTCCAAGGTATGATAAGCCTATCCTACTTCTCACGTTTTGGTTATGTGTATGTTCGCTAAATGAATAGTTTGTTTGATAAATAGCAAAGGATCTCTTAGTAGACAGACTCCAGTTTCTTTGCACTAAGTACTCTTGATGTTGGTCTGTCACAATCAAATACCATCCTTTTTGAAGCGTCTGCCCATTTAAGGAGATATTGTAGACACGACCTTTAAATTTTTGTTTACAAACCATGAAAACAACCTTTCGATACTATGAACTATTTTTATTATATAAGCATAGCAGTTAGCGTATTTATTTTGATCAGTGTATTCAAAATTTAGATTGAAACAAATTTGTTTGATGTTATTTCTAATATTGTAAATCTTTTTGATTAGATCAATTTCCTTGATCTTTGTTATTTTCCGATTGTTGTTTTTTTACCCAATCTTGATACTGGCCATAAGTAGAAAGAGGAATATCGGATACTTGACCCTTACGATTTACACCATAAATCGTTAGCTTTTCTTCATCCTTAGGTGCCATCCAATAAAGGACCTTGTTAAACCACTCCTCTGGTGTCACATATTGTTCTTGTGGTTCAAAAATCCAATTATCTTTTATTTTCTCTTCAATTTCTGGATAGTCCTTAAATAGATTGATATTTGTATTCAAATTTTTACCTTCTTTTTGAAAGTCACTAATAGTGGTAATATTATGATCTACAAAATATCCCATCCCTTCAACATACTCTCCTAATGTTGTGTAATAAAAATTTGGTACAGTATCATATTTATCTGAGCGTTCTTTGAACTCCCCTTCAACTTTTCCAGTATTAATATTCAAGACGAAAGTTTTAAAAATACCTTTCTTATTTTTCACATCTATATTAATAGTGTTTTTAGGATTATTATGATAGGTAAAAATTGAAAAACGAATAGGATAGAAATCTGCTCGATATTCTTCAACTGCTTTGTTCAAATCCACTTGTATAACAGCTAAATTTTCTGTGCTGTAATCATATAGACGAAGTCTCCAATAATCTGACTTTGGCATACGTTTTTCATCAGTTACATCGATACCATCCTTTTTTGTCATCACTTTCCGTTCTGTCGTATAAGCAAATCGCCCACCACCAAAATGAAAATCGGAGTTATTATTTAACAGTACATATTTCCGTTGATTTCCAAAAAAGTAAACTGCATCTTCGACCTTTGAAAATTTTTCAATTGAGTATTCAGCACTTTCAGGTTTTTTAAAGGCTAATGTGCTTATCACAATTAACAGTACCAGAAACAAACTAATGACTATAAATTTAAACATTCGTTTATTTTCAATAATTTTATTCATCTTCTCTCCTATTTAATTAGTTTTTCCAAAAACAAGCCATCCCTGCTACTTCATGTGATCCGTATTGATATATTTTTCAAAACGAAACCTTTTTGTAAAAAATCCATTCGTATAAAGTAGATAAAAAGAAAAAATCACATAGTCCATCACTAGTAACAAGAAGATACTAGGAGTTGAAAGATATAAATGCATTGAAATGAAAAACATACCAATAAATAAGATGATAAGTAAAACGATGGTTTTGTTATATTTTTTTACTTGGTTTCGAAATTCCTCATACTCATCTTTTGTCAATTCAACCTTTTCAAACACTGTATTCTTATATAGCCGTTTATTAAACACAATCGCAGCAATGATTGAAAAAACAAAGGAAACAAGCAAGAGAACAATACTTAGGACCACATTAGATTCAACACTTTTAAATAGACTTAATCCTAGAACATGGTAACCAATGATAGATGACAAAAATATTTTGGATGTAGATGCCTTATGAGCAACTGACTTTTTCAATTCGCCAGTAGATAAATCGATATAAAAGGTATCTTCTTTATAATCTCCTAAACAAAGAAGCGATTTATAGGTGTACTTCATTCCTTCTCCTTCTTATCTGCAGGTCCTTGTATATTACTCAGTCAGGTCCTCAAAAATTAACTGTCATTCTATTATCTACTATCATACCGAAATACAGTTTGAAGTTCAAGTTAGTCACTATCTAGGGAAATTGGATAATCAAAAAGAGACCACAGGGTCTCTTACTATTTGCTTCTATACTGAATGAACGAGATACAAAAAAATCCACTCACTCGGGGTGAAATGGATTGTTTCTTCATTAACGGTTCAACAAGAAATTGAACAATTTTTCGACAATTTTTACGACCAACCAGCATAAGAATCCGATATAGCTAAAATAGAAAATGAGTGACAAAATCGTAATAATCATGGTTTCCTCCTTCGTCGATTGCAAGTACTTGTCTTATTATACCTTTTTATGCAATCGAACTCAATAGAATTTTGAAAATTGTCTGATTATTCTTTTTCTTCTTTAGCTTCTTTGGCGTCTTGATCGGCTTCTTCACTGCCTTTATTGACAGCTGTCTTAAATTCAGCAAACATTTTGCCGATAGACTGGCCCAACTCAGGCAGGCGTTTTGGTCCAAAAATCAAGAGGGCACCCAAGATGATGATGATCAAACCTGGTGCTCCAATATCACGTAAAATTCCCATTAGTTTCTCCTTTTTCTCGAATAGATGACTTTACTGATGGCGACACTCATTTCAAATAAGAGGATCAAAGGGAGTGTCATGGCCAAGTCACTAATAAAGTCTGCAGGGGTTAGCACGACGGCTAAGACCAGCAGGACAAAGTAAGCGTAACGACGGTAGGTGATTAAAAACTGTGGTGTCAACAGCCCAATTGAGGTCAGAAAAGCGACCAAAACTGGTAACTCAAACAAGACTCCTAAAGGCAGGGTGGTGTGCCATAAGAAGGTTAAATAATTTTGCGCCGTCAATTGGGTATCAAACAGTCCTTCTCCCAAGCGCATCAAGACCTCTAAAATCGCAGGGCTGACAAAGAAATAACCAAATGCGAGCCCCAGCACAAAGCAAATAAAGCTAGCTGGGATGTAGGCAAAGACTGCACGCGCCTCCTTCTCCTTCAAAGCCGGCCTTACAAATTGCCAAATCTGGTAGACAATAAAGGGCAAGGTCAGGCTAAAAGCTGTGAGATTAGCCAGCGATACATAGATCCAGAGGATATCATTCGGTCCCAGTACCAGCAGTTTTTGATGGAGGCTAGCCGTCAAGGCTTGGTAGAGTTCTCCACCAAATACAAAAGCCAGCAGAAAGACGATAATATAACATAAGACCACTGCAATCAATCGTTTTCGAAATTCGACCAAATGTTCAACAATGGTCATTTCATCTGCTCTACTCTTTGCCATGTTGTCTCACCGTGATAAGGGCGATCAAAGCCACAAAGATTAGTTGGGGAAGAAGAACTTCCCAGCTTGGATAGATGCCCGCCCAATCGATAGTTGGAAGTCCATTGACCAAATGGCTTGGTAGGATATTGGTCAACTGCAGGGCGTGAATGCTGACACCGAGCATCTTGAAGGCCAAGGCGTAAATCAACCAAGTCAGAATGAAAAAGATTCTGTGAGGTTGGATAGCTTGACTAGCCTTAGTCATGGCTACTGCAATGATGATGAGAACAGCTATAGCAAGCCCGATTCCCAGTAAGAAATTCGGAGTTGTAATCCGCGGAATGATCCCGACATAAAAGAGAATGGTCTCAGCCCCTTCACGAAAGACTGCTAAGAAACTGAGAGCAAACATAGAGACAAAGCTTCCTGTAGCCGTCACGGTCTTCATTTGACGGTCCATAAAGGCATTCCACTGTTTGACAGAGGACTTGCTGTGGAGCCAAATTCCGATGAGAATCATCATGACTACAGCGAAAATCCCAACGCCACCTTCAATGATTTCCCGGTTAGACCCCGAAGTAACGGCTGGAAAAGCTACTTGCAAAACAAGAGCGATCGCTGCACTGGCAAGAACACCAGCAATAGCTCCACCGTAGACCCATTTGAGGCCTTTCTTCATCTTAGCGGCCTTAAGGGTTGTCACAAGGGCCATGACAATCAGAAGCGCTTCCACTCCTTCACGCAGAAGAATCAACATGGCATCAAAGGCGTTGTAAGAAGCTGTCGTATCGATCGCAGACAGGTCCTTGATCAAGGCCTGTAATTTCTCTTGATAGGCCTTTTCTTTCCCCTTGACCATAATAACCGGAGATTCGCTCTCTACGCGCGTGTATAGACTGGGATTGGTCGTGCTAACATCCCCTTCGATAGTTGGCCAGATGGTGATAAACTGCTTCATAGTCGCTGCAGCAGATTTGTCGTCGCCGGATTGGAATTGGCTTTGCGCCTTCTCCAAAAGCTTGACCCCATCGTTCAACGTCAAATCCGTACTGGCATTGCTAATGGCTTCTCCTTTTACAAAGGCATCAATCCCATTTTTGAGGTCATCATAAGAGGACTGGATGTTGGTAAAATCGGTAGGCTCTGTTTCAATACTACTGCGCAAAAGCGAAATGGCCGTCTCGATTTTACCATAGTAGGCTGTGCTGTGATCTCTGACCACCGCTTCGTTTCGCGTCCAGGTATTATTGAGATCGGCATAGGTTTGACGAGTTTTATCCAGATCCTTAGCTGTAATGGCCACTTGTAGATTCTTAAAGTAAGGTGCGAGGCGACTCACGAGTTTGTCTTTTTCCGCCTCTAAATCGACCGGATTTTGCTCTTTTTCAAAAGCGAGCAAGGCTGATGAGATCTTGGTAAGATCGTCTTTGGTTACCTCCCCTTTTATAGCCAGGGCTTGGCTAACTTTTTTCCCTGCCTTGGAATCATGGTGGTCTTTGGATTCAAAATCAGCCTGAATCTCAGCGATCAATTCCTTGGCCTTTTTCTGGTCTTTATTTTGTACAGCGGTTGTTGCATCCGTGATCTTGATAAAGAGATCGCTGTAAGACTCCGCAGCCACTGGATGAGTCCAGAACAAGGCAAGAAGGCCTAACAGGATCAAGAATTTATTCAAAGAGTGCTTGACCAAGATAGCCTCCTTTCTCAACGCCTGCAAAGCAAGCAAAAAGTCCACTTCCGATATGGGTGATGTACTCGTTCATTTTGTCGATTGCGCCCAAATTGGTTTGAATTTTGACAAAGCTGTTCGGATCCTTTTGAAAGGCGATAAAGATCAAGCCGGCATCAAATTGCCCAGTCTGTTCGTTGATACCATCTGAATAAGAATAAGACCGCCGTAAAATCGGTCGATCCACTTCTTTGGCCAAACGGACATGTGAATCTACTGGTAGCTTAGATAAATCTACTTCATCAAATTCGTTGGTTTTCCCAAAGGGAGCTCCGGACTCCTTGTAGCGACCAAAGGTGTTTTCTTGCTCCTGCAAATTGGTTCGGTCCCATGTTTCCAAGTGCATTTGCACTAGTCGAAGAGCCATATAAGAACCACCCTTCATCCAGTCCTTGCTGTCGGTCCAGACAACCTTATCAAAATCCTTCTCAGTCGTGACATTTGCTGTTCCATCCTTGAAACCAAAGAGGTTGCGGGGCGTTTCTTTTCGGTCACCAATAGCTGCAAATCCTGATTTGCTCCACTTCATGGTAATGGTATTGCGACCCTTACGAATCAGATTTCGTACCGCATGAAAGGCTACCTGCTCATCATCTGCACAGGCCTGAATGACGATATCGCCACCAGTGTATTTGTCCTGCAACTGCTCCTTTGGAAATGGAGGCAAATCACGAAAAAGTTTCGGACGTTTGGACTCCAAGCCCAGTTTCTTTAGAAAGGAAGCAGAAACCCCAAAAGTCAGGCTCAAGCGATAGGGGTTGAGTCCCACTGTTTCACCTGTATCTGTTGGTGGCAAGAAGGCATTGGCCCCATCTTTTTTGACCAACTCTCCTTCGACCAATTTACTACTATAATCAGTCCAGTCTTTAAAGAGCTGGATGACTTCTTTTTTGTCCGTCGTATGAAGATCTAATACAACCAAGTAGCAAGCCTTCTGCATTGGTGTCGTAATCCCTGCTTGGTGCTTGCCATAAAAGGAGACGTCTTCATCCCCATCATAAGCTTTTTTGCTGGAACTGTCTTGATTAGCGAAAAAAGCAGATGCACCAGAGAGGCCCAGCGCTAGACCAGCCCCTCCAATACCTGCTTTTTTAAGAAATTCACGACGGTCCATTTTTTTATCTAAAAATTTTTCGTCAGCCATGTTTCTTATTTCCCATCTAAAATCACACCCATTTGAGACAAAGGTTCACCAAGTTTGGTCACAGCTTCTGCCAATCCCTTGGTATCTTCCTTGGATAAATCTGTGTAAGACTTATAGTTTGAATCATCTGTCATGTGTTTGTCCAATAAAGCATTAACATTCTTGAATTCTGCTTCCAAGGTTTTAACCAATTTGGCATCTTTTTTCTCAATCAAAGGTTTAAAGAGAGAGAAGATCTTTTCAGCCCCTTCAATGTTTGCACGGAAGTCGTAAAGATCTGTATGAGAGAAGACTTCTTCTTCACCTGTAATCTTTTGCGTTGCCACTTCGTTGAGCAAATCGACAGCTCCAGTCAACATGATATCCGGTGTGACTTCCACTGTAGCAATTTTAGCTTTTAGCTCCTTGATATCGTTCACCAGTTGGTCAGCGTATTTGTCTGTTCCATCTGTGGTATTGTTTTCCCAAAGGATACGCTCAATCCGGTGGAAACCTGACCAGCCATCTTCTGATTTATTTTCATCCACATAATCCACCAAGCGGTAGTCGATCTTGACATCCGATTCTCCGAAGGTTTCAGCAATCGGTTCGGAACGTTCATAGGCCATACGGATCAAGGGGTATTGCTTTTTAGCTTCTTCTAAATTACCGTCTTTTAGGGTAGCTCGGAATCCTTCTGTATCCTTGAGCAATTGGTCAATTTGCATTTCAACAAAGTCTTTGTATTCAGCTGTCGCATTGTCCAAGGTCTTCTGGTCAGCCTTTGACAACTGCACCGTTGAGCTGGTTTGCGTCTTTTGACTCGACTGTTTGCTATTAGAATTCCCACATCCTGCTAAAAGAGCAACACTCAATAAGAGTAGACTATATTTTTTCATGAAAGACTTCTCCTCATTTGTTCTTGCCCTTATTTTACCAGATATTTTCTCATTTTTCAATAATTGTCTGAAAATTTAATAATAGAAAAACTTTTCTGAGAATCAGTCTTTTACAAAAGAATATCTTTGACCCGTCCGATTTCGGATTCTTTCACCACCACAAAGATGCTATCCCCTAGATACAAGCGGGTCGCACCATTGACCGTATAGCTCTTACCGCTTCGCATTTGCGTAGTGATCAAGATATCTTGAGGGAGGTGCAGTTCATGAACTTGCTTTCCTGCGATCTTTTCTGATACAGGGATCTCAATTAAAGTCAACTCTCCTTCTTCTTGCGCCTTATCCGGCAACAATTGCTCAAGCATGGCTTCATAGACTGGCGCTCCATGGAAGAGATCCATGATCATATAAGCTAACAAGGTCACCATGCCTAGGGGCATTAAACTACGTATATCACCGACCATCTCTGTTACCAAGATCATAGCTGTTAATGGCGCTTTTGAAATAGCCCCAAAATACCCACTCATTCCTAAAATGATGAAAAGAGGCAGCTGATTTTGAGAGATAAAGCCAATGTTTTGGAGGAAGGTTCCAACGATGGCCCCTAAAAGAGATCCTAATGCTAAAATTGGAAGGAAGATGCCTCCTGGCAAGCCACTACCATAGCTCAACATACTCCAGATGAAACGGATCGCAAAATAGAGAAGGATGGTCAGCACTGGATACGGTACTCGAGCTAAATCCAAGACCAATTGGTTTCCACCACCAAGAATTTGAGGCAGAAAATAGCCGATTGGAAGAATCAAGACAAAGGCAAATAAAGAAGAATAATGAGAAGGAACATGGAAAATTTTCTCAAGTAAGCGATACAATCGACCGATATTGAGAACCACTATTTCGTAGACATAACCCGCTGCCCCTAAAAAGACTCCAAGAAAAAGATAAATCCAGTACTGAGACAGATGGAGTGGTGGAATATTTTGAGGCATATGAAGCACTGGTGTTTGACCAAAGACATTGAGTGAAATAAAATTAGCCGTCAAACTAGCAGCCAAGGTTGAAATCCAAAAGAAGCGTGAAAAATGATGGTAGACCTCTTCAACCACAAATAAGAGCCCCGCTATAGGTGCATTAAAGGCAGCCGCAAGACCAGCAGCAGCTCCACTTGCAATCAAAGACCGCTCTTCAACCGGGCTGACCTTCAAATGATAGGCCACTCCTTTTCCACCCATAGCCCCTAATTGAATACTAGGACCTTCACGACCAAGCATCAAGCCACTTCCAATGGCTAAGACACCTAGAATATACTTCTTCCACAAGGTATCCCACCAGCTCACCGCTAAGAGTCCCTTGAGCTCTGCTTCGACTTGCGGAATTCCTGATCCCTTGATATCCCGATTGGTGCGAATGAGGCGACCTGAAATCAGTACGATCACCCCGTACCCCAACAGCATCGCCAGCAAATATAGTGGTTGACCAGACATCTCCTTGTAGACGCCTTGAACAAAATGAAAAATATGTTCGATCAAAAAACGAAAACTCGAGACGACACAGCCCACAACGATCCCAACCAGAACACCTCTGACAATATGTGCCACAATTGAACTAGAGGCAAATTGAAATTCATTTTTAAAGGCTTCTTCTTTAGCAGACATTCCCTAACTCCTTCAAACTCTTATCCTATTCATTATACCTTATTTCACTGCCTCTGAATACATGTAAAGACAGAAAAAAACAAAACCACCCTTGTTAGTTTTGTTTAGAATGTAGACAAACCATTTTATCAAGTAAAATAAGTTAAGAAATTCTACAAAGAAATATAAATATGTTCTATTTATTATGGAATGAATAAAGAAAAGTCAAAACATTCCGCTGTGAGAAAAGTGCCTGAAACAATACAGTTTCAGGCACTCGGAATTATTGAGACCTTAGGCTCAATAATTAGTCATGGAACTTCTACGAAGTTCGCTGACGTCCGTACTCACCTAAGGAAAGTTTTTAATAGAACTTTAGCTATTATTCAGCAGTTAAAGCTGCCATTGTGATGTAGTTGTAAGGTTTGTTGAAGTGTGGCAAGAAGAACAAGTCTGTCAAAGCCAATTTATCAATCGTCACGTGTTCTTGAATCGCAAGTGAGAACATGTGGATAGCCATTGAGATGGCGCTATCACGTGATACCATTTGAGCTCCAAGGATTTGACGAGTGTCTTTATCGTAGACGATCTTGATACCAACTTCGTGGTTATCGTGTTTGATAAATTCAGGTTTTTGAAGGTCGTTGAAGCCTGTTTCAGTGGCATTGAAGCCGGCAGCTTTTGCTTTTTCAAGAGTCAAACCAGTTGAAACCATGTGAAGACCGTAAATCGAAATACCGTTAGAACCCTGAACACCGATTCCTTCCAATTCATGACCAGTCGCATTGTAGGCACCTACAATACCAGAACGAACTGCATTAGATGCAAGAGCGATATAGCTCATTTCACCACGTGCATTGTCATAAATTGTTGCACAGTCACCAACGGCAAATACGCCTGGAATTGATGTTTCTTGTTTCTTGTCAACAAGGAAGGCACCGTTGCGGAAGAGTTCGATCTTACCATCAGCAAGAGCTGTATTTGGACGGAAACCAACAGCCAAGATGACCATATCTACATCGAAGGTTTCTTTATCGGTTACAAGACGTTCTACCTTACCATCTCCTTCAACTGCTTGAACAGTTTGTCCAAGTGCCAAACGGATGTTGTGGTCTTCTAAGTTTTTCGCCATGATGTCTGTGAAGTCTTTGTCGTAGTAACCGTTTAAGACAGTGTCCACGATATCCACCAAGACAACGTCTTTACCAAGACGTTCGAAAGCTTCAGCAAGTTCAACACCGATGTACCCACCACCAACTACGGCGATACGGTTCAAGTGTTTGCTGTTGTCTTTCAATTTTTCAATCACTTCTTCAGCGTTTTGGTACAATTTAACGAATTGAAGATTTTCAAGAGTTGCTTTGAATTCACGGTTACCAGGAACAATTTCAACTCCTTTAATTGGAGGAATGATTGGTGTTGATCCAGTCGCAAAAATTAATTTTTCATAAGATTCTTTGTGTTCTTTTCCATCAACTTCTGCAGTTACCACTTTGTTGTCATAGTCAATTGAAAGAACAGGAGAGTTCATGTAGACTTTTGCACCTTTTGCTTCCAATTTTTCTTTGTCAGAATAGAAGAGACCTTCTGGACCATCGATTTGCTCACCGATCCAAAGTGCCATCCCGCATCCAAGGAATGAAATGTTTGAGTTTTGGTCAAAAACCACAATTTCATTTTCATTTCCAAAATTATCTAACATAGTGTTGATACAAGCTGTTCCGGCATGGTTTGCCCCTACAACAACGATTTTACTCATAGAATAAATCCTACCTTTAATTAAAATTTACTTCTTGAGTATATCATAAAAATGATATCGGTTACAAGATATTTGCTCAATATTTGTGATCTTTTCTTCAAACCTTCTGAAAGCTTCCTCTCACAGCTTTCATAAAATGTCAAATAATTTGTCTGAAAGGATTGTGAAAACGGTCTCTATTTGTTATACTGTAAGTAAGTGAAAATTGGAAAGGATAGATTTTTAGTGGACCTAAGTAGTCGATCCGAACGTCTGATGGGAACCTCCATCACCGTTTCGATCTGTGACCCACAAGCGGATGAACTCCTTGCGCATTGCTTTGAACTTCTTCGCTCCTACGAACATCGCTTCAGTGCTAATGATGCAAGTTCTGAACTCATGGAAGTCAATCACCAAGCTGGTATTGCTCCTGTTCAAGTTCATCCAGATCTTTTTGAACTGATTGCATTAGGTACCTTGCATAGTCAAGCTAAAAATAGCCATTTAAACATTGCTATCGGCCCTCTTGTGCAAACCTGGCGGATCGGATTTTCAGATGCCAGACGGCCTGCACCAGAAGAAATCGAACAAGCGCTTTTAAAGATCGATCCCCAGCAGATTCAACTAGACCAAGAAAACTATACAGTCTTTTTGAAACGTCCTGGAATGAAGATCGACTTGGGAGCTTTAGCAAAAGGCTATAGCGCAGATCTAATTGCTACCTATCTGAGAGGTAAGGGAATCAAGGATGCCTTGATCGATCTTGGAGGAAATATCCTAACCGTCGGTCAACACCCCATCAAACAACAACCTTGGCGGATTGGTATTCAAAATCCAGTCGAAAAAAGAGGCCAGCACTTACTGGTCCTCTCCGTCAAGGATAAATCTGTTGTCACCTCTGGTATCTACGAGCGTCATTTAGAAGTGGACGGCCAGTCGTTTCACCACATCTTTGATAGCGCGACGGGCTATCCGGTTGAGACAGACTTAGCCAGTATCACCATCATATCTGATCGATCCGTAGACGGGGAGATATGGACTACCCGCCTGTTCGGGGAATCTCCTACTTCTATCCTCAACACTGTTGAATCACTTCCTGGTATAGATACCTTATTGGTTTCTCAATCAGGCAAGATCGCCTATACAAATGGGCTTCAATCTTATTTATAATTCTGTTATCAGAAAGGAAATTTCCATGGTAAAACTTATTGCGATTGTGGGGACTAACTCCAAACGTTCTACAAACCGTCAACTGCTTCAATACATGCAAAAACATTTTGCTGATAAAGCTGAGATTGAATTAGTTGAAATCAAAGATATTCCTGTCTTTAATAAACCAGCTGACAAACAAGTGCCTGAAGCTGTTTTGGAAATTGTTGCCAAAATCGAGGAGGCTGATGGAGTCATTATTGGGACTCCAGAATACGACCACTCTATTCCAGCGGTCTTGATGAGTGCACTCGCTTGGCTCTCATACGGAGTCTTCCCATTGTTGAATAAACCAGTCATGATTACTGGGGCTTCGTACGGTACGTTGGGATCTTCACGCGCCCAACTCCAACTTCGCCAAATCTTAAATGCTCCAGAAATTAAAGCGACTGTTTTGCCAGATGAATTCTTGCTCTCTCATTCATTGCAAGCCTTTGATCAAAATGGAGACTTGGTGGATTTAGATGTCATTCAAAAATTAGATGCCATCTTTGATGATTTCCGTGTGTTTGTGAAAATCACAGACAAATTGCGCAACGCCCAAGAATTGCTTCGAAAAGATGCTGAAGAATTTGATTGGGAAAACTTGTAAGATAGGAGACAGAAAAGAATGAAATTTGTTGGACTTGTAGGATCGAACTACGATCAATCATATAACCGTAAACTTTTGGAATTCATTCGCCGCCAATTTAAGATCAAATTTGAATTGGAAGTTCTTGAAATCGACGAAGTTCCAATGTTTAACCAAGATGAAAAATGGGACGAAAGTTTCCAATTACGTCTCTTATATAACAAAATCACTCGTGCAGATGGTGTTATCATTGCCACTCCAGAGCACAACCATACGATCTCTGCTGCTCTCAAGTCTGTTCTTGAATGGCTCTCTTTCGAGGTGCATCCATTTGAAAACAAACCGGTTATGATCGTCGGTGCTTCTTACTATGATCAAGGGACTTCACGTGCGCAAGTTCACCTCCGTAAGATCCTCGATGCCCCAGGTGTCAATGCTTATACCCTTCCAGGAAATGAATTCCTTCTTGGAAAAGCAAAAGAAGCTTTTGACGAAGACGGCAATATCATTAACGAGGGAACCGTCAAATTCCTTGAAACCTGCTTGGATAATTTTATTAAATACGTTGAGGTTGTATCTAAATTGAAAAAACCAAAACCAATTGAACCAGAAGACTTGGATTGTAATCATCCAATCGCTACAACTGTTACTGAAGTCGATCCTGACGATCCAGATTGGGTAGAAAAAGTAGCTGAAATCACTGGTGCCGTTTCCGGCGATACCTATGTCAAACTCGACCACGGTATCCTAACCGTTAACCAAATTGATATGTTCTTAAAGGCTATGCCATTTGAATTGACCTATGCCGATGATAACAACCAATTCCTCTACTACAATAATGCCCATCAAGATCCTGATACCATGTTTGCCAAACGCGTGCCACCTCAATCAGGAAGCCGGATGTCAACCGTTCACGGCTCCCTACCACCAGCACGTATGAAAAACGTGGAATGGGTGATTGGTACCCTTCGTAACGGTAACCAAGACTATGTTCGGACTATTGTTCCAGGATCTCCTGAAGGCGTGATCAACACTCACAACTACCAAGCTATGTACTATGAAGATGGTTCATACGCTGGTATCAATGAGATCGTCTTTAACTTCAAACCATGGTTGGACTGGTACCTACAAACAACAGGACAACGTCTAGTTGGCGGAAGCGGTCCATTTGCTCCTGCTGGTGGACACGGTAGTGCAGATGCAACTTCTGGTGCTTCTGATGCTGGAGGACATGGTGACGGAGGGCACGGAGATGCCGATGCCACTTCTGGTGCAAGCAACTAAGAAACTAGAAAAAAATGAAGCTTCGTGCTTCATTTTTTTATTGTAACTCCTTGATGATCTTCTTAGCATCTTCGTTTGAAATAGCCCCTAATTGGACATGTCCAATTTTCCCATGACTGTCTATAAAGACTTCTGTAGGAATAGAGCGAACCTGATAATCTGCAAATGCAGAACCATCTGGATTGTACAAGACCGGTACGGACTTGTAATCTTGTTGATCAAACCATTTGACGAATTCTTCTTCTGTTTTTTCACCTTGGAGTCCTGGTGCCATAATGGTCAGAATTTCAAAGTCTCTATCCGTATCCTTGACCAATTTCTCTAATTCAGGCATACTTTGCCGGCAAGGGCCACACCAGGTTGCCCAAAATTTCAAATAAACCTTCTTCCCTTTGTAGTCAGAAAGTTTGACAGTCTTGCCCTGCATATCCTTTAGTTCAAAGTCACTAGCGTCTTTTCCCACCAAAGGATTCTTATTCGTTGTTGTATTCATTTTTGGCTGATTGTCCATACTACTCTCACTGGATTGATTCATGGAACAAGCTGACAGCAAAGCCAGAGAAAGTACTGAGAAACAAGCGTATTTAATACCTTTCATCATGCGTTAAACCTCCGATATTTTTATGAAAAGATAGATGACAAACTGTTCAATTGTCCCAAGAGTAAGAGAATTCCCATCAGAATAATGATGGCTCCGCCGATTTTCTTCAGCAACAACAAATGGGGTTTGAGACGATTAAAGTAAGGTAGAACCATACTAGATGCTAAGGCCAACAGTAAAAACGGAAGAGCCATTCCCAATGTATAAACAAGGAGATAAATAGCTCCCATAAGAGCATCTTGCCCATCTGATGCTGCTAAAGCAAGAACTGATCCCAATACCGGACCAATACAAGGCGTCCAACCAAAACTAAAACCAAGACCGAGGAGAAAAGCTGAAAACAACTCATTCTTCTGTTTGTTGGCTCCAAAATCCATTGTCTTTTGCTTTTCAAGGAAATGAAAATGGAAAACTTCCATCTGATGAAGACCAAGTATAATGATGAGAGCTCCCATCAGATAACGGAACCAATTGGTGTACATGATCTTTCCAAGCAAGCCCGCTCCAAAACCAATGAGGAGGAAAATAACAGAAATACCTGCAATAAAACAAAGGGTTTTCAGCAAGCCATGCCAGCGAATTTTTTTCCCGAACAATCGGATAGCCTTTTCCTGATCACTTCCTAGCAAGATTCCAATATAAACCGGTAGCAAAGGAAAGACACAGGGAGAGAAAAAGGAGAGAATCCCTGCCAGAAAGACAGTGAAAGAGAAAACGATTTGATTCATAAAACGCTCCGTATATTGATATGTTAGAAATAGTATAACATGCCCTTCCTTAAATTAAAAATTTCTGCTACGTTTTGGTTTTAAAGAATCCATTTCGTTACTAGTTTCAAAATCAAAAAAACTCTAAAGCAGGTAACTTTAGAGTCTAAGTTGTGGTGAAAAACTAAAAGAATATATAAGGCACATTCAAGTATACATTGAAACTTTCCGCCGTGAGAAAAGTGCTAGAAACAGTGATGTTTCTAGCACTCGGGAGTTTTGAAACCTTAGATTCAAAACTAAGTCATGGAACTTCTATGAAGTTCGCTGACGTCCGTACTCACCTAAGGAAAGTTTCTAAGAAGATATTATCTTCAATCTATTTCTAAAGCATAAAACTTTAGAGTTTCTAATATAACTTATTCTTCTGCCGTTTGTTTATTTGGTAATACGAGCGATAAAAGAATTCCGATAACTACTGGCACTAACCATGGAAGAGATTGAGCCGCAAATGGAAGCAAAGCAATCCACTTTTCTACAAGTGAAATTTTAAAGGTACTTGCCAGAACACTCGCAACAGAGACCAAGCTGGCCAAGAAAATAGTCAGTTGCATTCCTGGTTTTGAAAGAGCCACAAATTTATTCACTATCACAATCAATACAATGGTAATGGTGATTGGGTAAAGAATCATCAAGACTGGCAATGAGAAAGCAATAATGGCATTCAAGCCTAGGTTGGCAATCGCAAAACCAATCAAAGTGAAGACACTTGCATAGACCTTGTAAGAGACCTTAGGGAAGGTGCTATGGAAGAATTCACTGGTAGAGACGATTAAACCAGCGGTTGTGGTAAAGCAAGTTACCGTCACCATTCCTGCTAGGAAAATCTGAGCAGTCGGACCAAAGATCGCTTTGGTCGCTTCTGATAATACATACACCCCTTTATTGGTATCAGATGCCATAACAGAAGCCGGAATTGGAAAATGATTCCCCAGATATCCTAAACCGATATACAGCACACTAAAACCAAGCGCTACGACAATCCCAACCAACCAAATGGTCTTGATGTATTCTTTCTTACTTGAAAATCCAAGTTGATTCAGGGTAGTCACTGCGATCACACTAAAGGCAACAGAAGCCAAGGCATCCAAGGTATTGTAGCCCTCTAAAAATCCTTGCCCAAAGGCAGAAGCCTGATACGCTTTGGTGGCCACCATTGAAGCGTGTCCACTGTATTTTAAAGCTCCAAGAACGACCAAAATCAAAATGAGAATAGCAAAGATTGGAGTCAATATACGACCGATCCGATCTAGAATCTTAGATGGATTCAAAGCAATCAGAAAGGCTAACAAAAAGTAGACCAGGGTAAAAATGAAAAGTGCTAAACTGGCATTCATTCCACCTAATAAGGGGGCTGTCCCCACTTCGAAAGATACCGTCGCCGTTCTTGGAATGGCAAAGAAAGGACCAATCGAAAGATAAAGCGCAACTAAGTATACTATCGCAAAAACAGGTGAAATCTTACGAGAAATCTCATGAATATATCCTTTGGGATTAAGCGTCCCGATAATCAAGGTCACAATGGCAATTCCCACACCTGAAAGGACAAACCCAGCAATAGCTGGCCAAAATTGATTACCCGATAAAGCACCAAGAGCCGGTGGGAAAATCAGGTTTCCAGCACCAAAAAAAATACCAAACAGTAATAAACCTGTCAGGGAACCTTTTCGTAACATACGATCTCCTTAAAAAAACGATAATCTTAACTTTATCAAATTCATTTGAAGAATGCAACTTATTTGCATGAACAATCCGCTATTTCTATCAGTCATTATGGTACAATGGATGTAAGATTTTACGAGGTGCAAAACATGTATCTATATCTATTCTGGTTATTTCCAGCTCTTATTTTTTTATTGTTCTTTATGAGTGATCGCAGAAGACTTTTCAATGCTTATCTCTTTTCGATAAACCTAGGACTTCTTCTACTGATTTCTGCATTTCTCCTAGTCGTTCGAACTGAGCTATGGTTTAATCAACAAATTGCAATTATTGTCTTTGTTGTGATTTCCATCTTCGTTTTTCTCAGCATTATTTTCTCATCTATCTTTCTCCTTTTTAACGGCCGTCAAATGATGGCTTTTGAAGGAAAAAGACTGGCCAACCTCCTCTCTCTGCTCTATGGGCTGTTTATTATCGGAGCTTTGGCACTTCATTTTCTACCTTATTTCCCAGGAAATGACATCCTCATTTATCTGACTGACTTTGCCCTGTTTTACATGACCTTTCTCTACCTCTCTTATGTATCCTATGGGACCTTTTGCAATCTCTTTCCGGTTCGCAAAGAGCCAGACGCCATCATCATCCTTGGCTCAGGTTTGATCGGAGACAAGGTTCCCCCACTCTTGGCCCAGCGTCTTGAGAAGGGAAAGGCCATTTATGAGCAGTTCAAGGAACGACCAAAGCTGATTGTTTCTGGTGGCCAAGGGTCAGATGAACTGATCGCTGAGGCAGAAGCTATGGCCGGATACTTGATGGAACACGGGGTTCCAGAAGACGCCATTCTCATCGAGAATCGCTCTCGTACTACTTTTGAAAACCTGACCTTTAGCAAGCGTATTCTTGAAGAACAGGGGCTTGGCAAGAGAGTCCTTGTGGTGACCAATTCTTTCCACGCGCTCCGTGCAGGTGTCTTTATGAGACGATTGAAAATACCTGGTCGAAGTATCGGTTCAAGAACAGCTTTTTACTATCTCTCATCCGCTTGGATTCGAGAAACCGTTGGCTTGGTTTCACTCTATTGGAAATGGCATGTTGCCTTCCTAGCTCTTCTGTTTCTACCTTGGTTCTTTACACAAATCATGAAACTAATTGAGTTCTTCATTAAATATCTAAACTAAAAGAGAGAGGGACAGAAATCGGTCATTCGTTAGAATTCGATTTCGTCGTCCCACCTCCGCACAGTTGAGTAGGGCTGTAAAAGCTGATGAAATCAGCGTAGTAGAGCCCACTCAACCACTGCGTCTTGCTCGACAATCCAAAAATAAATGAGAGGCTAGGACTTTTGTCCCAGCCTCCTTCTTGTCTAGTGGTCACTAAAGCGTCTATATTTAATGCGGAAATCGAAATAATTTTCTTCCTGCAGTTTGTGGAAAATATCGCGATAAGCCTCTTCATCAAAGCGATCACCCCGATAGAGAATTTCAAAGCTCAGTCCTTCGTATTCTAAAAAGGCATTGGCAGTTTTAAATCCATTTCGCTTATAGAAATCCATCCGAGACTGACGTTGCTCTAGATTGTCACATTCTTCATCTAAACGTTCCACTTCAAGAATCATGGTTCTTTGGTAAAATTCTACCAATTTTTCAATGATTTCTTGACCATAACCATGGCTACGTAGGTGGGGCATAATGGCAAAGAAGCTAACATAAAAAACTTTCTGATTATAGATAGAAAAAGCAAAGCCTACAAATTCTTCTTCGTTATAAAAAGCAAAAAAATTAGCATCGTCATTGTCCGTATAACGCAGGTATTCCGACAAAGGAACTCGCTCTTCTTCTGGAAATGCCTCGATATTCAGCCTCTCGACCTTGTCCAGATCTGGGAACGTTTCCGTGATTAATTGACTGGTTAAGCTCATAAAAGCCTCCTTTTCTGCCCTGATTATACCAAAAAATGTAAGGGCCTTCAACTATCGACGCTTGTCGCTGGTTCCTGAAGTTGGTATAATGACACTATGAAAAGAATTCAGCGTGTGGACCTCATAGATGGTCCTATTTTACCCGCTCTTTTGAGTTTTGCCTTTCCTATTCTTTTGTCCAATATCTTTCAACAACTCTACAATACCTCGGATGTCATGATTGTAGGGCGTTTTTTAGGTCAAAAATCTTTGGCCGCCGTTGGAGCAACCTCTGCCATATTTGATTTGATCGTTGGATTTGCTGTCGGTGTTGGAAATGGGATGGGGATTATTATCGCGAGAAATTATGGAGCCAAAAACGAAGACCAATTACGAAAATCAGTCGCCGCAACTGCTATTATTGGTTGCATTCTCAGTCTCTTCGTGATCTTCATTGGAGCTGTCGGACTTTTTCCCCTGCTCCAATTTTTAGGGACCCCATCAGCAATTGTGTCTCAGTCTTATCTCTATATCGCTACCATTGTTAATGGTGTGGCTGTGACCTTTGCCTATAATCTTTGTGCCGGACTTCTTCGAGCGGTTGGCGATAGCCTAGCGGCACTCTATTTCTTGATTATCGCCGCTATTCTCAATATTCTTCTCGATCTTTATTTTATTACCCAACTCCATCTCGGAGTCCAATCCGCTGGAATTGCGACCATTATTGCCCAGGGTATTTCGGCCCTTCTTTGTCTTCTCTATATTCGTAAGAAGGTCCCTTTTCTGCTCCCGCATCGCAAGGATTTTGTTTGGGACAAGGAGCTTTATCAGGATCTGCTAAGTCAGGGCCTTGCCATGGGCCTCATGACTTCCATCGTTTCGATTGGAACGGTTATCCTCCAATCCGCTATTAATCAGCTTGGAACAACCATTATCAGTGCACAGGTCGCAGCCCGTCGTATCATGTCCTTTGCCGTTTTACCGATTACAGCTATCGCCTCAAGTATCACAACCTTTATCTCGCAGAATTTTGGCGCAGAGCAATTCCAGCGGATCAAAAAAGGCGTTACCATTGCCAACCTTCTTTCTTGGGTTTGGTCTGTCTTGGTTGCTGCTCTTCTATTCTTCACAAGTCCGTCTTTAACCAGCTTTATTTCCGGCTCGACAAATCCTGATCTCATTGCAAATGCCAGTCTTTATCTCCAGATCAGCTCTTGCTTTTATCCTATTTTGGCGAGTCTCATCATCCTGAGAAATGCCCTACAGGGAATGGGTAAAAAATTAACCCCACTCACATCCAGTTTTATTGAATTGTTTGGAAAAATTTTCTTCGTTCTGTGGATTATTCCTCACACCGGCTACATGGGGGTCATTCTCTGCGAACCCCTTATCTGGATTCCCATGACCCTACAGCTCATCATAATCTATCGAAAAATCAGGTACCAACTCCTTACTGAATAATGATTGATTAACAAGACCAAAACAACTTCTGCTCATTTGAACAGAAGTTGTTTTTAGATATCTAGCTATTAGAACAAACCGATGGCTGTTCCGTCAGCAGCTACATCCATATTTAAAGCAGCTGGACGTTTTGGTAAACCAGGCATGGTCATCACATCCCCCGTCAAAGCTACAATAAAGCCTGCTCCCAATTTTGGAACCACTTCACGGATAGTGATTTCAAAGTTTTCAGGAGCTCCCAAGGCATTTGGATTATCAGAGAAGCTATATTGTGTTTTGGCCATACAGATTGGCAACTTATCCCAACCATTTTTCACGATTTGGGCAATTTGTGTCTTGGCTTTCTTCTCAAAATTCACCTTAGTACCGCGATAAATTTCTGTAACAATCTTTTCAATTTTTTCTTCAACAGAAAGGTTATTATCATACAAGCGTGTGTAGTTAGCTGGACTTGTTTCGATGGTTTTAACCAAGGTTTCAGCAAGTTCAACTCCACCGTCAGCACCATTCGCCCATACACTCGCAAGCTCAACTGGCACCTCAATTTCAGCACACAATTCTTTCAAAGCAGCAATTTCTGCTTCTGTATCGGTGATAAATTCATTGATGGCAACCACTGCAGGAATGCCAAACTTACGGATATTTTCAACGTGACGTTTCAAGTTGGCAAAACCAGCACGAACAGCCTCTACATTTTCTTCAGTCAAAGCATCCTTGGTCACTCCACCGTTCATCTTAAGAGCTCGGAGAGTCGCTACGATCACAACCGCATCTGGTGATGTAGGCAAGTTTGGAGTTTTAATATCAAGGAATTTTTCAGCGCCAAGGTCAGCCCCAAAACCAGCTTCTGTAATCGTATAGTCGGCTAAATGAAGAGCTGTCGTCGTTGCTAATACAGAGTTACATCCATGGGCGATATTGGCAAATGGACCACCGTGAACAAAGGCAGGTGTACCATAGATGGTTTGAACCAAGTTTGGCTTGATCGCATCTTTGAGGATCAAGGCAAGTGCCCCTTCCACTTCCAAATCACGGACATAGACCGGGCTACGATCAAAACGGTAACCAATCACGATGTTGGCCAAACGACGTTTCAAATCTTCAATATCTGTCGCCAAGCAAAGGATGGCCATGATCTCAGAAGCAACGGTAATATCAAATCCGTCTTCACGCGGAATCCCATTTAAAGTACCGCCAAGACCGACAGAGACATGACGAAGAGCACGGTCATTCAAGTCCACTACCCGTTTCCAGATAATCCGACGTTGGTCAATTCCTAGCTCATTTCCTTGGTGCAAATGATTATCAATCAATGCCGAGAGGGCATTATTAGCCGTTGTGATCGCATGCATATCCCCTGTGAAATGAAGGTTGATGTCTTCCATCGGTAGAACTTGGGCATAGCCACCACCAGCAGCACCACCTTTAATCCCCATAACTGGACCTAAAGAAGGTTCGCGAATGGCAATCATGGTTTTTTTACCGATTTTATTCAAAGCATCTGCTAAACCAATGGTGATGGTTGATTTCCCTTCTCCAGCTGGAGTTGGGTTGATCGCAGTGACTAAGATAAGTTTTCCTACTGGATTTTTCTCAACTTCATGAATCTTATCAAAGCTCAATTTTGCCTTGTATTTTCCATACAATTCAAGATCATCGTCAACCAAATCAATTTTCTTCACAACGTCCACAATCGGTTGGAGTTCAATGCTTTGAGCAATTTCGATATCTGTTTTCATAAGGGACTCCTTTATATTTGATAGATCTATTATACCTAAAATTCGCGAAAATAACATGGTTTTTCCACCTTTTGAATCGAACGTTCGTTTTTTATCTAAATTTTATGGCTATACATAGTTAATCCTAATAGCTTCAGAACTTTACTTACGTATCTTTTTTGTGTAAAATAAGCATATGCATATTTTAATTACATCAGGTGGGACGAGCGAAGCCATTGATAGTGTTCGTTCGATCACCAATCATTCCACCGGGAGCCTAGGGAAAATCCTTGCAGAAATGGCTCTTGCAAAGGGACATCAGGTGACCTTGATCACAACGCCTACCGCGCTTAAACCCGATCCTCACCCACAGCTTCGACTTCTATTGATCCAGAATGTCGAAGAACTTCTCGCACAAATGAAAACGGAAGTCCCTCAACATCAGGTTTTGATTCACGCTATGGCTGTTTCAGACTACACACCTGTTTACATGACAGGCCTTGATGAAGTTGAGAAAGCTCAAGACCTTCATAGCTTTATCCATCGCGAAAATCAGGAAGCTAAAATCTCTTCCAAAGAAGAATACCAAGTACTCTTTCTAAAGAAAAATCCGAAGATTATCTCGCTCGTCAAAGAATGGAACCCTGCTATTCAACTGATCGGCTTTAAGCTATTAGTCGACGTTTCTTCTGAAGAGTTGATCCAGGTAGCACGTGAAAGCCTGGTTAAAAATCATGCCAGCATGATCGTTGCCAATGATCTGACCAAGATTCAGAACGGTCAGCATCAAGCCTATCTAGTAACAGATGATCACGTTCTAGAAGCTTCTACGAAAACAGAAATCGCAGAGGCTATCCTACGTTATATCAAATAAAAAGGTACATATGACACACATTACTTTAGCGGTTACCGGTAGTATTTCCGCCTATAAGGCTGCTGATATTACCAGCCAACTAACCAAATTGGGATTTGAAGTGAAGGTCCTCATGACTCCTTCAGCCCAAAAATTTATCACCCCTTTAACCTTGCAAGTTCTTTCAAAAAATCCAGTAGGCCTAGAGGTTATGGTGGAAGACGATCCACAGCGGATCGAGCACATCGACATTGGGAAAGAAACTGACCTCTTTCTTGTAGCGCCGGCCAGTGCCAACACCATTGCTAAATTGGCCATGGGACTTGCAGATAATATGGTCACAAGCACAGCTCTAGCCTTGCCTCAAAGGACTAAAAAATTACTGGCCCCTGCTATGAATACAAAAATGCTAGATCATCCTGCTACCCAACGAAATCTAAAACTCTTACAAGACTATGGTTACCAGATCATCCAACCTCGAGAGGCTACTCTCGCTTGTGGAGATCAAGGTTCTGGAGCTCTAGCCACTGTCGACACTATCATCCAAGCTGTTAAGGAGAATTGTTTATGAGAAAATCAGCCTCTATTTCACGAATTGCCATCTTTTTTGCCGTGATGATCACCATTCACTTTGTGACGTCCTTCATTTTGCAATTTGTCCCATCAGGAATTCAACCAACCTTGGTTCATATTCCTGTCGTGATCGCTTCTATTATCTACGGACCTCGAACTGGAGCAATTCTAGGACTCCTCATGGGACTCTTTAGCCTCACCATGAATACCCTGGTTATAACACCAGCCAGCTATCTCTTTAGTCCCTTTGTCCCTCACGGGAATCTCTACTCCCTTATCATTGCCATAGTCCCTCGGATTCTCATTGGGGTAACCCCTTACTTCGTCTATCGCTGGATTCGCAATCGTACAGGACTTATGATCGCTGGAATTGTCGGCTCTATGACCAATACTGTTTTCGTTCTAAGTGGGATTTATTTCTTCTTTGGAAATAGCTTCGGTGGTGGAATTCAACATTTCCTAGCCTTGATTATATCTACCAACTCTCTCATCGAAGTCATTGCTACAGTCCTCATTACCAGTGCCGTCGTTCCATCTCTTGAAAAATTAAAATAACCTTTCAAGCCAAGACCAATTTATCTTGGCTTTATTTGATGGTGAATTAGCTCTATTTTTTTGAAAAGATTTACATTTATCGCTAGAATTTTCAGAAAAAATTTGCTATAATGTAAGCGATTAAATTATAAGCAAAAAGGAGACGCTTGCATGACCTATCAAGAAAACTACCAAAAATGGCTCGACTTTGCTGAATTACCAGCTTACCTTCGTGATGAGTTGGTCGCAATGGATGAAAAAACAAAAGAAGATGCCTTCTATACCAACCTTGAATTCGGTACAGCTGGTATGCGTGGATTAATCGGTGCTGGTACCAACCGTATTAATATCTATGTTGTTCGCCAAGCAACTGAAGGGTTGGCCCAATTAATCGACTCAAAAGGTGAGGAAGCGAAGAAACGCGGTGTTGCGATCGCCTACGACAGCCGTCACTTCTCTCCTGAGTTTGCTTTTGAATCTGCTCAAGTTTTGGCTGCACACGGAATCAAATCTTATGTATTTGAAAGCCTACGTCCAACACCTGAATTGTCATTTGCTGTTCGTCATCTCCACACATTTGCTGGGATTATGGTAACCGCTAGCCACAACCCTGCTCCGTTTAATGGATATAAGGTATATGGTGAAGACGGTGGACAAATGCCACCTGCAGATGCCGATGCTTTGACAGATTACATCCGTGCTATCGAAAATCCTTTCACTGTACAATTGGCTGACCTTGAAGAAAGCAAAGCTAGTGGCTTGATTGAAGTTATCGGTGAAAACGTCGACGCTGAATACTTGAAAGAAGTGAAAGGCGTTAACATCAACCAAGACTTGATCAATGAATACGGTCGCGACATGAAGATTGTCTACACACCACTTCATGGTACTGGTGAAATGTTGGCTCGTCGTGCTCTTGCCCAAGCTGGATTTGAAGCTGTTCAAGTTGTTGAGGCTCAAGCCGTTCCAGATGCTGACTTCTCAACTGTTAAATCTCCAAACCCTGAAAACCAAGCTGCCTTTGCTCTTGCTGAAGAACTTGGCCGCAAAGTAGACGCTGATGTATTGGTTGCAACTGACCCAGATGCTGACCGCCTTGGTGTTGAAATCCGCCAACCAGATGGTTCTTACCTCAACCTTTCTGGTAACCAAATCGGAGCGATCATTGCTAAATACATTCTTGAAGCTCACAAAACAGCTGGTACACTTCCTGCCAATGCTGCCCTCTGTAAATCCATCGTATCAACTGAGTTGGTGACTAAGATTGCAGAAAGCTACGGCGCAACGATGTTTAACGTCTTGACTGGTTTCAAATTTATCGGTGAAAAAATCCATGAATTTGAAACACAACACAACCACACTTACATGCTTGGTTTCGAAGAAAGCTTCGGTTACCTCATCAAACCATTCGTACGTGACAAAGACGCTATCCAAGCTGTTCTTATCGTTGCTGAAATCGCAGCATACTACCGCTCACGTGGTATGACTTTGGCAGATGGTATCGAAGAAATCTACAAACAATACGGCTACTTCGCAGAAAAAACCATCTCTGTTACCCTTTCTGGTGTTGACGGGGCTGCTGAAATCAAGAAAATCATGGATAAATTCCGTGGCAATGCTCCTAAACAATTCAACAACACAGACATTGCTAAGACAGAAGACTTCTTCGAACAAACAGCTACTACTGCTGACGGCGTTGAAAAATTGACAACTCCTCCAAGCAACGTTCTTAAATACATCTTGGCTGATGATTCATGGTTTGCCGTTCGTCCTTCAGGTACAGAACCAAAAATCAAATTCTACATCGCTACAGTTGGTGAATCTGAAGCAGATGCTAAAGAAAAAATTGCAAATATCGAAGCAGAAATCAATGCTTTTGTAGGCTAAAACACGAGGCTGGGACAAAAATCCTAGCCTCTCAATTATTTTTGAATTGTCGAGCAAGACGCAGTGGTTGAGTGGGCTCTACTACGCTGATTTCATCAGCTTTTACAGCCCTACTCAACTGTGCGGAGGTGAGACGACGAAATCGAATTCTAACGAATTACCGATTTCTGTCCCACTCTCTCTTTCTTTCGTAGCAAATACCAGCGATTTTATAGAAAATATGGCATACTAGACTTAGAAGAAAGCGAGGTAATCTCATGGAACAATTTTTAGAAGATATTAAAGATCTTGAAGTCACAACTGTCGCGCGTGCGCAAGAAGCGATCGATCAAAAAGAAACAGCAACCTTCTTTATCGGACGCAAGACTTGTCCTTACTGCCGGAAGTTCGCTGCTAAATTAGCAACTGTCGTAGCTGAAACAAAAGCTCATATCTATTTTATTAATAGTGAAGAACCAAGTCAGCTAGACGCATTACAAGCCTTCCGCTCAACTTACGGCATCCCAACTGTCCCAGGATTTTTACATGTCGAATCTGGTGAAGTCACTGTTCGTTGCGACTCATCCATGTCTGAAGAAGAAATCAAAGCATTCGCTCATCTATAAAAAAATAGCTAGAGAATAATCTCTAGCTATTTTTCATTTTCCGAAAAAGTCGTCCAAATCTTCTGCTGAGCTTTAGCAAAAGGATAATTGGAAAATTCTTCTGGTGTTAACCAAACAGTCGATTCGCTTGCTGGTTGCTCTCCTTCTTTTACTAGACCGAATCGAATCTGAACCTGCCACTTGCGATGTGAAAAGACATGCTGGACGATAGGATAAGATCTGTCCTGCCAATCAATGGCCAAATCATAGTCCTGTTCAAAAGAAAGAATTTCTGGGTTACGCTCTGCTTCCCCCTTCCCATCCAATAGAGATAATTGGCCTAGGTTCCCAGATAGGCTTTCCACTTCGATCAAGGGGAAATGCCAGAAACCTGATAAAAGCCCTTCTCGCTCATTTTTCTCCAGCAAGTAGCGACCTTGACTATCCTTGATAATAAAAGCTGTTAGATAGACAGGTACCGGTTTCTTCTTGGGAGTCTTAATGGGATAACGATCCATGGTCCCATGTTGGTAGGCCGCGCTAAACTCCTTAACAGGACTCTCTTCTGGCCGTGGGTTGACTGGGGATTCAATATCTGATCCCAAATCCATCAAAGCCTGATTGAAATCACCAGGTCGGGCCGGATCGATCAAGATTTCCATCATGGCTTGAAAAATCTTGCGATTGGTCTGTACACCAATATCGTAGTCCACCTCAAACAAACGGGCTAGAACACGCATGACATTGCCATCCACTGCTGGCTCTGGTAAACCAAAGGCAATACTAGCAATGGCACCAGCTGTATAAGGCCCAATTCCCTTGAGTTTAGATATTTCCTCATAACTTGATGGAAACACTCCTCCGTGATTTTCCATTATCTGCTGGGCAGCTTTCTGCATATTGCGGACACGTGAGTAATATCCCAAGCCTTCCCAAGCTTTTAAGAGTTTTTCTTCAGGAGCTTGAGCCAAATCAGCGACCGTCGGAAACCAGTCTAAAAAACGCTCATAATAAGGAATCACCGTATCGACACGTGTCTGCTGGAGCATAATTTCTGAGATCCAAATTTTATAAGGATCCTGGGTCCTTCTCCAGGGAAGATCCCGTTTATGGGCATCATACCAGACTAATAACTTTTCTCTGAAGGAAGCAATTTTTTCCTCCTCCCACATGGTAATCCCGTAATCGTTTAAATCTAACATATTCCTAGTATACCATAGAATGAGTTAGAGTTTAGAAATTCTGATTTTATAAAGAAAAAGAGGCTGGGACAAAAGTCCTAGCCTCTCAATTGTTTTTGGATTGTCGAGCAAGACGCAGTGGTTGAGTGGGCTCTAATACGCTGATTTCATCAGCTTTTACAGCCCTACTCAACTGTGCGGAGGTGGGACGACGAAATCGAATTTTAACAAATTACCGATTTCTGTCCCAATCTCTAAATGCATTTCTTATTGCTCTACAGCTTGAGCAGCCGTAATCAAGGTTAATTTATAGACGTCATCTGCATTACATCCACGAGAGAGGTCATTGACTGGTTTGTTCAACCCTTGCAATACTGGACCTACCGCTGCAAAGCCACCAAGACGTTCAGCCATCTTGTATCCAATGTTACCTGCCTCAATACCTGGGAAGATAAAGACATTGGCTTGACCTGCTACCTTGCTTCCTGGAGCCTTCAAGGCTGCAGTTGCAGGGACAAAAGCTGCGTCAAATTGCAATTCCCCGTCAATTTCAAGGTCTGGACGAAGTTCATGAGCAAGCTTAGTCGCTTCGACAACCTTATCAACACTTTCGCCGAAACCAGATCCTTTGGTTGAATAGCTCAACATAGCAATTTTTGGATCAATTCCAAACATCTTGGCTGTGATAGCTGAGTTGATGGCAATTTCGGCTAATCCTTCAGCATCTGGATTGATGTTGATAGCACAGTCCCCAAACAAGTAGCGTTCAGATCCACGAACCATAAGGAAAGCTCCTGAAGTCCGTTTTACATTTGGACGAGTTTTGATAATTTGAAGAGCCGGACGAACAGTGGCAGCTGTTGAGTGAATCGCACCAGATACCATCCCATCAACAATTCCCATGTGCACTAACATGACACCAAAATAGTTAACGTCATCTTTCAAGACTTGACGCGCTTCTTCTTCTGTCATTTTGCCCTTACGACGTTCTACTAAGGAAGCTACCATTTCTTCAAAACCTGGATAAGAATGAGGATCGATGACTTCATATCCATCCAAAACCCCTTCGATCTCAAGATAAATCCGAATTTTATCCGGATTACCAAGCAAGACAGGGGTTACTTCTGTCTCGTTCACAATGCGTTTTGTCGCTTGGAGGATACGAGGTTCTTCACCTTCTGGTAATACAATACGTGCATTCTTACCAACGAGGTTGGCTTTGAGATTTTCGAAAACTTCCATGAGTTTTACTCCTTTTAATAATTAATAACTAGTTTGAAGCTGTGTTAATACAGCTTGGAAATCTGGAGGCAGTGGACTTTCTATGACCAACTCTTCCTCTAGAAATGGATGATAATAGGATAGGCGATGACAATGAAGGGCTTGGCGCTCAATGCCGTCTTCTAAACTGCCGCCATAGAGATCATCTCCCAAAAGCGGAAAGCCAATATGGGAAAAATGAACGCGGATCTGATGGGTTCGACCTGTGTGTAACTGAATATCCACTAGGTGAATATCACCAAAAGATTGAACAACCTGGTAGCTTGTATGAGCATACTTGCCACCTTTAGCTACCTTTCGGGTGATAATTGAATCTTCATCACGCGCAATCGGAGCAATAATCTCTTCGACAGGATCAAGCTTCCCAGATCCCTTGACCAAGGCATAATAGCGTTTCTGAATCGTTTTAGACTGCAATTGCTTATCCAAGCGAGCATGGGCATAGCCATGTTTGGCAAAGAGCATAACGCCACTTGTATCCTTGTCCAAACGAGTAACAATGTGAACCTGCTGGTTCTCGTAGCCCTGCTTCACATAGTAGCCCTTTACAAAATTTGCTAAGGTATTGGAATGAATCGCACTTGGAATCGATGCAATGCCAAAGGGTTTGTTTAAGACCAAAAAATGATCATCTTCAAACAAAATATCCAAAGGCCGATCCATGGGTTTTAGGGTTTCGAACCCTTCTTCTGCTGGAATATCAATGACCAAGCGATCTCCAATATCCAACAAATAAATCGCATTCTCCGGACGTCCATTGACAAGGATCTGGCCACCACGAAACTTAATCTTTGCTAAGAGCCCCTTAGAAACCTCATGCTTTTTCAGGAAGGTCTTGACCTTGACATGCTCATCGACAATGAATTCAAATCTCATTCTCTATCATCTCCGATAAAGGCATCCTTGACCCGATTCCAGAAGCTGGTGTGACTGGAGCTTGCCACAAAATTAATCTTATGGTTGTCAATCTGGTATTCTACCTTTGCAATATTGCGATAAGAATAGGTTGAATTGTCAACAGAGATAATGTGGAAGCCAGGTCTTGTCGGTGTAATCTCGATCTTATCCTTTTTAGGGACAATGACAGAAGAACCCAAGGTACGATAAACACGGTTGTTGAGACTGGCGATCTCAGCGATCTGTAGCGCTTCAATAGTTGGGTGAAGGACTGCTCCTCCCAAGGATTTGTTGTAAGCCGTACTTCCTGTAGGAGTCGAAACGGTAATCCCGTCTCCTCTGAAGCGCTCAAAATCCACTCCATTAATCGTGAGATCAGCAACCATGGTCCGGTCGCTTCTCTTAATCGTCGCTTCGTTCAAGGCTCTCATGGTACGGGTTTCCCCATTTTCGAAAGTAATCTTGACATTCAAAATAGGGTAAGAAACCTTAGCTCCAGTATCATATTTTAAGTTCTCAACCAGCTTATCGATTTCACTGTCTAAGTAATCTGTATAAAATCCTAAGTGTCCGGTATGGACGCCAACAAATCGCACCCGATCCAACTGGTGTTCATACTTGTGAAAAGCCGATAGCAACATCCCATCGCCACCAATTGAAATCACAATATCCGGGTGCTTCTCCGTCAAAATAAAATTATTTTTCCGAAGCTTGTAGCGCAACTGCTGAAAAACCTCTTCACTTTGACGCTTGCGATTGCGAATAATGGATACTTTTTTACCTGTAGTCTTCATCTGTGTCATCACTATTTCCAACGCCATCATTTAACTTACGATGAAGTGGATCAAACAGGGCTTGAGCCTCCTGAATCGCATCCCGAATTGCCCCCATCTCTTCATCCAAGAGATAGGCCAGGTTTGCTGTCGTCTCTAAGCGTTTTTTGATCTCGTCTGGAAAGTCTCCTTTATATTTATAATTAAGCGAGTGTTCAATGGTTGCCCAAAAATTCATGGACAAGGTCCGAATTTGAATCTCTGCTAAGATCGTTTCATTTCCATCAATGGTATCGACCGGATACTCGACCACGACGTGGTAACTCCGGTAGCCACTTGATTTCTTGTGGCGGATGTAATCTCGCTCTTGGACCACGCGCATATCCTGCCGTTGTCTCAGAACCTCTAGGATCTCTTCGACGTCATCCACAAACTGGACCATGATGCGAAGACCAGCAATATCTTGCATATCCTGAGCCAGATTTTCTTCAGAAATATTTCTTCGGATCATCTTTTCGCGAATGCTCTCAATCGGCTTGACCCGTCCTGTAACAAACTCAATTGGAGAATGCTTTTGTTGCTTACGATATTGCTTACGAATCCCACGCAGTTTGATTTTTAATTCCCCAACTGCTTGGATATACGGATCTAAGAAGTTTTCCCAATCAATTGCCATCCTACCACCTTGTAATCTGAACCATTTTTGTATACAATAAACACATCTCTTATTATATCATGAATCGCTTTTGAAAAAAAGCAAAGGACCACAAAATGAACCATTTAGAAATTGAATACAAAACCATGCTAGACAAGGAGGAATACCAATCCCTCCTTCCACTTTTTGCTGATACAGAATTGGTTGTCCAAACCAATCACTATATCGATACACCCGACCAGCTCATCCGTAAGGAAAAAATGGCCTTGCGGGTGCGTACTTTCACAGATCAGGCTGAATTGACTCTCAAAGTCCCTGAAGATGTTGGCCATTTCGAGTACAATCAAGACCTCAACCCAGAAGAAACCAAGGAGATTCTTCAACACCAACAGTTTCCTGACGGAGAAATCAAAAACCTCTTGATCTCTAAAGAAATCCCCGTTGAACACCTCGCGGTCTGGGGAAGCCTTACAACAGAACGATTCGAAAAAGAAACTGATGCAGGCTTAGTAGCACTAGACCACAGTCTCTATCTAGACACTGAAGATTATGAGTTGGAAATCGAGGTCGAAACTGCTGAGCAGGAAGAAAATTTCCATCAGTTCATCAAAGAGCATGGAATCGTCTACAAAGCTGCTAAAAATAAAATCGCCAGATTGGCGGAAAGATTGTAAAATAGCTGAAATTATCGCAAATTTTTGCTAAAATAGTGCTAAGATCAAAAATCTAAATGAGGTTGGAATCACATGTCAGATAAAAAAAATATGAAGCTCTTCTCTCTCAATTCAAATCCAGAGATTGCGCAAAAGATTGCGGATCACGCTGGGGTTCCACTTGGGAAAATTTCATCCCGTCAATTCTCAGATGGTGAAATCCAAGTCAATATTGAGGAAAGTGTTCGTGGATATGATATTTATATCATTCAATCAACCAGTTTCCCTGTCAACAATCACTTGATGGAACTCTTAATTATGGTAGATGCTTGCCAACGGGCCAGCGCAAATACTGTCAATGTGGTCATGCCTTACTTCGGTTATGCTCGCCAAGACCGGACTGCTGCTCCTCGTGAACCAATCACTGCTAAACTCGTCGCAAACATGTTGGTCAAAGCTGGGGTGGATCGTGTCGTCACACTGGATCTCCATGCAGTGCAGGTTCAAGGTTTCTTCGATATTGCCGTGGATAACCTCTTTACCATTCCACTTTTTGCAGAGCACTACATCAACAAAGGTCTAACTGGTCCTGATGTTGTAGTCGTCAGTCCTAAAAATTCAGGTGTCAAACGAGCTCGTAGTTTAGCAGAATATCTTGATGCACCGATTGCCATCATTGATTACGAGCAAGATGATGCGAACCGTGATTATGGCTATATTATCGGGGATGTCAAAGATAAAAAAGCGATCTTGATTGACGATATCCTCAATACTGGGAAGACATTCTCAGAAGCTGCGAAAATCGTCGAACGCGAAGGTGCTACTGAAATTTATGCTGTTTCAAGCCATGGTTTATTTGTGAAAGGAGCTGTCGAGTTATTAGACCAAGCTCCAATCAAAGAAATCTTGGTAACTGATTCTGTTGCCCCAAACGGATCAACTCCAAAAAATATTAACTATCTGACAGCTAGCGAACTGATCGCTGAAGCTATTGTTCGCATTCAAGAAAGAAAACCTGTTAGTCCTCTATTTGCCTACCACAAGAAATAAGGTCTTAATGTGATATATTTTGATAATGCCGCAACAACTCCCCTTCTACCTGAAGTCATTGATAAAATGTCTGCAACTATGAAGACCACTTTTGGAAATCCATCGAGTCTTCATGCTCATGGGCGGATGGCTAGTAAACTCCTTCGAGAGTCTCGCGAGCAGATTGCTCAGTCCCTCCATACTCTTCCAAATCGGATTTTTTTCACCTCAGGTGGATCAGAAAGTAATAATACCGTTATAAAAGGCTACTGCTTGAAACACCAAGCAGATGGCAAACACATCATTACTACCGCTTTGGAACACCATGCGGTTCTAGAACCCATCGAATATCTTGTAGAACGTTTCGGATTTGAAGTTACGATCGTCCAACCAAGAGATGGACGCATTCAGGCTAGTGATATCAAGGCGGCTCTTAGACCGGATACCATTCTTGTCTCTACCATGTTTGCCAATAACGAGACAGGCGATCTTCTACCGATTAAAGAAATTGGAGAACTCTTAAAAAATCATCCAGCTGCCTTTCATGTTGATGCTGTCCAAGCAATTGGAAAGGTCCCTGTCTATCCCGAAGAGTTGGGAATTGATTTTCTCAGTGCTTCTGCCCACAAATTCCATGGACCAAAGGGCGTCGGCTTCCTTTATGCAGCTGCCCCAGATTTTGATAATCTCTTACATGGTGGGGATCAGGAAAGTAAGATGAGAGCCAGCACGGAAAATCTCATTTCAATTGTAGGGATGGCAACCGCGCTTCAGCAAGCTACACTTCATCAAGAAGAAAATTTCAACCAGGTTCAAAAACTTGGCCAAGAACTAGTCAATGGTTTAGCAACCTACGACTACTATGTAAATGCGAATGACGATCATCTTCCATTTGTTTGGAATCTTGGCTTTCCGGGTGTCCAAAATGATGTCTTATTGATGCGACTCGATCTTGCTGGAATTTCTGTCTCTACAGGTTCTGCTTGTACCGCCGGTACAGTTCAACCCAGCCATGTCCTTGAGGCACTCTATGGAAAAGATAGCTCACGCCTAAAAGAATCCCTTCGAATTAGTTTTTCAGAACTCAATACCGTAGAGGAGGTTCAAGACTTCCTCTCAAAACTTAAAGAAATTTTATCATAGGAGAACAATATGGCTTTTGAAACAAGTGTTTCATTGAAAGATTGCAAATATACCTATAGTCTACACCCAAATGTTAAAAAATATACCTTACGTGACAATACATTCGCTGTTACAAAAGTTGGAAATTACGAGTTAAATCGTTTGCTCGAAGTTGTTCCAAATAGCGGCGAAGGCTTCCTACTTAAAATCATTTTCAATAAAGATTTGACAGGTTTTAAGATCAATATTACTGACAAGTCTGGACTTCGCCTGGTTAATATCTTTAAAAATCCGGAAAATGACATTATCCAACAAAAATTCTATTTCTTAATGGATAGTCTTGTCGAAAGAGAAATTTTCAACAAAACAGAGGCCTAATATGGTAACCCTAACTTATATCGACGCTTACCAAGTAGAACGAACGACTACTTATCCCGACCTTGCAGCCTGCATTCTAGCTTTTTCAGGCTGTGTAACCTTGCCTGACTCTTACTCAATCGTATCCATTGAATACAAGGGGGAAAAGCTCCCCTATACAGGGCGAGTCGATGGACTCTATGCTTTTTTGAAAAAGGTAGAACAAGCTGAAAACTAAGCTGATGCTGATGGAACTCTCCCATCGCCATCAGCTTTTTCTTTAGACAAAAATATTTTTGAAAAACCGCCCTAGATAGTTGATTTTTTCACAATCTTCCTATACAATAAGGGGGAAAGGTTGTGATATTGTGAAACATGATAAAAATACTCCAATTCCACGCGCAACAGCAAAACGCTTATCGCTCTACTACCGCATTTTTAAACGCTTTAACTCTGAAAAAATAGAGCGCGCCAATTCCAAGCAAATTGCTGATGCAATTGGGATTGACTCTGCTACCGTTCGCCGAGATTTTTCTTATTTTGGTGAATTAGGAAGACGGGGATTTGGTTATGACGTAAAAAAACTGATGAACTTCTTTGCCGATCTTTTAAATGACAATGCCATTACCAATGTCGCTATTGTGGGGATCGGAAATATGGGAAGTGCGCTTCTCAACTATCGCTTCCATGAACGCAATAAGATGAAAATTGTTATGGCGTTTGATCTAGACGATCATGAACTGATTAATACTAAAAGTAAGGACGGAATTCCTATTTACGGTATTTCCTCTATTAAAGAAAAGCTCAAACAAGAAGGCATTCAAACAGCCATCCTGACTGTTCCAAGCGTCAAGGCTCAAGAAGTAGCTAGCCTTTTGGTAGACGCTGGGGTCAAGGGAATTCTCAGCTTCTCACCAGTGCATCTGACAGTCCCTAAAGATGTCGTCGTCCAATATGTCGATCTCACCAGTGAATTGCAAACACTCCTTTATTTCATGCGAAAAAACGAAGAATAAAGACTTATAGTTTAACAAGAAAAGAGGCTGGGACAAAAGTCCTAGCCTCTCAATTATTTTTGGATTGTCGAGTAAGACGCAGTGGTTGAGTGGGCTCTACTACGCTGATTTCATCAGCTTTTACAGCCCTACTCAACTGTGCGGAGGTGGGACGACGAAATCGAATTCCAACGAATTACCGATTTCTGTCCCACTCTCTTTTTTATACCAAATAATCAGTTTCTTCTCGGTAACTATAATAGTTTTCTTCAGATACAATCAAGTGATCCAATAGGGTTAAGCCCATCACTTCACAGGCCTCTAAGACTCGATGCGTTACTTCATCATCATTTTTACTTGGAAATACGGCACCAGATGGATGATTGTGAGCCAAAATGATGGAGGTTGCCATGTGTTTTAGTGCATAATGCAGGATTTCACGTGGCTCCGCAATACTTCGATTCACGGTTCCAATAAATATGGTCTGTTGATGAATAATTTCATTTTGCGTATTTAAATAGAGGGCAACCAGGTGTTCCTGTTTCTTATGGCCGATTTCCTGTTGAATTTTATGGGCCAATTTCTGACTGCTCATGATCTGTTCAGAACTCATTAATTCATCTTTATGAATCCTTCGTCCAAACTCAATCACAGCCTGAAGTTCGATGGCCTTCACCCGGCCAATGCCAGAGATTTCCTGTAGCTCCTCTAGGGTTAATTGACTTAACTCCTTTAAACTATTAACCGAACTCAAAAGCCCTTGTGCAATCTCATAAACGCTTTTTTGCTTATTGCCTGTCCGTAAGAGAATGGATAACAATTCTTGATGACTCAGCTTATCCACCCCTTCAGAAACCAAACGTTCTCTAGGAAGCAAAGATGGTTCAATAAATGATATGTCGTACATAATTTCCTCCTCACTTATTAATTCGTAATAAATGGAGAAAACGACGATCTTTCATTATTTACTGGCAATTTCTTGTTTCAAATCATCTAACACTAAGACTTCATCTTTATTAAAGCGGATCTGGTAACCTGTTTGAACTTGCTCAAGCTCCTTTAAAAACTGTTGAATTTCACAGCGGATCAAGTACTCCTGACTCTGAGGAATGGCCTCTAAAGCTTGGTAGACCTGCTCTACTTCGTAGATTCCTTTCGTAATTAAACCATTTCGTGGAAAATCATTTACTAAGAGATTGTAGAAATGATGCAAGAGATGATAAATTCGCTCTTTCGTCACTATTCTACCTCCTTATCATACTCTTTCTCCTCTTATTATATACTGATTTTCCCTTAATATTATGACAAGTTCCTTACATTATATTACCAATCTCTTACAATTTTACAAGAATTTCTCCCAGCCTCCTACATAGAAAAGGCCCAGACATCTCTGCCTCGGGCTTTATTTTCTTAAAGTTGCATTTGATTATAAGACTTGCTGAATGAATCCAGGATGTCTTTTGGAGCCTTGTCATAGTCAATAGAGGTTTCCAAATTCCCTTTTACAATCGTACGGTAAGTCGCTGCAGCATCCTCACAAGTCACCAAGGTGATCTCATTAACGCCTTCACGATCTTGAATAACATCTACACGGTCTGGAGTCACGGTCTCAACAGATGAGATGACATAAGTATAGATTTTTTCTTTGTCCGTGATGTAGATCTTCATACCCGCCTTGGCTTTCTCTAATGGTGAGAATAACATGGCATTGGCTCCAGTTAGGCCAAATACGTGGTGACTAGCAAGAGAATAATTGCCTTGCCCCATGACTTGGTTTTCCTTCATGGTCCCTGCTCCGTAGTAAAGGGCTACATTTTCAAGTCCCTTAAAGATCGGAAGGTTCATGTTTAATTCAGGAATCGAAATTCCCCCAATTACTGGTAGCTTTTGAGCTTGCCATTGGGCATTGATGACGGCTTCCGTCGAGAGTGACTGGACATGTTGGAAATCAAAGCTCGTCTTCACTTCTTTATTCTTTTCAATGGTTTTTTTATCGACCTTGCTAACCTGGTATTGGTTGGTATGCCAAACCATAATCATATTTCGGATCGGAGCATTGAAAATCAAGAGAAGCGAGAGAATAATCAAAAGTGTTGCAACGATGTTGATAAGAGTATTGCGTAAACTCTTTTTCTTTTTTCTTTTGCGTGACATGCTGTCCCCTTATCTATTCGTTTTCTTCCACTACTTCTTCATCTTTTTCATCGGGCTGGACTGTTGTAAAGGTCACAATTTTCGCATCCTGATCCAGTCTCATGACTTTCACACCCTGAGTTGAACGACCCGTTTGAGAAATGTTAGCCACACCTATCCGGATCATAACTCCGGTATCGGTAATGATCATCAGATCTTCATCCCCTTTAACGGTTAAAAGACCAGCTAAAGGACCATTTTTCTCTGTAATATTGGCTGTTTTGATACCTTTACCACCACGGCCTTTGGTTGGGTATTCGCTAGCCATTGTACGCTTACCATACCCTTTTTCAGTGATGATCAATACTTCATCTTGATCCGTAACGACACTAGCCCCAACAACCTTGTCTCCTTCGCGGAGATTCACACCACGTACACCTGTGGCAGAACGTCCCATATTGCGGACTACAGCCTCATTAAAGCGGACAGAATAACCATACTTGGTACCGATAATGACGTCAGCATTGCCATCTGTAAGGAAGACATTGATCAATTCATCCTCATCACGCAGATTCAGAGCTTTGAGACCGTTCTGACGAATATTTGAAAATTCAGCTACATTGGTCCGCTTAACTAAACCTTGTCGCGTCGTAAAGAAGAGATAAGCTTCGTCACTGCGGTCTTGCTCCACATTGATAATGGTTTGAATCGATTCACCTTCGTCCAATTTTAAGAGATTGACGATTGGTAATCCTTTAGCTGTCCGGCCATATTCTGGAATCTCATAACCTTTCAGACGATAGACACGTCCCTTATTGGTAAAGAAGAGCAAGTGATCATGGGTGCTCGTAGAGACCAATTCACGGACAAAGTCATCATCTTTGACACCAGTTCCTTGAACCCCACGTCCACCACGTTTTTGAGCCGTAAATTCCGCTTGGTCCAAACGTTTGATGTAGCCTTTGTTAGAAAGGGTGATCAAGACATCTGTTTCTTCAATCAAGTCCTCATCTTCAAGAGAAAGGACTTCTCCGATCATCAACTCAGTTCGGCGAGCATCGCCAAACTTGCGTTTGACTTCTTCCAGTTCTTCCTTGATGATGGTCGCCACACGTTCTGGTTTCGCCAAAATATCAGCCAAATCAGCAATCAAGGCAACCAAATCATCGTATTCACTTTGGATCTTGTCTCGTTCCAAACCGGTCAAACGACGAAGACGCATGTCCAAAATAGCTTGGCTTTGACGTTCAGAAAGCTTGAATTTAGCCATCAATTCAGCTTGTGCTTCAGCGTCTGTCTGGCTATTGCGGATAATCCGGATCACTTCATCGATGTGATCCAAGGCAATGAGCAAACCTTCTAAAATATGGGCACGTGCTTCCGCTTTTTCTTTATCAAAGATAGTCCGGCGAGTCACCACTTCTTTCTGGTGCTCAATATAAGCACCTAAAATTTGGCGAAGAGAAAGAATCTTTGGAACACCATTTTGGATCGCCAACATATTGAATCCAAAATTGGTTTGCATTTGTGTCATTTTAAAGAGATTGTTCAAAATAACGTTAGCCGAAGCATCTCGGCGGACCTCAATCACAAAACGAACCCCCTCACGGTTTGATTCATCACGTACAGCTGTAATCCCTTCGATCCGTTTTTCTTGCACCAAGCGAACGATGTGCTCGTGCACCTTGGTTTTATTGACCATATAAGGGAACTCAGTGACAACAATCCGTTCACGGCCACTCTTGGTTACTTCAATCTCTGTACGAGAACGAAGAACGATTGATCCTTTTCCGGTTTCATAGGCTTTGTGGATACCTGATTTCCCCATGACCAAAGCACCTGTCGGAAAATCTGGACCAGGAAGAACTTCCATGAGTTCACGGGTCGTTACCTCAGGATTATCCATCATCAGCTTCACTGCATCAATGGTTTCTCCCAGATTGTGTGGAGGAATATTGGTTGCCATCCCAACGGCAATCCCTGTAGCACCATTGACAAGAAGATTAGGAAAACGTGCAGGTAAGACCAAAGGTTCACGCTCGCTGGCATCATAGTTATCAGCGAAATCAACTGTATTTTTGTTGATATCCCGCAGCATTTCAAGAGCAATCTTACTCATACGAGCTTCGGTATACCGTTGTGCAGCGGCGCCATCACCGTCCATAGAACCAAAGTTACCATGGCCATCCACTAACATGTAACGGTAACTCCACCATTGCGCCATCCGAACCATGGCTTCATAAATCGAGGAGTCCCCGTGTGGGTGGTATTTACCCATAACATCCCCTGTGATACGGGCTGACTTCTTATGTGGTTTATCTGGCGTAACACCCAATTCATTCATTCCATACAAAATACGACGGTGAACAGGTTTCAAACCATCACGAACATCAGGAAGGGCACGAGCTACGATAACACTCATCGCATAATCGATAAAACTCGTCTTCATTTCTGATGTTAAATTCACATCAATTAGATTATTATCCTGCATTCAAAAAATGCCTCTCTTTACTTAATTCACCATACTATTATAACACATTTTAGCCTATTTTTCTTCTTAGGAACACAAACGTAAAAACGTTTACATCAAGGATTCATACTGTTTCAGATGACAAAGACTTTCAAAAGTGGTAGAATGAAGTCGTATGAGAATCTATCTCAAAAAAAAATGAAGGAGACGTTTAGACTCATGGATTTGACTAAACAACACAAAAAAGTTATCCTTGTCGGTGACGGTGCCGTAGGTTCATCTTATGCATTTGCACTTGTCAACCAAGGAATTGCACAAGAGCTTGGAATTATCGAAATTCCTCAATTGCACGAAAAAGCTGTCGGAGATGCGCTTGACCTTAGCCACGCCCTTGCCTTCACTTCACCTAAGAAGATCTATGCGGCTGAGTACGCTGACTGTGCGGATGCTGACCTTGTTGTAATTACTGCAGGTGCTCCTCAAAAACCAGGTGAAACTCGCCTTGATCTTGTTGGTAAAAACCTTGCCATTAACAAATCAATCGTAACACAAGTTATTGAATCAGGATTTAACGGTATCTTCCTTGTAGCTGCTAACCCAGTTGACGTTTTGACATACTCTACATGGAAATTCTCAGGATTCCCTAAAGAACGCGTTATCGGTTCTGGTACTTCTCTTGACTCAGCTCGTTTCCGTCAAGCACTTGCTGAAAAATTGGACGTTGATGCTCGTTCAGTGCACGCCTACATCATGGGTGAACATGGAGACTCAGAATTCGCTGTATGGTCACACGCTAACATCGCTGGTGTAAACCTTGAAGAATTCCTTAAAGACACTCAAAACGTTCAAGAAACTGAATTGATCGAATTGTTCGAAGGTGTTCGTGATGCTGCTTACACCATCATCAACAAAAAAGGTGCTACATACTACGGTATCGCTGTTGCCCTTGCTCGTATCACTAAAGCAATCCTTGATGATGAAAATGCAGTACTTCCACTTTCTGTATTCCAAGAAGGTCAATATGGTGTTAGCAACGTCTTTATCGGTCAACCTGCCATCGTAGGTGCACACGGTATTGTACGTCCAGTGAACATCCCATTGAACGATGCAGAACAACAAAAAATGAAAGCTTCTGCTGATGAATTGCAAGCAATCATTGATGAAGCATGGAAAAACCCTGAATTCCAAGAAGCTTCTAAAAACTAAAAAAAAAACATCTCCTTATTAAAAGGGGATGTTTTTTAGCTGCTTTATTTGGATTTGTCAGCAAGGATTTCAAGCAAATAAGGCACAACGAGATTGCTCTCTATGTCTTTCAAAGAAGAAATCCATTTAAAGTCTGTATGCTCTTCTGGATCTAATATAAAATCACGCTCTTCCAAAATCTCGCCAGCATAAACTAGGCGTGTAAAGACAGTATCTTTGCTGGCATCAAATTGACTATCTTCGTGGATAATCTTATTAATCCGAAGCTTTTGATTAACCTCCTCAATAGCCTCACGTAGAGCAGCCTCTCTGGGCAATTCATTCTCTTCTACACTTCCACCTGGAATATCCCAATAAGATGGATAGACATTAGGGAGACCTCGCTTTATTTTCGAGCGTTTGATAAGCAGATACTTCCCGTCTTTCTCAATCAAGGTATGGGCGATTAATTTTACTGTCATTGCATGTTCCTCCAAGAAAGAGCAAAAAAGACTCCGAGGAGCCTCGTTATGAATCATCCACCCTGAGGGAATCGAACCCCCATCTCAAGAACCGGAATCTTACGTGATATCCATTACACTAAGGGTGGCAACTGTTATAGTATATCAAATTCTCGAGAATTTTACAAGTAAAAAAAGCTTACCGAGAGGTAAGCTTTTTGAATATTACAATTCGATATCGCCAAACAAGTCAGCCATTGAGAATCCAGTTTGAGTTTCTGGAAGATCAAAGTCGCGTTTTTCTTGTTTTGGACGACGTGGGCGAGATTGACGTTTTTCTTGTTTTTCGCCTTCTTCTTGAGCTGGACGTTCTTCAAGAGCTTTGATAGAAAGTGATACACGTTCATCTGCTGCATTTACTTCAAGAACTTTAACAGTTACTTCTTGTCCAACTTTAAGAACATCTTTTGGATTTTCAACACGTTTGTGTGAAATTTGTGAGATGTGTACAAGTCCGTCGATACCTGGCAATACTTCAACGAATGCACCGAAGTCAGTCAAACGTTTAACAGTTCCTTCGATAACATCACCAGCAGCCAATTTTTGTTCAACGCCATCCCAAGGTCCAGGGGTTGTAGCTTTCAATGAAAGTGATACACGACCTTCTTCTTCGTTCAAGTCAAGAACTTTCACTTGGATTTCTTCACCAACAGTTACAACTGATTTAGGTGATACGTTGCGTTCGTGTGACAATTCTGTCAAGTGAACCAATCCATCAACACCACCAAGGTCGATGAAAGCACCGAAGCTTGTGATACGTGCAACTTTACCAGTTACGACATCACCAACGTTCAATTTACCAAATACTTCTGCGCGTGCTGCAGCTGATTCAGCTTCAACAACTTCACGACGTGAAAGGATAAAGCGGTTTTCTTTTGGATCTACTTCTTTGATTTTAGCATCAAATTCTTGACCTACGAAACGTTCAGTGTTACGTACAAAACGAGTATCAAGCATTGAAGCTGGAATAAATCCACGAAGTCCTTCAAATTCTACTGAAAGTCCGCCTTTAACAGCGCGAGTTCCTTTAACAGTAACAACTTCTTCTTCACGTCCAACCAATTTGTCCCATGCTTTGCGAGCTTCCAAACGTTTTTTAGATACAAGGTAAGTTACTGTATCAGTATCTTTACCAACTACTTGACGAAGAACAAGCAATTCAAGTGTTTCACCTGGTTTTACCAAGTCGTTGATGTCAGCATCACGATCGTTTGTCAATTCGCGAAGAGTCAAGACACCTTCGACACCAGTTCCAGAGATTGCAACGTTAGCTTGGTTCGCGTCAACTGTCAATACTTCAGCAGTAACAACGTCACCTGGTTCAACTTGGCTAACACTGTTTAGCAAATCTTCAAATTCATTCATCTAAAAAATCCTCCAACAATCAAGTTTTCTAAAACTTGACATACTTATAATTATTTTTCCTAAGCAAGCACTCGCAATGAGATCAACTACAATCTTTAACGACTCATCCTATAAAGAAATAAAATACCTGGATAGATATTTTATCACTTATCTGATATTACCTAAGAACTGGGGTAGCTGGATTCGAACCAACGCATGAGGGAGTCAAAGTCCCTTGCCTTACCGCTTGGCTATACCCCATGGATGAAATGGAGAGAGAGGGATTCGAACCCCCGAACCCGAAGGAGCGGATTTACAGTCCGCCGCGTTTAGCCTCTTCGCTATCTCTCCATATAAATCAACAGGATCTATTATACCATTGATTTACTATGATTGCAAGCCCTTATTTATTCAAATTATAATTTTCTATTAAAATTTCAACGGCTTTTTCAAGTTTTTTGTAAAGAGAATCCACATTTCCATTTTTGATAATGGCAAATTGACCAGCCATGTCTGCAATTTCACCAATCGTTTTCTTTCCAATGGACAAAGTGAAACCATCAAAAGTGTCTTTTCCGACAGTTACTTTACTATCAACGATTTGAATCTCAATTTTCTTATCTTTTTTACTCATTTCAACCCTCTTTTCACTTTTTCTATTTTACAAAAATTCTCTTGATGACGCAAGAGAAAAGGGAGTGGGTCAGAAAGAATTTAGTTAGAAATTCCTTCTTTATCCCACCCCCGCAAGAGTCATTTGTCACTCTTCTATTCCTAAAAGCGAATGAAGAGAAACATTAGCTACTGCGTCTTTTCGTTAAGACTTGTTCTCATTGAAGCCTGGACACTTTTGTCTCATATGCTTTCGGTTTAATCGACTTTGACAATCCATCCTTCTGGCGCTTCAACATCACCAAATTGGATACCGGTCAACTCGTCATAGAGCTTCCGTGTGATAGGACCTACTTCTGTTTCAGAATAGAAGACATGGAAGTCATCACCGTGTTGAACGCCTCCGATCGGAGAGATGACAGCTGCGGTACCACAAGCTCCTGCCTCTACAAAGCGATCCAAATCATTGATAAAGACATCCCCTTCAATTGGTGTCATACCAAGACGGTGTTCTGCCAAGTAAAGCAAAGAGTACTTGGTGATCGATGGCAAAATAGAAGGACTCAATGGCGTTACAAATTCGTTATTAGCAGTGATACCAAAGAAGTTTGCAGAACCAACTTCTTCAATCTTGGTGTGCGTCGCTGGATCAAGGTAAATCACGTCAGAGAAGTTACGATCATGCGCAATCTTACCTGGCAACATACTAGCTGCGTAGTTCCCACCAACTTTTGCAGCCCCAGTACCATTTGGTGCAGCACGGTCATACTCATCTTGAATCAAGAAGTTCGTTGGAACCAAACCACCTTTAAAATAGTTACCGACAGGCATGGCAAAGATGGTAAAGATATACTCATCTGCTGGATGCACACCAATAATATCACCAACCCCAATCAAAAGTGGACGAAGGTAAAGGGTAGCTCCAGTACCATATGGTGGAACATACTCTTCATTGGCTTTCACCACTGCCTTACAAGCATCCACAAACATGTCAACAGGTACTTGAGGCATCAGCAAACGATCTGCTGTGCGTTGCAAACGTTTAGCGTTTTGATCTGGACGGAACAATTGGACGCTTCCATCTTTTGTACGGTAGGCTTTCAACCCTTCAAAAGCTTGCTGACCGTAATGCAAACTTGGAGAAGATTCGGACAAATGCAAAGTCGCATCTTCTGTCAATTCCCCTTTTTCCCAAGCTCCATTGCGATAATGTGCCAAATAGCGATAAGGTAATTTCATATATGAAAAGCCAAGGTTTTCCCAATCAAGTGATACTGTCATGATAGTGCTCCTTTTAATTCTTTCTATTCCTTGTCGATCTGATGTAGGTCGATTCAGTTTCTCAATCTATGTACACTATTGTACACCATTTCATGAGAATTTCAAGCGAAATTTTCAATTTTCAGAAAATTTATTTTCAAAGAAAGTCAGTCCTAGAATGGACCGACGCTTTTTTTTTATTTGATAGTAGCTGAAAAAACTTCTTGATCCGAAATGGTATCGTTGACAAAGGATCCATTGCTTGTTCTTTCAGAAATGCTTAATTGTGTTAAATCAACTTCTGTTACCTGACCTGTTGTAGAAGTGATCTGAAGAATTTGATCTTGTTCTGCCACTTCTTCTTGGCTCGTAAAGAGATCAAAATCTCCCTGGTCAGTGAAGACTGGACCCGCCTTGAAGACGCGGTGTGGTTTATTTTTCAACTCACGCAAGACCTGTAGTCCCCGTTTAGCCCGACTGGTCACAGGAATATCGTCTTGTAACATCCTTTTGAGACTGCCTCGCTGGGTCAGAATGTACATGCTTGGAGTCGTCGACTTAAAGGCGGCAGCAACTTGATCTCCGTCTTTGAGGTTAATGGCTTTGACCCCTGCTGCTTTAGCTCCTACGACAGGGACCTCTTCAATATTGAAGCGCAACCCGTAACCATTTTTAGTAATGATCATGATGTCTTCAAGGACAACTGGCGCAACTGCTACGATACAGTCATCTTGGTCTTTTAGCTTAGCGTACTTAGTCGATTTAGAACGATAGGTCCGCCATGGGCTCAATTCCTTGCGTTCAAAGCGCTTGATTTGTCCTTGTTGAGTTGCTGCAAAATAGGTTACTCCCTCAAACTGATCCACAATCTCCGCAAAGAGAATTTCTTCCTCTTGCTCGAAATTGGTCAAGGTCTGACTGAGGTGCTCTCCGATATCCTTCCACTTGGTATCTGTCAATTCATGAATTGGTCGATAAATGGCATTCCCCAAGTTGGTAAAGAGTAAGAGATGCTGAGTGGTCTTAGCAGGCTCTACGAAAATCAATTCATCGTCGTCCCGCTTACCGACTTCTTCCACTGTCGACGCATTGAAGGAACGAGGAGAGGTCCGTTTAATGTAACCCGCACGGGTCACGCTGACGAAGGTTTCCTCTTCAACGATCAGACTAGCTGTATCGATCTCAATCGTTTTAGCAGTGTCTTGCAACTCACTACGCCGCGGATTGCCAAAGAGTTTCTTGACTTCACGCAATTCCTTCTTCATGAGGTTAAACATAGTCCGTTCATCCCCAATGATGGCTGCCAAGGTCGCGATTTGCTCCTTGAGACTGGCATGCTCTTCTTCCAAGGTCACGATATCCGTATTGGTCAAACGGTACAATTGCAAAGTAACAATAGCTTCTGCTTGTTCTTCCGTGAAATCGTAGCTGACCTTGAGGTTTTCCTTGGCATCTGCCTTGTTATCAGAAGCGCGGATCAAGGCGATGACTTCATCCAGGATAGAAATCACGCGGATTAAGCCCTCTACGATGTGGAGCCGTCGTTCTGCCTTTTCCTTATCAAAGCGCGAGCGAGCGACAATGATATCCCGACGGTGTGCAATGTAGCTAGAGAGAATCGGCACAATCCCCACTTGACGAGGGGTATAGTTGTCAATCGCCACCATATTGAAGTTGTAGTTGACCTGCAAGTCTGTATACTTGAACAAGTAGTTCAAAATCAAATCTGCATTGGCATCTTTCTTCAACTCAATCGCAATGCGAAGACCATCTCGGTCAGACTCATCCCGAACTTCTGCGATACCAGCCACCTTGTTGTTAACACGGACGTCGTCGATCTTCTTGACCAAAACAGCCTTGTTGATCTCATAAGGAATCTCGGTGACAACGATTTGTTGCTTACCGCCTTTTAGCTGCTCGATCTCAGTTTTAGAGCGGACAACCACCCGACCCTTACCAGTTTCATAGGCTTTCTTAATCTCATCCCGGCCTTGGATAATGGCACCCGTTGGGAAATCCGGTCCAGGTAGAAACTCCATGAGCTTGTCTACCTTGGCAGATGGATGGTCGATCATATAGACCACGGCATCAATGACTTCAGCAAGGTTGTGTGGCGGAATGTCTGTCGCGTAACCAGCTGAAATCCCTGTTGCCCCATTGACCAAGAGGTTTGGAAAGGCTGCCGGCAAAACAGTTGGCTCTTTTTCCGTATCATCAAAGTTCCAGGCAAAAGGCACTGTATTCTTTTCGATATCTTGCAAAAGATAACCCGCAATTTCAGACAAACGAGCTTCCGTATAACGCATGGCTGCCGGTGGATCACCGTCCATGGAACCATTGTTTCCGTGCATTTCGACTAGGATCTCACGATTTTTCCAGTCCTGAGACATGCGGACCATGGCATCATAGATGGAACTGTCCCCGTGAGGGTGGAAATTCCCCATGATATTACCAACAGACTTGGCAGACTTGCGGTAGCCCTTGTCATGGGTATTGCCATCCTTATTCATCGAATAAAGAATCCGCCGTTGAACTGGTTTCAAGCCATCCCGAATATCAGGAAGAGCCCGTTCTTGAATAATGTATTTGGAGTAGCGACCAAAGCGCTCCCCCATGATGTCCTCCAAGGACATATTTTGAATATTAGACATAAGATACAAAGCCCGTAAAATACAAAGTGAAAATAAGAAATTTATCTTTTTCACACAGCACTAAGGGCGTGTTCAACTCCTTTCAAAGAATGTTGAGTAGTCTTTTATATATAGAGGAATTCAGTTACACCAAGTAACCAAAGGATCCTTTTTTTAGTTTAAAATAGATTCATTAATGATTTGAAAGTTTCTCTTTAGCATAAGAAATCATTTTCTCTGCAACTTCCATATCGTAAGCAAATCCCATCTTTTGGGCCAGAAATTGAGCTTCTCGATCGAATCCCTTCATGGTAGAAAATAAAGACTGAGTGATTTTATCGAAACTAGATAAATCAAGTAAAGCTGAGAACTCCTTCTCTTGCTCAGCTGGAAGGTACTGGAAGAGGTACTTGTAGTTCTTTCCGATGTCAACTACTCCCTTATCGCTTGTCACCTGCCAAGCTAAGACCTTGAGCAATTCTTGCTGACAAATGCCATAGAGGTGATCAGTCGCATAGATGAGTTGATTTCTTCGAATGGCCTTGACGACATAAGCCGATACCCACCAAAATTCATTGCAGGAGGCTGCAAAATCTTCTTCGGTAGGCGGAGCGGTCCAATAGGGCTTGGAATTAGGCTGATAGGCTTCAAACAAGCCTTTGTCGTCTTTTATAACTTCAAAATTTGCTTCGCTATCCACCCACTCTTGGATATACTCCTTGGGGCAGAGGGTCAAATCAATGCGATTTCCATCTTCAAAGAGCATGAGATACAGACGACGGTGTCCAAGGACATTGTGCTGTTCGATGAGTCGATTTCCGTACTGATCCAACCAGGATAAATCTGAAATCAGGTCTTCTAGATCATCAACGATATAGACCACATCATAATCTTGGAACTCGTCTTTGGGTGCCTGAGGATTCGTTCGTGATCCGGATAAAGCAATTGCTTCTACTTCTATAGTATCAGCTATTTGCAAAATCAGATTCATCATTTCTGTATCATTTCTCATGTCGATTCCTTACCATTTCTACATCCCAGCTTATTTAATTTATAGTAGAAAGTAATTAAAATACCGTATTTTCTTCTAAGGTAAACTTAACGTTATCTTCAATCCATTGGCGACGTGGTGCAGCCTTATCGCCCATAAGGACGGAAACACGGCGTTCTGCACGCGCTAAATCATCAATGGTGACACGGATCAAGGTACGAGTTTCTGGATTCATGGTGGTTTCCCAAAGCTGATCCGCATTCATTTCCCCCAACCCTTTGTAACGTTGAAGGGTTGCTCCACGGCCAAAGGTCCGACGTAACTCTTCTAATTCGCTATCTGTCCAAGCATAGGCTACTTCTTCTTTCTTGCCTTTGCCTTTCGACATCTTATAAAGAGGAGGAAGTGCAATGTAGACATGCCCTGCTTCTACCAAAGGGCGCATATAGCGATAGAAGAAAGTTAGGAGCAAGGTTTGAATGTGGGCTCCATCCGTATCCGCATCGGTCATGATAATGATCTTATCGTAGTTAGCATCTTCCACTGAGAAATCTGCCCCAACTCCAGCACCAATGGTGTAGATCATGGTGTTGATTTCCTCGTTTTTGAGGATATCACTCATATTGGCCTTCTCAGTATTAAGAACCTTCCCACGAAGTGGAAGAATCGCTTGGAACTTCCGATCCCGTCCTTGTTTGGCAGAACCGCCGGCTGAGTCTCCTTCGACCAGATAGAGTTCGTTTTTCTTAGGATTTTTAGACTGGGCTGGTGTCAATTTACCAGATAAAAGTCCTTTGTCTTTTTTGCTCTTCTTGCCATTTCGGCTTTCATCCCGCGCTTTTCGAGCGGCCTCACGCGCATCCCGTGCTTTAATAGCCTTACGAATGAGATTAGAAGCCAATTCTCCATTTTCCATCAGGAAGAAGGTCAATTTATCAGAAACAATGCTATCGACTACTGGACGAGCCAAGGGACTTCCTAATTTGTCTTTGGTTTGTCCTTCAAACTGCAAATGAGCTTCTGGAACCAAGATTGAAAGAACCGCAGACAAACCTTCACGGTAATCTGATCCTTCCAGATTCTTGTCTTTTTCTTTGAGGAGCCCTGTCTTTCTTGCATAGTCGTTCATAGCCTTGGTAATGGCTGTCTTCAGACCCGTCTCATGGGTTCCCCCATCTTTAGTGCGAACATTATTAACGAAGGACAAGATATTATCTGAGTAGCCATCATTGTATTGCATGGCCACTTCTACCTGAAAACCATCTGATTCGCCACTAAAGTAGAGAACAGGTGTCAAAGTTTCCTTGTCTTCGTTCAAGTACTCTACGAAATCTTGGACACCATTTTCATAATGAAAGGCCACATGGTTGTCTTCTTCCTTACGGAGATCGGTCAGCGTCAGCGTCACGTCCTTCAGCAAGAAGGCTGATTCTTTGATTCGCTCAGCAATGGTATTGAATTTGAAATCCGTCGTTGAAAAGATGGTTGGATCTGGCATGAAGGTGACCTTGGTCCCTGTCTTAGACTTGGGAGCAGAGCCAATCTTTTCAAGGGTCGTAACTGGTTTTCCCCCATCTTCAAAACGTTGCTTGTAGACAGCTCCATCACGCGTAATTTCTACCTCTAGCCAGCTAGAAAGGGCATTGACGACAGAAGATCCCACTCCATGAAGACCTCCAGATGTCTTATAGCCTCCTTGGCCAAACTTCCCTCCGGCGTGGAGGACCGTAAAGATCACCTCAACGGTTGGTTTGCCCATAGCATGCATCCCGGTCGGCATTCCACGTCCCTGGTCTTCTACCGATAGAGAACCATCTTTATTAATCGTTACATCGATTTGTGATCCAAAGCCAGACAAGGCTTCATCGACCGCATTATCCACGATCTCCCAGACCATGTGATGCAAGCCATTTCCGTCGGTCGATCCGATATACATCCCTGGACGTTTACGGACCGCATCCAACCCTTCTAGTACCTGAATGGCATCGTCATTATAATTATTAATATTGATTTCCTTTTTTGCCACAAGGAACCTCCTGTTTGTTCATCTTTTCTATATTACAGTTTTTTAGGAAATTTTGCAAAATTTTTTCTCTTTATATGGAGATTTCTATATCTCAGTAAAAAAAGCTGGCTTGACACTTTCTTCAGATGTCACACTTGAACTCCAGAAATTGCTTTTTCTATCGATGGCTTTTTGATATAATGAGAGTATGATAAAAGAAATAAGTGTTTTAATTTTAGCCTATCTGTTAGGCTCCATTCCTTCGGGATTATGGATTGGGAAAATCTTTTTCCATATTAATTTACGGGAACATGGCTCGGGCAATACAGGAACGACCAATACCTTTCGGATTTTAGGGAAGAAAGCTGGGGTCATTGTCTTTACGATTGATTTCTTGAAAGGAACTTTGGCCGTTCTCCTTCCGACTTTCTTTGGAATTCAGGGGATCTCGCCGATGGTCTTTGGTCTCTTAGCCGTTTTGGGGCACACTTTCCCAATTTTTGCTGGATTCAAGGGTGGAAAAGCAGTGGCGACGAGTGCTGGTGTTTTACTTGGTTTCTCGCCTATCCTGCTACTCATTTTAGCTGTTTATTTTGTAGCCAGCCTTTATTTAACCAGCATGATTTCGTTTTCGAGTGTTACCGTTGCGCTACTCGCAATTCTATCGGTCCTCCTTCTCCCTTTGACTGGATGGATCTTGCACAACTATGATCCACTTTTTACAGTCATTGTCTTGGCCTTAGCGACCTTGATCATTCTTCGTCACAAGGATAATATCCAACGGATCAAAGAGAAAAAAGAAAATCTCATCCCTTGGGGAAAGAACATCACCCATCAACAACCAAAAAACTAGAGCAAGCGCTCTAGTTTTTTTTTTTATTGGGCTACATTTTTATTCTTGAACAGATACGCATTATAAGGCGTCAACCAAGTCCATCAGTATTTCCATAGGAGTTTTTTTCCTACGACCATTAACCGTTTCGATAAGATGATAAACTTTTAAACGATTGTCGTTACTGAAGACAAACTCAAAGCGAAACTCACGACCGTTGGGTGCCACTGTATCAAATTTCGTTTTATATTTATCATGAACGGGGCTAACTGGAAACTTATTGAAGAGCAAGCGTCGCTTATCTCCCGCTTCTTTTAGACAGTTTTCCAGCTCCTGACAATAGTCATAAAACAGCTGATAGAGGTCTTCTTCTGAAATTCTTCTTCTCCGAACCAATGATTTAAAATCCGAAAAATTTCTGCGCGGGATGTCAATACTAAATGAAAATCCCTCCTGATTGATTCTTTCTAAAAATCCATCTCTTGAAATCATAGAACCACTCTTTCTTTTATCAATCTGTAATGAACCCTTATTGTTTCTATTCATAGTCAATCCATTATGTAATCAAGCAGATCCATCAAGGTTAGTTTCTTACGACCATTGACAGACTCAAATAAATTATAAACTCTTAGTTCTTGGTTCTTTTTAAAAGCAAACTCAAAACGGAACTCGCGGCCATTACATGCGGCTACATAAAATCCGGTCTGATACTTCCTCTTATCCTCTACTACCTGCATTTGCCGGTCTTCTACCTCTCTACAAAGTGAAAGAAAGATCTGATAGAGTTGCTCCTCAGAGAGCCTTTTTCTTCGAACCAATGACTTGAAGTTATTGTACTGCCACCATGGGATCTGGATGTTGAAGGAAAAACCTTCCTTATTGGCTTTATCGATAAACGCTTTTCTGGAGACCATACTAACTCCTCTTCTATTGGAACATCCTTTGCCTCTATTATACCATCTTTTATCCTTTCACAAAAACAGCATCCCAAATGGAATGCTTTTTTGTTTCTTAATAGTATTCCCCTTGGCGGTAGTTCCAAGAGTTGAAATGATCAGATAAGTGCATCATGATCTTATCAATATCCAATCCTTTACGAATCACAACTGGACAAGTATTGACAGAACGGCTACCTGCTCCTTGTTCTGGAATCAATTTTCCTTCGGCATCAACCATAGAGACCATCACACCTTGTTCATAGCGAGTTTCAATGGTCTTGTCTGGTTGGATAGAGGCTACATAATCGTCAGCTTCGATGACCAAGTCCACGGCACTTTCGATTCGCTCACCAATTCCTTCAACCTTCCCGCGGTTTCCTTTACCTGAAGGGTTGGCTGAAGAGGCGTAAACCATCTTGCCTTCTTTTTCCCACATTTCTTTGGCGATTTGCTCACCAGCTTTACCAAATTTAATGACAAAACAGCTGGTTCCATGAACGTCTGTCATGAGTTCTTCGCGTCCATCTCCGAAGGCTTGTAATTTTGCATAGGCATCTTCACGCCAAGGAAGGATACAACCAAGCAAGATATCTTCATCCCAATGTTTTTGGTAGAAGGCTTCAATTTCAGGATTCAATTGCGCAAGGGCGCGGAGTTCATCCATGCTTCCACAAAGAACGACACCTGGTTTGTTGCGGTTACGTTCTTTGGCTTCAAACTTCCGTTCCAAGCCAGCTTTGTCGCTAGTCATGATGATATAGCCGACTTTGGTAGGGCAGACGATACAGCCACCCTCTCCTTTAAGAATGTCAAATCCTTCTTGTGAAAGTGTTCCGTCCCATTGAATGTGTTTTGTCATAAATTTCGTCCTCTTCTATTTCTTTTTTTCTATTCTATCAAAATTCCCAAAAAGCTTCAATGTATTTTCTGAAAATTCTTAATTAACTATACAATTTTTATTGCCAATAGGCGGGCCGATTCTTCTCATAAGCAGCAATCAAGTCCTCGTATTGGAGGGTAATCCCAATATCATCTAGACCGTTGAGTAATTTGTGCTTCCAATCTTGATCGATCTCAAAGCAAAACTCTCCAACAGGCGAGATGATCTTCTGCTCTTCCAAATCTACTGTCACTGGATCTGTCGGCTTCAAACTTGCCAATTTTTGACGAACCTCTAGCGGTTGGACAATCGGAAGCATGCCATTATTGAGCTCATTATTGTAATGGATATCTCCGAAGGATCCGGCGATAACGACTTTAAAGCCATAATCAGCTAAAGCCCAGGCCGCGTGCTCCCGAGAGGAACCAGCCCCAAAATTGTCACCAGTGATCAAAATGGTCGCCTTGCGGTATTCTGGCTTGTTAAAGATAAAATCTGGATCCTCAGTATATTGGTCATCCAAATAGCGCCAAGCATACATGAGGTATTTCCCAAAACCTTTTTTATCAATTAACTTTAAGAATTGCTTGGGGAGGATTTGGTCAGTATCAATATTATCGTTCATCAAAGGAACTGTAGTTCCCGTATAACTGGTAAATTTCTCCATGCTTCCTCCTTTTACTCGACTTCTGGCATTTGGCGCACATCGACAAAGCGACCAGCGATTGCTGCTGCAGCGGCCATTGCTGGGCTACAGAGATGGGTCTTAGCCCCAAATCCTTGACGATCTTCAAAGTTCCGGTTGCTAGTAGAAGCACAGTGGACGCCATCTGGAACCTTGTCTGGGTTCATTCCTAGACACATGGAGCATCCTGGATCACGCCATTCAAAGCCCGCATCCATGAAGATCTTGTCTAAGCCTAATTTTTCAGCGGCTTGCTTAACTGGACGAGAGCCAGGTACCACAATAGCAGTTAAGTTTGGCGCAATTTTTTTGCCTTTCACAAACTTGGCTGCCAACTCCAAATCGCTGAGACGCGCATTGGTACAAGAACCGATAAAGATATAGCCTAATTCAATGTCTGCTGGTTTTTGGCCAGGTTCAAGATCCATATAATGATAAGCCCGTTCATCATTCATGTCCCGAATCTCTGGAAATGGAGTCTCAAAGTCCACTCCCATAGAAGGATTGGTCCCCCAAGTCACCATCGGAGCAAGATCAGATACATCCATACGGATGACCTTATCATAAACGGCATCGTCATCACTGACTATAGTCTTCCAATCAGCTACTGCGGCCTCAAAATCATCTGGCACACATTCGCGTCCCCGGAGGTAGTCAAAGGTCGTCTCATCTGGATTCATGATCCCCATTTTGGACCCGAACTCGATCGACATGTTACAGATGGTCATGCGTTCTTCCATGGTCAAGCGATCAATTGCTTCTCCCCGATACTCTACGACATAGCCAACTCCACAAGCAACACCGTAGCGCGCTATCAAAGCTAGGATGTAATCCTTTGAATAGATCCCTTTTTGTGGGGTTCCGGTGAATTCAACCAACATTTTCTTTGGTTTGACTTGCCAGATGGTTTGGGTGGCAAAGACATGCTCCACTTCACTGGTTCCAATCCCAAAGGCAATGGCACCAAAGGCTCCGTGGGTTGCGGTATGGCTGTCTCCACAGACAATAAATTTTCCAGGCTGTGTCCGACCGGTTTCAGGGCCCACCATATGAACGATTCCTTGCTTAGCAGAACCATGGGCAGCATGATCAATCCCAAAGTCCACCACATTCTCAGCTAATTTATCAATCTGGGCTTTTGAAATCACATCACGAATATCAAAAATATTGACCGTTGGAACATTGTGATCAAAGGTTCCAAAGGTTAAATCGGGTCGTCGGACCTTGCGTCCTGCATCCCGTAATCCTTGAAAGGCTTGCGGACTCGTCACTTCGTGGATGTAGTGTTGGTCCACATACATGAGTTGGGGTTGCCCTTCCACTCCTGTAATAACATGGCGGTCCCAAAGTTTATCAAAGATTGATTTTCCACTCATCGTCTTTCTCCTTTTATCTTCTTGTTAGGAAATCCATTGAAGGATTAGAAAGAGGGCACCTGCTAAAAGTAGGCTACTGCCCCACCAGCTAGCTTGAAAATACCATTTCCGCACCTTGTGGTGAAAGAGATATCCGCCTAGTAGAGCTCCGAATCCACCAAGTAGCCAGCTCTCGAGTAACAGGACCTTTTCAGGAATCCGCCACCTCTTTTGGATAGCTTTTCGTTTATCTAAACCATAGGTCAGAAATACGATACTATTCCAAATAGCAATAAGAACTAAACAGCGATCTCTCCAAGTCATCTTAGAGATTCCCAATAATGGCTGCAGTCATCTCAGCAGTAGAAGCCTGACCACCTAGATCTCGCGTTAAGATTCCTTGATTCAAGGTTTGATTGACAGCTTCTTCGATCATTTCTGCACCTGCTGTTTCTCCAAAACTGTCTCGGAGCATCATGGCAACGGACAGGATCATGGAGATCGGATTGGCAATGCCTTGACCAGCAATATCAGGTGCTGAACCATGAATCGGTTCGTACATACTTGGCCCTTGGTCAGAATGACTAGCAGATGGCATCACGCCTAGTGTTCCTGGAAGGACGCTCGATTCGTCAGATAAGATATCTCCAAATAAATTCTCTGTTACGACGACATCAAAGCGAGCTGGATTGGTGATCATGATCATGGCTGCACTATCGACAAGCTGGTGCTCTAAGGTCACATCTGGAAATTCTTTGGCAACTTCTTCTGCTACTTGGCGCCATAATTTAGATGTTGCAAGGACATTTTGCTTATCGATACTGGTCACTTTCTTGCCACGTCCTTGCGCAATTTTGAAGGCTTGGCGCATAATCCGACGGATTTCTTCTGCGCTGTAATCATTGATATCGCGCGCTGTATCTTCTTTCAAGATATGCTCTCCAAAGTAAATCCCACCTGTCAATTCACGCACGACTACAAAGTCGACACCCTCGATACGCTCTGGTTTCAAAGGAGACAGATGTTTTAAGGCGTCAAAAATCCGTACAGGACGAATATTGGCAAAGAGATTTAATTCCTTGCGAATAGCGAGCAGGCCTTGTTCTGGACGAACAGGAGCATGGTCATACTCAGGACTCCCGATGGCTGCGAGAAGAATAGCATCCGCTCCTTTAGCTGCTTCGAGAGTATCTTGGGGAAGTGGGTGGCCAGCGGCATCAATCCCAGCACCCCCAAAAGGTTTGTCTTCTAGACTATAATCAAAGCCAATTTTGGGAGCAACGGCTGCGAGAACCTCTAGTCCAGCTGCCATGATCTCAGGGCCAATCCCATCTCCTGCAAGTGTTACAATTTTCTTTGTCATGTTCATTTCCTCTTAGGCTTGTGGAAGATCCCGGTAAGAGACAGTTCGTCCCATTTCACCCGCATTCTCTTTTTGAACCAGCGTATTGGCATTGATATAAGCAATGGCAGAGGCTTTTAATACGTCAAAGTCCAAACCAGAGGCATTGAAGATCGTATCTGTATCGACATTTTCCACCGATACCAAGACACGGGCTTGAGCGTCGATCCCATCTGTCACTGCATCGATATTGTAAGAGGTCAAGCGAACGGTTTGGTTGAAGAATTTATCAATCGCATTAAAGATGGCTTCAACCGACCCTTGACCATTGGCAAGGAACTCAAGCACTTCCCCTTCTTCATTGCTGAGGCTAACTGCTGCTGTAATCGTTTCGTCTGCATTGGTGGTTAAGCGGAGATCGTTAAATTGGAATCCTTCTGGATTTTCCACTGCTGTACCGGCAACAAGGGCGCGGATATCGGCATCTGTGATCTCGTGTTTCTTGTCTGCCAGAGATTTGAACTTAGCAAACAATGGCTTGATGTCTTCCTCTGTAAATTCCAGTCCCAACTCATGCAGTTTTTCGACAAAGGCATGGCGACCAGACAATTTTCCAAGCGGAAGGCTGTTGCTCTTAACACCCACCAACTCAGGGGTGATGATTTCATAAGTAAGAGGATTTTTAAGGACCCCATCTTGGTGGATTCCAGACTCGTGTGAGAAGGCATTGCCACCAACAACTGCCTTGTTTTTAGGAATTGGAATACCAGAGTAACGAGAGACCAACTCAGAAGTGTTGATGGTTTCATTAAGGACAATCGGACTCTCCACTTGAAAATAGTCTTCGCGAATATTGAGAGCAACTGCTACTTCTTCAAGCGCCGCATTGCCGGCCCGCTCCCCGATTCCATTAATGGTTCCTTCGACACGACGGGCACCATTTTTAACAGCAGCGAGGCTATTCGCCACGGCCATACCTAGGTCATCATGGCAATGAGGGGAATAGATAATCTCGCGGTCTGTCTTGACATGGTCAATCAAGTATTTGAAAATGGCACCGTACTCTGCTGGTGTCGTAAAACCGACTGTATCAGGAATGTTGATATAGCTGGCACCAGCATCGACTGCAGTCTGTACGACTTGCAAGAGGAAATCCAATTCCGTCCGGGTCGCATCTTCGGGAGAGAATTCAACAATCTCAAATTTTGAGCGAGCGTAAGAAACGTGCTCTTTGATGGCTTCAAGAATTTCTTCCTTTGTCTTGTTGAGTTTAAACTCCCGGTGAATCGGACTGGTTGCGATAAAGACGTGAATTTGCGGATACTTAGCATCCTTCAAGGCTTCATAACAAGCGTCAATATCTGATTTGACAGAACGGGCCAAACCTGTCACGGCTGTCTTGGTCAAGACCTTGGCAATCTCTTGAACAGCAGTGAAGGAATCCGGACTAGCTGCAGGAAAACCTGCTTCAATAGCAGAAATACCCCATTTTTCCAATTGTTTAGCAATGGCAATTTTTTCTTTGATAGAGAAATTAACTCCTGGAGTCTGTTCACCGTCCCGAAGGCTGGTATCTAAAAATTCAACTTTACGCATAGGGTCTCCTCATTTCTATGTAGTGGATATAAAGAAAAACATCTCACTCGGTTAACCAAGCGAGATGTTTTTGCCCGCTTGGTAAGCCAAACAGGACTAATGCTTCTGCACTAGCCCTTGTACCTCAACAACAAAGTAAATTGAATAAACTTAGCTGTTTTCATGTTTGACTTTCTCCTTTGTTCAATGTCTTGTTTAGTATTTTAGCATAGGGAAAAAGCAATGTCAAGAATTTTCTGTAATATTCTGAATTTTTTGAATAGAAACAAAATAAAGCTTTCAGTTCTAGTTAGATTGAGGATAAAGTCATCTTAGAAACTTTCCGTCATGAGAATAGTGCTAGAAACACTATTGTTTCTAGCACTCGGAATTATTGAACCTAAGGAAATTTTTTAAGATGATTGTGAATTCAATTTGAATAGCCTCTTTCGCCCTACTTCTTCTGATACAAATCAAAAACGATCTTGTCATTATAGAGATCAATGGTATTGGCCTTGACGTAAATTCCAAAATCATTGTCAATTTTTGGTAGTACAATGGTAATGGTAGACTCCTTTGGAGAAATCTGGATAAAATCTGGGATATTTTTATTTTTGCTTAAAAGTCGCAAAACCATTTTTTGTGGAATTTGAAAGGTTCCGACTGAAAAATCCTTCACCGTCAAGAGAATATTCCCGTTTTCCAATTTGGATGGTTGAAAGTAAATATATAAGGGATACTCCTTTCCTAAGAGACTCAACTGCCCTTCTAATAGGATTTGCTGATTGTCCGCATAGACCTTGTAGTCGGACAGCTTATATTTTTTCAGAAGCGATTTGATGGTATCATTGAGTTGATCTCGAGTCGTTGTCATGGTTCCAACTTTGACATCTTTGGTTCCAACTGCTTGATGAAGCTGACTAACATCTTCTCTTGGCGTCGCTAAGCGTCCTTGCACAACTATAGCGAAGGCTAAGAGAAGGCTGACCAAGCCTAAAAACAACCATTTCCAAATATTGATTTTTTGAAGGAAGGGGACCTTCTCTTTGTTGGGATTATTTTTGACTCCAAGTTTTCTTCGTGGCATTGATTTTCTCCAATATTGCTTGTTTCATCTTTTCATAGCCCGTATTGTTGGGGTGAAAACTATCCTCTTCATACAGGGCATCATTGATAACGGTTGTCTTCCCGTCACTGATTTCTGATACGCCCATTTTTCCATCAATTCCTTTATAGAGTAGATCATTGATCGGAACGAAATAGACCTGATCAAATTGCGCGATGGTTTCTTCTGTCGTCTCATTCCAACGATCTACAGCCGTCTGGATACTAGTTAATTCAGGAAAATTCAGGTAAAGAGGATTGTAGATCCCCACTACATAAATAGGAAGATGGGGATTGTCCTTTCTGGCCTTTGTAATAATTTCTTTGAGGTTCGCTGTATAATTCTTGAGCGGCTTTTGGATATCCGATAAGGAAAAGTCACTCAGATGATCGACAACGACTTTGCGCAGGTCATTTCCCCCAACCGTTAAGGTCATGACACGCGCCTTTTTGAGATCCTTCTGAAGATCTGTTTGCTTCTTGAGTCGATCTAAGATCTGAGCACTTGTATTCCCAGCTACTCCATAGTTGACAGGCTGGTACTGACCGTCATTTTCATTGGATAGGCTTTGGGCAAGAATGGGCACGAAGCCCCCTTGCTTGGTGCTATCCCCTACTCCTTCAGTCAGTGAATCCCCTAGAGCTACATAAGTATAGGTGATTTCTTTCGCAGCCGTTTTGGGCTTGGTCATACGAGGGGATGCAGTTGGTAGCAGAGCACGAAATAGAAAGACAAAGACAAGAAGGCTGGTTAAAAAGAAAACCAAGCCTTGCATCATTTTTTTAAGATTCATATGAATACGATCGCTTATCCTTGAAAAATCACTTGTCCATCACAGATTGTATAAGCAACTTTCCCTTTTAATGTTTCACCCACAAATGGTGAATTGCCAGCTTTTGAAGCGAAATGATCCGATACCAGACGATCTGCTTCTGGATCAAAGATGGTTAAATCAGCCGGTCCATCCACTGCGATATAGCCAGCATCAAAATCATAGAGACGTGCTGGATTATAGGACATCTTTTCAAGCAACTGCATCAGGCTTAAATGGCCAGCATGCACCAAGTAGGTCAAACCAATAGAGAGCGAAGTTTCAAGCCCAGTCATGCCAGATGGTGCTTTGGTAATATCAGGAACATTCTTCTCATTTGCATGGTGAGGCGCGTGGTCAGTCGCAATCACAGAGATGACGCCTGACTTCAAGCCTTCAATCACTGCTAGACGGTCAGATTCCAAGCGAAGAGGTGGATTCATCTTAGCATTGCTTCCCTTAGTCAAGAGCAGACTTTCTGTTTTCGAAAAGTGTTGAGGTGCCACTTCTGCCGTCACATGAGCACCTAATCCTTGGGCAAATTCCACCACCTTGACACTTTCTTCCTTGGAAAGGTGTTGGATATGGAGGTGAGCACCTGTCGCATGGGCAATCATGGCATCACGCGCAGCCATTGAATATTCAGCTACACCCGTCGCCCCACAGACATGGAAGTGTTCCTTGGCAATGTTTTCATTCAAACCAAGAATGCCATTCAACTCAGGGTCTTCTTCATGCAGACTAATAAAGGTTCCTAGACGCTTAGCTTCTTCCAAAGCTTGGCGGACAACCTTAGTGCTTTGAAGGGGAATCCCATCATCTGAAAATCCTACTGCACCAGCCTTAAGCAGGCCTTCAAAATCTGTCAGGTGTTGACCGTCAAAGTTCTTAGTCACCGTCGCAACCGTATGAATGTGAAGATTTTCCTTGGCTGCAGAATCTAAGACTTCCTCTAAGGTCGTAATATCTGAAATGGTCGGATTGGTATTGGCCATCATGACCACTCGAGTAAAACCACCAGCAGCTGCGGCTAAGGCACCCGTATGAATGTCTTCTTTATGAGTTTGACCGGGTTCGCGGAAATGCACGTGTACATCGATCAAACCAGGTGCCACAACCAGACCAGTAGCATCAAGGACTTCTTGTCCATCCGTTGGGAGGTTTTCAGCGATCTCTACAATTTTCTTTCCTTCGATACGAAGGTCACAGACTTGATCCAAGCCGGTCTTGGGATCCATGACGCGACCATTTTTAATGACAACCATTGCATTCTCCTTTATTCATAAAAATCAACATGCGACTCTAACAAACGGTCGCCGTCATAGCGAAACATTGCAGAAAAGAAGGGTTTATCCTCCAACAACCACTCGACAAAGGTGTGGTCCCCTTCCCAGGTTGGTTTTGAGAGGACTTGATCATAAGGTACCCACTCCAAGGTCCCTTCGTTACACTCGATCAGTTCTCCCTCAAAATCTGTTACCTTGAAGACATAGGTATACCAGTCCAAATCTGGAGTAAACTCGGGAAAGGTAATGATCCCTTTCAAGACTGGCTTGGCTCTAAGGCCCGTCTCCTCAAAAATCTCACGCGCAGCACACTCCTGTGGGGTTTCCCCGCGTTCTAATTTTCCTCCAACTCCGATCCATTTACCTTCATGGACATCATTGGGCTTTTTATTGCGATGCAGCATGAGAAATTCTTTCCCATTGTCAATGTAACAAATCGTTGCTAATTGTGGCATTTTTTCTCCTATCTTAACCAATCAATCGGCTCACGTCCCGCCTCTTTCAAAAATTGATTGGTTTTTGAAAAGGGTTGGGAACCAAAGAATCCTCGGTAGGCCGATAAGGGACTTGGGTGAGCTGATTCAAGGACCAAATGTCGATCGTTGGTAATCAGCGGCTTTTTCTTACGGGCATAAGATCCCCAGAGGATAAAGACAACTGGCTCCTCCAAATCATTGACCACCTTGATCACAGCATCTGTGAAAGGCTCCCAAATTTGACCAGCATGACCATTTGCCTGACCAGCAGGCACTGTCAAACAGGCATTGAGCAAGAGCACTCCTTGCTCCGCCCAAGAGGTCAGATCATGGGAACGCTTCTCTCCGATATCTGAGCGCAATTCTTTGAGAATATTTTGCAAAGACGGCGGCGCTGGTACATGATCCGGAACAGAAAAACTTAAGCCCTGCGCTTGATCCGGTCCATGGTAGGGATCTTGGCCTAAAATCAAAACCTTGACCTGATCCATCTCTGTCGTCTGCAAGGCCTTAAAGACCTTGTCACGCGGTGGATAAACCACTCCTTTGCTGTAGACTTCATTCATAAAGTCATTGATCTGGTGAAAATACCCTTCTGGAAGATGGGATTTGATGGCTTCATGCCAGGGTGAATGCTGCATGGAAACTCTCCGCTATCCAATAAATTCTTACCTTCCATTATACCACATTTGGCGCAGATCCACTGGATAAAAAAGAGGCTGGGACAAAAGTCCTAGCCTCTTTTTCTGTCTGTCAAACAAGCCAGAGCTTTTAGGTATTTTCTTTCTTGGTAAATCCTGCTAGACCGATCGAAGCGACTAGTAAAATTTGCGGTAAGAATTGGATGAGGTAGCGGGTTTTCCCACCTTCAAAGATGGTTAAGAAGAGCAAACCACCAAAGACCGCTAAGGAAAGGAAGTTAAATTCATCTGTATCTCGACGTTTGAGATAAGCTCCAACCAAACCAGCCGATAGGATGATCCAGATCACCTGCTTCACAAATTCATAATACTTGTACTGCGGTCGATCAATGCTGAGGAAATAGGTCCGCACCCATTTTGCCAGACCATTATTTTTAGTCAGGGGTGCATAGAGAGGATTGATAAAAGGCGTCTTCTCATACTCTACATCTCGGTAGAGCCAACCTAGGGTCCCTTCTGCGACCGTCAAAGATTGCTTGTAGTAGATATGCCCGATCAAACCGAACGGTCCGTACTCCTTAAGACGGCGCTTGATTTCTTTGATCACATTTTCTTTTTTAAAGAGGCCATTGTTGTAATCCGAGCGCTTATCCTCATCAATATAGGCTAGCAAGCCTTCTTTCATATCTTCTTGGTTGTGCCCCATATCTGTCAAGCCCAGATTGATAAACAAGAGCGGTCCTTTAGCCAACCCTTCTTGTTTCAAGATCGGCACAACTGTTTGATGATTGACCGCCGTATTCAATCCTGCAAAGACAAATCCCGTCATAATCACGATCACCGTAGCAATCTTGCCAAAGGCCTTCCAATTTCCTCTGAAGAAGAGTACAGCCCAAAAGGCAATCATGACAATAATAGTCGTTGGACGGATCAACATGGATAGGCCAGATAAGATGCCCAAGCCAACTATCTTCTTCCAAGAGATGCTTGCTTGGTCTTCCTTCAAGAGATCCAAGGCCCACCATAACTGAAGAGCGATCAAAGGAAGCGGCGGAATGTCCGTGTACATGGAATAGAAATACGGCGAGTAACAGATCAAGCTCACATAGAAGAGATAGACCAGATCAGCCGTTTTTTGATTGAAATGCTTCTGGGACAGCTTGTACAAGAGGACTGCACCCAGATTGACATAGAGGATATTGAGAGCCTGCATGACCCACAGACCGCTAGAGCCAAATAAGACATAGAAAAACTTCTCGTAAAGAAAGAGCGGAATGTTATTGGGATTGCGACTGAGGTAGTTGGTGATAGAGGATTGCTTAAGAAGATCAAAAGCCCCTTTGAAAACAACCGCAGCATCCCGACGGATAAAGAGCTCCGCACAAACCATAACAATCAACTGAAAGACAACCGCTCCAAGTAAGAAGCCTTTTTTATGCCGAGTCAACCAAGCAAAGGCACTCTTTAGCCCATCGCGTTTCAGCCAGGCTAACAGAAATAGCAACCCAGCACCTAAAATGGCTAGCCATGAAATCTCTCTCAGATAGGTCACACTGATCAAGAACCAGTGGACCATCACTAGCAACATGACAACATGAAGCATCCCAAATAGAATACGTTTACTTTTCGATAACATAGGTTCATTATATCAAAAAAACAGCATTTCTGCTGTTTTGGGGTGGTACGAAATCATTCAGGTTGGGGAATAATCTTAATTATTTTGGGTCTTTCTTAAAATCAAACTCTATTTCCCGAGGCTCTGTGAATTCAAGGCCTCTATAAAAAAGAACAACCAACAAATATAAAATCAATCCCAAAAACAAGCGCATTTGAACAAAATATGCTAAAAACAGAACAATAGAGCTTAAACAAACAAGGGCAAACAATTGACGTTTTCTCATTTTTCGCATTCACCACACCTCGGTTCCATTTGCTGTTTTTTGAAGATACTCTGTAGGCTTTATCTGACCAACTAATTCTATATCTGCTCCATTTTTCTTAACATATCTTTTCAACTGTACATATCTGGCAATAGTGACCAACCATAAAGTGATCATAATTGCAAAGAGAAACAAAAGGACATTTATCGCCCCTTCTCTAACATTCAAATCAAAATTTGCTTTCCCAAAGAAAAGGTCCATGGGAAGGATTTTTCTAAATGTCCTTACTAATAACAGACCTAGTGGAACACCAATCAAAGAAGAAATATTTGCTGGTGCTTTCTTTGAAAAAATTTGATCTTTAAACGAATAGCTGGTCTGATACACTTTTCGGTATCTGTCGAAAGGGATTTTACTATTGCGTTTGACGATGAATTCTTCCCCTTGATCTGTCACCAACAAAAAGTACCCCCAGATTGGCCTTTTCCCATTCAAACTGATATTAAAACATTGACCTCTTTTGATCATTGAAAACCCTCTCATTCAACCAAACATATATGAATGGCTTTTAATTTAAGATGGGTCTGAACAATTCAACCTAACAAAGCTAGAATGCATACAAACCCAAGATAAATTCAAACCGTTAGAATCATTCCGATTTTATAGAAACCGACTAAGCCGGCATATCGTTCGACAAAACCAATTTGTGGCTTGCTTGGATTATAAAAGACTGTCATAGGAGACCCGATTGGGAATATCATCCGCAAATCCAGATTTTTGCCGGCTCCAAGAACATAGGTTCTATCGAAAACATTGGCCTGCCCAGAGTTGGAAGAAGTCTCCCTAAAATAAGTATAGGTGAATGTCTTTTGGTATCTTTCGCCCTCGACTTGATACTCCACCACAGGCAGAGAAATAAGAAGTTGATTTTGGGAATCAAAAGCAACTACTTCTCCCAGAACTTTTGCGGTTGATTCTGTTTTCACTTTTATTTCACGACGATACAAGGTATAAAAGATGAGCAGCATGACCAAGAAAACAAGGCTCAGAATGCCCAAACTAAGCCAGAATGTTGTTACTGTCATTTGTTTTTTATCCTTTCACAAAAACTAGTTGATTTTAAACCACTTGAAAAGTCATCTTACTCTCCCCTTTTCAACCAATTCTGTTGCTGCGCTTTTTCTGCAAAATCTTTTGCTTTGTTTATATCTAGTGAGTTTGAATCTGATGGGGCATTGGATTCGATTTCTTCTTTCAATTCTTGTAAGGTTTGAACATCTTTCGGAGTTAAATTAGAGACTGTGCTAGATCCTTTTTCTGTTGAATTTTCTGGCACAGACTGGATCTCGCGATAGGTTTTGATCACTTCAGTTCCTGCGTCTGTTTTTGGAGCTGGTCGGTATAACATGAAGAATCCAACAATTACAATGATGAAAGATAGGATCGATATCCCATTTCGTTTTTGAATTTCTTCCTGAGGAATTTCTACTCCTTTTGTTGATAAATTCTTCCATTCTGGATGTTCCTTCTCAGCTGCTTTTTTCTCATAAAAGACAGGTGCAATCAATGACTGATTGATGAAGGTGAGAGTTCCAAGACAGGTTATAAAAAAGGGCACTTCACGAGAGTGGCTAAGCAATATCTGAATATAAAATACACTAGCAATTATACCTAGGACGATAATAATTGTAAATCTAATTTTAAATTCCTTCTTCATTTGCAAATAATGTTCTTTTGTCATCTTATTCTCCCTTAAAAATAATTTTTCCTTCATCCATAAAAACAATTACTACTATCATACCGGATTTTACTTTGAGAATCAAGTTAACCACCAACTAGTGAAAAGAGTATAAAAAAGAAGCGTTAAAAACGCTTCCGTCCTATTATTTATCTTGCCAAGTTTCTTGGTTTTCCTTGAAACGGCGTAACAACTCTAAACCTTCAGAAGTGATGTAACCTTGTTCTTCCGCCAAGTGGATCAATTCTGTATAGTTAGACAAGGTTTCAAGTTGAACGTCAGCTTCCGCAAATTTCTTATCTGCCTTCTCCAATTGGTAGGTGAAGATAGCAACCACACCAAGAACATCCGCTCCTTCACGCTTGGCAGCTGCGACAGCATCCAAGACAGACCCACCAGTAGAAATCAAATCTTCCACTACAACCATCTTTTGACCTTGTGGTACACGGCCTTCAATTTGGTTCCCAGCACCGTGGTCTTTTGGTTTGCTACGGATGTAGGCAAATGGCAAATTCATCTTGTCCGCAATAATGGCTCCGTGAGGAATTCCTGCAGTTGCTGTACCTGCAATCACTTCTACTTCAGGGAAAGCTTCCTTGATTTTATCTACAAATCCATTTTCGATCAAGGTACGAGTTTCAGGATAAGCGAGGGTTACACGGTTATCCGTATAAATTGGGGATTTGATCCCAGATGCCCAAGTGAAAGGTTCTTCAGGTTTCAAATAAACCGCTTCGATTTTCAAAAGATGGCTAGCAATATCTTTAGCTAATGACATGACGACTCCTTTTTACGATTTTAATCATATACGAATTAAATCATTTTTAGATTTAAACAACAACATTACAGGTTAGTGAATGCGTTAGGGAAGGCCCCGTAGAGCTACAAAAATTTCACTTTTAGTAGCGATTAGTGTTCCGACGATTTAGAGGATAAAACGATTATTTTTATCCTCTAAATCTAGTGAATAGTTTAGGGAAGGCCCTATCGGGCTCCGATTATTCCGACGATCACAGAAGAAAAACGATCATTTTCTCTTCTGTAATCTAGTGAATGCGTTAGGGAAGGTCCCATAGGACTTTTTAAATTCCGACACTTAGTTGAAAGAAACGATCATTTTTTTTCAACTAAGTTAGTGAATAGTTTAGGAAAGATCCCATCGGACTTTCCGTAGAACGTCTTGAAGCACAGCTTCTTAGACGTTCTTAACTATTCCACTGTCTCTTAATTTCATGGTAAGCGTCCCATGGATTTTCTGCTTGAATAATAGGGCGTCCAACAACAATATAGTCCGATCCAATTTTATGGGCTTCTTGTGGCGTCATAACCCGTTTTTGGTCACCGATTTCAGCTCCTGCAGGACGAATCCCTGGTGTGACACAGACAAAGTCTGATGAAGTGGCATCTTTGATCAAGGCTACTTCATGGGCTGAACAGACTACGCCGTCCAAGCCAGCTTCTTGCGCCTTACGGGCATAATTAACGACTGATTCTTGGACCGTTGTTTGTATGTTTTGGCAATCACGCATGTCTTCTTCACTGGTAGAAGTCAACTGGGTTACGGCTACCAACTTAGCTCCTTCACCAAGAGCTGCTTTGGCTTCGCGCATCATCTCTACACCACCGGCTGCGTGAACCGTCACCATATCCACTCCGAAAGTACCCAATACAGACATAGCTGATTTGACTGTATTTGGGATATCGTGCAATTTTAAATCAAGGAAGATACTGTGTCCAAGCCCTTTTAGGTAGTGTACAATTTCAGGACCAACTGCATAGAAAAATTCCATACCGATTTTTACAAATAGTTTTTCATCTTCAGGAAAATGCTCTAAAAAGTGTTTGACATCCTCGAAAGCTGGGAAGTCAAGGGCAATAATAGGACGTTCTTCACGCATGGATTACTCCTTTTTTGATTGATCATTTTATCTACAAAAAAACCTTGCCCGAGGCAAGGTTACACGAAAATTAGGTAGGAACAACTACCATGATTCACCGTCTAGACCTTAGGAGCCTCTCTGGACTGCTTTAAAGGTTTTTATTTATTGTAGTACGATATTTGGGAAAAGTCAAGGATTTACAGTAGATTTTCCCGTACATGTTTACGGAAGTTCTCAAGGGTGTCAATACCATAGCGATCCATGACCTGTGGCAGATCTTCGATGATGGTTGGACATGCATAAGGATCAGTGAAATTAGCGGTCCCAACTCCAATCGCAGAGGCCCCTGCAATCATCATTTCAATGGCTGCTTCTGCTGAATCCACACCTCCCATTCCGATAATCGGAAGTTTAGTGGATTGGGCAACCTGGCGGATGAGTTTCAAAGCAACTGGGAAAACGGCTGGACCCGACATGCCTCCGGTTCCATTAGCAATGATAGGCTTACCAGTCTTGAGGTCAAAGCGCATCCCAACCAAGGTATTGATCATGGTCAAGCCAGTCGCCCCTGCATCCTCTGCTGCTTTTGCGACCTGCGTAATGTCTGCCACACTAGGCGTTAACTTGACATAGACAGGGACTGAGGACGCTTCTACCGCTGCTTTCACAGCCGCATAGGCCAACTCAGGAACCTGCCCGATTAAGAGACCATTATTCCCATGGTCTACATTTGGACAAGAGATATTGAGTTCAATCGCTTTGACATTTGGCGCTTGCGAGATCTTGCCAGATACCGTTGCATACTCTTCATTAGAGAAGCCAGCTACATTGGCAATAATTGGTAGCTCCGGATAATGCTGGGCCAACCAAGGGAGTTTCTCTGCTAGGACCACGTCTACGCCTGGATTTTGGAGACCAATGGCATTGAGCATGCCTGCAGGCGTCTCAGCAACACGTGGTGTCGGATTTCCGAAGCGAGCCTCAGCAGTTGTCGCCTTGATCATAATGGATCCTAATAAGTCTAAGTCATAGTATTTGGCATATTCCTGACCAAAGCCAAAACAGCCGGAAGCTGGGATAATGGGGTTTCTCAAGTCTAAACCGGGTAAGGATACGGCTAGTCGATTTGCTGTCATAAGGTCCTCCTACATCACAATCGTACCGGTTTCAAAGACCGGTCCGTCTTCACACACACGCTTATTGGCTGCTTGGCTTTCATTTTCCAGATGCACTACACAGGCGTAGCAAGCCCCCATCCCACAAGCCATACGCGATTCCATAGAAATATAGGCGCGGGGATGATCATGGAATTTGGTATTGACATATTTGAGCATGCCAGGTGCTCCACAAGAATAGATAGCGTCAAACTCCTGGTCCATCTGATCAATGACCGTAGAAACATAGCCCTTAGTGCCATAAGTCCCATCGTCTGTCGTTACAGTGACATGTGCAACCTGAGAAAGCTCTTCTTCCAAAATGACGGCTTCTTTGGTCGCAAAGCCGACAACCACTTCAACTTCCACGCCTTGCTCATGGAGTTGTTTGGCCACTTGGACCAAAGGAGGAACACCGATCCCACCTCCAATAATCAAGGCTTTCTGACCTTGGCCGAGATCGGTGAGATCAAAGCCATTTCCCTGAGGCCCCATGACACTGAGTTTGCTACCGATTGGCAATTGGGAAAAGATAGCTGTCCCCCCACCTTCGATGCGGTAGATCAAGCGACAGGTCTGTGTTTCAGGATCAATCTCAGAAATTGAAATCGGACGGCGAAGGAGCTTGGACCCATCAGGGACGCGGATATGAAGGAATTGTCCTGGCAGCATCTGCGCCACCATTTCCCCCTTTAAGATCATAGAATAGATTCGAGGAGCGATCTCTTCTTGAGCAACCAGCTCCATGTCCTCCATCATGATTTTGCCAAAGCGTTTTTTACAACTGTCACTGACCATTGATATCCTCTTCTTTCTTTCAGCAAAAAAGACCTCGCAAAAGCAAGGCCCTACAAATGATCAGCTAGACACCGTCCGCTGATCTTTTTTCTGTCTTTCCTTGCAGGCCTCTCTGGACCTCTTAAAGGTTAAATTTATCTAATTATATCGCGCTCCTTGTCACTTGTCAAGTAGAAATCGGTGACTTAGGAAGCTTTCTTGGGATCAAAATCTTCTGGAATCGGCTTGATGTATTGCATAGCGATTCGGTTCTCGGGCTTACGATCTACTAGATAAAGAACCAGTAGAAAAAGCCATTCCAAGGGCTTCATCAGGTAGTAGATCAGGTCCATAGCCTATTTCTTCTTGATATGTTTGGCAAAGGGATAGCCATAACGGTCATAATTGCGACGCAAGAAGCGATGGAATCGTGGCGTCTTTTCTTCTAGCACCTGCTCAAAGGCATTGGCAATACAAAGCTGGCGATTGACAACGACTGGATGACCGTGGCGCACGCCCATCCGCTGGGGCTTGACAACTTTTTCATGACCACCAGCCGCAACCGTACAGAGATAGTGCTCATCAATGATAAGATTCTGAGGAGGGATCTTCTGTGAGAAGGCCCAGTCTGCCGTATTGGTCCAGGCCTTGATCATGGAATCCGGTTGCTGCCCAAAGAGCATGAGAACAAGGACAACAAGGGCAAGGGTTGGAAGAGCGATTAGGACCGCTAGCCAAGGCCAGTTACGCGACTGGTTTAAGAGCTGATGGAACCATTGAAGTAGACGATTCTCATAGGCCATCTCTGTTCGATCTTCCTGCCACTCCTTGATGCGAACCCATAAGAGATGGATGGAATAGATCAGTAAGAAAAAGGTGTGAAAACTTGCTACCTGCAGTTGATTATCAAAAACTAAGAGAAGAACCACTCCTCCTAGAATGCCACTGATGCAGAAGACATTTGCTAACGGCGAGAGTGAATTCGCATCCCGGTAGGAATAAATGATCAAGGCTAGTAAAGTAAGAGCTGCCAGTGTAAAGAAGGTCGGATAGGCGCCAGACCAGATCAAGGCATGTTTCTGAGAATTGATCAAGGGCTCATTCCATTCGTAAAAGGTCATATCCTTGACGATGAAAATAAAAATCGCTTCGAGAAAGCAACCAAAGAGACCAAACCAAAGAACAATTGTAGGCTGTTGCTTTTTCTTTTTGGTAGGCTTAGGACTAGGTGATTCTTGCCTTTCTTTCATAAGGAATGCGTCATCTTCTCTTGTCCCTTCTCCTTCCTTTGAAATTCTATCTTCAAACAAATCCGGATCTTTGAGAGCTTCTTCTTCAGCTTCTTTGAACTGGAGGCTAGACCACCGACCGATCCCATAAATGATGACAAAAATATTGGGAACAAAAAGGGCTAAGGTCACACCATAGGGCAAAACCTCCATCGTAAAGGACACTATAGCAAGAAAACTAAATTGAATGAATGGATCCTTTATTGCATAGATCGACTCACTAACAACAAAATAAATGTAAAAGGCCAATAGAATCAGAGCATTGGTCACAAAATTGATCTGCAACAGACCGGCTGTGAAATGGGTTTCCAATTCCTTATCCTTTTTCTTATACCAGGACACTAGTTTTTTCATAAGATCTCCTCAATCAATTTTTTACCATTCTATCAATCGAATCTTACCTTAAGCAAGGCAAAACTGTATTTTTCCATCAAAATCAGTCCCCAGATGGAGATTTTGTTTCCAATTTTCTATTTTTTAACTATTTGATCTAGCCTACTTCTTATTACCTACCTCAGCCTGTGTCATTCTCCTATATAGTCCTTGAAAGACCACATTTTACGGGAAAATCGCGCTTTTTTATGTTAAAATAAAAGCATGAGAATACAACAATTACAATACATTATCAAAATCGTCGAAACCGGCTCTATGAATGAGGCCGCAAAACAACTCTTCATCACGCAACCTAGCCTTTCCAATGCCGTTAAGGACTTGGAAAATGAGATGGGGATTGAAATCTTTATCCGGAATCCTAAAGGGATCACTTTGACCCGCGATGGGATGGAGTTCCTCTCTTATGCCCGCCAGGTGGTGGAGCAGATTGACCTCTTGTCCGAGCGCTATAAAAATCCCGTGGGTTCTCGTGAGCTTTTCAGTGTCTCTTCACAGCACTATGCCTTCGTGGTTGAGGCCTTCGTTTCTCTATTGAAGAAAAGCGACATGGAAAAATACGAGCTCTTCCTACGGGAGACGCGGACTTGGGAGATCATCGATGACGTCAAGAATTTCCGAAGCGAGGTTGGCGTACTCTTTTTGAATAGCTACAACCGAGATGTCCTCTCTAAGATGTTGGATGATAATCACCTGATTGCCACCCACCTCTTTACAGCACAGCCTCATATCTTTGTCAGCAAAACCAATCCTCTTGCCAAGAAGGAGATCGTTCACTTGTCTGATCTGGAAGATTTCCCATACCTTAGCTATGACCAAGGGACCCACAACTCCTTCTACTTCTCAGAAGAGATCCTCTCTCAAGAGCATCATAAGAAATCCATCGTCGTCAGTGACCGGGCGACCCTCTTTAATCTCCTGATTGGTCTGGATGGCTACACCATTGCGACCGGGATCCTCAACAGCAATCTCAACGGGAATAACATCGTCTCCATTCCCCTTGATATCGAAGACCCGATCGAGCTGGTCTACATCAAACATGAAAAAACAGCCCTCTCAAAAATGGGAGAAAAATTCATCGAGTACTTGCTTGAGGAAGTGAAGTTTGATAAGTAAAAAAATATCTGAGTGATCCATGTTCACTCAGATATTTTTTATTGTCTTAATTGTGAAAATACTTGGCCTATTTTTCCTTCGATAACCAGGTCTGCTTGCTTATCTTGTGGGATACTGGTTTTATTGATGACAACTAGCTTCTTCCCTTGGAAATACTGGATCAGGCTGGCTGCTGGGTAGACCACAAGTGAGGTTCCACCGATAATCAGGAGATCAGCCTCTTGGATGGCTTGGGCTGCTTGGCTAAAGACCTCCATATCGAGAGGCTCCTCGTAGAGGGTCACATCAGGTTTGACCACCTTGCCGCAGTCCAGACAGTGTGGAACCGGGCCTTCCAAAGCTAGAAAGGACTCCAAATCATAAAATCGCTGGCAACCCGTACAGTAATTGCGGTCGGCGCTACCATGGAGCTTCCAAACTTTTTTAGAACCAGCCATTTCATGGAGACTATCAATATTTTGTGTCACCACTGCCTTGAGCTTACCAGTCTTCTCAAGCCGAGCCAGATACCGATGGGCTGCATTGGGCATGGCATCTGGGTAGAGTAGGTATTTCTTATAGAAGTCGAAAAAGTCCTCTGGATAACGCGCAAACATAGTATGGGAGACCAATTGCTCAGCTGTCAAATGCCGTCCTACCTGAACACTATAGACACCGTCTGAGCTTCGAAAATCTGGAATATTTGACTCCGTGGAAACTCCTGCCCCTCCGAAAAACACGATCCGTTGACTCTGATCAATCATCTCCTGTAATTGAGCAATCTTATCCATCTACTTCTCCTTTAGTAGCTCTTCCATCACAGCATTGGCCTGATCAAAATAAAAGTTAACTTGATCATATTGGATGCCTGTGTAGCTTGCAAGGTCAATCAAATTCTTCATAAAATCCTGAGAAGAGAAACCCGTCGTCCGATGAAGCTCTTCCTCATCAAAAGGCTTGATCAAATGGGCCAAGGGATTGCGAACTGATTTTTCTAACTCCCGCAATTGTTGGGCCGCAACTTTGACGCTATCTGGCAAATCCAACTGCACAATCAACTCCGTCAAACTGGATGAATTGACCACACTTTCGCTATGGAATTGCTGCAGGATAGGATTGTCGGACGCATGCAGGCTCTCAAACTTCCAACGGTCATAACTGGATTCTTTGGAGTTATGAATATAGTTGGTAATATCAGGAATTTTCAACTGAATCAATCGCATAAAGATCCGATAGATGGCTGGGCTAACGGCACGAACAAAGTCAATAACCTGCTCATTTCGCAACTTCGCCTCTAAGTCATAAAGGTAATTGGCCAACTGCTCACCTTCTGGATCTTCATGCCAAAAAAGCTGAAAACCAGTCGCCTCTAGCAACTCGGTTCTCAACTTTTGATTCATGACGGGTTGGATATTGAGCTCTCGACGCTCCGCCATTAACTGCAGTAAGCTCACCAACAAATCCGGTACTTCTTCCTGCTGTTTGATAGAGCGCAGAGCCCGGCTGTAGTGATAATTTTGGAGATCGTAGAGCCATTCATCATGAAGGAATTTTGCCATTAGTCTGCAATCAAGGTCTCAAGACCAACTTTCATCATGTCTGTGAAAGTATTTTGACGTTCTTCAGCAGTTGTGTCCTCATCTGGATTGACCAAACTGTCTGAAATAGTCATGATAGCAAGCGCATCCACATGGTGTTGAGCAGCAAGATAGTAAAGAGCTGCTGCTTCCATTTCTACAGCTTTCACACCCCATTTACCAAGCTCGATGTTCTTTTCACCATAGTTTGAATAGAAGACATCTGATGACAAGACATTACCCACGTGAGTGGTCATGCCAAGGTCCTTAGCAATGTGGTAGGCCTTGTCTAAAAGATCAAAGCTAGCGATTTGTGGGAAATCGTATTGAGGCCAGTCGTTGCGGATGATATTTGAGTTGGTTGCGGCAGCTTGTGCCAAGACCAATTCACGAACATGCACATCCTCGTTCAAAGAACCAGCCGTTCCCACACGGATCAATTTCTTCACGCCGTAGTCGACAATCAACTCACGCGCATAGATGGAGATGGATGGCATCCCCATTCCAGTACCCATGACAGATACACGGTGACCCTTGTAAGTCCCTGTATAACCAAACATGTTACGGACTTCGTTGAAGCAAACAGCATCTTCAAGGAAGTTCTCAGCAATAAATTTCGCACGAAGAGGATCCCCAGGAAGAAGAATTTTATCAGCAATTTCACCCTGCTTAGCAGCAATATGGATAGACATAATTAAGATATAAAGGGCGACAGAGAACAAAGTAAAAATAGGAAACTGACGACGCATCGTAGATGCTAGACAGTTTATCTTTTTTACACAGTTCTCCGCCCGTATTCAGTTCAGAGAATACGGTTAACCCATCCTTTCTTTTTTAATTGAGTGATTTGAAAAGCTTTCCGCTCGTGTTCAAATTAGAACACATGCTCTACCTTTCTTTTTTATTTTTTTAGAATAGGCGTGAAAGAGGCAAAGTAAAAATAGGAAATCCGACAAAGATGCACCGCATCTAGAAGGATTTATCTTTTTTACACAGTTCTCCGCCCGTATTCAGTTCAGCGAATACGGTAAACCCATCCTTTCTTTTTTTATTTATTTTGTTAATGAATCCAAAAACGCAAAGAGTTTGGCATTCATTTCTCGATAATCGTAAGCACGAATGGCTTGAGGTTTTTGAACAAAGGTCAATTTTTGACTTTGTTCTTCCAAAACATCTTCACCGTCAGCAGCAATCAAGAGATCGACTGCTTCTGGATCAAATTCCAAGTGGGCTTGAAAGGCATAATGTTTCGGACTAAAGCGAATAATCTGACGTGGACACCCTTGACTAGTAGCAAGAACAACAGCATCTTTTGTCAATCCTGGCATATCACCATGCCAGTGGCCAGTTTCAAGAGTTTTTCCAAACTCACCGACATGTGGATCTGTGAGTCCTTCAGGCGTCAAGGTCACTGGATAAACCCCAATCTCACGTTCCGGACTGTGCTCATACTTCGCTCCATAGGCAACAGACAGGAGCTGGGCACCCAGACAGACCCCAACAATATAACGATCTGCCTTCATGGCCTTTTGAATCAGTTCAATCTCTGCCTGAGGATCGTAGTATGGAAAAGCTTCTCGATCTTCATCTGGCGATTGAGGTCCTCCCATGACGATCAAAAAGTCAATCTCATCCACTGACTCTGGTAAGGTTTCATTCTCATAGACTTTAGTCGTGGTCACTTGATGGCCACGCTCCTGTGCCCATTTTAGATAAGCGCCCGGCACTTCAAAGGTTTCATGCAGTACAAAATGAACCTTCATCATTTCTTCTCCCATCTCTTTCGAATCACGTATGACAGACCAGCCGCAAGTACAAGCGGAATAGACAAATTCCAAGTTTGCCCTGTAAATCCAAGGCTCAGGGCAATGGCTGTCAGAGGAGCTTCTAGGGTCGTCCCTAAAAAGACTGTAACTCCAAGTAACATCCCTATAGCTGGATCCAGATGAATCCTAAGGACTGTCAAAAGCAAGGTCACTAGATAGCCAGATCCAATCCCTAAGGCAAATGATGGCGTCAAGGTCCCTCCATAGGCACCATTGCGCAAGAGGAGGTAAACTATAAGCCCCTTCACTGCAAGAGTCAGTGGAAGATAAGGAATCGGCTGACTAGACAAGAGGGCTTGTGCTAGTACCTGGCCATTTCCCATAAAGATAGGGAAAAAGGCTACTAGGCTCCCCAGCACTAGAAAGGCTAGAGGAAGAGCCCAAAGGACCGTCCCGTCCTTCCGCCGTTTGTGACTAGCCCGCTTGGCGAGGAAAGCAAAGACCAGAGCCAAGGGAGTGACCAAGAAAGCAATCACAATAGCCTGTAAGAAGCTGCTAGCCGACCATGAGACTGCGGACAGGTGATAAATGGCCTCCTGACCAACGATGGGCTGAGCGACCCAGGTGGCCAGATAAGTACTGGTCAAAACCAGTAGAAGATTCTGCCAACTGTAGGCGAGTCCTAAGGTCTCAAAGACAAACAAGCTGCTGGCAAAGGGGACCTGATAGACCGCAGCTAAACCAGCTCCAGCACCACAGGCGATCAAGACTTTCCGCTCTTTGAGAGCTAGAGAGAATCCCTTCGACAACCGACCAGCTAGAAGAGCCCCGACCTCACGTGGGGCTCCTTCTTTTCCGACCGATGCACCTGCTCCGACAATTGCCACCTGCATCCCTGAATGAAGGAGGTGGGCTAAGGGCGCTGGTTCCCTGTCTCCAGCTAAGTCAATTTGCTGGCGAATAGACAGGATCTTATAACGCTTTTGCAGGACATACCAGAAGCCTGCTGCCAAGCACCCAGTCACACACAAGACCAGAAATCTACGGAGACCTCCAGCTTCTTGAAATTGCTGGAGTAAATCCGACGTATCTTGACCAAAGGCCAGCCCTTGCACCCCTTCTAATAGATAATGACAGGCAATTCCGACCAGACCCGTCCCGATCCCTAATGATAAGGTGGCTAGAAGTAACCTCAGTCCGTAGGGCAGACTTTGGAGTCGTACTTTCATTGGATTAGAGCTCAGCAAGAATCGCTTTTAGCAATCCTTTGAAGTCGCCTTTGACGCGCTCTGTCACTTCCACTACTTCTTCGTGGTTGAGCTCTTCTTGGAAACCAGCCGCAAAGTTGGTAATACATGAAATACCAAGAACCTTCAAGCCAGAATGCGCTGCAATGATGACTTCAGGAACAGTTGACATTCCGACAGCATCTGCACCAAGAGTCTTAAACGCACGGATTTCAGCTGGAGTTTCGTAGGTAGGACCAGTCACACCGATATAAACCCCATCATCCAATTTGATACCCAATTTGTCAGCTACTTTGTGGGCGATTTCACGGTATTCAGGTGTGTAAGCTTTCGACATATCTGGGAAACGTGGACCAAAATCATCCAAGTTTTCACCGATCAATGGGTTTTGACCAGTCAAGTTGATATGGTCTGTGATAGCCATCAAAGTACCAGGACCAAAGCCAATACCACCGGCAGCGTTGGTGACAAGAACTCCTTCACAGCCCAAAACTTTCATGACACGAACTGGGAAAGTCACAACTTCCAATGGGTTTCCTTCGTAGAAGTGGAAACGTCCTTGAAGGGCCAAAACCTTGCGTCCAGCAAGATCACCGTAGACCAATTTACCAGCATGACCGACAACCGTTGAACGACCCCAGTTTGGAATTTCAGAATAGTCTACTACAACTTGATTTTCGATTTCTTCAGCCAGTTCTCCAAGACCTGATCCAAGGATCAAGCCAAACTCAGGTGCTTCCATTCCTTTGCCCTTCAAAAAAGCAGCTGTTTCATTGATTTTTGCTAATAATGTCATTGCATATCTCCTTTATGATTTCCTTAAAAATTGGCCAATTTTGTCGAATGTATTGGCATTGCGAATGGTCAACAGACGGTAATCCGGCATCTTGAGGACTTGTCTGTGGTAAGCGGTCTTTGTATAGGTTTCTTCTGAGTATTTGCCCCAGTAGATCCCAAGTCTTCCACGATGAATGATTTCATCACCGAGCGAAAAAGAGGAGACCAGCTCCCAAACGGCATCCTGATCAAGGCCTTCTGTGTAAAAGAGAACATCCTTGCGGGCCAGATCCTCCTGCCACCAGGCTGGTAAAGCAGCGAGATCTTGCGCATAGTCCTCAGCTGAAAAGAGAGAAAAAGACTGGATAAAGGGATAGTGATCACAAAAGAAATGTCCCAGCAAATCCACCAATTCTGCTTTAGAACCAGCAGATTCAAAGAAGATATTGCCACTATTGATGTAGGTCTCTACCCCATCCAGCCCGATCGTTTGGAGCTCCTCTCGAAGCTCTGCCATCACGACCTTGTTTTTCCCGCCAACATTGATCCCTCTTACGAGGAGAGCGAAGCGTGTCATCTTAGTTCAATTTGTCTAAGAAGCTTTCACCGATCATGGCTTTTTCAACACCAAAGTTCTCTGCAATTGTTGCAGAGATATCAGAGAAATGACCGACTGGAATCACACCATTGCCCTTGAAGGATGGGCTATAAGCCAAGAATGGGATGTATTCACGCGTATGGTCTGTACCAGCGTAAGTTGGGTCATTTCCGTGGTCTGCCGTGATCATCAAGAGGTCATCTTCACGCATCGCAGCGATGATTTCTGGCAAGCGTTCGTCAAACTCATGCAAGCAATCGCGGTAACCATGAGCATTGCGACGGTGACCATAAAGAGCATCAAAGTCTACCAAGTTGGTAAATGAGAACCCTTCTTGGAACTCAGGAAGTCCCATCGTCTTAATCAAGGTATCTATACCGTGGCTATTTGATTTGTTGTGGCCCATATCGTGGTTGATACCAGCACCATTGAAAATATCGTTGATCTTACCAACTGCATAGGTATCGATCCCAGCTTCGTTCAACTTGTCCAAAACAGTTGGCGCAAATGGTGAAACAGCCAAGTCACGACGGTTGGCTGTCCGTGTGAAGTTGCCTGGTTCCCCAACATAAGGACGCGCAATGATCCGACCAAGAAGAGCTGGACGTTCCAAAGTGATGGAACGAGCGTATTCACAGATACGGTAGAGTTCATCCAAAGGAATGATGTCTTCGTGAGCAGCGATTTGAAGGACAGGATCTGCTGATGTATAAATGATCAATTCACCAGTTTCCATTTGACGTGGTCCAAAGTCATCGATGACCGCTGTACCAGAATAAGGTTTGTTAGCTTCACGGATGACCTTACGTCCTGAGAATTCTTCAATCTTTGTAATAATTTCTTCAGGGAAACCATTCCAGAAGGTATCAAAAGGTTCTGTAATGTTGAGCCCCATGATTTCCCAGTGACCAGTCATGGTGTCTTTCCCAAGAGAGACTTCTTGCAATTTTGTCGCATACCCAGTTGGGTTGCTTTCAGCTGGCACAGTCTTCAATGGCACTTCACGAGGAATATTTCCAAGACCGATTTTCGCCATGTTTGGTACATTCAAGCCGACGGTTTTAGAGATGTGTCCCAAAGTATCAGATGCTCCATCTGGAACTCCTGCATTGACAAAGTTATTGGCATCTGGTGCAGCACCGATCCCAACTGAATCCAGCACAACTAAGTGCATGCGTTTAAATTTTGACATATACTGCCTCTTTCCTTTATTAAACTAGCTATATTATACCATATCCCTATAAGAAGAGAGCCGTTGTTTGATCCGAGGCTGGGACAAAAGTCCTAGCCTCTCAATTATTTTTGGATTGTCGAGCAAGACGCAGTGGTTGAGTGGGCTCTACTACGCTGATTTCATCAGCTTTTACAGCCCTACTCAACTGTGCGGAGGTGGGACAACGAAATCGAATTCTAACGAATAACCGATTTCTGTCCCACTCTCTATTTTTCAATGATGACAGGGCCATCTGGTGTCCCTACAATCACTTTTGAAATCATATTCAAGAACAAACCATGCTCTACAACGCCTACGGTGTGATCTAGTTCATTAGCCAAAGCTTCCGTATCCTTAATCACCTTGAGATCCAAGTCAATGATAAAGTTGCCTTGGTCAGTGACAAAGCGTTGATCTTCCGCAAGACGGAAGGCAGGATGGTAGCCTTTTTGCTCAAAATGACGGAAGAGATTTTCAGCCCCGTATTGCACTACTTCCACTGGAAGTTTGAAAGCCCCAAGGGTTGCGACTTGTTTGGATTCATCCACAATCCAAATGCAGTCTTTTGAATTGGTTGCGACGATCTTTTCCATGAGGAGAGCCCCACCGCCACCTTTGATCCCGTTTAATTGAGGATCCACTTCATCTGCGCCATCTACTGTCACATCGACCACTTCGACATCGTCGATGGCCTTGAGCGGGATGCCTAAACTTTCAGCCTGATCATAGGTCACACTCGACGTTGTGACAGCTGTGATCTGCAAGCCTTCTTCTTTGATGCGACGACCCAATTCAGCCACAAAATAATAAGCAGTTGACCCTGTACCGAGACCGACAATCATGCCGTCTTTGACAAACTCAGCCGCCTTAATTCCTACCTGTTCTTTTAGGTTTACCATCATAGACCTCCTTTTATATTCTCTTACAGTATAGCATATTCTGTAAGAGATTTCACTAATTAATTGAAAACCTTTCCAACTTTTAGTTCTAAAAGCAAAACCTTGCCCGTCTGCTTACTTTACGATAGAATAGAGATGAATCTACAGGAAAAGAGAATTGACATGATTACTAAAGAATTTGATACCATCGCTGCCATCTCGACTCCTCTCGGTGAGGGGGCGATCGGGATTGTCCGCTTGAGCGGGACAGACAGCTTTGCCATTGCGCAAAAGATCTTCAAAGGGAAAGATTTAAGCAAGGTGGCTAGTCACACGCTCAACTACGGTCATATCGTGGATCCAGATAAGGACGAGATTCTCGACGAAGTCATGGTGGGGGCTATGCGCTCGCCGAAGACCTTCACCCGCGAGGACATTATCGAGATCAATACCCACGGCGGGATTGCAGTGACCAATGAAATCCTGCAATTGGTGATCCGTGAAGGCGCTCGTCTGGCAGAACCTGGGGAATTTACCAAGCGGGCCTTTCTGAACGGTCGGGTCGATTTAACCCAAGCTGAAGCTGTCATGGACATTATCCGCGCCAAGACCGACAAGGCTATGAATATTGCAGTCAAACAGTTGGACGGTTCCTTGTCTGACCTCATCAACAACACGCGCCAAGAGATCCTCAATACTCTGGCCCAGGTCGAAGTCAATATCGACTATCCTGAGTACGATGATGTCGAAGAAGCAACCACTGAGATCATCCGTGAAAAGACCAGTGAGTTTGAAGCTCTTTTGACCAACCTCCTCAAGACTGCCCGTCGTGGCAAGATCTTGCGTGAAGGGATCTCTACTGCTATCATCGGTCGTCCAAACGTCGGCAAGTCCAGCCTCCTCAATAATCTCCTTCGCGAAGAAAAAGCTATCGTGACCGATATCGAAGGAACCACACGTGACGTTATCGAGGAATACGTCAACATCAACGGCGTTCCCCTCAAACTAGTCGATACGGCTGGTATCCGGGAAACCGAAGACATCGTTGAGCAAATCGGTGTCGAACGGTCGAAAAAAGCCCTCAAGGAAGCTGATTTGGTTCTTCTGGTTCTCAATGCTAGTGAACCCCTGACCGATCAAGATCGCCAACTCCTTGAAATCTCTCAAGACAGCAACCGCATCATTCTCCTCAACAAGGTTGACCTCCCAGAGAAGATCGAAATCGACCAACTGCCGGAAGATCATATCAAGATTTCCGTTCTGAAAAATCAAAACATCGATCAAATCGAAGACCGGATCAACGCCCTCTTCTTCGAAAATGCTGGGCTGGTTGAGCAAGATGCGACGTATCTTTCTAATGCCCGTCACATCTCCCTCATCGAGAAAGCTGTTGAAAGTTTGCAAGCGGTCAACGAAGGCTTGGCTCTCGGTATGCCGGTCGACCTGCTCCAAGTCGACCTCACCCGCACCTGGGAAATCCTCGGAGAAATCACAGGGGATGCTGCTCCAGATGAGCTCATTACCCAACTCTTCAGCCAGTTCTGTCTTGGTAAATAACAAAAATGCGGCTGGGACAAAAGTCCTAGCCTCTCAATTATTTTTGGATTGTCGAACAAGACGCAGTGGTTGAGTGGGCTCTACTACGCTGATTTCATCAGCTTTTACAGCCCTACTCAACTGTGCGGAGGTGGGACGACGAAATCGAATTCTAACGAATTACCGATTTCTGTCCCACTCTCATTCTTTTTTGTTTTATTTTGCTTGTTCTAATCGCTCGACGTCTTGATAAGCTTGGTAGATTAGGAAGAGCCCCGTAGCATTCAAGACTGGAATCGCAATCGGCAGCTCGGTCACAATTTGTGAGAAGGGTGAATTGCCAACAAAATGGAGTCCAAACCCAGCTACTAAGTATCCCCAGCCTGCTAGACGTAGATCCTTGCGTCCTCTGCTTGCTTGGACAATTAGGAAGAGCCCCAGCATCACAAGTCCTGTGTAGACCCAGTGAGACATGGGCGCATTGGCCACACGACCGAGAATCCCTGACACCGTGTAAGAGAAACCTTCCGGCAGATCCTGACGGATATAGGCAAAATCCTCCACGATCTGGAAACCAAGACCTGAGGCAATCGCCAAGAGGAAGATCGACTTGATGCGACGGACACTGAACAAATAGAGGACAAAGAAGATTGGAATCAACTTAAAGGGTTCCTCAAAGAGTGGCGCAGCGATGGCACTCTCGTACTGGTTCCAAAAGTCGCTATTTGGAGCGATCGCTTGAATCATGTCATGGAAATAGGTATTGGCAAAGCTAGACAACCAACCGGCAACAAAGCCTCCACCTAGTAGAGAAAAGAGCACCGGTACCCATGACAACTTCCACTTCTTAGCAAAATGAAAGAGAGCCCAAACAGCAGGAAGTGCATAAACCAAAAGGATCAGGGTAGAAAGTCCCACAATCCCGTACTGACTACCAGACATCCAGCCTTCTGTCAGTGACTGGGTCTCATAGGCTAGGCCGATCGCTAGCAAGAGTAAATAGAGAAACAAAATCGATTTGCGTTTCATAAAAGACCTTTCTAAAGTGAAATGAAAAAGGCTGGAAGCCCAGTCTTTTCCGAGTACTATCATTGTAACAGGATCAGCTTAAAAAAACAATAAATGTGGATTCGTGAGAAGAATGTAAAACGTAGATGGCGACAAATGGTTGACTAAATTTAGTTACTTAATCACCAACGCTCCATTTTCCTCCGTTGCCAAGAGCTTCTCGTCTTTATCATATATTTTAAGTTTTATACTGCTCGGTTTGTTTTGAGTTGCATTGTATTGCTTTACTATCTCTTCTTTTAAATCAAAAAGCGTCTTACAATAATCTTTTGGATTTATATTTGCTAAAGATAGCATATTTTCTGATGCAGATAAGACAAGGACCAGATATTCTTCATTATAATACACTTTCCCCATCTCAATTTCGCCATTGATTTGATTTTGAAGCATATAAGCAAATACTACATTAGGTTTTTCATTTCCAACCAATGAGGTAGGGGCTTGATTCATTCCTTTGACCACTGATTCTTTACTTTCCTTTGTAGAATCTTTTACACTCTGTTCAGTAGACTGCTCTTTTTTGTCTTCATTCTTCACTTCTTTTTGCGCGCACGATGACAGAAATAGCGAGAGAATGGTCATTGTTGCAAACATAGTTTTTTTCATAGATTGCCTCCTTTTAATTTTTAACAAGTCGAAAATGACCTGTAATTGACCAAAATTAGATAAAGCTTCCAGTAAAAGACATTCCAAAATTTTAATTTTATAATCTTATAAGTACTTAGATATTTAACAGTTTAAAAATTATCATTTAATATTATTCTACCATACTCTCTCTCTTACTTCAGTACGGCAAGAATCTGACGAATCATATCTGGATCCCCATCTGGCAAAGTCACCGTCTCTGCATGATCCAAGATTCCTTGGGTAAATTGCGTCATAAACTCTTCACTATTGAGTTCATCTGCAGACTGTTGCCAGTGACTTGGTACAGGGTAGATCGTCACCGTCCCATCACCATTGGATGCATAGGTGATATTTCCTTCAGCTGAATATGAACCAAATAGATGACGCACATCTTTTGGATAATCAACGCCTAAGCCACCATTATAAATCTTTGTTCCAGCTGCACTATTTGAAATATTTAACTCTGATGGCACGTTCTTGATCACATAAGCCCAGACACGAGCAGCTTCAACCTGAGCAGCGGTGTAGCCTGGATAATCATTCTGATCCGACTTCTTCGAAGATTTAACCTCGCTATCCGATCGAGTATTCCACTTCTTGGCCTTACTCGTCTTTGTCGTACTACTGCTATCGTCTGTATCAGCTTGCTCCCGATCTTTCGGTTGCTCTTTCTTACGATAGTAGAAATTGTCATCATCGCCATAAGCCGGTGACTGACCAGCCCAGATCCGATCCTTGGACTTATCCGAAGCATCGTCTTTGCCCGCTTTCTGACCTTTTGGAAGGAGCAAAAGACCATAACCTCCAACACCCGACTTAGCACTAACCGTCATCTCAGCGATCTGGTCCTTCTGCTTAAAGCTCGATGCATCAAGCTCAACATCCTCGCTGACCAAGCCCTTATCATCAAAGACCAGTTCATTGCCACGACCATCGATCCAAGTCCCCTTGATACTCGAGTAGTCCTTAGCCTTGATGGCTTTCAAATCCATACCAGACTGTTTCTTTTCTGAAGTGCTGGTCTGCTTGGAATCCGAACTCTTAGACATCACTATCCTCTGAGGACGACCACACGAAGCCAAGACCAAAGCAGAAAGCACAATTACTAAACCTTTTTTCATATCAATCTCCCTTCACATACCTATTATTTTAGAAAAATAAGAAAGGAGAGTCAATGGAAAAGGGTAGTGTAATCAATTTTTCGTATGGCTTTCACTGAGCATTAATAAATATCAATCCTTCTAACACGAAATTCAACAAATTCACCATTCTCAAGATCATTTGGAATTCCTCCACCTATATTAATCAAAAATTCTCCTACCTGAGCGATATTTTTTGTTTTATCAAATATTTTAGCAATTATAAAATATTCAAAATTATTCAAGTGCTTTACTAGAAATAGATTATCTTCGTTTTTATATACGTCTCCATCAACAATAGCATATAGCATGTCATCAAACGTTCCGCCAATCTTTCCAAAAAATTCATCTGAAAAACAAACTAATTCATATTGATTATCCGATAAAGTGACATCCGCTTCTTTAGTATCAATATCTATCCATTCTATTTTTTTTATAAAAATCATTAAATTTCTCCTTAACGTTGAAATCCTAGACTAGGTCCCTTTTTGATAAGATAATCAACAGTTTTTGCATGATATGTCGTTATATTTCCAGTATTTCGATCTAATCCGACAAAGGCGTACAAAGTATTTTTGCCTTATTAT
>OLIZ01000003.1_pt1 | contig 121233 bp, 116 predicted proteins | sample 1603431 | NCBI WGS metagenome assembly OLIZ01 (sample SAMN04436982, study PRJEB24849) | human gut metagenome | biome: human gut; feature: NICU; material: stool | host: Homo sapiens | place: USA: Saint Louis, MO | collected 2010-07-03
TTTTAGCAGGTTTAATTGGTTCATCAGTTGGACAATCCCTTTTGGGCACTTGGGGCCCATCTTTAGCAGGCATGGCATTGCTTCCTTCAATTGCAGGAGCTGTCATTGTTGTTTGTGTAGTTTCATTCTTCTTAGGGAAAAAAGAATAATTTTCTTTTTTCAAGAATAAATCATAATCTTTAAGACAGGGCAAGGTTATGATTTGATTGTATTCGTGAAAGGATTCAATATGTCAAAATCTAAGAAAATACTTTCTCTTATATTTTGTATTTTAATCTTGACAATTTTGATTCCTATTTTGCTAGATTATCATAAAGTTAGCGGTTTAGAGCTCCATTTGATTAATTGGAAGAGGATTTCTTTTTTAGGATATTATCTTTCTAGATACATTTTTTGGGGTACTTTAGTTCTTTCAATTTTAATTTTATTATCTATGTTAGTGATAGTTTTTTATCCTAAACAACAATTAGAGATAGAGTTAGAAAATGCTGGTGGTGAACTAAAACTAAAAAGTTCTGCTATTGAAGGATTTGTTCGTAGTGTGGTTAATGAAAACAACTTCATTAAGAACCCTAAAGTTCGTGTAAATAGTCGGAAAAATAAATGTTTAGTTTACGTAGAAGGAGAAATTCTTCCTTCAGATAATATTATTAAAAGAACTCAGTCTATAAAAGATGAAATCGGTAATGGATTAACACAGTTTTTTGGACTAAACCATGGTGTTAAGCTTGATGTTTCTGTAAAGGATTATAAGCCTAAAAAACCAACTAAAAAAACTGTGAGTCGTGTAAAGTAAGGAAATAAAAAATGGAATGGTTTAAAAAATACCAGTATCCACTCCTGTCTGGGTTAGCAGGTATTATTTTAGCTTGCCTCATTCTCTCCTATGGTTTCTTTAAAACATTATTTGTTTTAATCTTCGCCGTCTTAGGAGCTGGAGTTGGATATTATTTACAACAGAAAAATTTATTTAAATAAAAGGAGTTTCATATGTCAAATGAAAAAAATACCAAAGAAACTAATGCGAAAGCAGAAGATGTGAAGGGTGAATTGACTTACGAAGACAAAGTCATTCAAAAAATTATCGGACTTTCTTTAGAAAAAGTAAATGGCTTGTTGGCTGTTGATGGAGGATTTTTCTCTAATCTAACTGATAAGATTATCAACACTGACAATGTTGCTAACGGAGTAAACGTTGAAGTTGGTAAAGAACAAGTTGCTGTCGACTTGAATGTCGTGGTTGAATATCAAAAGAATGTTCCTGAAATATACAAACACATTAAAGATGTAGTTGTATCACAAGTTTCTAAGATGACTGACTTGGAAGTTGTTGAAGTGAATGTGAATGTTGTTGATATTAAAACAAAAGAACAACATGAAGCTGACTCAGTAAGCTTGCAAGATCGTGTGACTGGAGTTGTTGAATCAACAGGTGAATTCGCATCTGAACAGTTTGAAAATGTTAAAACAGGTTTAGGAAATGGATTCTCAGCAGTTAAAGAAAAAGTTGGTGAAGGCGTAGAAGCTGTAACTGACTCTTCATCAAATGAAAAACCACGTGTTCATTAATTTGAATTTGGATATATAAAAACATATACAAACGGAGGTAAGACCATGTCTACAGAAGAAAAAGTAAACCAAGCAAAAGGAGCAGTCAAAGAAGGATTCGGTAAATTGACTGGCGACAAGAAAACAGAAAAAGAAGGGGCTGCTGAAAAAGTAGTTTCTAAAGTTAAAGAAGTCGCAGAAGACGCAAAAGATGCTGTTGAAGGAGCAATCGAAGGCGTTAAAAATATGATTAAAGGTGACGACAAATAGTTGTCAAGATAAAAGATGGTAAATGGTCATAAGCAAACTAATAGGTTAAATGACGATCAGATTTAATTCGAGTAAAAATTATTCATAGAATAAATAAATTATAACGGAGGCAAGACTATGTCAACTGAAGAAAAATTAAACCAAGCAAAAGGTGCTGTAAAAGAAAAAGTTGGTGAACTAACTGGCGATGAAAAAACAGAAAAAGAAGGAACTGCTGAAAAAGTAATTTCTAAAGTTAAAGAAGTTGCCGAAGACGCAAAGGATGCTGTTGAAGGAGCAATCGAAGGCGTTAAAAACATGATTAAAGGTGACGACAAATAATAGTTATTTGTTATCATTCAATCACAACTAGTCTATCCTAAAAAAGCACCCTAAATTCTATAGTTTTTACATCTACTATAGAAGATGGGGTGCTTTTTGATCAAGATTTTTAAGAGGCTGTTACTATACAGATATGTTGAGAATCTAAAAAAATCTCTTAATGATATAAGCAATTAGCTACATTTCTGCTTTGCTTTAAAAATTAACGAAACACACACTTTGTATTTATTTTATACATTAAACAAATGTAAATAACTATAAAAAATAAAGTGAGATAAGACATAATTTAAAAGCAGAAAAATATATATAAATCAATATACAATAGAATGATTCAACATATATTTTCTATTTGTTTATCACAAACAATAATACTATTTAGGTATTTTGTTTTATAATTTAATATATTTCAACAATTTTAAAAAAGTCAAGTATTTTAGTTGACTCCATATAAAAAATAGTCTATAATTATATTATCTCTAGAAAAGTAAGCGCTTTAATTTTTATTCAATGAGAGACTTTTAACTAAAAAATCAAAATACAAAAATGTTATATTCATCATACTTGCTTATTGAATGTGATTTAAATAGCGTTTCTTTGAGATAGAAAGGAGTCCTATTATGCTTTGGTCTATTATTGTAGGAGGTCTTATTGGTCTCATTGCAGGAGGAATCACAAAAAAGGGTGGTTCGATGGGTATCATTGCTAATGTTTTAGCAGGTTTAATTGGTTCATCAGTTGGACAATCCCTTTTGGGCACTTGGGGACCATCTTTGGCAGGTATGGCATTGCTTCCTTCAATTGCGGGAGCTGTCATTGTTGTTTGTGTCGTTTCATTCTTCTTAGGGAAGAAGGAATAAATTTCTTTTTTCAAAAATAGATCATAATCTTTATAACAGGAAAAGATTATGATTTGATTGTAGTTTTGAAAAGATTCGTTATTTCAAAATTACAGAAGAAAAAGGCAACTAAGTAAAAGATGCTGTTTAAGGCGCAATCAAAGATATAAAGAATTTATTTAATGGTGATGACAAATAAGTCATAAGTATAATCGATTTTTCGTGTTAGATCAACATACTCTATACAATTTTTAGTTCTGTTCATATTAACTTTTACAATAAGATTATATAGGCTATAAGCCGATATAATCAAATAAACCTAAGTAAAGCACTATTTCAATTTAACTGAATGATGGCACACTTAGCATAAGATTTAAGCGAAAAATCGGTTTTCTTTTGATATAAAATAAAATATATTACAGATGGAGGTAATAGTATGTCTACAGAAGAAAAAATCAATCAAGCAAAAGGTGCAGTCAAAGAAGGATTCGGTAAATTGACTGGTGATAAGAAAACAGAGAAAGAAGGAGCTGCTGAAAAAGTAGTTTCTAAAGTTAAAGAAGTCGCAGAAGACGCAAAAGATGCTGTTGAAGGAGCAATCGAAGGCGTTAAAAATATGATTAAAGGTGACGATAAATAATTGATAATAGTCATCTTTTAGTCCCTAATGACGCATTCTAATTAGCTCCACTATGGAGAATAGAGTGCGTTTTTGATTCTGTGAGATTAATTTGCTATTGTAACAGACATTTTTGTAGTATTCCTGTAATGGTATTTTGTTATAACATAAACAATTAAGGAGGTATTACATTGGATAAAATATTGATTCTACTATTTTTAACGATTTTGAGTATGCCTTTAATTTCATGCTCTAATCAAAGAAATCAGACTTTGGATGGGGAATATTATTGGGTTAGTGAATCTAGAAATGAACGAGCATTTACTATCTCAGGAAATAAAGGGATACTTGATAGTAGTGTTGCTGACAACTTTGTAATTGATCGAAAGAATGAAACAATTGAGTTAATGGGCTCGCAAATGTTAAACCGTACAACAAGTTATATATATGAAGATGGTGTCTTTACTGTAGATATCTCTGGTGTAGAGCGTGATTATTATAAGAAAGATAGTGAGGCTTATAAGAAGGCACTGAAGGATTTAGATGAAAATTGACCACAATAATTAATCTTTTCTTTTGCTCTTGTCATTTAACGCTTATCCTATACAAAGGTATTAAGCGTTTTTATATTGTGTATCTCCTAGGTCAAGAATTGACTCTCAGTTATTCTAGTGTGTACTAAATCTGACAAAATTGACAAAATTACATAAATTTGATATAATAAATTTATATAAGGATTTGAATCAAATTACTACAACTAAGAAAGATCCTTTAAATAACAAGCTAGCCTTGTTGCTTGCTGTAAAATAGAAACAAGTTGTATAAATAGAAAGTGAGAATACTATATGAGAATAACAAGTTTTAGAGATATGGACACCACTGAAGATTTTGAATTTGTAGAAGAAAAAATGGGAGAGTACTTCCGTTGGGGGATTGCTGATTTCTATTCGCTTCAACAAGCAACTTATTGGATTGGGGATATCTTGAGAAAAGAACCCAGCGCTAATTTTGAAGTAAGAGCACGACTTTCAGAAGGTGATGATGTAGATGAATATGAAAGAATCGTGTTGTACGAAGGAGACCAGTGTTTTGATTCGTGGTTTTTAGAAGAGAAAGCAAGCTTCATGGCACCATATTCCATGATACTATTTCTCAATAAGGATACAAATGTGGTGTATGCTATTGAGAAAAATGAATTTGATGAGCCTGGACATGTGAAATATTTATGTGAGATAAGAAAATAGATGAGGCTGGGACAAAAGTCCTAGCCTCTCAATTGTCTTTGGATTATCGAGTAAGACGCAGTGGTTGAGTGGGCTCTACTACGCTGATTTCATCAGCTTTTACAGCCCTACTCAACTGTGCGGAGGTGGGACGACGAAATCGAATTCTAACGAAGTACTGATTTCTGTCCCACTCTCTAAATTTAGTTATTAGTATATTGATAATTATATTTTTGAAAACCTCTTGATAAGAAAAGGGGGATCAGAATATAGGTATGAAAATAAAATACATTAAAATAATTGTATTGCTATTTATTAATCTTTTTTTAATTGGAGCTGGTTTTATTACATACCCAAGAATGTAATAAAACAGTATGAGCAGATAATGTTTTACTAGAAGCATTTACTTTTTCTGCGGATTTATTTTCATCAAAAGAGTTTGAGACAGCGTTTTGTCCCAGACTCTTTTTTGAGTTGTGAGCTCTGTTTTATAGATTCCACTGCTTGAGGGAGATTTCGCCACTATTGAGCCAGATTTCTTCTTGATTTTCTAACTGGACCAAGAGTTGGCCGGTATCGGAAATGTCTTTTGCAAGGCCCTGATAGGTCTGCTGGTTCTGCTCAAAGGTAACGGTTCGGCCTAAGACCAGGGAGCGCTCTTTGTAGAGGTAGACCAGTTCATCGATATCCGTTTGGAAAAATTCTTTCCAGATTTCGCAGATGAGGCTATTTCGAGTGATGGGGCAAGGCCCTTCAAATAAGGAACCAGCCTTGTTTTTTAGCTCTTCAGGGAAAGTAGAGATAGCCATATTAAAGCCGACTCCGATAATGACATCCGTGACAAGGCCAGTCTCAATGGATGTGATAGCTTCGGTTAGGATTCCCCCAATTTTTTTATGGCGATAGTAAATATCATTGACCCATTTGATATCGACATCGATCAGGGTCAGATTTTTAATAGCCTTATAGATGGCTCCTGCGACCATGAGGGTATAAGGGGGGAGCTCCGCAGGTGGGAGTTGGGGCTTGAGATGAAGGGACATATAGATGCCGCCTTGATCGGGAGAGTAGTAGTCGCGACCAAAGCGGCCCTTTCCGGCAGATTGGGACGTGGCCAGGTAGAGAGCCCTGCCCTCTTTATGGGCTTCCATGCCTAATTTTGCGTCCAATTGGGTAGAATGACATTCTTCATTCAAAGTAACGGTCAACTGGGTATTGCTGGCGATGACTTCAGGAAGCAGAATATCGCCTGAGACCAGTCTATAACCCTTCTTTTTTAGGGATTCGATGACGACCCCATCTTTTTCCAGGCGCTGAATGGCCTTCCAGATGGAGGTGCGGGAAACGCCTAATTCTTTTGCCAACTGTTCCCCGTTGACGTAATCATCTGCCTGAGAAAGGGTTTGAAAGAGAATTTCGTGTGTTTTCATAAGACTAAGACCTCCTAGCGACTGCTGTCTCGAATCGTCAGTTTGGTGGCTAATTTGACCATGCAGGGAACACTTGGTTGACTCCTTTGAAAGGTTTGCCGCAACAGCTGAATGGCTTGCTTGCCCATTTCTTCTGTGTAGACGGTCACTGTAGAGAGGGCAGGAAAGACATACTTAGCAATCGAGGTATCATTGAAGGAAATGAGACTGACGCGATCAGGCACAGCGATTTGGTGCTCCTGAAGGGACCGAAGGGCCCCGACAGCTATGGCATCACTGGCCATGAAAAAGGCAGTTGGCAAGTCGTCGCCCAGTGCTTGAATCAGCTGCTCCATCATCTGATAGCCTGACTCAGTTGAGAACTGACCGACAGCGACAAAGCGCTCTTCATAAAGCCCTTTTTCCGTGAGAAACTGTTGAAAGACTCGTTGACGAGGATCCATCTGAAGCGGTGTCGCATCTGCGGTCTCTTCTTGCCCAACCAAGAGTCCGATCTCCTTGTGATGATGCTCAAGGAAATGCTCGAGAGCGGTGATAACAGAATCTTCTAAATCTGTCGTCACGCAAGAATGCCCCAGATAGAGGGTATTGCTATCGACAAAGATCAGGGGTTTGCCGTAGCTTTCTAGATCTTGAATGGTCTTGGGACTGAATTTTCCAAGAGCAATAATGCCGTCTGCCTCCTGAATCAAAGACCAATCGTCCTTGTTGAAGATACGAAAGATCTCATAGCCTAATTCCTGGGCTTGTTTCTCCAAGCCCATCCGAATGGCATAGTAGTAGAGGTCCTCTAATTCTTCTTCGCGCGTGTACCATTCAAAGATGACGATTTTATGAGAATCTTCGAATGGTTGAGGCGCTGTTTTGCGGCTTTTCTTTTGGTAATGCAGGTCCTCAGCGATGCGAAGAATCCGACTGCGCGTGTCTTCACCAACCGATAAGGACGCATCCTGGTTGAGGACGCGAGAGACCGTTGCCTGAGAAACGCCTGCTTTTTCTGCAATGTCTTTAATCGTTGCCATAGTTCATCCTTTATTGCTTACTAGTTCCAGTATACTCTAAATACTAGTAAAAAGAAATAAATTTTTACTAAATTTTATGTTTGTTGCGATATTGGCTAGGAGTTAGGTGGCTATAGGCCTTAAAAGCCTTTGAAAAATAAAGGGGATCTGAAAAGCCAATCGAGTAAGCCACGATCTTGATGCTTTCGTCCGTATTGGTCAGTAACTGTTGGGCACGCTGCATGCGGACCGAGTGCAAGAATTCCTTGGGAGAGATCTGGTGAAATTCCTTAAAGACAGTTGTCAGATAGGAGCGATGGACATTGAGGTCATCAGCGATCTCTTGAATACTCAAGTGCTCTTTATTGTAATGCGTCTCAATCACATGCTTGCAGGTCAGGTAGAGTTGATAGGTCGGAGATGGATCGCTCTGGTGGCTATCAGGAGCCACTTCGCCAATCAGATAAAGCAGTTCATAGATCTGCGAGAGTAGGTGGAGTTGGTAGTGAGAAGTCATTTTCGAAGCCTCTGCCTTGTGGACGAGTCGCTCCATAAACTGGCCGATCTTTTCTGTTTCCACCTCTGTTTTCTTTAGAAAACCTTTTGCATGCAGGGTTGAAAAACGCATGAAATCACTCACCTTGGTGCCACTGATGCCAATCCAGTAGTAGGACCAAGGTTCTTCTTCATCTGCCTTGTAGTAGGTCACTTTATTTTTGGGGAGAAGGAAGAGATCCCCGGCTTCTAGGTTGATTTCTTTATTATTGAAGCGGAAGACACCTTTTCCCTTGGTGATATAATGCAGAACAAAATTATCCCGAACGCTAGGGCCGAATTCATAGTTTTTTGGGCAATCTTCGTAGCCATAAAAATCAAGGGCTAGGTCAATGGTATCGGTTTGGTATTCAGAAAAGACTAACATAGGGAAACCTCCTACCTAACATTTTACCATATATGTCCAACAAAATTCTATTTTCGAAAGCGTTTACATCAAGTAAAATAAAGACATGCTAAAAAAGAAAGTTATTGGAACCGAATTTAAAAATACATAGTGATTTTTTAGGGTCCAATGGAGGAAGATATGGCAATTCGTATCGAACAAAATTTGTTCTATGTAGAAAGTAAGGGGCTGAGCCTGATCCTTGAAAATCGAGATGGCTACCTAATGCTCAAGCATCTGGGACGTCCGATCCCGTCTTATCATTTTTCCAATACGGTGCATGAGAAGGATCACGCATTCTCTGGAAATCCAACACCTGACAATCGAACCTTCAGCTTGGATACCCAGCGTCAGATCTTAGGACAGCACGGGCTTGGAGATTTTCGAAAGCCGTCTATTCAAATCCAGCACGGTGCCACAGAGGTGACAGATTTCCTCTATGTCGGAGCCAATATCTACTCTGGCAGTGTCGAGGCAACTGGTCTTCCCAATCCCCATACAGTAGATAGTGCTGAAACCTTGGCCTTGGTCTTTGAAGATGATCAAGCGGCCCTTCGTTTGACCCTCTATTACACAGCCTACGAGGATCGGACAACCATCACCAGCTTTTCAAAGATTGAAAACTGTAGTGATGAAACCGTCGTGATCCACAAGGCTCTCAGTGTGTTGGAAGATCTCCCAGCAGGTGACTATGATGTCATCACCCTTCAAGGGGCCTATGCGAGAGAAAAAACAGTCCGCCGCCAGCAAGTAGAGCAAGGAATCTTCTCCATCAGCTCCAACCGTGGTGCTTCTGGACACGCCCAGACTCCTGCCCTTATTCTAGCAGATCATGAAGTGACCGAAGATGCCGGTTCAGCCCTTGCCTTCCAACTGCTCTACAGTGGGAATTTTGAAGGATTTGTTCAAAAAAATCAACTCAACGAAGTTCGGGTTGGATTGGGAATCAATCCAGAAAACTTCTCCTGGGAGTTGGCGCCGAATCAGAGCTTTGATACCCCAGTGGCCATGATTAGCTACTCACATGAGGGTTTGACCGGTCTCAGTCAAGAGAGTCAAGCTTTTGTCCAAGACCATATCATTCCTAGTCCCTTTGCCCATAAAGAACGTCCAATTCTCATCAACAACTGGGAAGCGACCTACTTTGACTTTAAGAAAGACAAATTATTGGAGTTAGCGGATGAGGCCCAAAAAGTGGGAATCGAACTCTTTGTTCTTGATGATGGCTGGTTTGGTAATCGCTATGATGACAATCGGGCCCTTGGTGACTGGACTGTCAATGAAGAAAAATTAGGAGGAAGCCTTGCAGAACTGATCCAGGGCATCCACGGCAAGGGACTTCAATTTGGCCTTTGGGTGGAGCCAGAAATGATTTCTGTTGATAGCGACCTCTATCGGGCTCATCCGGACTGGGCTATTCAAGTCCCAGGCTACGAACACACCTATTCACGGAATCAACTGGTGCTCGATTTCTCAAATAGAGAAGTGGTTTCTTATATCAAGCAGGTCTTGGATGACTTACTTGGAAAGCATGAGATCGACTATATCAAATGGGATATGAACCGCAATATCACCAAACTTGGAAATGGGAAAACCTACCTTGAAACCAAGATGCAATCCCATGCTTATATCTTGGGTCTCTATGAAGTGGTTTCTTACTTAACAGGGAAGTATGAGAACATCCTCTTTGAATCTTGCTCCGGTGGTGGTGGCCGAAATGACCTTGGTATGATGCGTTACTTCCCTCAGGTCTGGGCAAGTGACAATACGGATGCCATTGCCAGACTTCCGATCCAGTACGGTTCTAGCTACCTCTATCCTACCATTTCTATGGGGGCTCACGTATCAGCTGTTCCAAATCATCAGCTGGGACGGATGACACCACTTGAAACGCGAGGTCATGTAGCCATGATGGGAAATCTAGGCTATGAATTGGATCTGACTAGTCTTCCGCAAGAAGAGTTGGATAAGATCGCAGCTCAAGTCGCTCATTACAAAACGATTCGACCACTTGTTCAATTCGGAAAACACTACCGCTTGATCAATCCAAGCCAAGGTAGCAATCAAGCAGCCGTCCAGTTCACTTATCAAAATCGCACGGTTGTAACTTATGTACGGGTCTTATCAACGGTTGAGGAGATCGAGCCGACCCTGAAACTCAAAGGATTGGAAGAAGATGCGCTCTATAGCTTAAAAGGGACGGACCAAGTCTATTCAGGAGCTGAGCTCATGTACGCCGGCTTAACCGTCGTTCTTCCTCAGGGAGATTTCCTCAGCAAACAATATGTTTTTGTCAAAAAATAAAAGGAGACAGCCAAATGAAATGGTATAAAAAAATCGGACTTCTTGCGACTACAGGCCTAGCCTTGTTTGGGCTCGGTGCTTGCTCCAACGATGGAAAATCTGCGGATGGCACAGTGACTATCGAGTATTTCAACCAGAAAAAAGAAATGACCAAAACCTTGGAAGAAATCGCGCGTGATTTTGAAAAGGAAAATCCAAAGGTCAAGGTCAAAGTTGTCAATGTACCAAATGGTGGTGAAGTATTGAAAACACGTGTTCTCGCAGGGGATGTGCCAGATGTAGTCAATATTTATCCACAGTCCATCGAATTGCAAGAATGGGCAAAAGCGGGTGTCTTCGAAGATTTAAGCAATAAAGACTATCTCAAACGCGTGAAAAACGGCTATGCTGAAAAATATGCCGTAAACGGAAAAGTCTATAACGTTCCTTTCACAGCCAATGCTTACGGAATCTACTACAACAAAGATAAATTCGAAGAGTTGGGCTTGAAGGTTCCTGAAACTTGGGACGAATTTGAACAGTTAGTAAAAGACATCGTTGCCAAAGGACAAACTCCATTTGGGATTGCAGGTGCAGAAGCTTGGACCCTCAATGGTTACAATCAATTGGCCTTTGCGACAGCAGCAGGTGGTGGAAAAGAAGCCAACCAATACCTTCGTTATTCTAAGCCAAATTCCATTAAATTGTCTGATCCGATTATGAAGGATGACATCAAGGTCATGGATATCCTTCGCATTAAAGGTTCTAAGCAAAAGAACTGGGAAGGTGCAGGTTATACAGACGTTATCGGAGCCTTCGCGCGTGGAGATGTCCTCATGACACCAAATGGATCTTGGGCGGTTACAGCGATTAATGAACAAAAACCGAAATTTAAGATTGGAACCTTCATGATTCCAGGAAAAGAAAAAGGACAAAGCTTAACCGTTGGTGCAGGTGACTTGGCATGGTCTATCTCAGCTACTACCAAACATTCAAAAGAAGCCAATGCCTTTGTGGAATACATGACCCGTCCAGAAGTCATGCAAAAATACTACGACGTGGACGGATCTCCAACAGCGATCGAAGGGGTCAAACAAGCAGGAGAGGATTCACCGCTTGCTGGGATGACCAAATATGCCTTTACGGATCGTCACTTGGTCTGGTTGCAACAATACTGGACCAGTGAAGCAGACTTCCATACCTTGACCATGAACTATGTCTTGACAGGTGATAAACAAGGAATGGTCAATGATTTGAATGCCTTCTTTAACCCGATGAAAGCGGATGTGGATTAGGAGTAGAGAGACTATGAAAAAAGTATTACAAAAATATTGGGCATGGGCTTTTGTGGTCATTCCCCTCTTGTTACAAGCAATTTTCTTCTATGTGCCGATGTTCCAAGGAGCCTTTTACAGTTTTACCAACTGGACAGGTTTGACGTATAACTACAAGTTTGTCGGCTTAAACAACTTTAAACTCCTCTTCATGGATCCAAAATTCATGAATGCGATTGGCTTTACCGCGATCATCACCATTGCCATGGTGGTTGGTGAGATTGCCCTTGGGATCTTCATTGCGCGTGTCTTGAACTCTAAAATCAAAGGTCAGACCTTCTTCCGTGCATGGTTCTTCTTCCCAGCTGTTTTGTCTGGTTTGACAGTAGCTTTGATCTTCAAGCAAGTCTTCAACTACGGTCTTCCAGCGATTGGGAATGCCCTTCATATTGAGTTCCTCCAAACCAGTCTTTTAGGGACTAAGTGGGGAGCAATCTTTGCGGCTGTCTTTGTCCTTCTATGGCAAGGGGTGGCTATGCCTATCATTATCTTCCTAGCAGGTCTGCAATCCATCCCAACTGAGATTACAGAAGCTGCGAAGATCGATGGCGCGACTAGCAAGCAAGTCTTCTGGAATATTGAATTGCCTTACTTGCTACCAAGTGTCTCTATGGTCTTTATCCTAGCCCTAAAAGGTGGGCTAACCGCCTTTGACCAAGTCTTTGCCATGACTGGTGGTGGTCCAAACAATGCCACAACCTCACTTGGGCTCTTGGTTTATAACTATGCCTTTAAAAACAACCAATTCGGTTATGCCAATGCCATTGCCGTAATCTTGTTCTTCTTGATTGTAGTGATTTCAATCATCCAATTGAGAGTATCTAAGAAATTTGAAATTTAAGAGGAGAAGCACGATGAAACAAGATGAAAGAAAAGCCTTGATTGGCAAATACATTCTATTGATTCTAGGATCGGTTCTGATTTTAGTGCCACTCCTTGCCACCCTCTTTAGTTCCTTCAAACCCACCAAGGATATCGTAGACAATTTCTTTGGATTCCCGACGAATTTCACATTGGACAATTTTAGTCGACTCTTGGCTGATGGAATCGGAGGCTATTACTGGAACTCTGTCGTCATCACTGTCTTGTCTTTACTTGCAGTAATGATCTTTATCCCCATGGCGGCCTACTCCATCGCTCGCAATATGAGTAAAAGAAAAGCCTTTACTATCATGTATACCCTCTTAATCCTCGGAATCTTCGTACCTTTCCAAGTCATCATGATTCCGATTACGGTTATGATGAGTAAACTCGGTTTGGCTAATACCTTTGGTTTGATCTTGCTCTACTTGACCTATGCGATTCCACAGACCCTCTTCCTCTATGTGGGCTATATCAAAATCTCGATCCCAGAAAGTCTGGATGAAGCAGCAGAGATCGATGGGGCTAATAAATTTACAACCTATTTCCGCATCATCTTCCCAATGATGAAACCCATGCATGCAACAACCATGATCATCAATGCCCTTTGGTTCTGGAATGATTTCATGTTGCCACTCCTTGTCTTGAACCGGGATTCCAAAATGTGGACTCTGCCATTGTTCCAATACAACTACGCAGGCCAATATTTCAACGACTACGGACCAAGCTTTGCCTCATACGTTGTCGGCATTATCAGTATCACCATTGTCTATCTCTTCTTCCAACGCCATATCATCGCAGGAATGAGCAACGGCGCAGTGAAATAATAAGATACAAAGCCCGTTAAAAGCTCACAGTGAAAATAGGGAATCTGAATAAGAAGCCTTGGCTTCTTGGAGGATTCATCTTTTTCACACAGAGCTTAGGGTGTGTTCAATTCTAGAAACAAAGGGACGATTCAGCTTGCTGAAAATTTCTGTAGTACCCTAGGGCATCCACATCCGTAGACTACTGAAGTAGTAACGGCTGTGGAAATATAGGAAATCGACGTAGTGTGCTTGCACACAAGGAGATTTATCTTTTTTCCTAAGAAATTAGTCCCGTGTTCAATTCTGTACACAAAGGGACGATTCAGCTTGCTGATTTCAATCGTATCCTAGGAAGCAATTCTAAAATAGAAAAACTCAAGAAAGCCAGGTCTCCTAAGACTTGGCTTTCAAAAAAGAAAAGGAAACCATTATGCCAATTCAAAATAAAACCATGTTAATTACTTACTCAGATAGCTTAGGAAATAACCTTAAGGATCTCTATGAAAATCTGGAGAAGCACTTTGGAGATGCAGTAGGTGGAGTACACCTCTTGCCATTTTTCCCATCAACTGGTGACCGTGGATTTGCGCCTGTAGACTATGATCAAGTGGATCCAGCCTTTGGGGATTGGGAAGATGTTAAACGCCTGGGGGACAAGTATTATCTCATGTTTGACTTTATGATCAATCACATTTCCCGTCAGTCTAAATACTACAAAGATTATCAAGCGAAGCATGACCAAAGTGCTTACAAGGATCTCTTTCTCAACTGGGACAAGTTCTGGCCGGAGAATCGTCCTACTCAAGCAGACGTAGACTTGATTTATAAGCGCAAAGATCGAGCTCCCAAGCAAGAAATTACCTTTGCGGATGGGACAACTGAGCATCTCTGGAATACCTTCGGGGAAGAGCAGATTGACCTGGACGTGACCAAGGAAGTGACCATGGACTTTATTCGCAAGACTATCGAACACCTGGCAAGCAATGGCTGTGACCTCATTCGTTTGGACGCCTTTGCCTATGCGGTGAAGAAATTGGACACCAATGATTTCTTCGTTGAGCCAGACATTTGGGATTTGTTGGATAAGGTGCGCGATATGGCAGCAGGCTACGGTGCTGAGCTTCTTCCAGAGATTCATGAGCACTATTCCATTCAATTTAAGATTGCCGATCACGACTATTATGTCTATGACTTTGCCCTTCCAATGGTGACCCTCTATACCCTCTATAGCTCAAAAGTGGAGCGCCTTGCTAAGTGGTTGAAGATGAGTCCGATGAAGCAATTCACGACACTCGATACCCATGACGGGATTGGGGTGGTTGATGTCAAGGATATCTTGACAGATGAAGAAATTGACTATGCATCAAATGAGCTCTACAAGGTAGGAGCAAATGTGAAACGCAAATATTCAACAGCAGAGTATAACAACTTGGACATCTACCAAATCAATTCGACCTACTATTCAGCGCTTGGAGATGACGATAGCAAGTACTTCCTAGCCCGCTTGATTCAAGCATTTGCGCCAGGTATTCCACAAGTGTATTATGTTGGATTCCTAGCTGGGAAGAATGATTTGGAACTCTTAGAAAACACCAAAGAAGGCCGCAATATCAACCGTCATTACTACAGCAATGAAGAAATTGCTCAAGAAGTAGAGCGTCCAGTTGTGAAATCCCTTCTCAAGCTCTTTAGTTTCCGGAACAACTCGCAAGCTTTTGACCTAGAAGGAAGCATTGAAGTGGAAACACCAGATGAACATACCATTGTCATCACGCGCCAAAACAAAGACCAGACCGCCACAGCAGTAGCCCGAATCAATCTTGCTGACGGGACTTACCAAGTGACAGAAAATGGTCAAGACATTGAGTTTTAAAAAAATATGAATGAACGAAAGGATAAGTGAAAAATCGCTTATCCTATTTTTTATTTCAGATATTGCAACCGTTTACAAAACTATAAAACAATGGTACAATATCTATTGAAAGAAAGGAGGTCGCTTTATGAAAAAAATCATGTATCCATCTGCGGCCCTATTAGCGGCTTTTGCTCTATTGTCCGTCCAAACAGCAAAAGCAGACACAGCTCAAGCGTCGGATCAAGCCAATGAACCGGCAGCAACAGTAGAAGAGGTGGTGGCTTCTCCAACGCCAGAAACCACCACAGAAAATCAGGGAGAAGTGGCCGAAACGCCAACTTCAACAGACCGTGCAGTAACCCCTACAACCTCCCCAACGGAAACAACAACGGAGACGGCCTCTCCCCAAGTGGAAAAACTGCTTGAAGATATGCCTCTCAAGCAAAAGGTTACGCAAATGATCATGCCGGACTTCCGTAAGTGGCAGGAGGCAGGTCAGGAGTCGCCACAGGATCTCACCAAGGTCAATGCTGAAGTAGCAGATGCGATTGATAAATATGATTTTGGAGGCGTCATTCTTTTTGCTGAAAACGTCAAAGAAACCAAGCAGACCCTAGCTCTGACCCAAGATATGCAAAAGGCAGCGATTGAAAACAAGGCCAATAACGGGAAGATTCCTCTCTTGTTAGCCATCGACCAAGAAGGGGGCATTGTCTACCGCTTGGGCACAGGGACAGCCCTTCCGGGCAATATGGCCATCGGAGCGACCAATGATCCCAAGTTAGCGACCGAAGCTGGACAAATTATTGGTCGAGAACTTTCTGCTCTTGGTTTGAATGTTGATTTCGCACCTGTATTGGATACCAATAACAATCCACAAAACCCTGTCATTGGTCTACGTTCTTTCTCATCTGATCCAAACCGGGTTGCTTACTTAGGAATTCCAATGATGAAAGGGATTCAAGACTACAATGTCGCTGTAGCGGCCAAGCACTTCCCAGGCCACGGGGATACAGCGGTCGATTCCCATACAGGTCTCCCATTGGTGGATAAATCTCTTGCCGAACTTGAAAAATTGGAGCTCCTTCCATTCAAAAAAGCTATGGATGAAGGGGTAGACCTCTTGATGACAGCCCATATCCAATACCCACAGATTGAAAAAGATCAGGTTGTGTCAAAAGAAACGGGTGAGAAAATCTATGTTCCAGCGACACTTTCAGATGATATTTTAACGGGCTTGGTAAGGAAGAAATACGGCTATAAGGGCGTGATTGTCTCCGATGCCATGGGAATGGATGCCATTGCCAAGAACTTCGGTGAGGTGGAAGCTGTGAAAATGGCCATCAAAGCAGGAGTTGACCTAGTCTTGATGCCAACGACCCTTCGCAGTAAAGCCGATTTGAGCAAGATTGATACCATTGTCGATGCAGTGGTAGATGCCGTGAAAACCGGTGACATTTCAGAAGAGCGCTTAAATGAGTCGGTTCGTCGGATCCTGACTCTCAAAGAAAAACGTGGGGTCCTAAATTTTGATCCAAGTGCTCGGACAGCTGAAAAAGCAGAAGAAGCAGTCGGATCTAGTCTCAACCGTGACTTGGAACGTAAGATTGCAGCAGCAGCGGTGACGGTTGTAAAAAATGAAGACAATACCTTGCCATTTAAGGTGCAAACAGGGGACCATGTCTTACTCTTAGGAGCTTTTGAAAACGAAGTTCCTGGACTCGATTTGGGTATGCGTCGCTTAATTGCTGACGGAGTGCTTCCAAAAGACACCTCCTTTGTGGCCAAGAACTTCACTAAAGAATCTACTCTGGATAGTCTAAAAGAAGATCTTGAAAAAGCGACTCACATCGTAGTCATTTCAGAGATCGGTTATGAAGGGCAACTGGATAAAGATTTCTGGCGGACCAAGATCCCAACAGAGATCGTCAATTATGCCAATACCAACCATAAGAAGGCAGCTGTCCTTTCTATCTCTAAACCTTATGATGTAGCCAACTATCCAGCAGCCAAAGCCATTTTGGCAGTCTATGGAAATAAGGGAATGGATCCAACGGAATCCCTCAAACCAGACAATGCATTTGGTCCTAATATTCCTGCAGGAGTGGAAGTCATCTTCAATGGCAAAGAACATCTAGGTACCTTACCGGTTGATATTCCAAAAATTGTAGACGGAAAAATGTCGGAAACAGAGTACGCCTACCGTATTGGTCATGGTCTCTTCTATCCAGCACCTGCACCATTGCCAACACCAGAAACCCAAGATCCAACTTCACCAGTTCAAGATCCAACCCATCAGACACAACCAGTAGAGGTTGGTCACACTGGAACACAGGTTCTTGTTAGCAAGCAAGAAAAGGTGAGCCCTCTTGATGGTCCACAAGTCACTCCGGTTTCTGTATCACATGACACTGCTCAGGTTCCTGCAAGTGTTTCAGCCAGTCCTGCATCATCGGTATTGCCAAAAACCGGTCAAACAGGGAACCTCCTCTCCCTTATGGGTGTCAGCCTCTTAACCTTCCTTGGATCTTTTGTCTATCCAAGAAAGAAAAACTAATGAATTAAGAATCTCAATTGGGTGATTTCCCAATTGAGATTTTTTAGTAAAGTTTTACTAATATTAACTCGAACGATACCAATTTAGTTGGAAATAAAATATGGTTTAAAACCTATATTGTAGGCTTTTTAAATATAAAATAAAAATTAAATAAAATTTTACTAAAAACACTTGAACTTTTACTTCTGATCAGATATAATACAAGTATAAAAACGTTTACAAAACTAAAGGAGTTTCTCATGACGACAACAATCACATCTCAAGATTTACAAGCAAAATTCCAGGCTGTCTTTGGGGAAAAGGCTGACCACACTTTCTTCTCACCAGGACGGATTAATCTGATTGGTGAACATACTGACTATAATGGTGGCCATGTCTTCCCAGCGGCTATCACACTTGGTACCTACGGAGCGGCAAGAAAGCGTGAGGATAAGGTCTTGCGTTTCTTCTCAGGAAACTTTGAAGACAAGGGGATCATTGAAGTCCCACTGGATAATCTCCACTTTGAAAAAGAGCACAACTGGACCAACTATCCAAAAGGCGTGCTCCATTTCTTGCAAGAAGCGGGTCATGTTATTGATAGCGGAATGGACGTCTATGTCTACGGCAATATTCCAAATGGATCCGGTCTTTCTTCTTCAGCTTCGCTTGAGCTCTTGATTGGCGTTATCGCTGAGAAACTATATGATCTTCAGTTAGATCGTCTAGATCTGGTCAAGATCGGCAAACAAACTGAAAATCACTTCATCGGAGTCAACTCTGGGATCATGGACCAATTTGCCATCGGTATGGGAGCCGACCAACGGGCTATTTATCTCGATACCAACACCCTAGAGTATGATTTGGTACCGCTGGACCTCAAAGACAATGTCGTAGTCATCATGAATACCAACAAACGCCGGGAATTAGCGGATTCAAAATACAATGAACGTCGTTCAGAATGTGAAACCGCCGTCTCTGAACTCCAAGAAAAATTGGATATCCAAACCTTAGGGGAATTGGATCTCTGGTCTTTTGATGCCTACAGCTACTTGATCAAGGATGAAAATCGCATCAAACGGGCTCGTCATGCTGTACTTGAAAACCAACGGACCCTCCAAGCTCGTAAGGCACTTGAAGCAGGTGATTTGGAAGGCTTTGGCCGTCTCATGAATGCTTCCCACGTATCCTTGGAGCATGACTACGAAGTGACTGGTCTAGAATTAGATACCTTGGTGCATACAGCCTGGGAACAAGAAGGCGTCTTGGGTGCTCGTATGACTGGAGCAGGCTTTGGTGGTTGTGCCATTGCCCTCGTAAACAAAGATAAGGTTGAAGCATTTAAAGAAGCTGTCGGCAAACGCTATGAAGAAGTCGTTGGTTATGCGCCTAGCTTTTATATTGCAGAAGTTGCGGCAGGGACACGAGTTTTAGACTAGGTGATAATAATGGAAGCTGTAATATTTGATTTAGATGGCTTATTAGCCGATACTGAAATCATTTCTCTAAAAGTTTATCAAGAATTGCTTAGAGATTTTGGAATTCCTTTCACAGAAGAAACTTATTCTAGAGACTACAGTGGACATAGGGAAGAGGAGAATGTTCAACGGTTTTTGGATACCTATGATTTACCTTGGAACTTTGACCAAACCTTGGCTAAAGTCTATGAACTGGAAGCTAAAATCTTAGCCCAAGGTGTTCATTTAAAAAAAGGTGCTAAGAATTTACTTACTTTTTTGAAAACAGAGGGCATTCCAATCGCCTTAGCAACTTCAAGTGTTGAATCTCGGGCTAGAATGATCTTGGATAGCAATGGGATCCTGTCCCTATTTGATCATCTAGTTTTTGCAAAAGATGTCAAACGAAGTAAACCTTACCCAGATATATTTTTAAAGGCTTGTAGTGATTTGAATGCTTTACCAGAGAATTGCTTAGTACTAGAGGATAGTGAGGCAGGGATTGAAGCAGCCTATCGGGCTGGAATCCCAGTCATATGTGTTCCAGATTTAAAAGTACCAGCACAGTCTTTCTTAACTAAAGCAGAACAAGTTTTCCAGGATTTGGATGCTGTCAGAGACTATTTAAAACGTAAGAAGGAGAATCAATGAATCAGGGAATTTTGGATGCATTTGTCACAGCCGTCATAGCGGCGAGTGACTACGAAGAGATGGATCGGATTTATCTAAAAAATCGCATCATGAGTCGCGTTGGAGAAGAAGGGCTAGACGGACCAGTCCAAAAAGAAGAGTTGATCGCACTTAAAGATCAGCTGGTAGAGATCGCTGTTGCAAATAGCAAGATCCAGGATAGTATGGCCGCAAAAGACAGTTTGGGTGCGGAGTTGATGGATTGGATCACCCCTAGTCCTAGTCAAGTCAACCATCGCTTTTGGGAGACCTACCGTCAGTCCAAGGAAGACGCGATTGCGGATTTCTATGCCCTCTCTAAGCGCAATGATTACATCAAGGTCAAAGCCATTGCGCAAAATATTGCCTTTGAGACACAAACTCCCTACGGTTCTCTTGAAATCACCATCAATCTGTCAAAACCTGAAAAAGATCCTAAAGACATTGCAGCGGCCAAGCTTGCCAAAGCCAGTCATTATCCAGCCTGCCAATTGTGCTTTGAAAATGAAGGCTATCAAGGTCGCCTAGACCATCCAGCCCGGGCCAATCATCGGATTATCCGTTTTGACATGGACGGTCATGACTGGGGCTTTCAGTATTCCCCTTATGCCTACTTCAATGAACACTGCATTTTCCTCGATAGCCAGCATGTTCCCATGGCCATTAGTCGCAAGACCTTTGAGCGACTCTTGACCATTGTCGAGACTTTTCCAGGCTATTTTGCGGGCTCCAATGCAGACCTGCCCATTGTAGGGGGATCCATCCTGACTCATGACCATTACCAAGGCGGACGCCACACCTTCCCTATGGAGCTGGCTCCTGTGGAGGAAAGCTTTACCATTAAGGGATTTGAGGCTGTATCGGTAGGAATTGTCAACTGGCCCATGTCAGTTCTTCGTTTGAATTCAGATGACAAGGCGCAATTGATTGCCCTGGCAGACCATATCCTAACAGCCTGGCGAGGCTACTCGGATCCAGCTGTTCAGGTCTTAGCGGCATCCGACGGTCAGCCCCACCATACCATTACCCCCATTGCACGGATTCGTGATGGGCATTATGAATTGGACTTGGTGCTCCGTGACAACCAAACCTCACCAGAGCATCCCGATGGCATTTATCACCCACATGCGGATGTGCAACACATCAAAAAAGAAAATATCGGCCTGATCGAAGTCATGGGCTTGGCCATTTTGCCACCTCGCCTCAAGGAAGAGCTCAAGCAGGTTCAAGACTATTTGATTGGACGTGAGAGTACAGTGGCAACCTACCACCAGCCTTGGGCAGATGATTTGAAAGCCACTAACCCAGCCATCACAGATGGAGCAGAGGCAGAAGCCCTTGTCCGTGAATCGGTTGGCCAGATCTTTGCGCGCGTGCTGGAAGATGCTGGAGTCTACAAGCGAACGGCAGAAGGACAAGCTGCCTTTAGGCGCTTTGTTGTGACACTTTAAGTGTGGAGAAGCGGCAGAAATTTGGTACAATAAGATAGAAGATAAGAAGCGAAAGGAAAACAAATGGCAATACTCGTACTCGGAGGAGCTGGTTACATCGGTTCCCACATGGTGGACCGTTTGGTCAATGAAGGACAGGAAAAAGTCGTCGTGGTCGATAGTCTGGTCACAGGCCACCGTGCAGCGGTGCATCCAGATGCCGTCTTTTACCAAGGAGACCTGGCGGACAAAGACTTTATGCGCACTGTGTTTAAAGAACACGCAGATATCGATGCGGTCATCCACTTTGCGGCCTATTCACTGGTCGCTGAGTCCATGGCAGATCCATTAAAATATTTTGACAACAATACAGCAGGCATGGTCAAACTCTTGGAAGTCATGCATGAATGTGGGGGGCACTACATCGTCTTTTCTTCAACTGCTGCCACTTACGGCATTCCAGAAGAAATTCCGATTCTTGAAACCACTCCACAAAAACCAATCAATCCATACGGGGAAAGCAAGCTCATGATGGAAACCATTATGCGCTGGGCTGATCAAGCCTACGGGATCAAGTATGTGCCCCTTCGTTACTTTAATGTAGCAGGTGCTAAGCCAGATGGATCCATCGGAGAAGACCATGGACCAGAGACCCATCTCCTGCCAATCGTCTTGCAAGTGGCCCAAGGCAAACGCGAGAAGATCTCTATTTTTGGAGATGACTACCAGACACCAGATGGCACCAATGTTCGGGACTACGTCCATCCATTTGACTTGGCAGATGCCCATCTTTTAGCAGTGGAATATCTCCGAAATGGCAACCCATCCACTGCCTTTAATCTGGGCTCATCGACAGGATTCTCCAATCTTCAAATCGTTGAAGCAGCCCGCAAGGTGACAGGACATCCGATCCCACTTGAGCTGGCCGATCGCAGACCAGGAGATCCAGATACCCTGATCGCATCCTCTGAGAAGGCGCGTGCCATCCTCGGTTGGCAACCTAAATTTGACAATATCGAAACCATTATCCAAACAGCCTGGGCTTGGCATTCCAGCCACCCAGATGGCTACAATGATCGATAAGGAGGGACTGCGGACATCATTTTTGAGACTTTTCTAATAACATTTAAAATGACAGTTGATCTTGCTAAATGACTCGTTTCAAACGTCAGTCATTTCCTTAACCATCATAAAAAGTGAGGTATTCAAAATGAATAAAACCACAAAAATGTTAGCCGTCTTCTTGACAGCAGGTCTTCTTTTAGCTGGTTGCGCACAAAAAGAGAGTACAAAATCTACTAGTCCATCGTCTACTAAGGCGACCAGTAAAGCAACAAGCAAATCATCCGCTAAAGAAAAGACAAAAGAGTCATCAACTGATGAAAGCAAAAAAGAAGATGCACTAGCAGGTGCACAAAAAACCGTTCTCGAAACGAGTGATGAAGCAGGTAAGTCAACTATCACCTTGTATTACAAGGGAGATACCTTGTTATTACAAGAAAAAGTTGATGATTACGACGTCTCAAAAGTGCCTGGTGAGAACCCTCTTGAAACCATGAAAGAAGCCGTGGCCAAGAGCCAAGAAAAATTCAAAGATCTGATGGGCCATGGATTTGAACTAACATCAGAATACAAAGACGGAATCTTTTATATCCGCAATACCATTGATTACACAAAAATCGATTTTAATAAATTAAAAGAAATCGTCCCAGGCTTTAATCCCCTAGATGACAAAACAGTCAGTTATTCAGTAACGAAAGACAGTCTTATCAAGGGCGGAATGGTCGAAAAATAAACCAAATGGAGAGCAGCTCAGTTTGCTGCTCTTTTTTTTGTTTTGGTATGAATTCATGGGCATATTTTGGTAGAATAGGATTTAAACAAAAGTGAGTTTAAAGAAATTTAACTTAACTGTAGTATGAAAAAATAGCATTAGTTAATGAGGTTTTTCTAATGATGAACAGTAGTATGAAAGAGACTTTTTTAGAAGCGATCGATCATTTGTTGTCTATCATTGACAAATATAATATTAAAAATATTGGTCCACAAGTAGATGAGCTACATATTTTGAAAGAATATGTAAATACTAATAAAGAAATGAGTTTAAGAGATAAATTGACAATTTATCAAGCCCTTTTTCCACCACATGGGGGATTATCTGACATTTACTATTGGAATAATGATATTGAAATAAGAAAACAGACAAACGAGACTATTGCTGAATTAACAATGATTATTGCTAATTATTTATTGGAACGGTAACCTTTGCTGATATTATCGAATTATGTAAAGTCATTAAAATTAGAACTCGATTGATGATCTAAGATATTGATACTCCGGTTTGTTAAATATTTGGGTAATTATTGTAAGTTTTTGAGTGACGGCTCGGAGTTTTAAATAATGGAGAAGTGATGAACAATAAAGAATTTGAAAATTTATTTTATAAAGTCCCTGAAGGGGTTGATTATGCTGATATATTGGAAGATGTTGATCTAGAGGATGTTCCTGAAGAAACGATTCAAAAGTTGACTTCATTATTGGACAGTGATGATGACTATTTACGTTATCAAGCCTCTCGATTGTTGACCATTTGGGGAATTAGAGAAGGCTTTGATGTCTTGACTCAGATGTTCAGTCAAGGGCAATTAGAAGGGATGATTTCGCATCGTCTGTATGGTTATGATGATACCAATCGGATTTTTCTATATGATATCGTAAATTATTGGGCGAGCCGGTATGATTTGGGCGAAGAGAAGATAGCTAGAGGGGGAATTTATCCTTATGTTTGTAAAATCATCGAACAGGCTGAGACTGGATATTATGATATTTCAAAAATATATCGACTGGTTAGCGAGGAACATTATACGGAATACATCCCATACCTGAAACACTTCCTTTCAACTATTATGGACAAACCTGAGGATAATTATTGGCGAATTCATGATACCTTGAAGCTATTCCTCAAGGTAGAGCCTGATTATGTGACACAGTTATTAAAAGAAAAGCAAAAATCATTGGGAGATTTTGGAATCGAGGATAAAGGTGAAAGAAATTAAATTTTATAAAGTAAATGATGAGTATGGTTTTATGTCCAATTTTGCTCCCTACCCTTTTTCAGATGGTAGCAGAATCTGGCCAACATCAGAGCATTATTTTCAAGCACAAAAGTTTTTAGTACCCCAAATTCAAGAGAAAATTCGTCAGATAGCATCTCCAATGGATGCTGCTTTGGAGGGACGCAATCGTCAAAATCCCTTGAGATCAGATTGGGAAGAGGTCAAAGATGAGGTAATGCTCCAGGCTCTTCGGATGAAATTTAGCCAAAATCCAGAAATCGTAAGGGAATTGCTGGCGACAGGAGATGCCAACATCATCGAACATACGCGAAACGACGCCTACTGGGCTGATGGGGGAGATGGCACTGGGAAGAACAAACTAGGCCTTCTCTTAATGCAAGTGCGGGAAGAGTTGAAAAACTCTATCCTGTAAGATCTCTCCTCTAGTTATTCCATTTAACAGTCTGGGTTTGGTATAACAGTCAACTAGATAGTTACAATGATCAACAGGAGATATTCCTGAATGTGTAATGAAAGATATTAGTACAAAGAGCGGAGAGCATACATGGAACATAGTAAATTAGAATGGGAAGATGTTATCCAGTTTGAAGAAGTAGAAGGATACGGGAAGTCAATCTGGAAAAATGAGGACAAATATTATTTAGTTTTAGAAGAGGGAACTGTGGCTTCTTGGTTAGCAGTCTATGATTTACCCCAAGAATTATTCTCTCTATTAGATAGTGGAGAGAGATCACTACTCGAAATATCTTGGAAGATTAAGCATGATTCTTGGCCACCGACGGAAGAAGAAAAGAGGGCTAGTGAGAAACGTTTCATAGAAGAGAGTCCCACATCATTAATTGATATACCTGAAACTAGAGAATTATTTACTCAGGAAGAGCTAAAAAGATTAATTCCGATTGCTGAGCAAATGTGGATTGACTGGAGAGGTAAACTTCCAGATGATTATGTATCACCATTGAAATAGCTTGTAAGGAATTTGTTTATACACTATTAGTTGTAAGCAAGTTCCTGTTTTTACTTTAAGTGGACTAAATGAATCGCTCCGAAAATGTGTCCAAAATATTGACAGAATTCCATTATTACCAAATCAATGGCCATTAGACTGGATAGTGAATATAGGAATTGTACCAAGTTGATGTTTTGAACTATGAAAAATAAATATATGAAATATACAGACAAATTACAAGATTTAATTGACTTAGAATATCCAAGTCAAAAGTTATACCCGGGAATTATACAGGATATATATAACTTAACTAAGTGTATAAGAAGAGGAGAAAATATCGGTGACATTAATTTTTCTAGTTTAGCAAGAAGATTTATAGATGAAACTATGGATTATAAAAGCGAAATTTTAGTAGTCTTAAAACAATTAGAGAAAGAGTTAAAAAAAGAAAATTGATGGACAATAGATTAATTGATTAGATAATGAACCTAAGAATATGTTATGATAAAAGTATAGAGATACAATTATTTAAAGAATTATTACAGACAAAATTTTTGTGCCCTATCAGTATTGATGATCACCAAATATTAATACAAAGAGCGGATAATGTTCATGAAATATAGTAAACTAGGCTGGGAAGAAGTTAGTAAGTTTGAGGAAATAAAAGGTTATGGACAACATATTTGGCGACATCATGAGAAATATTTTTTTGTTACAGATGAAGGGGGAATAGCTGAACAGAGGGTAGTCTATGAATTACCATTAGAACTATTTCAATCACCCTACCAAGTTTTTCTGAGTTACTTGAAAAGTCTAACTTAATTTGACAATTTAGGCAATAAAGAAATCCTAGACAAGCTTTTGAGCTATTCAGAAGACTTGAAATACCACTATAATCTCTATCAGCTCTTGCTTTTTCACTTTCAGAATAAGGAACCAGAGAAATTTTTTGGACTCATTGAAGACAATATAAAGAAGGTTCATTCTCTTTTTCAGACTGTCTTTAAAACATTTCTAAAGGACAAAGGGAAAATCATCAATGCCCTTCAGTTATCCTATTCCAACGCAAAATTGGAAGCGACTAATAATCTCATCAAACTTATCAAACGCAACGCCTTTGGTTTTCGGAACTTTGAAAACTTCAAGAAGCGAATTTTCATCGCTCTGAATATCAAAAAAGAAAGGACGAAATTTGTCCTTTCTCGAGCTTAGCTTTTCTTCAACCCACTACAGTTGACAAAGAGTCGTAGATTTTAGGTATTTACCTTGTCTACTTAAGAGGTATCATATCATCGAGATAAAGGTGATTTGTTTGTTCCTAAGAATGAGGTTTTAGGTTTGACTTGTGGCAACTTCTGGAAAAAGCTTGTCTAGGATTTTTGGAGTGATAGCTTGTCCAGGACCTTCAGCACAATAGGTGTGAATATACATAGCGGGATTGAAGTTGAGCTCGATACAAGTGCAATGAGGTTTTTCCTTGCTAGCAGGCTGAGTTTTATCTGGAATGATGAGGTCAACCCCGCAAGCCCAGGCCCCCATGCTAGTTGCCATAGCTGCTGCCAATTCTTGGTAAGAGGAATCTATTGTCTCAGTGACATCAATAGAGTCACCACCCGTAGAGATGTTGGAGTTACGGCGGAGATTGACCTTTTTCCCTTCTGGGAGAATATCATCAGGTGCATAACCTTGCTGAGTCAACATCAATTGTTCGATGTCTCCTAGCTTAATGATTTCCAGAGGTGAGCGGTGGTCACGGCCTCGCAATGGATTGGCATTTTTCTGAGCGACTAATTCACGAATGGTGTGTTTGCCATCACCGACAACATTAGCAGCGACACGAAGGAGGACAGACTCACAACGCCCGTCCAGAATGAAGAAACGGTATTCGGTTCCTGGGATAAATTCTTCAACAAGAACAGCTGTATCTTCTGCAAAGGCAATCTCGAGAGCTTTCTTATAGTTATCAAGGCTGGCAGGCTCTTGGAAAATGGAAATGCCCAGCCCGAAGTTGGTTGATTTTGGTTTAACCACAATTTGCTTGCCCTTGATAAGAGGATAGTAGGCTAGACCTTGTTCTAGACTGGTAAATTCGTCGCCGGCAGGGACAGGGAAGCCAGCATCAGCCAGGATTTTTTTGGTCACGGTTTTATTAGCCATGGCAAGAGGAACTACATAGTTGTCTTTTGAGGTCATGTTACCATTTTTGACGTACTCAACATGATCTTTATGCCAGAGTTTAAGGAATTGATCCTGCTCATCTAGGATTTCAAAATGAAGCCCTTTTTGAATGGCATCAAAGAGCAGCATCTGGGTAGAAAGTTCCATCTCCTCATAACCCTTAAGGGCATAGTGGGCAGTCCAGTCGTAATCATGATAGGCAAGCGCCTTGTCAAGGGCAAAGTCAGAAAGGGACTTGTCTTTGATATGAGGAAGAAGTTGAGCAGCTAGTGTCTGACTGGAATCTGCAAAGGCATCTTTAACTTGTTTGACCAGACCTTGATGATAGTCACCAAGCCCAAAATGTTGCACCAGTTGGTCTAGAGCTGTCGTAATGTTCTGAGTTTCAGCTTCAGAAGGTAGAGGTTCTAAAGGATGAGAGAGGGCAATTTTTTCATTCAGCGCGTGACCTTGAGCCAGAGCCTGATCAACATTTTCAGGGGCATCCAGCCAGAGGAAGGCTAGAAGGAGTAGGTGTACGGTATCCATGGTAGTTTGGCTAATACCGATACGCTCAAAGGGGTTGAGGTCGAAGTTACGGAATTCTAGGTAGGTGATTCCCTTGTCAAGGAAGGAGCGATTAACCTTTTGTCCACGGAAACGAACAGCCGAGTAAAATTCCTTTTCCGCAATCAAATCACCTTGTTCGATATAGTTTTCGATGGCAGAGACATAGTCTTCTAGGCTTGCAAAAGATACTTGTATTTCTTCCTTATTGACATAACCATGGTCGCTGTTTCGGAAGGAACGCACGAGTTCTGGCACTTCTTGGTCGAAGAAGCCTTGCTCAGCAACAGGTGCAGCACCAAAGAGATAGGTAATCACCCAACGATAGCGCAAATAGTTCTGAGCCAGCTTAAGATAGAGGGCGTTTTTGAAAGCAATTATATCAATCTGGTCACTTTCTTGGAATAGGGCTTCAACCAAATCTTTCCCTAGTTCCATATTATAGTGGATACCTGAGATAGCTTGTAGTTTAGTTCCGTATTTTTCGGCCAGGTAGTTACGATAATAGCGTTCAAATTCATTTTCCAGTTGGGCAACTTGGATTTCTTGGGCGTTGATACGAGGAGGCATGGACAAGGGCCAGAGAAGTTCATCTTTACTGATGGAACGTCCAGCTACATCGGTAATGGCTCCAAGAAATCGACGAGCCTCAGTGGTAGATTTAGCAACTGGTGTGATGAGTTCCATCTGAAACTCACAAAAATCTGTTTGAATATAAGGGTGGAAACTTCGAGCTCCTAGGCAGGAAGGGTGAGGCGTATGTGCTAATTTTCCCTGTCTATCGACACGAAGACTTTCGCGTTCAATTCCAAAGTTAGCTTGAAGGATAGGGCTAGTAGGCTCCAGCTTTTGAAGCAGTTGATTTATAGTCATAGAGTCACCTTTTCATCTAATGTTAGTGATAGTCTATTATAAATAGGAGAAGAAAACAACTTTCCGCTACGGTTAAGGGGAATTTCCGAATGTTTCAGATAAGAATTCTTAAAACCAGTTGTTTTTTAGCTATATTATATGGAAAAATTGTAAAATACCCACTGATTTTTATGTAAAATGTTATTTCTCTTGGAATTTAAATCAAATTAGCCTATACTAATGACGTATATATGAGAACGAAAGAATCCCTAGGGTCGGCACTGCACCCATAAAATGAGACACAAGAAAACACTCCTGTTGAAATCTGGTAAACTAGAAACAGGAGTGTTTTGTTATGGTCAAAAAAGCATATTCGGTAGAAACTAAGTTAGCCTGTATCGAAATGAAGAAGGCAGGCAAATCAAATAAAGTTATCATGGATACCCTCAGTATCAAAAATGCTAGTCAGGCCAAGAACTGGTTGCGATGGTATCAGAATGATGAATTGTACCGTTTCCACCAACCCGTGGGGAAACAATATACTTATGGTAATGGGATGAAACAGTTATCTGAAGTGGAACAGTTACGTTTGCAGGTAGAATTACTAAAAAAGTATCAGAGCTTGATAAGAGAATCGACAAAGTAAGTCTTATCAAGCTAGTAGAAGAGTATAAGAAAACGTGCGCTGTATCTATTATTTTAGAATGTTTCGGCGTCAAACGCTCCACCTTTATCGCTGGAAACAGGAGTGTAAGAATTCTCAGAAAAGAGGCGAAAAAGCAGATAATGGCTGTATCGAATGGTTTCACTCTGTTCTCAAGTCTGAAACCTTCTATCTCCATAAGTGGAGAAACATAACTGAAGATAGTCTAACAGATATTGTCAAAAATTACATCATATTTTATCCTGATAATTATGTATCACCATTGAAATAGCCTGCGTGGAACTTGTTTAGACACCGTTAGTTGTGGACAAGTTTCTTTTTTTATTTTAGGTGCACTAGATGAATCTCTCCCAAAATGTGTTGAAAATATAAATAGAACTCTGGCTTTCTCCTAATGCAAGTACGGGAAGAGTTGAAAAACTCCACTCTGTAACCTCTCCTCTAGCTATTCCAACTATTTCATGCTAGAATAAAGAAAAACATATTTGGAGGCATTATGAATCAGACAGTGACTTATTTACAGGAATTGACAGCCATTCCTTCACCGACCGGTTTTACACGTGAGATCGCAGACTATTTGGTCAAAACCATTGAAGGCTTTGGGTACGAAGTAACTCGGACTGCTAAGGGTGGCGTGAATGTGACCATTCCTGGTGTGATCACAGACAAGCAACGCTACGTCACAGCCCATGTGGATACCTTGGGGGCTATTGTCCGCGCTGTGAAAGCAGATGGCCGCCTCAAGCTGGACCGTATCGGTGGTTTCCCTTGGAATATGATTGAAGGGGAAAATTGTACGGTCCATGTGGCTAATACCGGAAAGACCCATTCGGGTACGATTTTGGTCCATCAGACTTCTTGCCACGTCTACAAGGAGGCGGGGACTGTCGAGCGGACCCAGGACAATATGGAAGTCCGTCTGGATGAAAAAGTGACCAATGAGAAAAAAACCCGTGCCCTTGGTATTGAAGTGGGTGATTTTGTCAGCTTTGATCCCCGGACCATTGTGACAGATACTGGCTTTATTAAATCTCGTCACTTAGATGACAAGGTGAGTGCGGCGATTCTCTTGAATCTTCTGCGCGTGTACAAGGAAGAGCAGATCCAATTGCCAGTAACGACCACCTTTGCCTTTTCAGTCTTTGAAGAAGTGGGGCATGGGGCTAATTCCAGTATTCCGGCTGAAGTGGTCGAATACTTGGCAGTGGACATGGGAGCTATGGGAGATGACCAAGCAACGGATGAATACACGGTATCCATCTGTGTCAAAGACGCTTCAGGACCCTATCACTACGAGTTCCGTCAGCATTTAGTAGCCTTGGCAAAAGCTCAAGAAATCCCTTATAAGTTGGATATCTATCCTTTCTATGGATCAGATGCCTCTGCAGCCATGAGCGCAGGAGCAGAAGTCAAACATGCTCTTCTTGGAGCAGGGATCGAATCTAGCCACTCATATGAGCGGACTCACTTGGATTCTGTAGTCGCAACAGAGCGCATGGTCGATGCCTACCTCAAGAGCGACTTGGTAGAGTAAAAATTGGAACTACTCTTCGGAGTAGTTTTTTCATAAACTAAAATTTTCTGAAAATTCCTTTTCTTCTGAAAATCATTGTGGTATAATCTTAAAATAAACTTAAAATTTCTTAAGGAGTTTTACATGAAAAAAAGAAATGTCATTGCACTTGCGGGAGTTGCCCTCCTTTCAGCAGGTATCCTAGCCGCTTGTTCGGGTGGTTCTAAATCATCTAGCTCAAGCAACGGTCAAAAATTCTCATATGTCTATGAGACTGAGCCAGAAAACCTAAACTATATCACATCTGGTAAAGCAGCAACCCACGATATCACAGGAAACTTGATTGATGGTTTGTTTGAAAATGACAAATACGGTAACTTGATTCCATCTCTTGCAAAAGACTGGACAGTTTCGCAAGATGGCTTGACTTATACTTATAAACTTCGTGATGATGCTAAATGGTATGATTCAGAAGGCGAAGAGTATGCGGATGTAACAGCTAAAGATTTCGTCACAGGGATCAAATATGCGGCTGATAACAAATCAGAAATGCTCTACATCATCCAAGATTCTATCAAAGGCTTGAATGACTACGTCAGTGGTAAAAATAAAGATTTCTCAGCTGTAGGAGTAAAAGCAGTTGATGATCATACCCTTCAAATCACTTTGAACCAACCAGAATCTTACTGGAACTCTAAATTGACTCTTGGGATCACTTTCCCTGTCAACGAAAAATTCGTGAAATCAAAAGGGGATAAATTCGCCCAAGCAAGTGACACCAGCTCCCTTCTTTACAATGGTCCATACATCTTGAAGAGCTTTACTTCTAAATCTTCTATCGAAATGACCAAGAATGAAAACTACTGGGATAAAGACAAGGTCTACATCTCAGATGTGAAATTGGAATTCTACGATGGACAAGACCAAAGTAAATTGGCTAAATCATTCGGTGAAAATGCTCTTAGCTTGGCAAAACTCTTCCCAACTGGATCTGGTTACTCAGAGCAAGCCAAAGAATTCAAAGACGAAATCACCTACACTCCTCAAGACGCCGCTTCTTATGTTATTGGTACCAACATCGACCGTCAATCTTACAAACACACTGCTAAGAAGACCGATGAAGAAAAACAATCTACTAAGAAAGCTCTCTTGAACAAGGACTTCCGTCAAGCGATCAGCTTTGCCTTCAACCGTGAAGCGTATGCTGCTCAATTGAACGGAAAAGACGGAGCAAGCAAGATCATCCGTAACCTTTACATTCCACCAACATTTGTCCAAGCTGATGGTAAGACCTTCGGTGAAATGGTGAAAACACAATTGGATACCTACGGAGATGAGTGGAAATCTACTAAACTAGACGATGGTCAAAACGGTCTCTTCGATGCTAAGAAAGCGAAGGAAGAGTTTGCAAAAGCGAAGACTGCCTTGGAAGCAGAAGGTGTGAAATTCCCAATTCACATCGATATGCCTGTGGACCAAACCACTCCATCAAGAGTTCAACGGACTCAATCTTTCAAACAATCAGTTGAGGAAGCGCTTGGTAAAGAAAATGTTGTCATCGATATCCAAATGCTTTCGAAAGAAGACCTTCAAAATGTGACCCTCTTTGCACCAAATGCGGCTGGCGAAGACTGGGATCTCTCTGATAATGTTGGATGGAGCCCTGACTACCAAGACCCATCAACTTACATGGATATCTTGAAAGCTTCATCTGGTGAAAATACTAAGACTTTCCTTGGATTTGACCCAAGTGAAAACAATGAAGCAGCTAAAAAAGTTGGTCTGTACGACTTTGAAAAGATGATCAAAGATGCTGGTGCAGAAACACAAGACGTCAACAAACGCTACGAAAAATATGCGGCAGCGCAAGCTTGGTTGACAGATAGCGCCCTTGTTATTCCAACTTCTTCATCAACGGGACGTCCATTCTTGACACGTATCGAACCATTCTCAGCTCCATTTGCATGGACTGGTGGTAAAGGAAAAGACCACGTGATCTACAAAGGAATGAAACTCCAAGACAAAGCTGTGACAAGTGCTGATTACAACAAAGCCCTTGAAAAATGGCAAAAAGAACAAGCAGAGTCAAATAAAAAAGCACAAGAAGATCTTAAGAAACACGTTAAATAAGGATCGATAACCGAGGCTGATGCCTCGGTTTTTTTGTGGATCAGATGAATATCTGTTTGATATTAAAACGCTTACATAGTATAATGGGAGTGTTGATTACAAAAAGTTAGGAGACTGACATGAAAAAGAAAACAATGGTTTCCATTGTCGCATCGAGCTTACTGATCGCGCCAATGGTTTTGCACCAAGTAGCGGAAGCAGATGAGCAGACAGAAGAGTTAGCTCCATCGACAGAAGTGGTCCATGCTCCATCTACTGAAGCAACACCGACAGCACGTAACACAAGTACTAGCTCTAGTGAAGAAGGGACAAGCTCAAGTGAGGGACCGCTGGATCGGACAGCAGTTGCAAATCACGTAGCTCCTACAAGAGAAGCCTACACAGCCCCAAGTGATCCAACTGTTCCAGTAGCAACTCCAGCAGTAACAAACAGGGAAGCTGCACCTCAATCGACTCCTACTTCAGAAGCACCGGCAACAAGTCAGGATTTGGCAAAAGTCACAGGTTCAACCCTTGTAGCGGATCAGACCTCTAAAGAGTTGACAGTGCAAGATGCTGTTAATGGCTTGCTTCAATGGGCAGCAACGGATCCAAACCAATTGGGCCAAAGCCAAGCAGATCGGGAACGCTTTGCCAAAAGTTTAGGTTTGATTGAAACATCAGAAGATCTGACTCGTAAGGTCAGTCAGCCAGAATTGGCTAAGATGTACGAAACAGCTAAGAAACTCTATGATGCCTACCGGGCTGAAAAGAAAAAACCTCTCTTTTTAAATGGTCGTGCCCAGCCTATTTTCCCTTATACGACGGGAGAAAAAGCAGACGAAGACTACAAATATGAGGACAGCCAAATTGTGCGCTTCCCAGTCTATGTCGAAACGGACTACGACACCGATGCAGATGGCAAGCCAGACTTGGTCAAAGCCATTGTTCAATTACCAAAAGCAGTCGCGCAAGGCGATTTTAAGGCAGCAACCATTCTGGAAGCGCGCCCTTACGTAGCGGGGACGCTAGACGAAAACTACGTGACCCTCGAAAGTTTGGGGCTTCCAACAGACGGTAGCTATGATATGAAGAAACTGCACAGCCAACCTGCAAAGAGACAGCCAGTAAGCAGTGAAACAACAGTAGAAGCAGCCAAAAAAGCCAAGGCATCGGATTGGTATTACTACAGTCCCTACGAGTATATCTATGACTACGAAGATCTCAACTGGTACGACTATTTCTTGGTCAGAGGCTATGCCTTTATCTCGAGTGCTGGACTTGGGACCAAGGGATCAGAAGGATTTAACACGACAGGGTCTGACCTCGAAATCAATGCCTTCAAGAATATCATCGAATGGGTCAATGGCAAACGCAAAGCCTACACCGATAAGACCAGCAATATCGAAATAAAGGCAGACTGGGCAAGTGGCAATGTCGCAATGACCGGTCTATCCTGGGCTGGCACCACAACATTTGGTGTGGCAGCGACAGGCGTAGAAGGCCTAAAGACCATCGTTCCAGCAGCAGGGATTGCTTCTTGGTATGATTATTTCAATAGCCAAGGGACCCAATTTGGCAATGCACCTTATAGTGACCTTTCATGGCTCTCCCTCTACGTTAGCACGCGGATGCTGGATCAAGACGATTGGGCAGGGATTTGGCAAAACTATTCCAACTACATCAACCAATTGAACAAGGACCAGTACGCCCATGATCGTAACTACAGTGATGTCTGGAAGGAGCGGGATTATACCCTTCATCCGGAAAATCTCAAGACCAGCGCCCTGATCGTCCATGGCTTGAATGATGACAATGTCAAGACCAAACACTTTGAACTCATGTACGATGCCCTCAAGAAAGCAGGCCAAGATGTCAAGCTCTATCTTCACCAAGGAGATCACGTCTATCCAGCGGCTATGTCACGGGGATACGGCATCACCGCCAATGGTCAGGACTTTTATGACCTGCTCAATACCTGGCTGACCCATTACCTCTACGGAGTGGACAATCACGTCGAAAGCTTGCCAGCGGTCCTAGCTCAAAACAACTATGATCCAAGCAAGTGGACCAGCTATGATAACTGGAAGAGCAGTCAACGTCTCTTCTTGAATGCAAGCTCGAAACGTCTAGAAGAAACCATTTCTAGTGATTATGCGGCTGCAGGTGTTGAGATCGCTAACCGTAATGAAACTGTCAGCAAAGCCTCCTCTAAGGCCAATCTGACCTTCGTTTCTGATGTTACTGAGGACACTACGATCAAGGGCCACATCCCTGTTCATTTCAAGGCAGCTCTTGCCAAGGGTCAAGGAAAGAATTTCCAAATCAACGCCCTCTTGGTAGATGTGGCAGATGAGGACTTTGACGTGGTAGGAAATGGTAGCGTCAAGCCAGATAAAACAGCAGACGCTTTCTGGATGGGAAGCAATTTAAGCAACCTATCTGTTGCCGAATACGAAACCATCAAGACCAAGTACAAGGTGATCGCAAAAGGCTGGATCAACCTTGCGAACCCTGAGTCTGGCTACGATTCAGCAAGCTCTCGCGCAAGTATTGAGCCAAAAGTTGGGGAATACCATGATTATACAGTTTATCTCCAACCAAATCTCTATACGGTTAAGAAAGGTCACAAGTTAGCTCTAGTCTTTAACACCTATGACCCATCAGATTTAACGGTGGAGCACCCATATGAAGTGACCTTCAAGACAGACTCTATCCAGGCGGCGATTCCAATTGTCGAAAAGACCCGCGCTCAAAAGGCATCCTATGTACCAAGTGCAACAGATACTGACTATGCGAAATTGCCAGAAATAGAAGGAACTGCTCTAGTCGCTCCAGAAGTACACTACAAGGAAGAATATACGCTTCCAACTCCAGAACACCTTGTCCAACCAAGCCAAACTCTTCCTGAAAAAGATGAACAGATGCAAACAGGATCAGCAAGACAAGAGCAATCTCATCTTACACTAGCTGTATCTTATGGACCTCAATTTGTTTCACAAGGATTTGTAGAAGATCCTCAAGAAGTGACTCCTGCAGTAGGAGGAGAGCAGGTAGACCATACCCTTCCTCAAACAGGCAGCAAAGACCATGCTCTGGGTCTCTTAGGTATGATCAGTCTAACAGCTTCTAGCCTCATCTTTTGGCGCAAAAAGAGAGAAGATGCCTAAGGAGTCCCCGTAGCAAATATTTCTAAAATGGCATCTTTTAGTGTAAAATAAAAGTAGAAATGCAGAATCAGTAGTCACTACTGAAAAAGGAGGAAATATGGCACACGTAATCACAGATGCAACTTTTGAACAAGAAACCAGCCAAGGCCTTGTCCTGATTGACTTTTGGGCAACTTGGTGTGGTCCATGCCGCATGCAAGCTCCGATCTTGGATCAGTTGGCAGAAGAAGTACATGAAGATGATTTGAAAATCTGTAAGATGGATGTAGATGAAAATCCAAATACAGCACGTCAATTCGGTATCATGTCGATCCCAACTCTTCTATTTAAAAAAGATGGACAAGTTGTCAAACAAGTGGCTGGAGTTCATACGAAAGCCCAATTGAAAGAAATCATTGCAGAATTGAGCTAAAAAGAAGGGAGTGGGAAAGAACTCCGACTAGTTAAAAAGAGTTCGTTTTCCCACCCCCGTATAGCTTCAACAGTCTGGGAGACTGTTGAAGGTTGTGGATAAAGGAAACTTTGTTTCCCTCATTAGGTATCTTCGGAGCTTAATAAGCGAACGAAGATACCAATCAACCACTGCGTCATACAGTTATTTCTATCAAACATCGAAGGCTGGATAATTTTTTCCAGCTTTTTTTGATGCTCTTTATTTCTTTCAAATAGACGCGATACCCATTGACAGCGCTTTCTTATAGTGCTAAAATGAAGCTGTATTTCCTATAAAATTTTTACAGGAAAAAATTCTCCTAGGAAGATGTAGATCCTAGGAGAACATTACATATAAAGGTTATTGCCCCTCTGTATTTTGGGCTACCCAGACACTGACGGAGCGCTCTGCCACTGGGAATTCGGCAGTACCGTCTTCTTGGACTTGGACGGTTTCGTTACAATTTTCTAGGACATCATAGTAGGTGAGACCTGCGTAGGATGAGCCGATCTCCATGATTTTTGTAGCAGCTTGGTTATTGGAAATCAAGCAGGCGATTGGTGCTGATTCTTCTGAACCTGAACGTGTCCAACCAATGCAATTAGGATCATCGAAGTAGTCCGTTTGTTCCCCATAGGCCAGATCTTTACGAACCCATAAGAGGCGATCGAGAACCTCTTGGAAACTTTCTTGCGCAAATTTGCCCTCGATCCCGTAGTAGTCTCCATAGAAGACACAAGGCAAACCAGCTTCACGAAGTAAGATCAAGGCATAGGCTGCAGGCTTAAACCATTCTTCAATGGTAGATTCCAAGGCTTGTCCTCGTTGGGTATCATGGTTGTCCACAAAGGTTACGGCTTCTTCAGAATGATTGAGCGCTAGTGTTCCGTCAAAAATAGTTCGCAGGTCGAAATTTTCACCTTCTTGACTAGCTCTGAAGAGATTTTGGTGGAGGGCTACGTCGACCAGGTCATACAGGTAATCAATGCTTTCCAAGTACTCATCGTTGGTTTCTGTGTCCCCATTCCAAAATTCACCAAAGACGTAGAAATCTTCACCATATTTTTTGGTAATATTGTGGATGAAATTCTTCATAAAGAAGGAGTCAATGTGTTTGACTGCATCCAGACGGAAGCCCTCAACCCCTGTCGTTTCGATAAACCATTCAGCCCATTGATCGAGATTTTCTACAACCTCGGGATGTTTGAAATCGATATCGGCGTACATGAGGTAATCGTAGTTTCCGTTTTCTTTGTCTACCAGATCTCCATGAGCCCAACCTTTGTTGTCCCCTTGGATTTGGTAGATTCCATTCTTATTACGAGAAGCATCGTAGTCCGTACCGGTGAAATGGTACCAATGCCAGTGGAAGTCATTATAGGCGCCATTTCGGCCATCAAAGGTGAATTTGGTCCATCCTTGAATGGTGAAGGGCTCAGTGAGGACCTTGTTTCGATCCATTGGATCCACCTCAACGACCTCGAATTCCTCTAAGCCATCGGCAGCAGCTTTATGGTTGAGAACGACATCGGCCATTGGTTGAATCCCTGCATCTTTGAGGGCTTGAATGGCTTGAAGATAATCGTCTTTGAAGCCATATTTGGTGCGAACCGTTCCTTTTTGATCGAACTCGCCCAAATCAAAGAGGTCATAGACTCCGTACCCAACGTCATTGTTAGAAGTAGCTTTAAAGGCAGGCGGCATCCAGACCTTGCGAATACCCAAGTCTGCTAAGTGTTGCGCATCTTCAGCAAGACGCGACCAGTGGTTCCCATCAGCGGGCAAATACCACTCAAAATATTGCATTAAGGTTTGATTTTCCATTTTTATTTCTTCTTTCATGTGAATGTCCCTATTTTACCAAAAATAGTTGGATGCGACAAACGTTTGCGCTGGAAGCAAGCCCTTTCTGGAAAAGAAATCGCATACATGAAAGAAATGAAGTGAGAATATAAAAAGTAGCATTTTATTTACGTAGAAATATCAGTCCGGTACATATATTTCTATTCATTTTATAGTTTGATCATAACAAAGGAGGATTGGTTTGAAAGTGAAAACCACCAATAGAGAGAGCATCGAAAGGATTTTTACCGAAGCCTTGGCCATTCCGAGCTTCACCAATACTGAGACAGAGCAAGCAATCGAAGCCTATCTGGATCAACGGATTGGCCAGATCCCCTATTTCAAGGAACATCCGGACCATTTTGGGCGCTATCAGGTGCCACAGGATCACTTGCATCGGTCGGTCAATTGGGCCTTGGTTGATAAGGGCAAGAAAAAAACAGTTATCCTTTTCCACCACCATGATACAGTCGATTTAGAAGACTATGGAAATTTGTCGGAGATCGCGCTCGATTCTGATCAAGTAGCAGAAGCCTTGAAAACATTGGATAGGCGACCCGATATGCAGGCAGATTTAGCTTCTGGAGAATGGAAATTTGGCAGAGGCTCTTGCGATATGAAAGCAGCCTTGGCCCTGCAATTGGGAGTTCTGGAAGCCTATGCAGCAGCTCCCTCAGAAGGTCAGGTCAATCTGCTCTATCTCTCTGTTGGAGATGAGGAATCCTATTCACGTGGGATGCGAGGAGCCTTGGGCCTCCTCACAGATTTGCAGGAAACCTTTGATCTCAATTATGTATTAGCAGTGGATTCAGAACCCTTTGAATCAGAAGTAGGAAAAGAAAAGGTCCTTCACATTGGCACAGTCGGCAAACTCATGCCGGTCGTTGTGGCGCAAGGTGTCTTGTCCCATATGAAGGAGCCCCTCAAAGGGATCAATGCCTTGTCGCTCCTAGTAGCCATCGCAAGCCAGCTAGATCTTCATCCCGATCTGGCAGATCAGGCCTTGGGAGAAACGTCTCCCCTTCCTTCTTGGTCCTATCTCAGAGATTTGAAGGAGCAGTACGATGTATCGACCGTGCTGTATGCGGCTGGTTATTTCAGTGTGTTGCATTTGAAGAAAACACCCCAAGAGCTCTTGCAACGAATCTATGAGCTTAGTCAGGAGGCCTTGGACGCCTTCTACAAGAAGTATGAGCACTTGCAGGATCAGGCTGGCCAAGAACATATTATTGCAAGGCCAAGAGTCATCACCTATCAAGAACTAGAGGAACGTTGCCAAGCCTTAGAGGGCTACCAAGACTTTAGAGAAGCTTCTAATAAAAAAGCGGAGCAAGATTTTCGTAATGGGACCAGCTACCAGGGCCTTGCGATTCAGCAAATCCAGCGACTCCTTGAGTTTCTCGGAGATAAGGATCCTATGGTGGTTATTGGTTTTGCGCCCCCATATTATCCTTCCATGAACTGCCGCTTTTTAGACAATACCGATTTCAATATCGTGTCCCTCATCACTGATTACCGCGAGTATCTGGACCAAAGAGGTTACCTCTTGAAAGTGGAAGAATACTTTATGGGGATTAACGACACCAGTTATTGTGCCTTGGAAAAGGATGTGGCCTCTTATCAAGTCGTCCTAGATAGCCTAGCTACACCAGCCCAGGTCTATGATCTGGATCTGGAAAAAATTGCTCAAATTCAGGTTCCAGCGGTCAATCTAGGCCCTTGGGGCAAAGAATTGCATAAGCGAGGAGAGCGGGTCTACAAAGAAGACTTCTTGGAGACCATTCCAAACTATCTGCTAGAATTGCTCTACCATTTCGATGATCGCTTATCAACAGAATAAGAAAAACGGTCCCAACGAGGATCAATTAGGGAGTTAACATGATTACATTTCACGGAGTTACCAAAGATTACGATGGGCACATTGCCCTCAACCACTTGGATCTGACCATCGAAGATGGACAAATTGTCGGCTTGATTGGTCACAACGGAGCTGGAAAGTCAACGACGATTAAGAGCCTGGTCAGTGTCATCACCCCAACCACTGGATCAATTGAAGTGGATGGTCAGGACCTCTATAGCCATCGACTGGCGATCAAAAAGAAGATCGGTTATGTGGCAGATTCGCCAGATCTTTTCTTGCGTCTCACAGCCAATGAATTCTGGGAGTTGGTTGCGACCTCTTATGATATGAGTCAGAAAGACTGTGATCAACGATTAGAAGAGCTTCTTACGATCTTTGATTTTCAGAGCCACCGCTATGAAGTGATTGAATCCTTTTCACATGGGATGCGCCAGAAGGTCTTTGTTATTGCAGCCCTCTTGTCAGATCCAGATATCTGGGTCTTGGACGAACCCATGACCGGTTTGGATCCACAGGCTTCTTACGATTTAAAACAAATGATGCGTCAGCATGCGGATCGGGGCAAGACGGTTATTTTCTCTACCCACGTCTTAGAAGTGGCTGAACAACTCTGTGATAAAATCGCCATTCTTAAAAAGGGAAATCTCATTTTCTATGGGACGATCGAGGAATTAAAGGGCCAGCACCCCGAAAAAAGTCTGGAAAGTATTTATCTCAGCTTAGCGGGTCGTAAGGAAGAAGGTGGCGATCATGCGTCTTAAGATTATCCAGCAGCTTGTCAATGTCAATATCATCTATGCCAGTCAGCCCGCTCAGATCGCAAAATTACGTGCCAAACAGGCCAAAAAACCAGACGTCAAACTCAATGTCGCCCGCAAATCGGTGCTCAACTACCTCTTTTTAGGATTAGTCTATTTCCTCATATTTGGCTTGCTCTTTAGTATCTATGATTTTGTCCACCAACCAGCCTTCTTTGTCAATATGGTGGCCCTCTTTTCCTTGATGACCATTTCCCAAGGCTTTATGAGCTTTTACAATGTCTTTTATGAAAGCAAGGACCTCCAGTTTTACCGGCCCTATGCCTTCTCAGATGCGGAAGTCATTGCTGGAAAGAGTATCTCGGTCATCCTGACCCTCCTCATGGCTATCCTTCCCTTGGTCAGCTATTTTCTGATTCTGCCTGTCCAAGCAGGCGGCTTCAATCCGTTAGGGATCCTGCTAGGCCTCTTTTGTGCCTTAATTCTCTTAGGCGTTCTCTTTTTAGCGACGATCATCCTAGCTCATTTGATTACCAAGACCGTGTTTTTTAAAAAACATACGACCCTGGTCTCCAACATCATGGTCGGAATTGGTTCCCTTCTGAGTCTAGGAGCTTATCTCTATCTAAATCTAGTCCAAACTCACCGGGTAGAGGTGTCGGGTGGAACGGATATTCCCATTCTATTTCCACCTTTTACGGCTTTTCATCAGTTCATTCTCCATCCTTTTGATGGAGAAGCGCTCCTGGGCCTCTTAGGCTGGATCCTGGTGCTTTTGGTCTTGATTGGCCTGGTTCGCAAAATCGTGATCCCGCAGTTCTATGATGCGGCCCTTGCAGTTGCGACCAACCAAACCGTCAAAGAGCGGGTGAGAGTGCTCCATGTGGGTCAGAAAGACTCCTTTAGACGATTTGTCATTCAGTATCATCGCAGACTCTTGAGCGATGGAACCCTTATGGTGCAAGTCCTCTTGATGATGAGTATTCTGCCATATATTTTCCTCCTCAGTGGAGCAGCAGGAGCATCAAAAAATATAGGGGGCCTCAGTCCTTACTTAACACCCCAGTATCTGGTACCACTGACCCTTGTTGCCATCTTGATCGGTGTTTTCAATAGTTTTGGAGGCTTGACCAGTATCGGTATTTCGCTAGAGCGCGAAAACTTTGAATACTTGAGATCGCTCCCTATTGATTTTAAACGCTATCTCTTTATGAAATTTTGGTTGCTCTATCTGGTGCAATCCATTCTTCCTGTCATTCTTCTAGTTGGCGTTTGTCTCTATTTTGGCGTCCATCCCTTGGCTATCCTAGCCATGTTGCTGATCTGGATTGTGACCACCATTCCGTTCTGCATTATAGACTATGTCAAAGATTTTCAAAATTTTAGCACCAATTGGACCAATATCACGGAGTTAATGACTCGTCATCGTGGGAATGCAGCCCTTCAGTCCATTCTCTTGATTGTCTTTCTCTTTGTGATGTTTCTCTTGATTATTGTCAGCTTCATTTGGACTTACCATTCCGTCAGCACTCTGCTGGCTGTGATCCTTTATAGTGTCCTGCTGCTAGTCGGAGTAGCAATCAGTTCTACCATCTACCGCAAAAAAATCCGCACTCTCTACCAAGAGATCGGAGAATAAAAAGAGAGAGTGGGACAGAAATCGGTCATTCGTTAGAATTCGATTTCGTCGTCTCACCTCCGCACAGTTGAGTAGGGCTGTAAAAGCTGATGAAATCAGCGTAGTAGAGCCCACTCAACCACTGCGTCTTGATCGACAATCCAAAAACAATAAAGAGGCTAGGACTTTTGTCCCAGCCTCCTTTTTAGTGGTAACTTAAATCTCATATCCCATAAGGAGTCCGCCTTCTTCAGCATAGAAACTACAAAGTCCAGAAGTAGGGAGGACTTCGATCATTGCATGGGCGAATTTCTCACGAACCAATTCAGAGAATTGCTCGATAAATTTTTCATTGTTGCGGTGGGCGATGGTAATATGTCCGCCCTTATAACCCGCCTTGATTAGTTCATCAAAAGCAGCCTTGATCGCTTTCTTTTGGCCCCGTGCTTTTTGAAGCAACTCAAGGGTACCTGTCTTACTGGCTTCGCCGACCATACGGATATTGAGGAGCCCGACAACCGTTCCGATCAATTTGCTGAGACGCCCATTTTTGACCAGATTATCGACCTTAGCCAAAACAAAGAGCAACTTGGTTTTAGACTGATAAGTAGTGATCACATCAACCACTTGATCAAAATCGAGACCTTCAGCGACCAACTGGTTGAGCTTGCGAACGATTAGGTCCACCTCGCCCCCAGCTGACAAGCTATTAATGACGTGAATATTGGTATTCGGATGCTCTTCCAGATAAATTTTCTTGGCCACCTCGGCACTATTGTAACTACCAGAAAGGGTCCCTGTGATGGTAACAACGAAGATATTATCCGCCCCTTCAAAAGACTTCATGTAATCATCCGGACTTGGGCAGGCAGACTTAGATGCAGTCGCAGTCGCATACATCTCCTCCATCATCTGATCGATATTGAGTTGGGCATCATCTGTATAGATGGTATCACCCACTTGGATGGTCAGTGGGACACTGACAAACTCCGTATCTGGTGCCAGGTTGTCCAAAGAGCGGTAGTCACAGCCTGAATCCGCAATAATTTTCCATTTCATCAGTTCATACCTCATAATTGTATAAAAATGTACATTGACAAGTAGTTTGTCTTCTTTTACAATTATATCATGAAGTGCAATGCTATCCAAGCAGATATCATCAGGTGAGACAGATAGAAAGTAAATGTTATGGCAGAAAGAAAAATATCCGAGAAGTCCTTGGAAAATCTCAAACGATTTAACCAAGAAAACAATGCGATTACACGAGAATCCATCGAAATCTCTCTCCTGCAACTATTGGAGAAAAAAGATCTGAAAAAGATTACCATCTCTGAGCTGGTTCAGCGTGCTGGGGTTTCTCGCGCGGCCTTTTACCGCAATTATGGATCAAAAGAAGAGATTCTAGAGTCTATCTTTCAATCTAGTATCGCAAAGATTACCAAGTCTTTAGATGGCTACAACCTCAAGACAGATCTCTACCAAGTCTGGGTCTATCTTTTTAAAGAAGTTAAGAAAGAAGCTAAGATTATCAGCCTGGCCATTGATTACAATTTTGAACGGCTCTTGACCAAGGCAGTCTATGACTTTTTAGAAAAACGAAATGGCAGCTCATCAAATGGCGCTGGCAGCTACCTCAATTCTTTCTGGAGCTCAGCCATTGTCTCTGTCATCTCTAAGTGGATCAAGGATGGCATGAAGATCCCAGCTGAAAAAATCGCTACGTTAGGCCTACCCCTCTTTCCACAAAAGAAGAAGTAAGAACCACCGATAGGTGGTTTTAAAGTAAACTGCCCCTCTCCATAACTAGCCCAAATGAATAGATAGAACTATACATAGATTATTCAAAGGACAAGAACGATGATGGAAGAACGAATTCTTGCTGCTAAGCAGTATGTGAAAACCTTATTTGCTGATCGAGCGGATGGCCATGATGTAGAGCATACCCTCCGCGTCTATACTAATGCTATGAGAATCGCACAAGCAGAAGGGCCATGTGATCTGGAGATAGTGGGCTTGTCAGCTCTTCTTCACGATGCTGATGATGATAAATTGTTTCAAACAGAGAATCATGCGAATGCTCGTAAGTTTCTAGAAGAGATCGGTACTCCTAAAAACCAAATCGAGCAGATTTGTCGGGTAATCAATGCTGTTTCTTTCAGCAAAAATCGCGGTAAACATCCAGAAACCTTAGAAGGCAAGATTGTCCAGGATGCAGACCGGCTCGATGCGATAGGAGCTGTAGGAATTGCGCGAACTTTTTCCTATGGTGGCCACAAAGGGAGACCCCTTACTGATACCGTCCAACATTTCCACGACAAGTTGCTCCTCTTAAAAGATGAAATGAACACGGAGACTGCCAAACAAATGGCAGAAAGTCGCCATCAATTTTTAATCACCTTTCTAAAAGAACTAGAGAAGGAACTCTAACAAGAACCCCTGTCTGAAATGATTTCAGACAGGGGTCTTTCTTTATTCTTGGATCATGGCTAGGAGATCCTCTCCTGTAGTGGTTGGAAGGATCCGAACTCGTTTGAGGGCATAGAGGCCATCAGCGGAGCTGGCGAGTCCATTTTTAGTGGTGAGGCCTAGTTTGTAGTCGGCTTTCTTGGCTTGATCGATCGTGACCTGGCTGTAGCGACCAGATGGGTAGACGATAACGCTGGTATTTTGATCCAGCACCTTATCTAGCAGGCGTTTAGAAGCGACCAGCTCATTCTTTTGAGTTTCGAGACTGGAATTGGCTAGGTCTGGATGATTGACCGTATGGCTTTCAAAGGTCAAGCCAGCATGTTTCATCTCTTTGATTTGGTCAAAGGTCAGGACATTTTCTTTTTCCTTTTGGGTAAAGTCTGTGATGATATTGTTAGTGGCGGTCATCTTGTATTTCTTAAGAAGCGGATAGACGATGGTATAGAAATCCTCGACACCATCATCAAAGGTCAGCCAGACATATTTCTTTCCTTTGGGGACTTCATTTTTAGCGAGGATGCGATAGGCTTCCTCAGGTGTCAGTGTGTAATAACCGGCTTTTTTCAGGGCCTTTAGTTGGCTTTCAAAGGTCTCTGGATCGACAATCAGATTGGCATTGGCAGCTTCTGACTCGGCCATATTGTGCACTGAGTGGTACATGAGGATGGGCAGTTTGACCGGCTTTTTCATTCGGGTCCACTCGATAGAGGAACTGTGTTCATCTAGCGAGCGCGTCACGGCAGTACCACTGGTATTTCCGTCACTCAGCTGAGTGATCCTTTTGATCAGAAGAAAGCTACAAATAAAGATACAGACCAAGAGGAGTGCATTGATTCCAAGTAGGACTTTGATTTTTTTAGGTACTCTTCGTTTACTCATAGTGTCACCGTTTTCATCATTTTCTCTATTGTACCACAAATTCTATGTTCTTTTCCAGAACTTGCTACAGGCAGATCCTGTCATGAAAATTCAGAATTTTTAAGGCAATTGGCTGTCAAACGCTCAAGTTTTTGTTATAATGGAGCTACTATAGAAAATTCAAGGAGTCAATAGGATGTCTGTTAAGATTGCCTTACTAGGATTTGGTACTGTTGCAAGTGGCGTACCATTTTTATTAAAAGAAAACCATGAAAAAATCACCCAGGCAGCTCAAGATGAAATCGAGATCGCTAAGGTCTTGGTTCGTGATGATGCGGAAAAGGAAAAATTGCAAGCTGCTGGTCACAACTACAACTTTGTGACCAATGTCGATGAGATCATTGAAGACAAAGACATTGCCATCGTGGTCGAATTGATGGGTCGTATCGAGCCAGCTAAGACCTTTATCACCCGTGCCCTGGAAGCAGGCAAGCATGTAGTTTCTGCTAACAAAGACCTTCTTGCCGTTCATGGAAGCGAGTTGCTAGAGATTGCTCAAGAACACCAAGTGGCCCTTTATTATGAAGCTGCCGTAGCTGGTGGGATCCCAATCCTTCGGACCTTGGTGAATTCCCTTGCTTCTGACAAGGTGACCAAAGTGCTCGGTGTGGTCAATGGAACCTCTAACTTCATGATGACTAAAATGGTCGAAGAAGGCTGGACTTATGAGGATGCTTTAGCAGAAGCGCAACGTCTTGGTTACGCTGAAAGTGATCCAACCAACGACGTTGAAGGAATTGATGCTGCTTACAAGATGGTGATCTTGAGCCAGTTCGCTTTTGGAATGAATATCCAATTTGACCAAGTAGGTCACAAAGGAATCAGCCAAATCACTCCTCAAGATGTCTCAGTTGCTCAAAGCCTTGGCTATGTCATCAAGCTTGTCGGCTCTATCGTTGAAACAGAGTCAGGGATCGCAGCAGAAGTGACACCAACCTTCCTTCCAAAACAACATCCACTCGCAGGAGTGAACGACGTTATGAATGCGGTCTATGTGGAATCCATCGGTATTGGGGAGTCTATGTACTACGGACCAGGTGCTGGTCAAAAACCAACTGCGACCAGTGTCGTAGCCGACATCGTTCGCATTGTCCGTCGACTAAAAGAAGGAACAATCGGTAAAGCCTTCAATGAATACAGCCGCCCTCTTCAATTGGCTAAACCAGAAGACGTGAAGAACAATTATTACTTCTCAATCAAGGCACCAGATGCGACTGGTCAAATCTTGCGTCTTGCGGAAATCTTTAATGCAGAAGGAGCTTCCTTCAAGCAAATCCTTCAAGAAGACTCAGATGGTCACTATGCAAGTGTTGTCATCATTACTCACCAAGTTAACCAAACTCAATTCAAGAACTTGGTTGAAAAATTGGATTCAGAGGCGAATTTCGAACTCTTGAATACCTTTAAAGTCTTGGGAGAATAAGCATGAAAATTATTGTTCCAGCAACCAGTGCCAATGTAGGGCCAGGATTTGATTCGGTTGGGATTGCCGTGACTCGCTATTTGACCATTGAAGTCCTTGAACCAGCTGATGCTTGGTTCATTGAGCATGATCTTGGAGCAGGGATTCCGACAGATGAGAAAAACCTTTTGCTCTCAACAGCTCTTTCTATTTCAACAGACATGCAACCCCATCGGATCAAGATGACCAGTCAAGTGCCCTTGGCGCGTGGTCTTGGTTCTTCTAGTTCTGTCATTGTAGCAGGGATTGAATTGGCCAATCAATTAGCCAATCTCCAGCTATCAGATGCTGAGAAATTACGCATCGCGACCAAGATTGAAGGTCATCCGGACAATGTAGCCCCAGCTATTTTTGGGAACTTGGTCGTTGCCAGTTACATCGGTGAAGATGTCCAATATGTGACAGCTGACTTCCCAACTTGTGATCTGGTAGCCTTTGTTCCCAGCTACCAATTGAAGACCAGTGATAGCCGCAATGTTTTGCCGACAGAATGGTCTTATAAGGAAGCTGTTGCAGCCAGTAGTGTAGCCAATGTGGCCATCGCAGCTCTCCTCAAGGGAGATTTGGTGACGGCTGGTCGCTCCATTGAGTTAGATCATTTCCACGAGCGCTACCGTCAATCTCTTATCAAAGAGTTCCCTCAGGTCAAAGAAGTCGCACATGCGCATGGGGCCTACGCTACCTATCTGTCAGGAGCAGGCCCAACAATCATGAACCTCTTAGCGCCAGAACATACAGCAGCCTTTGTCGCAGCTCTTGAAAAACTCGGGCTAGAAGGTCAGATTTTCCAACTTAAAATCGACACTTTTGGCGTTCGTGTTGAGAAATAAACCTCAATGTAACACAAATGAAAGAAGGATGTATACGAATGTATATGTCCTTTTTGCTTCTCCTATGGTAGAATGGGAACTGTACGGGGAAAAGCTCAAGCTTTCCCGAAAGTTTAGGGGGAAACATGAAACCAGAATATTTATATAGTATTGCTACCGATCTTGGGCTGCAATTTGATGGCGAAGCCCGTGTGATGTATGGAGAGCGTGAAGGCTTCTTGTTAGTCATTGAAGGCGCTCAAACCAAGAATGTATTTACCATTTCACTCAGTGTGAAACAAGGTTCCGAAGGAGACTTGATCGAAGATAGTGAAATTCTTTGGAATGAATTAAAAGAACAATCAAAAGCCATTAATGCCATCTCTTCTGATGGTTACTTGACCTCGATCGTAGTCAAAGGTGGAATGACCAAAGGGAAGGCTGTCGAAACCTTATGGACAGCTATCCAAGATATTGTTGATTTCTTGCTCAACCACCAATTTGTGCAAGTGAATGCGCAAACGGGTGAGGAAGGGCCAATCGGTCTGTATCAAATTGGAGATGCGATCTTTTTAATCGACGATGAAACCTTTAGAGCCTACCAAGCCGAAGTGCAAGATACAGTTGAGGCTTATGAAGCGCGGGAAGAAAACTTCCTTTTAGGGATTGTAGGGGCTGTGATCGGTGTAATCATCGGTGGAGCAGTTGCCCTCTTGGTAGCGCGTCTTGGCTATGTATCTGTTTTAGCAGGGGCTGCCCTCGGTTATTGTACTATCAAAGGTTATGAGATTCTTGGTAAGAAATTGACTAAAAAAGGTGTGGTAGTTTCAGCTATTTTGATGGTCTTGACCGTCTTTTTGGTCAACCAATTAGATTATACTTTGGCGCTTATGAGTGAACTGGATTTGCCATTTGATATGTCCTGGACGCTTCTCAATGAAGCGACATTTTCAGGGGACGTCCCAGATAAATTTTACTTGAATTTAGGCTTGCTAGCTGTCTTTACTCTTGGTGGTGCTTGGATTTCGGTCAAATCAGCTCTGGATGGACAAAAGAATCGTGCTATCGCACGTAAAATTGCATAATAAATTGTAAAAGGAAGGCCTGAATATTATAGGTCTTCTTTTGTTTTTTAGGGTCGAAAAATAGTCAAAAATTTGGTATAATAGTTTGTATTTTTATAGAGAGAGAACAGACAGAAAGATGAATGAAAAAATGAATCAAATTCTTGAAGGGATTGATATCCGTTTTCAAGAACCTTTAAAACATTATACCTTCACAAAGGTCGGTGGGAATGCTGAATTTTTAGCCTTCCCTCGCAACCAATACGAATTAAAACGCATCGTCCAATTTGCCAACCAAAAGCAAATTCCATGGATGGTCCTGGGCAATGCGTCCAATATCATTGTCCGTGATGGGGGCATTCCGGGATTTGTCATTATGTTTGATCGCTTGCGTGACATCAGTGTGGACGGCTATGTGATCGAAGCAGAGGCAGGAGCTAAACTCATCGACACCACTCATGTGGCATTGCACCATAGTTTGAAAGGCTTCGAGTTTGCTAGTGGCATTCCAGGCAGTGTCGGTGGTGCTGTCTTTATGAATGCGGGAGCCTATGGGGGAGAAATCGCTCATGTCCTAGTATCCTGTAAGGTCTTGACCAAAGACGGAGAGATCGAAACTCTGTCAGCGAGTGAACTAGCTTTTGGCTACCGTCATTCTAAGATTCAAGAGACAGGTGCTGTCGTCATCTCTGCCAAATTTGCTTTGTCACCAGGCAATCACGAGGTGATCAAGCAGGAGATGGATCGGTTGACCCATCTTCGTCAGTTGAAACAACCCCTTGAATACCCTTCTTGTGGATCTGTCTTTAAGCGTCCTGTTGGCCATTTTGCAGGTCAATTAATCAGTGAAGCAGGTCTAAAGGGCTATCGAATCGGTGGTGTGGAAGTTTCTGAAAAACATGCCGGCTTTATGGTCAATGTCGATAATGGAACGGCTAAGGACTATGAAGATTTGATCGCCCATGTCATTGAGGCAGTAGAAGCTCACTCAGGCGTCCGTTTAGAACCAGAAGTTCGCATAATCGGCCAAGCCTAAAAGCTTAAGTATTGAAGAACAATTGATTGTGAATCATCGATAGCATCAGTCGGAGAGGGGGTGAGTGCCTATCGATACCGTAAATAGGTGGGGCAGTCTAGTAAGTCCCCGAGAGGTATTGGTGGTCTGACAGGTCTTCCTGTCAGCCGCTGCGTTTTCGTTTGAAAAGCAGTTTGGTAATCGTAGTAAAGAAGGAATTTATGTGAATTGAAAAAACCAATTATTGAGTTTAAAAATGTAACAAAGGTCTTTGAAGATAGCGGAACCGTTGTCCTAAAGGATATCAATTTTGAATTGGAAGAAGGGAAGTTCTATACCCTGCTCGGTGCATCTGGATCAGGAAAATCAACTATCCTGAATATTATTGCTGGTCTTTTGGATGCTAGCTCTGGAGATGTCTACCTTGATGGGGAACGGATCAATGATGTCCCTACCAACAAGCGGGATGTCCACACCGTCTTTCAGTCCTATGCCCTGTTTCCGCATATGACGGTCTTTGAAAATGTGGCTTTCCCCCTTCGTTTGAAAAAGCTGGACAAGGCTGAGATTGAACGCCGTGTTTCAGAAGTCTTGAAAATGGTCCAGTTAGCAGGATTTGAAAAACGTTCAATCCAAAAATTATCGGGTGGTCAACGCCAGCGGGTAGCTATTGCCCGGGCTATTATCAATGAACCACGAGTGGTCCTTTTAGATGAGCCTTTGTCTGCACTTGACTTGAAACTTCGGACAGACATGCAGTATGAGTTGCGGGAATTGCAACAACGCTTGGGCATTACCTTTGTCTTTGTTACCCACGACCAAGAAGAAGCCCTTGCCATGAGTGACTGGATCTTTGTCATGAATGAAGGAGAGATCGTCCAATCTGGTACACCAGTAGATATCTATGATGAACCGATCAACCACTTTGTAGCGACTTTTATCGGGGAGTCTAACATTCTAGATGGTCGCATGATCGAGGACTACTTGGTTGAGTTCAATGGAAAACGCTTTGAAGCCGTCGATGGGGGAATGCGTCCAAATGAACCAGTTGAAGTCGTCATTCGTCCTGAAGACTTGCAAATCACCCTTCCTGAAGAAGGCAAGCTTCAAGTGAAGGTGGACACCCAGCTTTTCCGTGGTGTGCATTATGAGATCATCGCCTATGATGATTTGGGAAATGAGTGGATGATTCACTCCACTCGGAAGGCCATCGTAGGAGAAGTTATCGGGCTAGACTTTGAACCAGAAGATATCCACGTTATGCGTCTCAACGAAACCGAAGAAGAATTCGATGCGCGGATCGAAGAGTACGTTGAAGTGGAAGAGCAAGAAGCTGGTTTGATTAATGCCATTGAGGAGGAAAGAGATGAAGAAAACAACCTCTAATCTATTTATCCTCCCCTATTTCTTGTGGATTTTTCTCTTTGTCTTGGCTCCTGTAGTCATGATCATCTTTCAATCCTTTTTTAACGTTGAAGGGCAGTTTTCACTTGAAAACTACAAAGAGTTCTTTACTTCGCAAAATCTGACCTATTTAAAGATGAGCTTTAATTCGGTTCTTTATGCCGGAATTGTCACCCTGGTGACGCTCTTGATCTCCTATCCAACTGCTTACTTTTTGACGCTTCTTAAACACCGGCAGTTGTGGTTAATGTTGATCGTCTTGCCAACCTGGGTTAATCTCTTGCTCAAGGCCTATGCCTTTATCGGTATCTTTGGTCAAAACGGCTCCATCAATAGCTTTTTAAGCTTTCTCGGAGTCGCTCCCCAGCAGATCCTCTTTACCGATTTCTCCTTTATCTTTGTAGCCAGCTACATCGAGTTGCCTTTTATGATCTTGCCGATCTTTAATGTCTTAGATGACTTAGATCCAAACTTGATCAATGCCAGCTATGATTTGGGAGCCAATCGTTGGGATACCTTCCGTCATGTGGTCTTTCCTTTGTCCATGAATGGTGTCCGCTCAGGTGTGCAATCTGTCTTTATTCCTAGTCTGAGTCTCTTCATGTTGACACGGATGATCGGTGGAAACCGCGTCATTACCTTAGGAACTGCGATTGAACAGCACTTCCTGACAACACAAAACTGGGGAATGGGTTCTACTATCGGAGTTGTTCTGATCCTTGCCATGCTCTTTACCATGTGGGCAACGAGAGAAAGGAGAGAACGATGAAAAAAGTATCTCATTTCTATCTAGCTTTTGTCTTTCTGATCCTCTATCTTCCTATCTTCTATTTGATCTTTTATGCCTTCAATAAAGGGGGAGATATGAATGCCTTCACAGGGTTCACGCTTGAGCATTTCAATGAATTGTTCGCAGATGGTCGCCTGATGCTGATCTTATCAGAGACCTTCCTCTTGGCCTTCTTGTCAGCCTTGATTGCGACAGTGATTGGAACCTTTGGAGCCATCTATATTTACCAATCCAAGAAAAAGTTAGAAGGACCTTTGCTCTCCATCAACAACATTCTCATGGTAGCGCCAGACGTTATGATCGGGGCCAGCTTCTTGATTCTCTTTACGACGGTGAAGTACCAGCTAGGTTTCCTATCTGTTCTGGCTAGTCACGTAGCCTTCTCGATTCCCATTGTGGTCTTGATGGTCTTGCCACGTCTCAAGGAAATGAACCGGGATATGGTCAATGCTGCCTATGACTTAGGAGCTACCCAAGTGCAAATGCTCAAAGAGATCATGTTGCCGTATCTGACACCAGCCATTATTGCTGGCTACTTTATGGCCTTTACCTATTCGCTTGACGACTTTGCCGTGACCTTCTTTGTAACCGGAAATGGCTTTACAACCTTGTCTGTAGAGATCTACTCACGTGCGCGTCAAGGGATTTCCCTCAGTATCAATGCCTTGTCCGCCCTTGTCTTTCTCTTTAGTGTGCTCTTGGTCATCGGTTACTACTTTATCACCCGTGAAAAGGAGGAAGCAGCATGAAAAAACTTTATTCATTCCTAACTGGGATTGTCCTTGTCATTCTGGTCCTCTGGGGAATTAGCCACCAGATCGAAGCGAGCATGAATACCAAGAATAGCGACAAGTTGGTCATCTACAACTGGGGAGATTATATCGATCCGGAATTGCTCAAGGAATTTACAAAAGAGACAGGGATTCAGGTGCAATATGATACCTTTGATTCCAACGAAGCCATGTACACCAAGATCAAGCAAGGGGGAACCACCTACGATATTGCTATACCTAGTGAATACATGATTGCCAAGATGATGGATGAGCATCTGGTTGAAAAGTTGGACCAATCCAAGATCAAAGGGATGGAAAATATCGATCCAAAACTCTTGAACCAATCGTTTGATCCGGGCAACCAATATTCAGTCCCTTACTTCTGGGGTACCTTGGGGATCGTCTACAATACCAAGATGGTCAAAAATGCTCCTGAACATTGGTCAGATCTCTGGCGTGAAGAGTACAGAAATGACATCATGATGTACGATGGTGCGCGTGAGGTCATGGGAATTGGTCTCAATACCTTGGGCTATAGCCTCAATGAAAAGGATCCAAAGAAATTGCAAGAGGCAGTAGATAAACTCTACACCTTGACGCCAAACATCAAAGCTTTGGTTGCTGATGAGATGAAAGGCTATATGATCCAAAACAATGCGGCTATTGGGGTGACCTTCTCAGGAGAAGCCAGCCAAATGCTCGAAGCCAATAAGGATCTTCGCTATGTCGTCCCAACTGAAGCCAGCAACCTTTGGTTTGATAACATTGTCATTCCAAAAACCGTGAAAAATAAAGAAGCAGCATATGCCTTTATTAACTTCATGCTTCGTCCTAAAAATGCTTTAAAAAATGCTCTTTATGTCGGCTACTCAACGCCAAATAAAAAAGCCAAAGCCATGTTGCCAAAAGAAATCCAAGATGACCAATCCTTCTATCCAAGCGATGAAACACTGGACCATTTGGAAGTCTATCAACAATTAGGCAAGAAATTGCTTGGAGTCTATAACGATCTTTACCTTCAGGTCAAGATGTATCGAAAATAACACAAAAGGAACTTCCGGGTTCCTTTTTGATTACCTTTAAAAAGCTCTAACTAGTGACTTAGATTGAGATTCAAATGAAAGATGCTATAATAGTAAGGAAAGTGACCGCCTATTTAGTCATGAAAGGAAGGATTGGAGAAAAAAAATGAAGAGACGAGTGGAATTATTTTTAATCATCCTGTTACCGATTCTAGGACTGGTTTTTCTTGGAGGAAAAATCATGACCCTGACCAAAAGGCCGGAGCAGAAGATAACAAGCACTTCTTCAAAGAAAGTTGTACAAAAATCAAAGGAAGAAATAAAAAAAGAGCAAATCGCTTATCTAAAAGAGCACGAGCAAGAAATCGTCGATTTTGTGAAATCCCAAAATCCAAAAGTCGAATCCGTTCAGGTTAATTGGAACAGTATGCAAATTGAAGAGTCTGGGAATGGAACGCCTCAGGGTGGTGGATACAATTTATCTATTTCTGGTAAAATTAATCAATTAGAAAACACAAAATTCTCCGTTGATTTTTACCTAGAAGATCAAAATAGCATACCAACTATCAAAAAAATGGGGATGCTAAATGATATCTATATCGAGGAAAATGGTGGCTGGAAAATTTTTTCCTAAGTAAATAGAAGTATTAGTGTTATTAGGAAACATGAAAAGTAAAATGAATTGTACACTTAAGTTAATATCTTTAATGCTAATTTTCACAATTATTGGAGGTTGTAGTGTAAAGCAAAAAGCTCATACGAAACAAGCACAAACTGCAACCTCTTCCTCCACTAAAGAAGATACAGCAACTGTTACTCAAAGGCAAGTCGACTTCTTAAAAAAACACGAGTCCGAAATTACGAACTACATAAAGTCGAATGATCCAGAAGTTGTTCGGGTCAAGTATGACTGGGATAGCGTGAAAGTAGGAGATAGTGGTTCTTTTACAGAATCTGGGTTTGACATTCGTTTAAAGGTCTATGGGGCAAATGATAAGGAACTCAATGGTTATTCATTTTTTATTGTCCCAAAACCAAATGTTGAGAATCCAACTTCAATTGATTCAATCTCTGGTTCGAATTTTCCTTAATAAAATCAACAGATCATTCTAGCTATGAAGAGGGAAGGATTCCAAAAATACTTAAGCTATGAGTTTATAATAGATCCAGAAATGATAGGTGGACATTTTAAAGAAAAATCTGTACAAAATGGTAGGAGGACTTATGAAAAGTCGAAAAATCATGATGATAGGTGTATCAATTGCGGTGGTGCTATGTATAGTTGGATGTACCGTGAAACAGAAGGAAGATACCAAGCAAGATAAAACGAATGTTTCATCGTCAATCAAAGTAGACAAAAAAGCCATTAAACAAAAACAGCTCGCTATTCTCAAGGAACATGAGCAAGAAATCGTCGATTTTGTGAAAGCCCAAAATCCGAAAGTTGAATCCGTTCAAATATATTGGGATGAAACTGAGTGGGGAGTAGCAGGAAATGGGACGCCACAAGGTGGTGACGAGATGATTCTCATTTTTGGCGGATTTAATCAAAATTCTGAATCGAGTTGGAGAGTTGATGTAGTTGTGGAAGATGGAAAAATAAAATTAAAGACAATGTCTTTGGGCCAATACTTAAGGATAGGTGGAAGAATTTTCGAATAAATAAGTTGATAGATCAATTTGAAGTGTATAGATTGGAGAAGATTAAATGAAGAGACAAATGGAACTATTTTTGATTATTTTGTTACCAATCCTAGGACTGGTTTTTCTTGGAGGAAAAATCATGCCCTTGACCAAAAGACCCGAACAGAAGATAACGACCTCATCTCCAAAGAAAGTCGTACAAAAACCAGAAGGAGACATAAAAAAAGAACAACTGGACTACCTAAAAGAACACGAACAGAAGGTTATTGATTTAGTCAAAGCACAAAATTCAAAAGTTGAATCCGTTCAGATTGATTGGGATCAGACACAATGGAGTGATGGTGGACTGACAACTCCTGAATATTATATGAATGTTTTTGGACGTATAAATAATATTGAAGAATCGGGTTGGGGAGTAGATATCCCAATTAATGATGACAATACATTGAATCTAGATGAGATGTATATAGGATCCGACATTAACATAGGGGGAAGATTATTTGAGTAATTTGAACTTAAAATGATAGGAAAAAACGTGCTATGTGTAAGTAATAGACCATTAGTCTAGATCGTAACCAACGTCATAACTCTTTAATTTAAAACTTTGATAATCAAAAGTAAAGAATTAATTAACTCATGTTTTAAAAAGCTCTATGTAGTGAGATAACTTGATTTTCAAACTATAAATGCTATAATAATTAAAATAATATTCATCTAGTTTTCAATCTTAGAATAGAAAATAGCAGATAAATAGTATGAGTTGAACAAATGACTATTACAATGAGTTTGTTAAGAGAAATGACAGGTGGAAATTTTAGAGAATAATCTGTACAGAATGATAGGAGGACTCATGAAAAGTCGAAAAATCATGATAATAGTTGCTTCAATTGCAGTGTTGCTAAGTATAGGAGGATGTACCGTGAAACATAAAGATGATACAAAACAAGGAAAAACGATTGCTGCTTCATCTACGAAAGACCTAAAGGAAGATGAAGAAACTATAAAGAAAAAACAACTGGACTATCTAAAAGAACACGAACAGGAAATTGTTGATTTAGTCAAAGCACAAAATTCAAAAGTTGAATCCGTTCAGATTGATTGGGATCAGACACAATGGAGTGATGGTGGACTGACAACTCCTGAATATTATATGAATGTTTTTGGACGTATAAATAATATTGAAGAATCGGGTTGGGGAGTAGATATCCCAATTAATGAGGACAATACATTAAATATAGATGAGATGTATATAGGATCCGACATTAGAGTAGGGGGTAGATTATTTGAGTAATTGGAATTTGAGCAGTTTTGATAATCTAGATGGTTCAGAAGCTGAATCAACATATAGAGATAGACTCCAACAAGTTTCCATATGAACAATTGGATCAAATCCAGGAAGAGCGCTCAAAGCTCAAATGGGAGTATGACAATGAAATAGATGCATTCTATAAAAATCAGAAAAAGCTGGAATCGAAATCCAAAAAAAATCAGTAAGGTTGTCCTTACTGATTTTTTAGTTGGATCCAGATGATGCTGTATCTGCGCCACTGTCTGTTGCGGTGGAACCTTGATCTTGCGCTGCAGATGAACTGGTTTCTGTAGCAGATGAGTTATTGGTTTCTTTCTGAGAACTTGTCTCTGTATTGCTTGAATCGGTTTGCGTGTTGGTATTTGTGTTGGTATCTGTCGCGGTGGAGTCAGAACTTTTATCGTGAACCACGACGACGCTGGTGCTACTAGATGGTTTGTCTTCTGTCTTTTGATTGTCTTTATTGAGCAGGCTCATAATAGTAAAGGAAGTGACGATAATCCCTAAAAGACTAGCAATTGTAGCTACAACCGTTTGAAATACGGATAGGCCTTGTTTGACTTTTTCACCACGTGAGGGTCTAGAATCTGTAGTATCCTCAGGTTTTTGGTTTTTGTTGCTTCTTGAATATTGTGACATGTTCATTCTCTTTCTATCAAAAATTGTTTTTTAACACTTTCCTATTATAAGTCATTTTCTGAAAAATGTCTAAAAAGAACTGAATTTTATGGAGTGATTTTACTTCATCTCTCTTTATCAAATCCTTGTCCCAAGCGGTTAGAAATGATAAAATAGAAGCTACGTAAAAAGAAAGTGATGGATGCGTAGGACATGATTTATTTTGACAATTCAGCAACGACCAAACCTTATCCAGAGACCCTTGCGACCTATACAGAAGTAGCCACTCGGATCTGGGGCAACCCTTCTAGTTTGCACAATCTAGGTAGTCAAGCTACTCGTATTTTGGAAGCTTCTCGGAAACAAATTGCGGAGCTAATTGGCAAGAAAGCTGAGGAAATTTACTTCACGTCTGGTGGGACCGAAGGGGACAACTGGATCATCAAGGGTGTCGCTTTTGAGAAAGCTCCTTATGGCAAGCATATCATTGTCTCTGACATCGAGCATCCCGCTATCAAGGAGTCCGCTGCTTGGTTAAAGACGCAGGGATTCGAAGTGGATTATGCTCCAGTGGATGCGCGTGGCTTTGTCAAAGTGGATGCCTTGGCTAGTCTTCTCCGTCCAGATACGACCTTGGTCTCTGTCATGGCCGTCAACAATGAGATTGGCTCCATCCAGCCCATCCATGAAATTGCGGCTCTCCTTGAGGATCGCCCAACGATTAGTTTCCATGTCGATGCTGTTCAAGCTTTAGCCAAGGTAGCAACAGAAGTTTATCTACCAGAGCGCGTGGACTTTGCGACCTTCTCTAGTCACAAATTCCATGGTCTTCGTGGAGTTGGCTTTGTCTACATCAAAGAAGGCAAAAAGATCACCCCTCTCTTAACCGGAGGTGGTCAAGAAAAAGAAATGCGCTCGACAACTGAGAATGTGGCAGGCATCGCAGCAACCGCAAAAGCCCTACGCTTAGCTATGGAAAACCAAGAAGCTTTTGCCAGTAAGACCCAGCAGATGAAAGAAGTGATCCGCAAAGAATTGGCCAACTATCCAGATGTCACTGTCTTTTCTGGTGAGGATCACTTTGCCCCTCACATCTTGACTTTCGGGATCAAGGGAGTTCGTGGTGAAGTAGTGGTCCATGCCTTTGAAGAGTTTGATATTTACATCTCGACCACCAGTGCCTGCTCGTCCAAGGCTGGAAAACCAGCTGGAACCTTGATTGCCATGGGAGTGGACAAGAGCATCGCTCAGACAGCAGTTCGCCTCAGTCTCGATATTGAAAATGACATGAGCCAAGTCGAGCAATTCTTGACCAAGTTCAAACTGATTTACGAACAAACACGAAAAGTACGTTAATTTTAGAAGGAAATCAACATGACCTTAACCTATTCAGAAATTATGATTCGCTATGGAGAGCTTTCTACTAAAGGGAAGAACCGCATGCGTTTCATCAATAAACTTCGCAATAATATCCAAGATGTTTTATCTATTTATCCGGCTGTCAAAGTGACAGCGGACCGCGATCGGGCCCATGCTTATCTACATGGGACGGATTATGAGCCGGTGGCTGAATCCCTCAAGCAAGTTTTTGGAATCCAAAATTTTTCACCTGTTTACAAGATTGAAAAATCAGTACCAGCCTTAAAAGCGGCAGTGCAAGAGATTATGAAGGAGATATACAAGGACGGCTTGACCTTTAAAATCTCAAGTAAGCGAAGTGACCATACCTTTGAACTCGATAGCCGCGAACTCAATCAAACCTTGGGTGGTGCTGTCTTTGAAGCCATTCCAACCATTCAGGCTCAAATGAAAAAACCAGATATCAACTTGCAAGTTGAAATTCGAGAAGAAGCAGCCTACATCTCTTATGAAACCATTAAGGGAGCTGGTGGCCTTCCTGTTGGTACATCTGGCAAAGGGATGCTCATGCTATCTGGTGGGATCGACTCTCCAGTAGCTGGCTACTTAGCCTTGAAGCGTGGGGTGGATATCGAGGCCGTTCACTTTGCGAGCCCCCCTTATACCAGCCCAGGTGCCTTGAAAAAAGCCCATGACTTAACACGGAAGTTGACCAAGTTTGGAGGAAATATCCAATTTATCGAGGTGCCCTTCACAGAGATCCAAGAGGAAATCAAGGCAAAAGCGCCAGAAGCTTACCTCATGACCCTGACCCGTCGCTTTATGATGCGCATCACAGATCGAATTCGCGAGGTTCGCGGTGGTTTGGTCATTATCAATGGTGAAAGCTTAGGACAAGTGGCTAGTCAAACCTTAGAGAGTATGCAGGCCATCAATGCGGTAACCAATACACCAGTTATCCGTCCGGTGGTGACCATGGACAAGTTGGAAATCATCGATATTGCCCAAGCCATCGATACTTTTGAAATCTCTATCCAACCGTTTGAAGACTGTTGTACCATCTTTGCACCAGATCGTCCAAAGACGAATCCGAAACTCAAAAATGCAGAGCAGTATGAGCAACGGTTGGATGTGGAAGCCTTAGTTGAGCGAGCTGTAGCAGGCATCATCGTAACAGAGATTACTCCAAAAGTGGAGAAAGACGAGGTCGATGACCTGATTGAGGATTTGCTATAGGAGAGACTGGGCGTATCCAGCCTCTTTTTCTAACCAACTTAAAGGAGACAAGATGAAAAAAATTATCGTATTAATGACAAGTTTGCTTCTGTTGACAGGCTGTGTCAAAGTATCGTTTACTGGCCCGAAAAAAGAAGAGAAGACTAGCCAATCAAGCAATAGAAAAAAAGAACCCCTCACATTTGTCAGGGCCGAGCAGTATAAAGACCAGGACAACGAAGTCTTGGAAGCGTCTGAGAAATTTATCAAGGAACATCCAACGCTTGGAGAAGCTGGAAAATTATTTGTCTTTTTTCCAGGATATACCTTTGGAAATGAGGAAAATCGCTTCGCCTTATTCTTTATTGTGAATCGTACCACCACAACCATCGATCGTGATGGATCCTTTGTCCTGAATTTGGAATATGATGGAGAGCCACTTTTTAAAGATGTCACAGTTGACTATGAAGTGAGCGAATCGGGTGTGTTAAAACCCAATACTGCTGCAGCGATTCCGATAAAAATTACTAAGGAACAAGAAGAAAAAATGAAGGGGATGAACGATTCGTCTAAAGCCAAAATGAGCTTTAATGACTTTAAATTTAAGGATAAGTAGATGAAGAAGTCGGACTGACAAGCAATCTTAACATAAAAGATATAAAATCATCGCTTTTAAAAAAGAAATTCGTTTTCAAAGCGCAAAAATACTTGTCTTTGTCTGATAGAAGTGATATACTAAGAGAGTTGACTATGCACATGCCTGTGCAACCGCTCGAACATCGTCGCTCATTTCCATGAGAGTAAGTGGTTCGTCCCACGATGCTAGGCGAGTCTTCACAAAAATACGGGGAAACCCAAAAATACATAGGAGGTGCATAATGAGCACATACGCAATCATTAAAACTGGCGGAAAACAAGTTAAAGTTGAAGTTGGTCAAGCAGTCTACGTTGAAAAATTGAACGTTGAAGCTGGTCAAGAAGTTACATTTAACGAAGTTGTTCTTGTTGGTGGTGAAAACACTGTTGTCGGAACTCCACTTGTTTCAGGAGCTACTGTTGTTGGAACTGTTGAAAAACAAGGAAAACAAAAGAAAGTTGTTACTTACAAGTACAAACCTAAAAAAGGTAGCCACCGTAAACAAGGTCACCGTCAACCTTACACTAAAGTTGTCATCAACGCTATCAACGCTTAATTTTTAGGAGAACACATGATACAAGCAGTCTTTGAACGAGCCGAAGATGGCGAGCTGAGGAGTGCAGAAATCACTGGGCACGCTGGAAGCGGTGAATACGGCTTTGATGTCGTGTGTGCATCGGTTTCGACTCTAGCCATTAACTTTGTCAACTCTGTTGAGAAATTTGCAGGCTACGAACCGGATCTAGAATTAAACGAAGAAGAAGGTGGCTTCCTTCGGGTGACGATCCCGACGGATATTCCACCACATCAAAGAGAAATGACCCAACTATTCTTTGAATCATTTTTCTTAGGGATGGCAAACTTATCGGAGAACTCATCAGAGTTCGTCCAAACAAGAGTTATCACAGAAAACTAACATGGAGGAAAACAATTATGTTGAAATTGAATCTTGCTAACTTGCAACTTTTCGCCCACAAAAAAGGTGGAGGTTCTACATCAAACGGACGTGATTCACAAGCAAAACGTCTTGGAGCTAAAGCAGCTGATGGACAAACTGTAACAGGTGGATCTATCCTTTACCGTCAACGCGGTACTCACATCTACCCAGGTGTGAACGTTGGACGTGGTGGAGACGATACTTTGTTCGCAAAAGTTGAAGGCGTAGTACGCTTCGAACGTAAAGGTCGCGATAAAAAACAAGTTTCTGTTTACCCAATCGCAAAATAAAAAGGTTTCCTTAACCTTTTTATCCCGAGCCTTGAAATATTAAGGTGAGGAAGCTAGAAATAGCATAAATGAAAGCTTTCCGGATTGACGGAAGGCTTTTTTCTTTTATCTATTATAAAAATATCATGTTTACTCTTGTTAATATAATGTTTGAATTTGTGTTTTTTGAAAAATGTAGTATAATAGAGACAAATATAGTAGGAATGGAAGTAGTACCATGAAAGATAGCAGACATGTTGAAATTCTTCAGGAGCTGGATCGAAAAAGTGTGGTATCGGTCAAAGAGCTCAAGGAACTCTTTGGGGTGACAGACATGACCATTCGTCGCGATCTGATCGATCTTGAAAAACAAGGTCTTTTAGTTCGTGTACATGGTGGGGCCCACAAAAAAGTCAAAGATAGTTTATTAGAAGCTTCTCACAGTGAGAAAAATCTGATCAATATTGATGAGAAACGATCCATTGCCAAAAAATGTGCGGAGTTGATCGAAAATGGGGATACCGTCTTTATTGGCTCTGGTACAACAACAGACTTTATCGGAGATTATTTGGAAGGGAAAGAAATTAGCATCGTTACCAACTCCCTGCCTATTTTTGAGAAGCTCAAGGATTTCCCGAATTATGACTTGATCTTAGTTGGTGGCCGCTACCGGGTAAAGACACAAACCTTTGTCGGTCAATTTGCCAATAAACTCTTGAAAGAAATCAAGGTTTCTAAAGCCTTTATCGGGGTGAATGGAATCGATGGCCATAGTGTCTCCACAGCTAATGAAGAAGAAGGAAATGGCAATGCCATTATTCTGAACAATGCGATAGAGAAATATGTGGTAGCTGATAACAGCAAGTTTGATAGTTATTCCTTCTACAGTTTCTATCGTGTGGAAGATCTAAATGCCATTATTACCGATGATAGCATCCCAAAGAAGATCAAAGACAAATACGCCTTGTATACGAAAATCATTTAAGATCAAGAGGCTGGGACAAAAGTCCTAGCCTCTTGATTATTTTTGGATTGTCGAGCAAGACGCAGTGGTTGAGTGGGCTCTACTACGCTGATTTCATCAGCTTTTACAGCCCTACTCAACTGTGCGGAGGTGGGACGACGAAATCGAATTCTAACGAATTACCGATTTCTGTCCCACTCTCTTTTTACTTTTTTAATAATGTTAGAAAATGACGATTAGGAAGCGCTTTAAAGAGGGATATAAACAAAAATAAACAAAATACGACAAAAAATGATTGACAATCAATCAATATAGTGATATACTCTAACCATAAAATAAATAGTTAGATAAGGAGGTGGCAACAATGGGATTAAATCAACTCTTTAACAAAGATCTTGTATTTTGCCTACATGCCAAGGATCAAACAGATCTCTTTGAGCAGGTAGCAAGCTTATTGGAAGAGCGACAGATTGTGACACCAACCTATCGTTCCGCTTTGATTGAGCGTGAAAAGTCTTTCCCGACTGGATTAGACATGGAATTTCTTGGTAAGGACTTACCAAATGTGGCGATCCCGCACACAGACATTGTCCATAATCTCACTGAGAATGTGGTCGTGGTTCGTTTGGATCAACCCGTAACCTTCCATAATATGATTGCTCCAGATAAGGAAGTTCAAGTTTCACTTTTATTCTTCATTATCAACAATTCAAGCTCTAGCCAAACCAATATTTTGGCTCAGCTGATGGATTTCTTTACATCCAATGGAAATCTTGAAGCTCTATCAAAATTAGATAGTGAAGATAAGCTATATCAATACATAACGGAAACTATTTCCTAAAACATTCGTAAATATTTATAATGGAGGACATCCAAATGATTAAAATTTTAGCTGCCTGTGGTGCAGGTGTTAACTCTAGCCACCAAATTAAGAGTGCGTTGGAAGAAGAACTGTCAAACCGTGGTTATGATGTGCGTTGTGACGCTGTCATGGTCAAAGATGTCAATGAAGATTTGATTTCAGGTTATGATATCTTTACTCCAATTGCTGCAACTGATTTGGGATTCGATCCTGGTATTCCAGTGGTAGAAGCAGGACCAATTTTATTCCGTATTCCAGCGATGAGTGCGCCAGTCTTTGATAACATCGAAGCTGCCATTAAAGAACATGGATTGAGTTAATATTTTTTTAAAACAGTTTGTAAGCGTTATCCAATGATAAAATTGGGAACGATTAAAGCCTAATATAACAAATTATAAATCGGGAGGATTTATTATGAATGGCATTATTGATTTTGCCAATAAATTTTTCAAACCCATCCTAGACATGGGTGCTCCGATCATCATGTTGATCGTCTTGACTTTATTGGCTCTCTTGTTTGGAGTGAAATTCTCTAAAGCCCTTGAAGGTGGTATTAAACTTGCCATCGCCCTTACTGGTATCGGTGCTATCATCGGTATGTTGAATGGAGCTTTCTCAGCGTCTCTTGCAAAATTCGTTGAGAATACTGGTATTCAATTGAATATCACAGACGTTGGTTGGGCGCCTCTTGCGACCATCACTTGGGGGTCTGCCTGGACACTTTACTTCTTGTTGATTATGTTGATCGTCAACGTTATCATGCTTGCTATCAAGAAAACAGATACACTTGACGTCGATATCTTCGATATCTGGCACTTGTCTATCACTGGTCTTTTGATCAAATGGTATGCTGACAACAACGGTGTGAGCCAAGGTTTATCACTCTTCTTGGCAACTCTTGCAGTTGTCCTTGTAGGGATTATGAAAATCATCAACTCAGACTTGATGAAACCAACATTTGATGATTTGTTGAATGCTCCAAGTTCATCACCTATGACTTCAACTCACATGAACTACATGATGAACCCAATCATCATGGTCTTGGATAAAATCTTTGACAAATTCTTCCCTGGTCTTGATAAATACGACTTCGACGCTGCTAAATTGAACAAGAAGATCGGTTTCTGGGGATCTAAATTCTTTATCGGTTTCCTTCTTGGTATCGTCATCGGTATCATGGGTACTCCACATCCAGTAGCTGGTGTCCCAGATGCTGCCAAATGGGAATTGGTTATTAAAGGTTGGTTGAGCCTTGGTTTGACTGCCGGTGTCTGCTTGGAATTGTTCTCATTGATCGGTTCTTGGTTCATCGCAGCGGTAGAACCATTGTCACAAGGTATTACAAACGTTGCTACTAAACGTCTTCAAGGACGTAAATTCAACATCGGTTTGGACTGGCCATTTATCGCTGGTCGTGCTGAAATCTGGGCTTGTGCCAACGTACTTGCACCAATCATGTTGATCGAAGCAGTGCTTCTTTCTAAAGTCGGAAATGGTATCTTGCCACTTGCAGGTATCATCGCTATGGGTGTGACTCCAGCCTTGTTGGTTGTAACACGCGGTAAATTGATCCGTATGATCATCTTCGGAAGTCTTCTCTTGCCACTCTTCCTTCTTTCAGGAACATTGATTGCACCATTTGCAACTCAATTGGCTAAGAGTGTTGATGCCTTCCCTAAAGGGGTAGCTTCTACTCAATTGATCACTCACTCAACTCTTGAAGGACCAGTTGAAAAATTGCTCGGTTGGACAATCGGTAACGCAACAACTGGAGATATCAAAGCTATCCTTGGTGTAGTTGTCTTCTTGGCATTCTATATCGGAATCTTCGCTTGGTACAGAAAACAAATGATCAAACGTAACGAAGAATATGCTGCAAATGCAAAATAATCGTCATATGTAGTTTGAAAACTGACACCATATCTTTTGTGGATATGGTGTTTTTATTTTAAAAAAATGTTCGAAAATAAACAATTTAATGTTGACTTTCGTTCAAAATAGGTGTAATATAATATCAAAAGTAAGAAAATGTTCCTTTGTGAAAAATTAACAACAGGGATATTTGCTGAAACGAACAAAAGGAGGACAGGACATGTCTATTGTAATTGGTGCAGATGCTGCAGGATTAAGATTAAAAGATCTCGTGAAAGAGTTTCTTGTAAAAGAAAACTTCGATGTTGTGGATGTAACTTCTGAAGGTCAAGATTTTGTAGATGTGACACTTGCAGTTGCGAGCGAAGTAAACAAAAACGATCAAAATCTTGGAATCGTGATTGATGCTTACGGAGCTGGTCCATTTATGGTTGCAACTAAAATCAAAGGTATGGTAGCAGCAGAAGTTTCAGATGAACGTTCTGCTTATATGACACGTGGACACAACAATTCTCGAATGATTACCATGGGTGCCGAAATTGTTGGGGATGAATTGGCCAAGAACATTGCCAAAGGCTTCGTCAATGGTAAATACGATGGTGGCCGTCACCAAATCCGTGTCGATATGTTGAATAAGATGTGCTAATGAGAGGAGAATTCAAATGAGAATTGCAATTGGTTGTGATCACATTGTGACAAATGAAAAAATGGCTGTTTCTGATTTTTTGAAATCAAAAGGATATGAAGTGCTCGACTTTGGGACTTATGACCATACACGTACCCACTATCCAATCTTTGGTAAAAAAGTCGGTGAAGCCGTAGCAAGTGGCCAAGCAGATCTTGGTGTTTGTATCTGTGGTACTGGTGTTGGGATCAACAATGCTGTTAACAAAGTACCTGGTATCCGTTCTGCCCTGGTACGCGATATGACAACTGCTCTTTATGCTAAAGAAGAATTGAATGCGAATGTGATCGGCTTTGGTGGTAAAATTACTGGTGAATTGCTCATGTGCGATATCATTGAAGCATTCATCCACGCTGAATACAAACCAACTGAAGAAAATAAAAAATTGATCGCTAAGATCCAACATGTGGAAACCCATAATGCCCATCAAGCGGATGCTGATTTCTTTACAGAATTCCTTGAAAAATGGGACCGTGGTGAATACCACGACTAAGAGGTGACGTATGATATTAACGGTCACGATGAACCCTTCGATTGATATCTCTTATCCTTTGGATGTACTCCAGTTGGATACAGTCAATCGAGTGGCTGAGGTGAGTAAGACAGCTGGTGGGAAGGGTCTCAATGTTACCCGTGTACTTTCTGAGATCAAGGATCCAGTGGCAGCGACCGGCCTACTTGGTGGTCGAACGGGTCAATTCATTCTCGATCATTTAGGAGAAGGGATAGAGGAACGTTTCTTTGAGATTGCTGGAGATACACGAAATTGTATCGCCATCCTTCACGAAGGCAAGCAAACAGAAATCTTAGAAAAAGGTCCAACCATTTCTGAGAAAGAAGGGCAAGGTTTCCTTGACCATTACCGTCACTTGATCGATCAAGTGGAAGTTGTTGCCATCTCAGGTAGTCTTCCAGCTGGTTTACCAGTGGATTACTATGCTAGCCTTGTCAAGATTGCAAGGGAAGCTGGAAAACCAGTCGTGCTCGATTGCTCGGGAGCTTCTTTAGAGGCTGCTATCCAAGCAGATGTCAAGCCTACGGTCATTAAGCCCAACAATGAAGAGTTGTCTCAATTGTTAGGAAAAGAAGTGAGTAAGAATGTGGAAGACTTAAAAGAAGTTCTTCAGGATGCTCTCTTTGATGGCATAGAATGGGTGATTGTCTCCCTTGGAGCAAATGGCGCTTTTGCAAAGCACGGCGACGTCTTCTATAAGGTAGATATTCCTAAGATTGATGTCGTCAATCCAGTCGGATCTGGTGATTCGACTGTTGCAGGGATTGCATCTGGTCTCTATCATCATGAGAGTGACGCAGACTTGCTCAAGAAAGCAAATGTTCTTGGAATGTTAAATGCGCAAGAAGCACAAACAGGACATGTCAACATGGGGCACTATGATGCCTTGTATCAACAATTAATCGTAAAAGAGGTATAAAATGGTATTAACAGAACAAAAACGCAACTATTTGGAACGTCTTAGTACAAAAGACGGTGTTATTTCAGCTTTGGCCTTCGACCAACGTGGGGCTTTGAAACGCTTGATGGCCAAATACCAGGACACTGAGCCAACTGTAGCACAAATGGAAGAATTGAAAGTTCTTGTAGCAGATGAATTGACAAAATATGCTTCATCAATGTTGTTGGACCCAGAATATGGTTTGCCTGCTACGAAAGCCTTGGACAAAGATGCTGGGCTCTTGCTTGCATACGAAAAGACTGGTTACGATACATCTAGCACCAAACGTTTGCCTGACTGCTTGAACCTTTGGTCAGCAAAACGCATCAAAGAACAAGGTGCTGATGCTGTGAAATTCTTGCTCTACTATGATGTAGATAGTGCAGAAGAACTCAACCAAGAAAAACAAGCTTATATCGAACGCATTGGTTCAGAATGTGTGGCAGAAGACATTCCATTCTTCCTTGAAATCTTGGCTTATGACGAAGGAATTGCAGATGCAACCTCTGCTGAATATGCAAAAGTGAAACCTCGTAAGGTTATTGAAGCGATGAAAGTCTTCTCAGATCCTCGTTTCAATATCGATGTATTGAAAGTAGAAGTTCCCGTCAATGTCAACTACGTGGAAGGATTTGGAGAAGGTGAAGTTGTCTATAGTCGTGAAGAAGCTGCTGCCTTCTTTAAAGAACAAGAAGAAGCAACTAACCTTCCATACATCTACCTCAGTGCTGGTGTATCCGCAAAACTCTTCCAAGAAACTTTGGAATTTGCACATGCATCAGGTGCCAACTTCAACGGTGTTCTTTGTGGACGTGCGACATGGGCAGGTTCAGTAGAAGCTTACATCAAAGATGGAGAAGCAGCTGCTCGTGAATGGCTTCGTACAGAAGGTCGTCAAAATATTGAAGAATTGAATGCGGTCTTGGCTAAAGTGGCAACACCTTGGACAGAACGCGTGTAAGAAACAAATCGTTATTGCCTCCTAAAGCAACATTTAGAACATTGGAAGGAAGAAATTCCTTCCAATGTTCTTCATTATTTTTAGGCTTTGTTTATTTTTTATAAAAAATGTTTAAAAATTTTCGCTGTAAGGGTTTACAAAACAAAAAACTTATGATAGAATAAGTTCATAAGTTAAATAGCAGTGAGCGTTACTAAGTTAGATTAGGCGTGACCACAAGTAGATTGAATGATTAGCATAGGCTAGTTTTTTCAGTTGCTTCGTGGTCATTTTTATTTGCTTTTAACAAATTTTACAAAGGAGAGCCTCATGTATCGTATTATCCATCCAATGAACAATAATGTTGCTTTGGTTCAAAATGAGCTTCAACAAGAGTTAATTGTTGTTGGGAGTGGGATTGCTTTTGGGAAAAAGAAAAATGATCTAGTAGCTGATGATAAGGTCGAAAAAGTATTTCGTTTAAACACGGATGAATCAAGAGAAAACTTTATGGCCCTTCTAAAGGATGTTCCTCTTGATTTCATTACAACCACTTATGAAGTGATTGATACCTTGTCTAAGAAATATGCCTATCCTGTTCAAGAATATATCTATGTGACATTAACAGATCACATCTTTTGTTCTTACCAGGCAGTTCAACAGGGAAGATATAAATACAGTGACCTTCCTGATGTGTCTGCTATGCACCCGATTCCCTATAAAATCGCAAAAGAAGCGATTGAGATCTTTCGAAAGCGGCTCTTGGATCAATTTCCTGACGATGAAGTGAATCGCATCGCTTATCATTTCATTAATGCACAAGGGGAAATGATTCATGAGCAAGATCCAGATGTTCAGGACCGACAAGTTATTTTGAAAGCTGTAGAAGAAAAACTAGCTCAAAATGGATTGAAACGGAAAGAAGAAAACAGTCATTTCTATGATCGCTTTATGATCCATCTCAATTATTTCCTAGATTCGCTAGATAAGGGAAGAGAAGATCCAGAAGGTTTGAGCGAGATGGAACAACTGATTCAGCTAAGTTATCCAAAGGCTTATGAGATTAGTCATCAAATCTACCAAACCATCGCTGAACAGACAGGAGCCAAGATATCTCCTAATGAAAAAGTCTATTTAGCCCTTCATATTCAACGTCTATTATAAAAATTTTCAAAAGGTATCATAAGGAGGAACCAACATGAATAAAGAAGAAGTCCAATTACTTGGCTTTGAAATTGTCGCTTATGCCGGTGACGCTCGATCAAAATTAGTGGAAGCCTTAAAAGCTGCTGAAAATGGTGATTTTGCTAAAGCAGAATCCTTAGTAGAAGAAGCAGGGTCCTGTATCGCTGAGGCTCACAAATCTCAAACGACCATGCTAGCGCATGAAGCAGCAGGAGAAGAAATCCCCTATAGCATTACCATGATGCATGGTCAAGACCATCTCATGACAACGATCCTATTAAAAGACGTGATTCACCATCTGATTGAACTATATAAAAGAGGAGCGAAATAATGAATAAACTGATTGAACTGATTGAAAAAGGGAAACCTTTCTTTGAAAAGATTTCTCGAAACAAATATTTGCGAGCGATTCGTGATGGTTTCATTGCAGGGATGCCTGTAATCTTATTCTCATCTATCTTCATCCTAATTGCGTATGTACCAAACGCTTGGGGATTCCATTGGTCTAAAGATATTGAAACTTTCTTGATGACTCCATATAGCTATTCTATGGGCATCTTGGCCTTCTTCGTTGGTGGGACAACGGCTAAGGCTTTGACTGATTCAATGAACCGTGACCTCCCAGCAACCAACCAAATCAACTTCATTTCTACAATGTTGGCTTCTATGGTTGGCTTCTTGCTCATGGCTGCTGAACCTGCTAAAGATGGCGGATTCTTAACAGCATTCATGGGGACTAAAGGGTTGCTAACAGCCTTTATTGCAGCCTTTGTTACCGTTAATGTTTACAAGGTCTGCGTGAAAAACAATGTGACGATTCGCATGCCAGACGAAGTTCCACCAAATATCTCTCAAGTATTTAAAGACTTGATTCCATTCACTGTATCAGTGGTTCTCCTTTATGGACTTGAATTGATTGTTAAGGGCGGTCTCGGTGTAACAGTAGCTGAATCTATCGGTACGCTTCTTGCTCCTCTCTTCTCAGCAGCAGATGGTTATGTTGGAATTACGATCATTTTCGGTGCTTTTGCATTCTTCTGGTTTATTGGTATTCACGGCCCATCTATCGTTGAGCCTGCGATTGCAGCGATCACTTATGCAAATGCCGAAGTCAACTTGAACCTCCTTCAACAAGGTATGCACGCTGATAAGATCCTTACATCTGGTACACAAATGTTCATCGTCACTATGGGTGGTACTGGTGCAACTCTTGTTGTTCCGTTCATGTTTATGTGGTTATGTAAATCAAAACGAAATCGTGCTATTGGACGCGCTTCAGTAGTTCCTACATTCTTTGGTGTAAACGAACCAATCTTGTTTGGTGCACCACTTGTTTTGAACCCAATCTTCTTTATCCCATTCATCTTTGCACCAATTGCAAACGTATGGATCTTTAAGTTCTTTATTGAAACACTTGGCATGAACTCATTTACTGCCAACCTTCCATGGACTACACCAGGACCTCTTGGTATTGTTCTTGGTACAAACTTCCAGTTCTTATCATTCGCTCTTGCAGCATTATTAATTGTAGTAGATATTGTTATCTACTATCCATTCCTCAAGGTTTATGATGAACAAATTCTTGAAGAAGAACGTTCAGGTAAAACTAATGATGAATTAAAAGAAAAGGTAGCTGCAAACTTTAACACTGCAAAAGCAGATGCTATTCTTGAAAAAGCTGGTGTTGAAGGTGAACGAGTTCAAAACAATATCACAAAAGAAACTAACGTATTGGTTCTTTGTGCCGGTGGTGGAACTAGTGGACTTCTTGCCAACGCTTTGAATAAAGCTGCTGCAGAATACAATGTTCCTGTGAAGGCTGCTGCTGGTGGCTACGGTGCTCACCGTGAAATGTTGCCAGAATTTGACCTTGTTATTCTTGCTCCTCAAGTAGCTTCAAACTATGAAGATATGAAGGCTGAAACAGATAAACTTGGAATCAAATTGGCTAAGACAGAAGGTGCTCAATACATTAAATTGACCCGCGATGGACAAGGTGCCCTTGCATTTGTTCAAGCGCAGTTTGAAGAATAAGAACGAATAAGTGAGATGGAGATGGATGGCTCACTAACTCCTCTCCACTCACTTTTCCTTTGATCCAATCAAGAAAAAGGTGAAAAAATGACAAAAACACTTCCTAAAGATTTTATTTTTGGTGGCGCTACAGCCGCCTATCAAGCAGAGGGGGCTACTCATACAGATGGGAAAGGCCCTGTTGCATGGGACAAATACTTAGCTGATAACTATTGGTATACAGCAGAACCTGCTAGTGATTTCTACCACAAATATCCAGTAGACCTTCAATTAGCTGAAGAATACGGTGTCAATGGTATTCGGATTTCCATTGCCTGGTCGCGTATTTTCCCAACTGGTTATGGTGAAGTCAATCCAAAAGGGGTAGAATTCTATCATAAGTTATTTGCAGAATGTCATAAACGTCATGTAGAACCATTCGTAACTCTTCACCACTTTGATACTCCTGAAGCTCTTCACTCAAATGGAGACTTCTTGAATCGTGAAAATATCGAACACTTCGTAGATTATGCTGCCTTCTGTTTTGAAGAATTCCCAGAAGTCAACTACTGGACAACCTTCAATGAAATTGGCCCAATTGGTGATGGTCAATACTTGGTCGGTAAATTCCCACCAGGGATTCAATATGACCTTGCCAAAGTCTTCCAATCTCACCACAATATGATGGTTTCACATGCGCGTGCTGTGAAATTGTACAAAGACAAAGGCTATAAAGGTGAAATCGGGGTTGTTCACGCCCTTCCAACTAAGTATCCATTGGATCCTAAAAATCCTGCAGACGTTCGTGCTGCTGAGTTGGAAGATATCATCCACAACAAATTTATCTTGGATGCTACATACCTTGGACACTATTCAGATGCAACAATGGAAGGTGTAAACCACATCTTATCAGTAAATGGTGGTAGCTTGGATCTTCGTGACGAAGACTTTGCAGCACTTGAAGCAGCTAAAGATTTGAACGACTTCCTTGGAATTAACTACTACATGAGTGACTGGATGGAAGCCTTTGATGGCGAAACTGAAATCATCCACAACGGTAAAGGGGAAAAAGGAAGCTCTAAGTACCAAATTAAAGGTGTTGGTCGTCGTGTAGCTCCTGACTATGTGCCTCGGACGGATTGGGACTGGATTATCTATCCGCAAGGTTTGTATGACCAAATCATGCGTGTCAAGAAAGATTATCCAAACTACAAGAAGATCTACATCACTGAAAACGGACTGGGCTACAAAGATGAGTTTGTGGATAATACGGTTTATGACGATGGACGGATTGATTATGTGAAACAACACTTGGAAGTCTTGTCTGATGCGATTGCCGATGGTGCAAACGTCAAGGGCTACTTCATCTGGTCATTAATGGATGTCTTCTCATGGTCAAATGGTTATGAAAAACGCTATGGTCTCTTCTATGTTGATTTCGATACACAAGAACGTTATCCTAAGAAATCGGCTCATTGGTACAAGAAAGTAGCAGAAAGCCAAGTGATTGAATAAGGATCAACTGGAACTGTTTTAGTTCCAGTTTTTTATTTTCACTTGATGAAGGTCTCTTAAACGCATCTCTTCTTTCAGCCCCTAATTTATGGTATAATAGATCGATACTGTAATAAGGAAAATAGAATGAATATACAACAATTACGATATGTAGTGGCGATTGCCAATAGTGGTACTTTTCGTGAAGCTGCTGAAAAAATGTATGTGAGTCAGCCGAGCTTGTCCATATCCGTCAGAGATCTGGAAAAGGAACTGGGCTTTAAAATTTTTCGTCGAACTAGTTCGGGGACATTTTTGACCCGTCGGGGAATGGAATTTTATGAAAAAGCGCAGGACGTGGTTAAGGGGTTTGATATTTTTCAAAATCAATATGCCAGTCCTGAAGAAGAGAAGAAAGAATTCTCTATTTCTAGTCAACACTATGACTTCTTGCCGCCTTTGATGACGGAATTCTCGATACGCTATCCGGAAAATAAAAACTTCCGCATCTTTGAGTCAACGACGGTCCAAATTTTGGATGAAGTAGCTCAAGGGCATAGTGAGTTGGGGATTATTTATCTCAACCGTCAAAATACCAAGGGAATTATGCAACGGGTCGATAAATTAGGGCTTGAAGTAGTGGATTTGATTCCTTTTCAGACTCATATTTACCTTCGCAAGGGACACCCTCTGGCTAAGAAGAAAAAACTGGTCATGGAAGATCTAGCTCAGTTGCCAACTGTTCGCTTTACCCAAGAAAAAGATGAGTACCTCTATTATTCAGAGAACTTTGTCGATACCAGTTCGAGCTCCCAAATGTTCAATGTAACCGACCGGGCTACCTTGAATGGGATCTTGGAGCGGACAGATGCTTATGCGACAGGATCAGGCTTTTTAGATAGCCAGTCCGTGAATGGCATCACCGTTATTCCTTTGGAAGATAACCTGGACAATAAAATGGTCTATGTCAAACGCGAAGAGATGGATCTCTCTCCTGTAGCAGAGAAGTTTGTCGAGGTTATGGTAGAATATTTTGATCAAAAGAGGTAAGAAATGAAGAGAAAAACAATGGTCCCAGTAGCGATCGTCCTTTTGGTCCTACTGGATCAGCTGGTCAAATGGTATGTGGTGAAGAACATTCCACTGGGTGTCGTCAAGTCTTTTATTCCCCATGTGGTTAGTCTGACCTATCTTCAAAACACAGGTGCAGCTTTTTCGCTTCTTGAAAATCAGCAATGGTTCTTTACACTCATCACTCTAGTCGTGATGGTAGGGGCCTTTTACTATCTTTATAAGCACCTCAAAGGTTCGCTTTGGATGGTGACAGGCTTGACCTTGGTTATTGCAGGTGGCTTGGGGAATTTTATCGATCGCCTGCGTCAGGGATTTGTAGTCGATATGTTCCACCTGGACTTTATGAATTTTGCCATTTTTAATGTAGCAGATAGCTATTTGACAGTTGGAGTTTTCTTGCTCCTGATCCTGATGTTGAAAGAGGAAACGCATGGAAATTAAAATCGAAGTAGCCGGTGCGCGACTGGATAAAGCTTTGGCGGATTTGACCCCCTTGTCACGAGCTGTGGCTAATGAGCAGATCAAAGAAGGAAAAGTTCTGGTCAATGGGACTGTGAAAAAAGCCAAGTACACGGTCAAAGAAGGAGACGTCATCCAGTATGAAGTACCAGAAGTGGAAGAGGTCAGCTATGAAGCAGAAGATCTGCCCTTAGACATCGTCTATGAGGACCAGGATGTAGTCGTCGTTAATAAACCTCAAGGCATGGTTGTTCACCCTAGTGCGGGTCATACCAGTGGGACCTTGGTCAATGCGCTCTTATACCATATCAAGGACCTTTCTGGGATCAATGGGGAATTGCGTCCAGGGATCGTTCATCGGATCGACAAAGACACGTCAGGCCTCTTGATGATCGCAAAAAATGACCAAGCTCACGTCGCCTTAGCAGAGGAACTAAAAGGCAAAAAATCTCTACGGAAGTATTGGGCCATTGTCCATGGCAACCTTCCCAACGATCGTGGGATGATTGAAGCACCAATTGGTCGTAGTGAAAAGGACCGGAAAAAACAAGCGGTGACGGCTAAAGGAAAACCAGCAGTGACCCGTTTTCAGGTTTTGGAACGCTTTGGGAATTACACCTTGGTAGAGTTGCAACTGGAGACTGGTCGGACCCACCAAATTCGGGTGCACATGGCCTATATTGGCCATCCCGTGGCTGGAGATCCTGCTTATGGTCCTAAGAAGACACTTAAAGGACAAGGACAGTTTCTTCATGCACGGACACTTGGCTTTACCCACCCTCGCACAGGCGAGACCTTGGAATTTACAGCAGAAGTGCCAGCGATCTTTGAAAAAACGCTGGAAGACCTTCGAAAAGGATAATGAAGATGGCTGAATGGAGATTCAGTCACTTTCATTAGATACGAAATAAATAGTATTAGAAAGAATCATAGCGATGAAAGCAAAACGAATCGTCTTTAAAGTAGGGACCTCGTCTTTGACCAATCCCGATGGGAGTCTCTCTAGACAGAAGGTCAAGGTCATTACGCAGCAGTTGGCTCTCTTACATGAATCAGGTCATGAGTTGATCTTGGTCTCATCAGGGGCAGTTGCTGCTGGATTTGGTGCCCTTGGTTTTAAGAAACGGCCGACCAAGGTGGCAGACAAGCAAGCTTCTGCGGCAGTTGGGCAAGGCTTACTGATGGAAGAATATACAGCCAACCTGCTTTTACGTAACATTGTTTCTGCGCAGATTTTGTTGACCCAGGATGACTTTGCGGATCAGCGCCGCTATAAGAATGCTCATCAGGCCCTTTCTGTCTTGCTTAATCGTGGGGCCATCCCGATTATCAATGAAAACGATACGGTCTCGATTGCCGAGTTAAAAGTTGGTGACAATGATACCTTGAGTGCGCAAGTTGCAGCCATGGTTCAAGCTGATCTTTTGGTGCTTTTAACAGATGTAGATGGCCTCTATACAGCCAATCCTTCTCAGGATCCAACAGCTAAGCGCTTGGATCGAATCGAACACATTTCTCGCGAGATGATCGAGATGGCTGGTGGTGCTGGCAGTAGCAACGGAACTGGTGGAATGCTGACCAAACTCAAGGCAGCGACCCTTGCAACGGAGTCAGGGGTTCCTGTCTATATTTGCTCGTCTCTCAAGCCTGATTCCTTGATCGAAGCGGCGCAAGAGCAGGCAGATGGCAGTTACTTCCTTGCAGAGGATAAGGGCTTAAAAACCCAGAAGCAATGGCTAGCCTTTTATGCAGAAAGCAAAGGTGCTGTTTGGGTGGATGCTGGAGCAGCGCAAGCCCTGTTGGATCATGGAAAGAGTCTATTGATTTCTGGTGTGACCAAGGCAGAAGGAGATTTTTCTTATCACGACATTGTCAGCGTCTATCATCAAGAGACTGGTCAATTATTAGGAAAAGGCAAGGTCCGTCTCGGCCAATCAGCTGTGCGCGATCTACTCCAATCTAAAAAAGCTAAGGGAATCCTTATCCACCGGGATGATTGGATCTCGGTAACTCCTGAGATTGACCTACTCTTTACAGAATTCTAGAGGAAAACGTATGGGAACAACACAAGAACAATTAGCCTTAGCCAGATCAGCTAAGAAAAGCATCAATACAGCCAATACAGCTCTTAAAAATCAGGCTTTGGATGCCATGGCTAGCCAGCTTTTGAAAGCGACGGATGCCATTTTAGTAGCCAATCAGATCGATATGGAAGCGGCACGAGGGAAGATCTCTGAAGTCATGCTGGATCGTCTCTTTCTTGATCAAGAGCGAATTGCAGGGATGGCACAAGGGATCCGTGCTTTAATAGACCTGCCAGATCCGATTGGGGAAGTGCTGGATACTGAAGTCTTGGAAAATGGTCTTGAAATCCAGAAAGTTCGAGTTGCCATGGGTGTTATTGGCATCATTTATGAAAGCCGTCCAAATGTAACGTCTGATGCTGCAGCGCTTGCCATTAAGAGTGGAAATGCAGTGGTCCTTCGTACTGGAAAGGATGCCTTTCATTCTGCCCAAGCGATCGTGACAGCCCTCAAGGCTGGATTGGAAGAAGCCGGACTCCATCCAGATCTTCTCCAACTGATCCAAGATACGAGTCGAGCTTCTAGTCTTGCTATGATGAAGGCTAAAGGCTATCTAGATTTGCTCATTCCACGTGGTGGTGCTGGATTGATCCAAGCGGTGGTTGAAAATGCCATTGTCCCTGTGATCGAGACAGGAACTGGGATCGTCCATGTCTATGTGGACAAGGAGGCTGATTTCCAGAAAGCCCTCGCCATTATCGAAAATGCTAAGACAAGCCGCCCATCCGTCTGTAATGCAATGGAGGTCTTGTTGGTTGATCAAGCGATCGCGTCTGACTTCTTGCCCTTGGTCAAAGAGCGTTTAGTGGATGCACGGGAAAGATCCGTTGAATTGCGCCTAGATGAGCAAGCGCAGGCTATCATTTCGGGAACAGCAGCACAGGAACAGGATTTTGATACCGAATTTTTAGATTATATTTTAGCAGTTAAGATCGTTGATGGAGTCGAGGAAGCGGTGGACCACATTGAAGCTCATAGCACCCATCATTCAGATGCCATTGTGACTGAAAATCCTGAGACAGCTGCTTATTTTACCCAGCAAGTAGATTCAGCAGCCGTTTATGTCAATGCTTCTACACGCTTTACAGATGGGGGTCAATTTGGCCTAGGTTGTGAAATGGGGATCTCAACCCAAAAACTCCATGCGCGTGGACCGATGGGACTACGGGAAATGACCAGTTATAAGTATATTGTCAGTGGAAATGGTCAAGTGAGGTAAGAAATGAAAGTTGCATTTATCGGTCTTGGAAACATGGGGGCTAGTCTAGCCAAAGCAGTTGCAAAAGAAGTGGCTGCCACAGACTTGCTCTTGGTCAATCGTTCTCCTCAAAAGGTGCAAGAGTTTATCAGCCAGTATGGGGGAACGGCGTCTGATCTTGAACAAGTCTTTCAAGAAGCTGAAGTAATCTTTTTAGGGGTCAAACCCTATCAGATTTGCCCACTTTTAGAAGAGTATAAAGGCATCTTGGCTCAACGCTCTAATCTCTTGCTGGTTTCCATGGCCGCAGGCCTGGAATTAGAAAAGATGGCTGACGTGTTCCAGAACGACCAGATGGGTATCATCCGCATCATGCCCAATACGCCTGTGGCCATTGGTCAAGGTGTTATCAGTCTGGCCCGCTCCCAAGCAGTGACAGACCAGCAGATAGCCCAGGTCAAGCAGCTCTTAGCAGGAGCAGGGGCTCTCTACGAGATCGAGGAAAAATTAATGGATCCTGCAACGGCTGTCGCAGGCTGCGGGCCAGCCTTTGTCTATCAGATGATTGAAGCCATGGCAGATGCAGGAGTAGGATTAGGACTTACACGAGAGCAAGTCTTGCAGATGGCGGCACAGACCTTCCAAGGAGCCAGTCAAATGGTCCTAGAGACAGGCGAACATCCAGCCCGCTTGCGAGATGCAGTTTGTAGCCCAGGTGGCTCTACTATTGCCGGAGTCAATCGCCTGGAACAAGTCGGCTTACGGGGCGACATCATTGCTGGAGTGGAAGCAGCATACAAACGCACCCAAGAAATGGGACAAGAGGCAGCGAAGGAATAGAAAAAGATTGGTTTTTTGGCCAATCTTTTTTACGTTAGAGAGCCTCTATCTCTACCAAACCATTTTCGGTCAGGCGATAGATTTTTTGGCAGACTTCTTTGAGGAAGGTCCGATCGTGGGATACTGTAACCAGTCCGCCTGGGTAGTCTGCGAATAGGCGACGAATTTCTGGTTGGGAAGTGGGGGAAAAATTACGAGTAGGCTCGTCCAAGAGCAGAAACTGGGGACTTGTGAGTACTAATTGAAGGAGGAAGAGTTTGCCTTGCTGGCCACCAGAAAGTTCAGAGATCGGATGATGCATTTCAGAATAAGTAAAGTTGAGGGAGGCTAAATGCAATTGAATGGTGTTGATTTCTTCGCGATCACCTGAATGCTGTAGAAATTGAACGGGTGTCTGAGTCAGAGGGAGGCGTTCAGTGTAATCTTGAGGCATATAGGCAGTGCGGATACTCTCATTATTCTGTAAAATCTCCCAGATCATTTTTAGGAAAGTGGATTTCCCAACACCGTTGGAACCGATAATCCCTATCTTATCCTGCCCTTGAAGTGTGAGGGAGAGGTTCTTTACTAGGACACGATCCCCAATTGCGAGCTCTTATTGATCTAAGAGAAGGACACGTTTTTGAGGAGACAAGGGAGTGAGGGGAGGGAAATGCAGATTGATGATTTCCTCATCATAGGGTTGGGAAGTCATGGCTTGGAATTCTCGCTCGTAGCGCTTTTCTTGTGAGAGGAGGGACTTCATTTTCTTTGCCAGGAGACGTCCAGCAGTGCTATCTTTGGTATTTCGTAAGGATGTTTCGACTTGCTGACGGACGCGACGGTGCTTCTCCATAGTTTTTCGGTAGGCTCGTTGATCGTTGGCCGCTTGCTGAGACTGTTGCTTGAATTGTTGCTCCCTTTGGCTACTGTAGTCTTGATAACCTAGGTGCTCTACGATGGTTTCAGCTTCCTTGCGGTGTTTGATCTGTCTGAGGTGAATGATGGTATCCGCCGTCTGAGTTAAAAAATCTTCATGATGGGAAATAAATAGAATGGTTTGGGGGCTCATTTGGATCATCTGCTGGATCCAGTCCAGAGTCTCTATATCCAGATCATTTGAAGGTTCATCTAAAAATAGCAATTCATGAGGACAACAAAGTTCGTGAAGCAGTTGGACTTTGAGGGCTTCTCCTCCAGATAGACTTCCGATAGCTTGATCGCTTGCAAAGCGCTCGCTATTAAAATGAAATTGATCTGCCAGTCTGTAGAGGGTGGTATAGTCTAGCTCGTCCTCTCCAAAAAAATATTCTTCCAAGGTTTTTCCCTTCAAAGCTTCCGGTAAAGTTTGGGGAATATAGGCATAGGAGTGAAAGGAAGTGGTGATTTCTCCTTCTATGGTCAGATAATCTGGTAGGGATTTTGGGGACATGAGGACATGAAGCAAAGAAGACTTTCCATTTCCTTCTTCGCCAATAATGGCAACTTTTTCTCCTTCATGAATGGTTAGGGACAGATCACGAACCAGATCGCGTAAATCTTTTGTATGGCGGATGGTGAGGTGGGATAGTTTTAGCATAAGATTCCTTTCTACTGGGACAAAAAAACAGCTCTACCTATTTAGTAGAGCTGTATTCAAGTGGACCCAAACAGAAAAAGACCTAATTTAGCCAACAAATAGTTGGAGAAGAGGCGAGAGGGTACACAAAAAGAGATAGAACAAGCAGTCCACTAAATAAAGTATCTTATTTAACGAAACTTAGTTGTTCATATCTCCTTACCTCCGAATGTAATTTGCTTTATTCTATTCCTTTCATTCCTTCTTGTCAAGGAAAACCTTGCTTCATCCACCCTTTTCTTCTCGGACTTAGGGGGGAATTTATGGTATAATTAAAAGTATGCATACAAAACCAACGTCCGCTTATGTCCACATCCCATTTTGTACCCAGATTTGTTTTTATTGTGATTTTTCGAAGGTCTTTATTAAGAACCAACCGGTCGATGCTTATCTATATCATTTGATCCAAGAATTTCATCGGGAAGAAATCACAAATTTACGGACTCTCTATATCGGGGGTGGGACACCGACAGCCTTAACTGCGGATCAGCTAGAGTATCTGCTCAAGGAGCTGACCAAGTCACTTGATCTTTCTCAGATGGAGGAGTTGACCATCGAGGCCAATCCTGGTGATTTGGATCCGGATAAGATCGCTGTTTTGAAGGATTCACCGGTCAATCGGGTTTCTTTGGGTGTACAGACCTTTGATAATCGCTTGCTCAAAAAGATTGGTCGGAGCCATCAAGAGCAGGATATCTATGACAATATCGATCGTCTGAAGCTGGCTGGTTTTGACAATATTTCGATCGACCTCATCTATGCCCTTCCGACGCAAACCATGGAGCAGGTCCAGGAAAATGTCGCTAAGGCTCTTGCCCTTGATATTCCCCATATGAGTCTCTATAGCTTGATTCTGGAGAATCACACGGTCTTTATGAATCGCATGAGACGGGGCAAGCTTCCTCTACCTAAAGAGGAGTTAGAAGCGGAGATGTTTGAATACATCATTCAGGAGTTGGAGCGAGCGGGCTTTGAGCATTACGAAATTTCCAATTTCTCCAAGCCTGGTTTTGAAAGTCGCCACAACCTCATGTATTGGGATAATGCCGAGTATTATGGCTTAGGAGCTGGTGCATCCGGCTATGTCAATGGTGTTCGCTACAAGAATCATGGGCCTATCCGTCACTATATGCAGGCGGTCGAAAAGGGAAATGCGCGTGTCCAAGAAGAACATTTGAGTCAGACTGAAATGATGGAAGAAGAGATGTTTCTGGGACTGCGTAAGAAAACAGGCGTTTCCAAGAGGCGTTTCGAAGAAAAGTTTGGTGTGAATTTTGACCAACAATATGGACCGGTGGTTGAGGAATTGATCCAGCAGGGACTTTTGGTCCCTGACAAGGACATTGTACGAATGACCAAGAAAGGTCTCTTTTTAGGAGACACTGTAGCAGAGAAGTTTATTTTGGAGTAGAAAATGGCAAAAACATTTGAATACAGCATGAAAATTCCGTTTGATATGAGCGATGTCAATGGTTATATTAAGATTCCCCAATTGATCTTGCTGTCTTTACAGGTATCGGGCATGCAATCGATTGAGCTGGGTATGAGTGATATGTACATTTTAGAGAACTACAATCTAGTCTGGATTATCACGGATTACAATATGAAGATCGAGCGTCTCCCTGTTTTTGATGAGAAAATCACTATCGAAACCTATGCCAAGAGTCACAATCGCCTGTTCTGCTACCGGGCCTTTAATATCAAGGATGAAGCAGGAAATACTATCATTGAGATGGTCGCGACCTTTGTCTTGATGGATCGTGATACACGCAAGGTTCATCCTGTTATGAGTGAAATCACGGATGCCTTTGACTCTGAATTTTCAAAAACCATGCTCCGTGGTCCCCGTTTCAAAGAATTAGAAGGCGGCGTCGAACAAGAATACCGGGTTCGGTTTTACGACTTGGATATGAACGGACATGTCAACAATAGCAAGTACTTGGACTGGGTTTTTGAGGTGATGGGAGCAGACTTCTTGACCCATCATATCCCTAAAAAAGTTCATCTAAAATATGTCAAAGAAGTGCTAGCAGGAGGTCTCATCACCTCTCAATATGAACAAGAGGGCTTGAAAACTCAGCACCAAATTACTTCAGATAGTCAGATCAATGCCCAAGCTGAAATTGAGTGGGAAGAAGTAGAAGAAAAGGGTTGGAATTATGGAAAGTAGAAGATTAAAAAATAAAAAACAGGAACTTGAAAGCTATCAAAAACGGGTTGTGGCCTATGCCAAGCGTCAAAAGAACCCTTTGTACATGTTGGGAGATTGGCTCTTGACTCTTTGTGCTTTGGGCATCATCCTGGTAGAGGAAATTTATAAATTTTTCCGCTATCGCTTGAATTTAGAGAGTTTTAATCGCTTTTTAAGAGAAGATATACGCTGGTATCGGGTCTGGATCCATTTCACCTTGGCCTTTCTTTTACCGGTCATGATCTTCTCGATTGGGATTACTAGCCAATCAGGATCCTTCTGGTCCAATTTCTATCACCGCTTGTCTCAAGGCGTGCTCTTTAGCACGACAGTCAGCCTCGCTGCGACCTTGGTGACGGATTTTGTGGAGAATTTGCAACCAGAAACTAAGTCTGACGGGAAAAATCGGAGCACTAAACGCACGGTTTATCAAATCAGTGTGGATCAGGCAACCGTGATAGGCTTGTTATTGACCATTGTGATCCTCATGGTAGCATCCTTCTTGTTCACCCAATCGGGAAGTCAAGGGATTAATTTTACAGGTTTGGTGTTACAATTTGTCCTCTATGCTGGTGCATTGCTCTTATATGGTTCTGGTGGACGAGTCGATGCAGAGAAGTTTCATGAAGAAGCTGACACAGAAAGGGAAGAATAAATGCACTATAAGGGCTATTTGATTGATTTGGATGGCACTATTTACAAAGGAAAATCACGAATTCCTGCAGGAGAAGCTTTTGTTCATGAACTGCAGGCGCGTGAGATTCCCTATCTCTTTGTGACCAACAATACAACCCGCACACCAGAGACTGTTCGGGATATGCTGGCCACTCATTTCAATATTGAAACCCCAGTTTCGACTATCTATACAGCTACCCTTGCGACCATTGACTACATGAATGACCAAAATTTGGGCAAAAAGGTCTATGTGATCGGAGAAGCGGGGCTCAAAGATGCTATTGAAGAAGCTGGCTATATCATGGATGAAGAAGCACCTGATTATGTGGTGATTGGACTGGATTGGCAAGTGGATTATGAGAAGTTTGCTCTTGCGACCTTGGCGATTCAAAAAGGAGCGCACTTTATTGGGACCAATCCGGACCTGAACATTCCAACAGAGCGTGGCTTGATGCCAGGAGCAGGATCCCTGATTGCCCTTGTCGAAGCAGCGACACGGGTCGAGCCAGTGATCATTGGCAAACCAAAGGCTATTATCATGGACAAGGCCATTGAACACCTGGGGTTTGAAAGAGAAGAAGTCGTTATGGTAGGGGATAATTATCTAACAGATATTCGTGCTGGTATTGACAATGGGATTCCAACCCTTTTGGTGACGACAGGTTTTACCAAACCAGAAGAAGTGCCGACCTTACCAATTGCACCGACACATGTTGTTTCCAGTTTAGCGGAGTGGGATTTTGATGCTTAGAAGTTTGAAATCAATCAACCAATTTTTCTTTATCTTGTCAGCTACGATTCTTCTCACCATTGCTCTCGCTTGGGCCCTCTATCCCGTGGAGATTCATTGGTTGGGGATTCAAAGTCGAACTGGTTTTTCGGCTTCAGTCATCATGAAGAATTTTAATGTCTTGATGAACTATTTGACCAATCCTTTTCAATGGGTGTTGAAGATGCCTCAATTCCCCTCTTCAAAAAATGGTTTGCACCATTTTGAGGCTGTCAAGTACCTGTTTCATTTGGTGACGGTCGTTTTCTTGGTCACTCTACCTGGTTTTATCCATTTTATGCGGACAGTCGTCAAAAAAGGCTACCTGGCCTTGTACCGAAGTCTCTTCTTTTGGATGATGGTTTTACCAGTAGTGCTTGCAGTGATGACTGTTATAATTGGTTTTGATCAATTCTTTACGCTTTTTCATCAGGTCTTATTTGCTGGGGACAATACTTGGCTCTTTGATCCGCGCGTGGATTCGATTATTCTTGCATTACCAGAAGAATACTTTATGCATGCCTTTTTGATTTTCTTTGTCTTATACGAAGGAATGTGTGCGAGTTTTTATCTATTTTCTAGGAGGAAGAAATGAACCAATACAACCGATTATTAGACCCTAAAAAAGATATAGGAAGGTATTCCGGGACCCTTGCCATTTATCTCTTGGTAATGACCTTGGTAACCGTCCTGTGGGAAGTCCTCCTTGGATTGACCATAGCAGGCTCTCTCAGAAAAGATCCAAGTCAAGTAACGGAAAAACTCAATGCCCTGAATGTTTGGGCTGGTATTCCCTACCTTATCTCTATTTCCATTGGACTCTTTCTCTTTAATGCCTATCGCAAGAAGGCCCTTTATAAATATGATCTTAAGCACAAGGGACGTAAGATGACTCTTTCAGTCTTCTTTATTCTTCTCGCCTTTCTTGGCTTTTCTCAAGTCTTTTCATCTGTGATGACACAAGTGATTGAGCGCATGTTTGAGACCATTGGCCTTCATTCTCCAACACCCGATCTAGGTGATACGATTGAGCGATCATGGACCATGCTCTTGTATGCTGGATTTTTTGGTCCTATCACAGAGGAATTCTTCTTCCGTGGGGCCGGCTTGCGAGGCTTGGAACGGTATGGGAAGATTTTTGCTATTGTCATGACGGCTATCTTGTTTGGTCTCTTCCATGCCAATTTTGACCAGCTCTTTTTCGCAAGTATCATTGGTCTAGGTTTCGGCTACATTGCCTTTGAATACAATATCTGGTGGGCTATTTTCTATCACATTTTCAATAATTTTGTGATTTCCCAAGGCTTGCATTATGTGGCCTATCATGTGGACGAGGGACTAGCGAATTGGCTCCAAATTGCTGTTTTAGCTATTGGTTCCATTGTCATGATAGTGGTTCTTGCGACTAAATGGCCAGCTATCAAGGCTTATATTCAAGCCAATAAACCTCAACCGGGAGTTTTCCAGCGTGCCCTCGCGTCCTTCTGGTTCTGGTTCTTCGTGCTATTCACTATCCTGATGTCTATTGTTCCTTATGTGATTCCGATCTTCCAGATGGCTAATCTCAAAGGATAAAGATTATCGATTGCTAGTAAAGGGGGATCGTTTTAGATCTCTCTTTTTTGCTATAATAGAAAAAGTAGAAATGCAAAATTTGAACTTTAAAAAAACGAAATTTAAAATTAAATGGAGTAATGGTTACTAATGAAAAATAAATCTAAAAAATGGAAATGGTTTCTGTTGATTATTCCTGCACTGATGATTTTAGGGATTATCACGACTACCCTTGATGAGATGAAATCAAAAGATGGAATATACTATCTGACGGTAAAAAATGAATCAACTAAAACGGCCTCCCTAGATAAAACATCGTGGATAAAAATAGAAGGAGAGCAGATAACCATAAAGGAAGGTAGTTCAGAGCATACTTACTCATATGATACTGAAAATAATGAATTTGTTAGAGATTCAGAGAAGTACACTTGTTTGATACATGATGGGCTTTTAACCCTTTCAGGAGATCAACCACAAAAGGAATTACCTGAATATGTCAGTCCGAATAGTAGTTGGTATTCGGGATATGAAAAAGGGCAAGTGAAGATAAAGGATTGAGGATGACTATCTGATATACCTTTTAATAATTATTTTTTACTTGGTGAAGGTGGATAACAATAATACAAACATACTAGAGAGAGGCTACCCCCTCTCTTTTTTGCTATAATAGAGAGTATGAATAACTTGATTAAATCCAAGCTCGAGCTCTTGCCGACGAGTCCGGGCTGTTACATTCACAAAGACAAGAACGGTACCATCATCTATGTGGGGAAGGCCAAGAATCTTCGCAACCGGGTGCGGTCCTATTTTAGAGGAAGCCACGATACCAAGACAGAAGCCCTGGTATCTGAGATTGTGGATTTTGAGTTTATCGTCACTGAGTCCAATATTGAGGCCTTGCTTCTTGAGATCAACCTCATCAAGGAGAACAAGCCCAAGTACAATATCATGCTCAAGGATGACAAGTCCTATCCCTTCATCAAGATTACCAATGAGCGCTATCCGCGTCTTATCATCACGCGCCAGGTCAAAAAGGATGGTGGTCTCTATTTCGGTCCCTATCCAGATGTGGGAGCAGCCAATGAGATCAAGCGGCTTTTGGACCGGATTTTCCCATTCCGCAAGTGTACCAATCCGCCTTCCAAGGTCTGCTTTTACTACCATTTAGGGCAATGCATGGCTCATACAGTCTGCCACAAGGATGAGGCTTATTTCAAGGGCATGGCCCAGGAGGTTTCTGATTTCCTCAAGGGGCAGGATGATAAGATCATCGATGAGCTCAAGCTCAAAATGAATACCGCTGCGCAAAACATGGAATTCGAGCGGGCAGCCGAGTATCGGGATCTGATCCAGGCTATTGGGACCCTGCGGACCAAACAGCGGGTCATGGCCAAGGATTTGCAGAACCGGGATGTCTTTGGCTACTACGTGGACAAGGGCTGGATGTGTGTGCAGGTCTTCTTTGTCCGTCAGGGCAAACTGATCGAGCGCGACGTCAATCTCTTTCCTTACTATAATGATCCAGATGAGGATTTCTTGACCTATGTGGGGCAGTTTTACCAGGAGAAATCCCACCTGATCCCTAATGAAATCCTGATCCCTCAAGATATCGATGAGGAAGCGGTCAAGGCCCTTGTAGATACCAAGGTCCTCAAGCCCCAGCGTGGGGAGAAGAAGCAGTTGGTCAATCTGGCCATCAAGAATGCGCGTGTTAGTCTGGAGCAGAAGTTTAATCTCCTTGAAAAATCCATGGAAAAGACCCAAGGTGCTATTGAAAATCTTGGAAAACTCCTGCAAATTCCAACTCCTGTGCGCATTGAGTCCTTTGACAACTCCAACATCATGGGGACCAGTCCAGTTTCAGCCATGGTGGTCTTTGTCAATGGGAAGCCAAGCAAAAAGGACTATCGCAAGTACAAGATCAAGACCGTTGTCGGACCAGATGACTATGCCAGCATGCGGGAGGTCATTCGCAGACGCTACAGCCGTGTCATGCGGGATGGCCTGACGCCACCTGATCTGATCGTTATCGATGGTGGTCAGGGCCAGGTTAATATCGCTAAGCAAGTCATTCAAGAGGAGTTAGGGCTGGATATTCCCATCGCTGGCCTGCAAAAGAATGACAAGCACCAAACCCATGAATTGCTCTTTGGTGATCCTCTCCAAGTCATCGAACTTTCTCGGACCTCGCAGGAATTTTTCCTCCTGCAACGGATCCAGGATGAAGTCCACCGTTTCGCCATCACTTTCCACCGCCAGCTTCGGTCTAAGAATTCCTTCTCCTCCCAGCTGGACGGCATCGAAGGTTTGGGACCAAAACGCAAGCAGTTGCTGATGAAGCACTTCAAGTCGCTGACCAAGATCAAAGAAGCTACTGTAGATGAGATTGTCACAGTCGGCATCCCGCGAGCAGTGGCGGAGGCAGTGCAAGCCAAGCTCCATCAAGGAAAGCAAGAAGAAGCAAGTCCATTGATGGAAGTGGCGGAGGATTCTGAATCATACCAATCATAAGGAGTTTAAAATGAACCATCGAATCGCTATTTTATCTGATATCCACGGAGATACGACAGCCCTGGAGGCAGTGATTGGGGATGCGCGTGCTCAAGGCGCGACAGAATACTGGCTTTTAGGGGACATTTTGCTTCCGGGGCCTGGAAGAGAGGACCTTTTTGAATTGCTGGATGCGATTCCGATTACAGCGGCTGTTCGTGGAAATTGGGACGATTGTGTCCTAGAGGCTTTGGATGGTGAGTACGGCCTTGAGGATCCGCAGGAGATCCAACTTCTTCGTCTCACTCAGTACCTCATGGAAGGACTAGATCCTAAGCGGATCGATTGGCTTCGTTCCCTTCCATTGGTAGAGAAGAAGGAGGTCAATGGTATTCGTTTTTCACTGACCCACAATTTGCCAGAAAAGAATTACGGTGGAGACTTGCGTCCAGCAAATGCGACGGAGAACTTTGACCAATTGCTGGATGACCAGACGGATCTGGCGATCTACGGTCATGTTCACAAGCAGTTGCTTCGCTATGGCAGTCAGGGCCAACAGATCCTCAATCCGGGGACTATTGGCATGCCTTATTTTGACTGGGAACCAATTCAAAACCATAGAGCTCAGTATGCTCTGATCGATGTCGAAGCAGATGGGGTGACCAACCTGCAATTTCGTAAGGTGGCCTATGACTATGAAGCAGAACTCCAAGATGCCAAGGACAAGGGTCTTCCCTTTATTGAGATGTACGAAGAGTTGAGACGCGAGGATAACTATCGGGGCCATAACATCGAGCTGCTAACTAGCTTAATTGAGAAAAACGGTTATACCAAAGAAGTAGCTGCCTATTTCAATCTTTCCAATGAATCATAGGTTGATCTCTTGTGTATTCAACCTATAAAAAAGAAGCGGATCTTCAAAATGTCCGCTTCTTTTTTCACAATCTTAGGCTGTAAAACCCTGCAAGCTCTTTCATTTTGTGTTAAAATAGAGGTAACAGAAATAGAAAAGGAAGAAGCTTATGAAATTTCTAGAGCTCAATAAAAAACGCCATGCGATCAAGCATTTCACTGACCAACCGGTCGATCCAAAGGATGTACGGACTGCCATTGAGATCGCAACCTTGGCCCCTAGCGCCCACAATAGCCAGCCTTGGAAATTTGTGGTTGTTCGTCAAAAAAATGCGGAATTGGCAAAATTAGCCTATGGTGCAAACTACGATCAAGTCATGGAAGCACCTGTGACCATCGCCCTCTTTACAGATACCGACTTGCAAAAACGGGCTCGCAAGATTGCGCGTGTCGGTGGGGTTAAAAACTTCACAGACGAGCAGTTACAATACTTCATGCAAAATCTTCCTGCTGAATTTGCACGCTATGATGCCCAACAAACAAGTGATTACTTGGCTTTGAATGCTGGTCTTGTGGCCATGAACTTGGTACTTGCTTTGACGGACCAAGGCATTGGAACCAATATTATCTTGGGATTTGATAAATCAAAAATCAATGAAGTATTGGACATCGAAGAGCGTTTCCGTCCGGAAGTCTTGATTACGGTTGGCTATGCGGCTGAAAAAGTAGAGCCAAGCTATCGCTTACCAGTGGACGAAATCATTGACAAACGCTAAGCCAATTAGCAAATAGAAGATTGAGGAGGAATTCATGACAACAGTTGACTTTAAAGCAGAAGTAGAAAAACGTCGCGATGAGATGATGGCTGACTTATACAGCCTCTTGGAAATCAATTCTGAACGCGATGACAGCAAGGCAGATGCAGAGCATCCTTTTGGACCTGGTCCTGTAAAAGCTCTTGAAAAATTCTTGGAAATTGCCAAACGTGATGGCTATGAAACCAAGAATGTCGACAATTATGCCGGTCATTTTACTTTTGGTGAAGGAGAAGAAGAGCTTGGGATCTTTGCCCATATGGACGTCGTGCCTGCAGGTAGTGGCTGGAAGACGGATCCCTACAAACCAGAAATTATCGATGGCAAGCTCTATGCGCGTGGTTCGTCTGATGATAAAGGGCCTACAATGGCCTGCTACTATGGTTTGAAGATCATTAAAGACCTAGGACTCCCTGTTTCTAAGCGCGTGCGCTTTGTTGTCGGTACGGATGAAGAATCAGGCTGGGGCGACATGGATTATTATTTCAAACATGTCGGACTTCCTGAGCCAGATTTTGGCTTCTCACCAGATGCGGAATTCCCAATCATCAATGGGGAAAAAGGAAACATCACTGAGTACCTTCATTTTGGAAATGATAACACAGGAAGTGCTCATCTCCATAGCTTTACAGGTGGACTTCGTGAAAACATGGTACCAGAGTCAGCGACTGCAGTAGTTTCTGGACAACTACCAGATCTTGCTGGCCTCTTAGATGCCTTTGCCAAGGAACACCAACTCAAGTATGAAATCTCAACTGTCGATGAAGAAACCTATACCGTTACGATTGTTGGGAAATCTGCTCATGGATCAACTCCTGAAGATGGAATTAATGGTGCGACCTACTTGGCTCTCTTGTTGAACCAATTTGATTTTGGTGGTGCTGCTAAGGCTTACCTTCATGTGACAGCTTCACTTCTTCACGAAGATTTTGCTGGTGAAAAATTAGGAATTGCCCATACAGATGCCAAAATGGGACCATTGAGCATGAATGCAGGTGTCTTCCATTTTGATGACAGCCAAGCAGACAATACTATTGCCCTCAATATCCGGTACCCTCAAGGTACAGATCCTGAAACCATCAAGTCCACCCTTGAAAAGATCGAAGGAGTGGCTACAGTAAGCTTGTCAGCCCACGGTCACACACCTCACTATGTTCCGATGGATGATGAATTGGTATCCACCCTCTTGCGTGTTTACGAAAAACAAACTGGCCTCAAAGGACATGAACAAGTGATCGGTGGTGGTACCTTTGGTCGTCTCTTGAAACGTGGGGTTGCCTTTGGTGCTATGTTCCCAGACTATGTCAATACTATGCACCAAGCTAATGAGTTCGCAGATGTTGAAGATCTCTATCGTGCAGCAGCTATTTACGCAGAAGCCATCTATGAACTAATCAAATAATCCACTACTCGGCCAGTTTTTCTGGCTGAGTTTTTCCATAGAAGGAGGACTTATGTCAACGATTGAAAGCATTAAACAAGCCATTATGGCAGATCCTCAAAATAAAGAATATACAGAGAAAGGGATAGAGCCACTCTTTGCAGCCCCAAAGACAGCTCGTATCAATATTATCGGACAAGCTCCAGGGATGAAGACGGAAGAAGCCGGTATTTACTGGAAGGATAAGAGTGGTGACCGCCTGCGCGAATGGTTAGGAGTTGACGAAGACACCTTTTATAATTCTGGTTTGTTTGCGGTCATCCCCATGGACTTTTATTTCCCAGGTCATGGAAAATCTGGTGACCTTCCACCTCGCAAAGGCTTTGCGGAAAAGTGGCACCCTCAACTCCTCAAGGAGTGTCCGGATATTGAGTTGACCCTCTTAATTGGACAATATGCCCAAGCATACTACCTTCATGAGAAGGTTAGTGGCAAAGTGACCGAACGCGTTCACCATTTTAAAGACTATTTGCCAACCTATTTTCCACTTGTTCACCCTTCCCCTCGCAATCAAATCTGGATGGCTAAAAATCCTTGGTTTGAGGCAGAGGTGGTGCCGGAATTGCAAGCATTGGTTCAAAAGATCATTCAAAAATAAAGGAGAGCGACGATGGATCCTTATCAACAAGTTAAAGAGAAATTAGACGAGTTAGGCATTTCATTTGACGTGGTGGAACACCCACCTGCATTCACGACGGAGCAAGCGGATTCTTATATTGAAGGCTTAGAAGGTGTCCGGACCAAGACCATGTTTTTGACCAACAAGAAGAAAACCCAATACTATTTGCTCATCATGGATGACCAGAAGCCATTGGATATGGATGATTTCAAAGAGCAAGTGGAAGCCAACCGGATCCGCATGGCTTCAGCAGATTCTTTAGCTGAAAAAATGCAATTACCGCCAGGAACGGTTTCTCCATTTGGTTTATTGAACAATGAAGAAAAAGATATTCGAGTCTATTTCGATAAAGACATTGTGTCAGAGGAGATCATGACCTTTCATCCCAATACCAACGAAAAAACGATCTTTATTAAAACCCAAGACTTGTTCCGATTTTTAGAGGCTATTGGCTTTCATTATGAAATTCTAACCCTTTCATAACAAAGGAGAAATCATGAAAGAAATTCCATTTTCAAGCTTTTACCAAGCTTATCAACAAGGAGATATACACGTTCTTGATGTACGCGAGCAGGAGGAATATGATGCCCTTCACTTAGATGGGGTTCGTCTTCTTCCCTTATCTGAGTTAGCAAATCGCTACCAGGAATTAGAGAAGGATCAGCCCTATTATGTTATCTGCAAGTCTGGTCGACGCTCAGCCCGTGCTTGCCAATTTTTGGAAGAGCAAGGCTATGATGTGACCAACGTCCAAGGTGGCATGGATGCATTTGAATCCTAAGAAACGGGAGTGGGACAGAAATCGGTAATTCATTAAGAATTCGATTTCGTCGTCCCACCTCCGCACAGTTGAGTAGGGCTGTAAAAGCTGATGAAATCAGCGTAGTAGAGCCCACTCAACCACTGCGTCTTGCTCGACAATCCAAAAATAATTGAGAGGCTAGGACTTTTTTCCCAGCCTCTTTCTTTACTAATTTCTAAAAATGAGTAGAATTTGTATGTTTTTTAAAAGATAATACAGGGATTTTCCAGTCTTTCATTGAAAATGGTTCAGAAATTTTGTATAATACCCTAGTATAAACAATAGTTAAGGAGATTCATTATGTCAAAACAAGATTGGCTGGATTATTTCGAAGCCGTAAATGGTCGTTCTGCTAGTGCAGAAGAAATTGCTCAAGCACTGGCTGCAGGAGAATTTCAAGAAGAAGTAGTGGTTCCAGAAACCCCACAAGCCCCAGAATTTGTCGCAGCACCAACTGCCCCTGTGGAAGAACCAGTTGCTGCTCCACAAGCCCCAGAATTTGTCGCAGCACCAACTGCTCCTGTGGAAGAACCAGTTGCTGCTCCACAAGCCCCAGAGTTTGTTGCAGCGCCAACTGCCCCTGTTGAAGAACCAGTCGCAGCTCCACAAGCCTCAGAGTTTGTTGCCGCGCCACAAGCTCCAGAGTTTGTCGCAGCCCCAACTGCACCTGTGGAAGAACCAGTTGCAGCGCCACAAGCCCCAGAGTTTGTTGCAGCTCCTGCAGCACCTACAGAAGAACCAGTAGCAGCTCCAGTTCAAGAACCGGCACCTCAAGTTGCTCCAACGAATGGTCCTGCTTTCCAACAAGCTCCACAACAAGCATACCAACAACCGACTCAAGCAGCTTATCAACAAGCTCCTTACCAAGGTCAACCAGGACAAGCTTATCCTGCCCAACCAAGTCAATTTGGTGTAGCCGTTGGTGGTTACTGGAATTGGTTCCTTTCAGCTTTGAAACGTCCAACAGCTGTAGAAAATCCAAAAGCTCTTAACGGAATTTTACAGTATGTCTTGACTGCTTTTGTCTTGACTTTGGGCACTTTCTTCACAGCTAGTGGAGCTACAGGTGGTTATGGTGCAGATTTCCGTGCCTTTCTGATCATCTTGATCATGGCTTTTTTCAATATCTATACCTTCCAGGTAGCAGGTTTCTTTGTCCGTCGTGTCGTTCTTCAAGATAAAGAATATTCATACGGCCGTTCATTTGAAGAGTTTGGACGTTTGTCTGTTTACACCTTGCCTATTTCTCTATTTGCTTTCTTAGTTGGACTTGTAAAAGCTTATGAATTCTATGGATTCCTTAACTTCTTGATCTTCTTCTTGTATACAGTTGGAACCTTGTATGTAGTATACCAAGCCTTGAACAACACAAAATTTAAAGCAGATAAATTCATATTGCTTGTAGCATCCATTGCGATTTTAATTGTCTTTGCAGGTCTTGTTGTTTACTTGGATCGTCAAATTTTGGAACAAGCTATTATGGGATCTATTCCAAATACTCCAAATTTTGGAGACTTGGGTAATTTTGGATACTAAACATATCACAAAAAGGAAGGTGGGAATACCCACTTTCCCTATTTTATAATGAGGGAGAAGAGATCCATGCAAAAGAAATGGGTTGAATTATTTGAAAAAGTGATCGGTCGCAAACCGTCACCAGAAGAGTTTATGGCTGGGAAAGCCTGTGGATTTGATTTAAAACAAATTCAGTCTATCGCAGGCAATGCCCCAGAAGAGAATCTAGCACCTGTCGAGGAACCGGTGCTTGAACCAGTTGAAGAAGTGAAGAATATTGATCCACTTCTGGCAGCTCGTCAGGCTTGGTTGCAATATTTTGAGGAAACCTATGGCCGCAAGCCAAGTGCGGAAGAATTTACCGCGGCTAAAAGTCAAAACTTCGAGTTTTTTGTAGAACCTGTACCTGAAGCAGAATTTGCGATCCCGGATGCAACAGAAGTAACACAGGAATATGTGCCTCAACAGCCGACTCAAGAGTATACGACTCCACTTGCTGCTGAGCAAACGCAGGTCTTTGCTGGTCCAAATGTTACAGAAGCAGGCCCAGCTCAGAAAAAACAAAAGGCCCCTAAAACGAAGGGTGAAAAGAAACTTTCCAAGAAGAAAATTGGGATTTTTTCTGCTATTGCAGTCCTTGTGATCGCTTTGGTGGCAGCCCTCTTTTACTTCCAGTCAACAACGCGTGTCGAAGTGACTGCAGATAAATTTATTAAGGCAGTGGACACCAAGGATTATCGCGAAGCAGCAGATCTGCTTTCAACCGATAACGATAAATGGACAAAGGATGAAGCCGAAAGCTTTATTACCAGCATGGAAGATCAAGGGGTCGATATCGGCACAGAGTTGAACAAGATCATTGATAATGGTGGAGAAGGCAGCTATACGGATAAATCTGGAAACAAGATCTTTGGTTTGGAAAAAGCGGACAAGAAATTTGGAATCTTCCAAGAATACCGTGTGGCCAGCTATCCAGTGCAAGTGAAGGTCAAGACCAATTTGGATCAAGCCAAACTCAAAGTGGCTGCCAATAAAACCGTGACCTTGAAGAAAGATGCAGTGACAGACCTTGGTTATTTCCATTACAATACAAAAGAAATGGAATTGACTGCTAAAACAGAGGTCGGAAATGTTACTTCTAAGATCCATCTCAATCCTAAAAAAGCAACTAAGAACAACTTAGAATTGCAGTTGAATTCTGAAAAACGCAATTTAGAAGTTGAGTTCCCAGATGAAGTTGAAAACCCAACGGATGTGAAGGTTGTGGTCAACGGCAAAGAAGTCGGAACCAGCACGACCTTTGAAGTAGACAGCATTCCTTATCAAGAAATTGAAGTACATGCCGTCTTCAACATGAATGGGGAAACCTATACAACTGAAAAGGCTAAGGTGACGATTGAAGAGGGTGAGAACGATCCGATCGAACTTAAACTAGCCAAAGATACCCTAAAACGCATCAAGAGTGCACAAGATGCTAAGAAAGCGCAAGCTGCCAAAGAAGAACAAAATCGGACCTTGGCGGAAGAATTCTTGAAAGAGTACCGCGACGCTGTCTTTAGCTCCGTTTCAAATCGAAATAACACCTACTCTAAATACTATGACACACAAAGTCAAGCCTACAAAGACATGGTTGAGTTCACAACTGGTGATGGTGTTCGAAAGGCTAAGATTGACTACTATACTCCAGGAGCTTTGGACATTCAAAGTGTCACGGAAGAAAATGGTGTGGTAACGATCAAGACTTATGAAGACTTTACCGTGCATTATACAGATAGCCATCCAGATTCACAAAACCGCAAGTACAAGACCTACACCTTGAAAAAAGTAGGTGCAAGTTATGTGATTACGGATATTGTCGTAACAAAAGAATCATAGGAGATTCCTCATGAAAGCAAGATTTTCCAAATTAACTTTGGTGACAGTTGCCTTGTTAACCCTGACAGCTTGCTCCCAATCTCAATCCACTAGTTCTAAATCTTCTGCAAAAGAAGAAAGCAAACAAACGCAAACCAAGTCTTCCAAAGAAACGTCTTCTGCAAAGGATACGTCAAAAGAAACTGGCAAAGAAGAGTCGTCAAAAGCTGGTAAGTCAGATGTGAAAGTGGACTCTGGTGTGAGCTATAATGGTTCATACTATAGTGTTAAAGGGAAATATGGTGAGGTCATGATCGCCAACAAACATTATCCCTTGTCGCCTGACTTTAACCCAGGTGAAGATCCTGAAGCTGTTTCAGCCCTTCATGAATTGATTGCAGCCATGCAGGCAGAAGGTTATCCGATCAGTGACCAATATAGTGGTTTTCGTAGCTACGACACCCAAGTTGGCCTCTACCAAAACTATGTCAATCAAGATGGTCAGGAAGCAGCAGATCGTTATTCCGCAAGACCGGGTTATAGTGAACACCAAACTGGTTTGACCTTTGATTTGATCGATACCAGTGGTAATCTGGTGACAGAACCTGGACCAAGTAAGTGGTTGCTCAAGAACGCCGCTAAATATGGCTTTGTGGTTCGTTACCAAGAAGGTAAAGAAAAAGTGACAGGCTACATGCCAGAAAGCTGGCATCTCCGCTATATCGGAAAAGAAGCGCAAGATATCGCGGACTCAGGTTTGAGTCTGGAAGAATACTATGGCTTCACCGGTGGCGATTACGTTGATAAATAAAAAAGGTTGGGATATAAATCCCAACCTTAAAATGTAGACAAACTATTTTAAAGAAAAATAAATTAAGCGATCCTGCTAAGAAATAAAATTGAGTTCCAATTTTTAGATTGGATCAAGAAAATACTGAAACTTTCCGCTGTGAGTAAAGTGCCTGAAACAATAACGATTCAGGCACTCGGAATTATTGAGAGTAAAACAGTTTGGGAAACTGTTTTAGCCTGAGCCCAGAAATTAAAGAGCGAAGGGGCTCAATATAAATTGAACACGGGCTGCGGATTGTGTCAAAAAGATAAGTTCTCCTAGAATCGAAAGATTCTGCGTCAAACTTCCTATTTTGACTTTATCCGCAGACGCCCTTAGTATCTTGATTTAGTCATGGAACTTCAAAGAAGTTCGCTGACGTCCGTACTCACCTAAGGAAAGTTTTTAAGATGATTTTATCTTCAATCTGAAAACCTCATGTAAATGAGGTTTTCGCTAGTTATTTGATTTTTTCCAACATGCTTTCAATATGTTGGATGGATTTCTCACGTCCAAGCAAGTAGATGGTATCTGGCAATTCAGGACCATGCATTTCACCTGAAACGGCGATACGGATTGGCATGAAGAGGTTCTTCCCTTTGATACCAGTTTCTTTTTGGACCGCTTTGATTTGTGGGAAGATATTTTCTGCCACAAACTCATCGTCTGACATGGCTTCAAGTTTTGCTTTGAAGGCTTCAAGTACCGTTGGCACTGTTTCACCAGCCATGACTTCTCGCTCAGCTTCCGTCAATTCTGGGAAGTCTGCAAAGAAAAGGTCTGTCAATGGAACGATTTCGTCCACTGATTTCATTTGTGGTTTGTAGAGTTCCACCAATTTCTCAGCCTTGTCTGTCAAACGACCTGCTGCTTCAAGGAATGGTTTGGCCATTTCAAAGATGGTCGCAAGATCCGCATTCTTGATATAGTCATTGCTCATCCAGTCAAGTTTCTTCTGATCGAAGGCTGCTGGAGACTTGCTAAGGCGGTTTTCATCAAAGAGCTTGATAAGTTCTTCGCGAGAGAAGATCTCATCTTCCCCACCAGGGTTCCAACCAAGAAGGGCGATAAAGTTAAAGACTGCTTCTGGAAGGTACCCTTTCTTACGGTAATCTTCGATAAATTGAAGGGTGTTGGTGTCCCGTTTAGACAACTTCTTACCAGTCTCAGAATTGATGATAAGTGTCATGTGACCAAACTCAGGTGCTTCCCATCCAAGCGCTTCATAAACCATAAGTTGTTTTGGAGTGTTGGCAATATGGTCATCTCCACGGATGACGTGAGAGATTTGCATATCGTGGTCATCGATGACAACGGCAAAGTTATATGTTGGGTAACCATCTTTCTTTTGGATAACCCAGTCACCACCGATATTGCCACCTTCAAACTCGATATCACCTTTGACCATGTCATGCCACTTGTAAATACCTGACTCATTCACTGCCAAACGAACAGTCGGGATAATCCCTGCAGCTTCACGTTCTGCAACGTAAGCTGCTTTTTCTTCTTCGCTCATTCCAAGGTATTCGTTGATGTAGCGAGGTGTTTCACCGGCTGCTTCTTGACGTTCACGTTCAGCCGCTAACTCTTCTTCAGTGACGTAAGATTTGTAGGCTTTTCCTTCCGCCAAGAGTTGGTCAATGTATGTTTGATAGAGTTCCAAACGTTCAGACTGGCGGTAGTTTTCATGCGTCTCAGGACTTTCATCCCAGTCCATGCCCAACCAACGAAGGTTTTCAAGTTGTGAGCGTTCTCCGTCTTCGACATGACGTTTGCGGTCCGTATCTTCGATACGGATGATAAAGGTTCCACCATGGTGGCGTGCATACAAGTAGTTAAACAATGCTGTACGAGCATTTCCGATGTGTAGTAGTCCAGTTGGACTTGGTGCATAACGCACACGAATATCTTTTGCCATATTTCTCTCCTCTTATCTTGTTCGCTATTTCTAGCTCATTTTTCAATCGTTCCTATTATACCACAAAGAAAGCAGGACTGAAATGAATAAGTGGCCTTTCTAGCTTTTCTTCCTATATATAAAAAAAGCCAGAACAAATGCTCCGACTTATATCCAATCTATTTGTATCTTATTAAACGAACACGGGCTGCTGATTGTGTCAAAAACGCAAGCTAAATAGCAATTAATTCAAGACACAGTAGCTGATTGGATTCTTCTGTCGCTTTCTAAGCTCAGAAGAATACCTAATCAGTCTTGTGGGGGTAGGACGACGAAGCGCTTATAAATGATATCGCTTCTGTCCTACTCCCTATTTTGACTGTATCCGCTACGCCCTTTGTATCTTAACTTAGTCTTTCTTCTAATTCAAAGTCGATTGGTAGGGTTTGTAAAAAGTGCTCCAACTCACGTTCCCAGTAGAACCATTCGTGCTTACCTGGGCTGTGGGTATAGGTGACATCCAAGCCTAACTTTTCTAATTCCTTGACTTCAAAATTATTGGCTTCATAAAGGAAATCCTGCTCCCCACACCAGATCCAGAGTTTGGTCTTCTTATCTGAAAACTTCTTGGCAGCAGTCTCTAGCGAATAGGGACTGGACGTCCAATCCTCAATCTCTCCAAAAATTCCCTTCCAAAAAGCTGGTTGTTCCAAGTCATTGTTTTCAAAGTCTCTATCGTGAAAACTAAGTGCTCCAGAAAAACTAGCCGCACGAGAGAAACGATTGGTCTTGAGAGCCAAGAGCATCGATCCATAGCCACCCATGGATAGACCAGCAATAAAGGTCTTCTCCCGTTTCTTGGTCATATTAGGGAAGAAGCGAGAAAGAGTCTCTGGCAATTCCTCCGCAATGGCTGTGTAGTAGTTGTAACCATACTGGGTATCTGTGTAAAAACCATTATTGGTATTAGGTAGGACCACGATCAGATTGGTATTGCGCAAAATGCGCTCCACATTGGTTCGCTTCAACCAAGAGTGGTGGTTGCCATTCATCCCGTGTAAGAGATAAAGGACTGGAATATCCGTATCCGCTGGATCTTCCACGCGCGATGCATCAGGATAAAGGACGGACACGCCCCACTCCATCTTCAAGGCTTCTGAATAATACTCAATCTGCATAACTGCCATTTGATTTCCTCTTTCTACTGTTAAAAACACTCGGCAAGCCTCGGGCCGCCAAGCGTTTCCATTTCTTCTATTATTTCACTTCCATCACGACTGGTAGGATGGCTGGACGGCGTTTGGTTTGTTCAAATAAGAACTTAGACAAGTTGTCGCGTACCAAACCTTTTAACTCACCCCAGTCAAAGCTGTCTTGCGCCAAATAGTCTTCAACGCTTTGGTTGACCAATTCGCAACTTTCACGAAGAATATCCCGACTCTTCTTGACATAGACAAAACCACGGGTGTGCACGCGCGCTTTGGAAATAATTTTCTTCTCTTTGCGATTCACGGTGATCGCCACGATAAAGATCCCGTCTTCTGACAAGACCTTGCGGTCACGAAGGACAATATTGCCCACATCACCAATGGCATTCCCATCGATCATGACATCTCCTGCTGAGACGCTACCGGCAGGAACGAAGTCACCTTTTTCATACTCCATTACCGTTCCGCGTTTTGGAATAAAGATGTTTTCAGGCAAGATACCGACTTCCATCGCTACTCGCGCATGGGCATCCAATTCGCGGTATTCCCCTTGGATCGGGAAGAGGTATTTAGGACGAAGAAGGTTGATCATCAACTGCAAGTCCCGTGCGTTTCCGTGACCAGACACGCGCAAGCTAGACGTGATCAATTTGACAACTCCACCTGCTTGGTAGACCATGTTTTCTACACGAGCTACCACTGCTTCTTTGGCAATCGATGGCGTTGTAACGATGTAGACCAAGTCTCCATCTTTGATTTCCACATAGCGGTGACGACCAATCGACATCTTGCGCAAGCCGTTGATCGGCTCACCCATCCGGCCTGTTTCCAAAATGATCAATTCATGATCCTCGAAACGGCTCATTTCTTTTGGCTTGATCAAGAGTTTTTCGTTGGCAAGAGACAATTTGTTCAAGCGAATAGCTGTGCGGACGATGTTTTCCACATCGAACCCTGTCAAGACCACCCGACGGCCAGTCTCAGCTGCAGCATCAAAGACCTGCTGGATCCGAGAAAGGTTGCTGGCTACCGCCGCTACGATGACACGACCATCCCAGTCCGCAATGGTATCCAGGATTTCATCGCCCACCTCTTGCTCACTAGCAACTTGCATCTTGCTATCTGCGTTGGCCGAATCACTCAGGAGGGCAAGCACACCCTCACGTCCAATCTCAGCTAGGCGAGCAAAGTCCGTCGCATAAGACTCACTAGCAGTTTGGTCAAATTTAAAGTCTCCTGTATAGACGATATTGCCCTCAGGAGTGCCAATCACAATCCCGATACTTTCAGGGATGGAGTGGGTTGTTTGAAAGAAAGAGACGACGGCATCACCAAAATCAATCTCAGAATTTTGATCAATAACATGGAAGTCATTGAATTTCTTCACACTGTCATTGCTTTTCACAAAGAGTTTAGCCAACTCAATGGTCAATTCTGTCCCGAATACAGGGACTTTCGCTTCCGCCAAAAGATAAGGCAAGGCCCCAATGGCATCCGCATGACCGTGGGTCAAGAAAACACCCGCAATGCGGTCCTTGTTTTCAAATAGATAATCCATGTTGGGGATAACGACATCCACCCCAAGTTGCTCATTTTCTGGATACTTCAAACCTGCATCCAAGACAAAAATTGAATCGTTCACTTCGGCAACGTAGAGATTTTTCCCATTTTCTCGAACACCGCCAAGAGTGACTAATTTAATACTACTCACTGTTGTCTCCTTTAGTGTGATTATTTTAATACTTACGGTCCTTGGTCGCCCAAGTCGAATTACAGCTTTGCAAATACTTGCATATCCACTCTATTATACAATTTTTTTCTCTTTTTTTCAAAAAGCTTTCCACAGCAAAAAAGTCCTCTCATCTATTTCAGATGAGAGGGCTTCTAGGCGCCTATTTTTAGGGGGAAAAGACCCTAAAGATGGTAATCTCCCCGTTTATTTTCAATGATCCGCATGGCTGCCTTGATCACATGAAACTTGCCTAACAATTCCTCTAGGCGCTTACTATTTCGCTCGCTCAATTGGCCGTTCTTGACCGCTTGGGACAGGCGATAAAAATCATCCAAGTCCTCCCCAATGTTTTCAAACAGCTCTTTGGCTTCCTTGAGTCGGTAGCGATTGACTAGGTGGTTTACATCTTTTTTGAAGGAAGCGACATTGTTTTCGTGAATATCCGTATAAGCTTCCTCTTCTTCCTTAGATTCTTGGTAATTGACCGCCTTAAAGCAAGTGATGAACTCCCGACTTTTGATATTGCAGACAAAGATGACGCCATCACTGGCTACATAAGCTTCTGTATTAGCCGGTTGAACCACATTACTATCATAAGGAGAGAGGGAGGAGAGGTGTTGGTTGATCCACTTATTCAAGTGCTGATCATCTACGCCAAAGCGCTCAAAAGCTCTTTGCCGAAAATGGTCCCGACAACTATATTCTTGCGCATACGACAATCCCATACTCTCACCTCCTCCTGAGTATTTTATAAAAATGGCCTCCAGTCTTACGGGACTAGAGGCCTGGTCTGCTTCACTGACTTGGTGCAATTAACCTTTTGGCTAACAAAACAATGTTTATGATGTTGATTTCATTTAATAGTATTTGTGTAAAATACCAGAGGTTTTCTTTGCTATCCTAAATCCAAATGATTAGTTTTCGACTGGACGCATCGAAGTTTGAAAACCTTTACAAAAAGCTTCTACCTACTATTTCCACGTTTTCTTATGTCTCCGGACAAACTAAGCAGGTTTGCCCGACCGTCCAACCGATCCGACACACACGACATGACTGCTCTTTTACGATAAGAGCATGAACAGATATCAGCAAAACAGGCCTAAAACGAAGTAACCTAAATTTTAACTCGATAAGGCATTGGTATCAATCCCTTCTTCATCTTTCTAACTATATTATACTCAGCTCCCTAAGCAATTGCAAGCGATTTCGGCTGAAACTAGTTCCTATTTTTATGCGGTTTTATAGATGATTTAAGGAAAAGAAAAAGTTAGAGAGCAAGTCTCTAACTTAGCTGTAGACAATCTACTTCCACATCAAACAACCTAAGTAATACTAAAAAATTAAATCGATCGTTACTATTAGACTCATGCAAACATACTCTGAAACTATCCGCCGTGAGAAACATTTCTAAAATGAGTTTGTATTTTAGTGAAGCCTCTAGGTAAAACACAGTAGCTGATTGAACTCTTCTCTCGCTTAATCAGCTCGGAAGAATTCTAATCAGCCTTGTAGGGGTAGGACGACGAAGCGTCCACAATCGTATAGCTTCTGTCCTACTCCCTATTTTCACTTTGCATTTTACGGGCTTTGTATCTTATTCTTTCTCAAACAATTGATAGTAGTCTGCGATGGTCATTTGGGCTTTTTCTTCTTGATTGAGGTCTTGGACGATGTGTCCGTCTTTCATGACAATCAAGCGATTTCCATATTTCAAAGCATCTTCCATATGGTGAGTGATCATAAGAGCTGTGAGGGCATCTTGTTTCACAAACTCATCGGTCAAGGTCATGAGGGCCTGACTAGTTTTTGGATCCAAGGCTGCAGTGTGTTCGTCTAAAAGTAAGAGTTCTGGACGTTTCAGTGTCGCCATCAACAGACTCAAGGCTTGTCGTTGCCCCCCTGATAGAAACTCAACAGCAGTGTCGATATGATTTTCCAAGCCATTGCCGATCTTAGCAAGGACTGTTTGAAACTCTTCTTTATAGCTGGCCAAGTGACGCGGAATCAAACCACGTTTTTCTCCACGAAACTTCGCTACCAAGAGGTTTTCCGCTACTGTCATGCGAGGTGCTGTCCCCATTTTAGGATCTTGAAAGACCCGCGATAGGTACTTGGCTCTCTTTTCAGGAGAATAGTTGGTTACATCTTCCCCCAAAATATAAATTTTCCCACTGCTCACCGGAAGCGTCCCTGCAATGGTATTAAAGAGGGTTGATTTTCCAGCTCCATTACCCCCCAAAATCGTGATAAAATCATGCTCTCGAATTTCCAAGGAAACATCATCCAGAATGACTTTTTCTTCGTTCATCCCATTGCTCACGGCTTTGGTTACATTTTTTAATTCTACAATTGCTGTCATTTACTGAGTTTCGCTCCTTTCATGATTTTTCCCTTAAAGGTTGGAATCATCAGGCAGATAGCCAAGATCAAGGCACTGAAGATTCGAATATAGCTGGTATTGATGCCAAGCGCAATCACGGCCCAAATCAAAAATTGGTAGGCGATCGATCCGATCGCAATACTGAGCAAGCGCTCTGTCAAAGTGACATTTGAAAAGAGCACCTCTCCAATAATAAGGCTGGCAAGCCCAATAACGATGACACCAATCCCACGTGAAGCATCCGCATAGCCTTCTTGCTGGGCCATCAGTGCACCAGAAAGAGCAATAATCCCATTTGAAATGACCAAGCCCATCAATTCCATCCGGTCGGTGTTGATCCCAAAGCTCTTGGCCATATCTGGATTGTCCCCTGTCGCAATATAGGCTTGACCCAAGCGTGTATCCAAGAAGAAGATCAAACCAAGGATCACAAGCGTTACGAAAATCAAACCAATCAGAATCTCATTGAACCCACTGGCAAAAGGAAGAAATTCCTGTAATTTTTTATAGCCCAAAAGTCCCAAATTAGCCCGCTGCATGACAAAGAGAATAACCGAGTTACAAGACGTCATTACGAGGATCCCTGACAAGAGTGTCGGGATTCTTCCTTTTGTGTAGAGAAGACCCGTCGCAAGTCCCGCCAAACACCCTGCACCAATAGCAGCCAGCGTCGCAAGGAGCGGGTTGACCCCTTTAGTAATCAAGGTCACCGCCACCGCTCCTCCAAGCGGGAAGGAGCCTTCTGTCGTCATATCTGGAAAATCTAGAATTCGGAACGTCATAAAGATTCCTAACCCTAAAATGGCCCAAATCAAACCTTGTGAAACAATTGAATTAATCATAGTTTCTCCCTTCGATAATAGTAGTTTAATTGTAACATAAATAGGGAGGAGAACCTATAGGAAATTAATGCTTCTTCTTACATTTATTTTTTACCTTTGTGTTTTGTTTAATTTTATGTCAAAAAAACGAACTAAACTATTTTTGCGGTTCATTTTTTTGCAAATATTTTTTTGGATATAAATATCAATATTTAAAAACTCACATTTAAAGCTATTTTCTGGCACTTTCAAGAAAATATTCAATTCACTTTCTTTCCAAAATTGACACTATCTAGTGGAAAATCGTATACTTATTTGGTATAAAATGAACAAATAATGTAGAAACGTTGATTTACTTATTTAGACTGTATGTGGGAGAAAAAAATGAAACAAGAAAAAAATAGTGTCTCTGAAAAAGGGCACGGCTATTTCCGCAAACGCAACAAGACATTGGTCTCTATGATTACCCTTTTTGGAGCCTTGATGGTAAGCTCTGTTGCCATGGCTGACGAGGTCAACACCAGTCCGACTTCTGAAATCACAGCAACCGCTCAACCAGTAGCAACCAATACCAGTACTCCTACCACTACTAGTGAGGAAGGTGCTACGACGGAAGCGACTTCTTCGCCATCGGAAACAACACCAACTGTAACTTCCACTCAACCGGTCAGTGCAACTCCAGCAACTACTTATAATACTCCAAAAATCACCAACGACGTCACCTTTGATAAAGCGACTTATAAAAGTGGGGAAGACGTCCGGATCTCCATCAACAACCCTGAAGTGGTTTCATCTGATGTCACTGTCTCTCATTTAGATCAGGTCATTTATGAAAAGAAAAACGTTGAAGGCGGCGAACTGACGATTCCAAATACGATCTTTTCACCTAATGCTGGATTTATCGTTGATGTCCTTGGTAAGAAAGCAGATGGCTCCCAAGCCTTTCATAAGGCAGCGGGTCTTGCTGTTGAAGATGACTGGACGATCTACCCACGTTATGGGGTGGTTGCCGGCTCAAAAGACAATCACAACTCCATCACCAATGATCAGGTAGAAGGCTACAAGAATAGTATTGACCAATTGGCCAATATGCACATCAACAACTACTTCTTCTACGACGTTTACAATACGCCAGCTAACCCATTCCCAGCAAATGTTGAACGTTTCACTCAAGATTGGGCGACTTTCTTGATTCCAAATAGCGAAACAGATCCTGACAAGCGCAAGTCCTACTTGCCTGTCATCGATACAGAAGCAGTCAAAGAGCTAGTGGCTCATGTTCATTCAACTGGTGCCAAAGCCATGCTGTATAACATGATTTACGCAGTTTCCCTCGAAGAAGGGGTCCCAAATGAAGTGAACAGTGCCATTGTTCGCAATCTACAAGACCATTTCAACTTCGGTAAAAAGGGTGATGTCACAGCGACTGATATCCAACAATTTCTCGATCCGGGTGATCCAAATTGGCAAAAATTTATCATTGAAGTCATGACCAAAGCCATGAAAGAAGGGAATTTTGATGGATGGCAAGGGGATACCATGGGCTCTAACTGGGTGGAAAAAGTCAGTGAACCTGGAAAAGGCTTCTCTTTGAGCGAACACTATCCAGAACTGGCCACAGCTGCGACAGAGGCCCTCAAAAAAGAAGGCTATGACTTCATGATCAACGATATCTCTACTGGAGATGCTGATCGACTAGGCAAGACCAATGTCTCTGCACCTTATGCGGAAGTTTGGAGAGATAGCATTGCCTATGACTCTACCTACCAAGCCTTGACGCGCCTTACCGAACGGATGCGTGATTTATACAAGGGGAAATCTCCTATCATCGCAGCCTATACCCATCGTGGTAAAAATGCATCAGCCCTCAGCAAAGACAACGAATTGCTGACAGATGCTATTATCGCAGCGAGCGGTGGTTACCATATGACAACTGCTGCCCTCAATACTTCTCAAGATGCTAAAGGTTTTGGGGTGATCCAAGCAGAATGGTATCTCAATCAAAACCTACCAGTCAATGCTGACTTTGCCAATACAGAATTCAACTACCAAGAATTCATCGTTGCTTACCAAGAGCTTCTCCGCGGGCGCGAAACCTTGGCGCATGATACTCGTCGGATTGTAGACAATACCAATGTACTGGTGAACGGCAACTTCATCGGATCCAACCTGGATAATGCTGATGGAGTTCAACCTGGAACCGTTTATACCATTACAAAAGAAACCAAGACGGGTGATCGGATTGCTCACTTGATCAATTTGGTCGGCATCACTGAAAACAAATGGAACAGCGCTGTGAATACAACCGAAAAATTGACCAATATTCAAGCTTTTGTTCCACTCGGAAAAATCACAAAAGACCAGGCTGAACACGCCAGCATTTACTGGGCAACACCCGATGCTGTTGAAGGAAAATACAACATCAACCTCCGAGAAACAAGCGCAAATGTTTATTATGACGGAGGGGCTGGCCAATGGATGGCTGCTATCGATGTTCCTAGTCTAGATGTATGGGATATGCTCTACGTCAAACTCAATGAAGCCGCTCATGTTCTTTATCAAGACGAAAACGGAGTTGAGCTCGAGCGTTCCAATGACTTGGTTGGTCATACAGGTGAAAAGATCAACTACTCTACAAAAGAAACCATTGCCAACTATTTGAAGAAAGGCTATGAACTAATAGAGAATGGCTTCGATGCAGACGGACAACCAAACTTTGACCGCGACGCTACCAACACCAATGAAGATGGCGTTCAAGAGTTTATTGTCCGCTTGGCACCAAAAATTGTAGAATTTTCTGCAACACAGCCCATCCAAGCCGGTCAAGTTGTTCCAGGAGACAGCGAAGGTCGTGTCTATCCAACTCCTCTAGCTCCAGCTGGTCAAACAACGGCTGATCTGGATCATTTATCTGAAACAGTGACCCGTACGGTGACCTATGTAACAGAGGACCAGGATGGATCTAACCGCCAGCCTGCAGGAATAGCTGACCAAACTGACAGCCTTCATTTCACTCGCAAAGGTACCATCAATTTGGTGACGGGCGAGACAAGTCTTGAAGACTGGACAGCTCAAGACGGTACAAGCTTTGCAGCTCTTGAAAATCCCGTCAAAAAAGGCTATGTTGTCGTAGCAGAAGAATCAACAGATGCCATCACTTCTGATCTGACAAAAGCAGGAGAACATACTGGCATTCATGCTGATGCAGCAGACATCACAGATACGGTCATCTATCGCCCAGTCGGGGCTTATAGGATCAGCTATGCTACTGGTAAAGAACCAGCTCATGCTCAAAAAGAGATCCCTTATCTAAATGATCCCACAAATCCAACCTCCATCTTGTCTCCCACTGCTATCCTTTCGTACGTGGAGGGATTAGAGCCAAAAGATGCTCGTGGACAAGTCTTAAACCTTGTGGATCCTCTTGACGAAACAAAAGGCTATCTTCTTCCAAGCCCTGAGTCTCCAACAGTTGATACTGCTATTTCCTACACTATCACCAAAGGATCTGTCAGAGTACGATTCCTCACTGAGGGAGGCGACACTGATCTGCAAGAGGCGCAAGACCTCGCTACAGAGGTAGATTTCGGCACCAAGTACACTAGTGAGGCCCCAACAGAAATCACAAAAGATGGTCGTATCTACCATCTAGTTGGACACCGTGCTGATTCTGCTGATCCAAGTGGCACAGTCACTAAGGGAATGAAAACGGTCATCTATGATTACAAGTTAGCTACGGGAACAGTCATCGCGCGATTTGTCATCCAAGATACTAGCACTGAATTGCAACCAGAGCTTGCTATTGCAACAAATGTGGACAATGGAACCCATTACGTCGCTAGCGCACCAGATGAAATCTCCTACGACGGCCACATCTATGAACGGATCGGTGCAGCTGAACAAACTGGGAAGGTAGAAGTTGGAACAACCATCTTGATCTTTGCCTACAAGGTCAAAGAAATCCCTACTCCACAACCATCCCCAGAAACAGAAAAAGAAGAAACAGTCAGCCCTCTTCCTTCCGTGACAAAAGCAAACACGACTGATGCTCATGAAGAAAAGGGATCACCACTTCTCTCTAACAAAGAAGAGGAGAAACCTCTTGAAACAACAAGCCAAAAAGAGGAACTACCTGAAGTTGTTCCTAACACCCCTCAAGAAGGAACTCACCTACCTGCAACAGGTGAAGAAACCTCTCAGCTAGCCCTACTTGGACTTGGCATCTTAGCAGGTTTGTCCAGTCTGATCCCTTACAAAAAGAAACAAGATTAGATCCCAAACACAAAGAAACTTCCTATGGAATTCTGTTCCAAGGAAGTTTTTTTATATTTATACAACTCATTCAGAGTCTAGATCCCTTTTATGAGGGTGACTGACGACAATAAGGGTGTGAAGTACTACCACTCCAAACCCTACTGTATTCCAATTCAAAGTGGATTCATTCCCCTTGTTGCCGGCAGTTTGAAAGATCAAATTGCTTTTCTAGTATACTGTTTTCTCCACTTCAAGTCAATGGAAATTCTATGAAACTAGTAACAGAATGAAATGACTAATCGAATAATTTCTGAAATATTTCATAATATATATGCATATTTTTACAAGCCGGCGAAGAACGTTTTAATATTTCTACCTTACTGAATTCATTTCACTTCTGAGATCAAACCAGTGTCCACATCATACACAGCTCCCGAAATAACGACATCCTCTGGAATCAAAGGAGAAGCCTTTAAAAGTTCCATATCTTCACGGACGCTTTCTTCAACATCTTGAAAAGGAAGGAAATCACGATCTCCCACATCCACTCCCAGTTCTTTCTTGAGATGCTGCCGGAAAGCTTCGTTTTCAAAGGTTTGTGCGCCACAGTCTGTATGGTGCAAGACCACAATTTCACGGGTACCCATCTGCTGCTGAGAAATGACCAAGGAGCGAATCATATCATCGGTCACGCGCCCTCCAGCATTCCGCAAAATGTGGGCATCTCCAAGAGCCAGACCTAGTGCAGGCGCTACGTGAAGCCGGGAATCCATACAGGTCACAATGGCTACTTGTGTTTTGGGCTTAATGGGAAGACGGAGGTCTCCATGTAGCGCCACATAAGCTTGGTTGGCTGTTAAAAAATTATCAAAATAAGACATGGTCTCTCCTTTATTCCTTTGAAATTCAAATCATCTATTATTTTACCACAACTCACTATTTCTGTCAGAGGGGACCTCCCGTCATCTGTCACATCTGAAAAAAAGCCTTAAACTTCCCGTTTAAGACTTTTCTACTATTAAAATTAAAATACTTTCTTCAAGACTTCAGACAGTGTACTTACACCGACCACTTCGATCCCAGATGGTGTCGAAATCCCCGTCAGAGAATTTTTCGGAACATAAATCTTGGTAAAACCGAGCTTGGCAGCTTCATTGATGCGTTGTTCGATCCGATTGACCCGGCGGACTTCTCCTGTCAAGCCCAACTCTCCAACGAAACACTCTTGCGGGTTGGTTGGCTTGTCCTTGTAGCTGGAGGCAATGGCTACGGCTACGGCTAGGTCGATAGCTGGCTCATCCAACTTGACACCACCTGCAGACTTGAGGTAGGCATCTTGATTTTGAAGCAAGAGGCCTGCTCGTTTTTCTAGCACTGCCATGATGAGACTAGCCCGGTTAAAATCAAGCCCTGTCGTCGTCCGCTTGGCATTCCCAAACATAGTCGGAGTCACCAAAGCCTGTACTTCTGCAAGAATAGGCCGCGTCCCCTCCATAGTCACAACGATTGACGAACCAGTTGCTCCATCCAAACGTTCTTCCAGAAAAACCTGACTCGGATTGAGGACCTCGACCAAGCCACCTGACTGCATCTCAAAGATCCCGATCTCATTGGTCGAGCCAAAGCGGTTTTTGACCGCTCTCAGAATCCGGAAGGTATGGTGGCGCTCGCCCTCAAAGTAGAGCACCGTATCCACCATGTGTTCCAGCATCCGAGGTCCTGCCAAGGTTCCTTCTTTGGTCACATGACCGACGATAAAGATGGCGATATTATTGGTCTTGGCCAGCTGCATGAGCTCAGCCGTTACCTCACGAACCTGAGAGACTGATCCCTGCACCCCTGAAATCTCAGGAGACATGATAGTCTGGATGGAGTCGATGATGAGAAAATCTGGCTGAATTCTCTCTACTTCTGCTCGCACGCTCTGCATATTAGTCTCAGCATAGAGATAAAACTCACTGTCGATATCCCCCAAGCGCTCTGCACGGAGTTTGATCTGCTGGGCCGACTCCTCTCCACTGACATAGAGAACCGTTCCCACTTGAGATAGCTGGGTCGACACTTGAAGGAGAAGGGTCGATTTCCCAATCCCAGGATCCCCACCGATGAGGACGAGACTTCCTGGCACAACCCCGCCACCAAGCACTCGGTTAAACTCCTCCATCTCCGTCTTGGTCCGGTGAACATTGATGGAGGTCACCTCAGCTAATTTCATGGGTTTGGTTTTTTCACCTGTCAAGGACACACGCGCATTCTTGACCTCTGCGACCTCGACCTCCTCGACAAAAGAAGACCAAGACCCACAGTTGGGACAGCGCCCTAGGTATTTGGGTGAATTATAGGCACAATTTTGACAAATAAAAGTCGTTTTTTTCTTAGCGATGATAAACCTCTTTCTAAATCTCTATCTCACACTCAATCACTTGGCAAAAATCAATCTTCTCATTTGGCACAAACTGACGCATGAGCATTCCGTGAGTTACAATGATAATAGTTTTATAATTTTTATATTTTTCCAAAGCTCTTAAAAAACGATGACGCATCTCTAGATCAGTTTCATAGCGATAAGGAGAATCTTCAGATAAAGCTCCTTGATGTTTTAGATAATATTCATGAGCTACCAATACACTAGTTAAATCAGAGTTAGTGCCATCTAAGTCTGGACGCCACTCATGAAAAAACGGCTCCACAAACAAGTCCAATCCTGTTTCAACTGCTATATAATGTGCTGTTTCTAAAGCCCGCGTCACAGACGATGAAATAATAATCTCTGCCTTTCCAAAACATGCAGTTTTAGCAACTTCTTTTGCCAGACTGCGACCTTTTCCTGTCAATGGTGCTAAATCACGACCAAAACCACTATAGAGTTGCGGATTTTCAAGTTTATCAAGCATACTATAATCTGGCTCCCCATGACGGACAAAGATAATCTTCATCTTAGTGCCCTGTTGACCCAAATCCACCAGTCCGCACGCCATCCGCCTCATCTCCATCTGCAATTAAGAAAGGAGCAAAGACAGCCTGAACCACACGTTCCCCGACTTCAAGGACGACTTCCTGGTCGGTAATATTTTTCATCTGAGCAAAGATATGACCTTCATTTCCAGGATTGCCGTAGTAGTCTCCATCGATAACCCCCACAGAGTTGATCAAGACCAGGCCTTTTTTGCGAGGGTTAGAGGAACGGTCGTAGAGATAGAGCACCTCACCCGCTTGCATATAGGCCTTGACCCCAGTTGGAACGAGGACGATCTCTCCTGGTGCAATCACTGTGCGCTCGGCTACCTTCAAATCATAGCCAGCCGCATGGGCCGTCTCCCGTTTTGGAAGCAAGTCCTGATTGGTATAGCTTGATACAAGTTCAAATCCACGAATTTTTGTCATCATGATTCCTCTTTCATTCTAAATAGTTTCTATCTCTTCTATTATACCATCACTTTGCCCTAGCGTCTCTCCTATACTACTATTCGTATTTTTTTAGTTTTTTTGGAAAATTATTGACAGTTTCGTGTATGCTTTCTGAAAATTATAGTAAGTAAATGAAAATATATTTTATTATATGATTTATGCCAAAAATCGCCCTTTAAAGCTTGAAGCTACTCATCATTTTTGCTATAATTCCCTTTGTAGGGAATAATTTTAAAACTAAAATATTTTTCTTACTAAAACAAATATATGGAGGTCTTTCTCAAGATTCAATTTGGAAACTTGAGATCTTACGGAGCGGATACAGATCTCGACCAGTTTGACCATATTGTATAGTGGGAATAGGATTTTATGAAAAAAGGGGTAGATAAAATGGATAAGAAAAAAAATGTCAAAATTTTTGCATTTATCCTTGCTTTATTAACGGTTCTCTTCACTCTTAGCCTGACCAAAACATCAGCCGAGACACCCGGAGTAACCGTTACTGGTAAATTCGTGGATACGATTTCAAATATCAAAGTATCCAACAATGAAGGAGGAGATCTCAACTGGGACTTACAACAGTGGGCAACCTTCCGAATCAACGCTGATTTTGATTTGTCTGGAAAAAATGTTAAAGCAGGAGATTCAACTGTAGTTACTGTTCCAGATGCTTTGATGATTACTTCAAGTTCGTTTCCAATTAGAGATTTAAATACAAATGAAGTTATCGCAAATGCTAAAGTAAACCCAGATAATAAATCCATTACAATTACCTATACGGATTATGTTGAAAAACACTCCGATACAAGCGGATCATTCTTCTTTTACGCTCGTATCGATTTCAAAAAACACCCTCAAAAAGGTGAGGTTCCAGTAGAAATCACCATTAACAACGAAACAAAATTTGCTGGTAAAGTTTCATTTACTGGTGTCGGCGACGGAAATCCAAGACTTTTAACAAAGACTAGTTGGGTAAACGCAGGGGACCAAAGGGAAATTCAATACACGATTTCTGTCAATCGTACAAAGCAAAATATTAAGAATGCCACACTCGAAGATCACTTACAATTTACGAATGCTTCATACGTAAAAGATAGCATTAAAATTATTAAAGGTAAATTCTCTTTTGATGCTGGTGAATGGGTATTCTCTGATAGAGTTGATGTAACAGACCAACATAAGATTACAATTAGCGAAGATGGTCGATCATTTGTTATCGATTTAGGTGATGTTACTGAAAATGACCAATATCGTATTGCTTATAATGTTCGTTTAAATTATGACCCTGCCGACGGAGAGGTTTTGAGAAATGAAGCAACTCTTAAAGGTATAGGTATTGAAACCAAAAATATAACGAATGCTGCAGCCGTTCAAATTCCTGGTGGTGCTGGTCTTGGTTATGTTTACTCAATCAATATCCATAAAGTAGACGATGCAAATCAACCTCTTAAAGGTGCTAAGTTTAGAGTTGTTCGTCAAGCTAATAATCAAGTCATTGGTGAGTTTGAATCAGATGAAAATGGTAATATTGCTGTTGGCAAACTGTTAAAAGATAAATATATCTTAACTGAAATTGAAGCCCCTTCAGGTCATATCATCAAAGAAGCCGATACTGTGGTTAATGTTGAAGATTTTGGAGCAGATCATTCGGTAACCAAAACAATTATTAATCCGAAAGATAAGCCAAAAGAAACAAAAGCTACCATCGAACTTGATAAAACTCTTACCGGTCGTGATCTAAAAGACGGTGAGTTTAGCTTTGAATTGTACGAGGGTGCAACTAAGCTTCAAACTGTTACCAATAAAAACGGCAAGGTAACATTTGATCCGATTTCTTATAAGGAAGCAGGAGAACACACTTACACTGTAAAAGAAGTTGTTGGAAATACACCAGGTGTCACCTATGATACAACTGAAAAACAAGTGACCGTGAAGGTTACACAAGACGGACAAGCTCTAAAAGCTGATCTTGTCTATCCAGAGAATAAAACATTTAACAACACTTATACGGCTCCTAAACCAGCAAAAGCTAAAATTTCAGCTAGCAAGATTTTAGAAGGTGCTGAATTGAAGAATGGCGAATTCAATTTCCAATTGTTGGATGAAACCGGAAAAGTTCTTCAAACAAAACAAAATGCTGCAGATGGTACGGTAACCTTTGATGACATTTCATATTCATCAGAGGACGCAGGAAAAACCTTCCACTACACGATTAAAGAAGTCATTCCTGAAAGCAAAGCAAAAGGAATGACCTACGATGAAGGAAATATTGATGCGACTGTAACTGTCACAAAAGATGATGCAAGCAATACACTCAAAGCTTCTGTGACATATGGTGATAAGACATCCTTCACTAACAAATTGGTAACCACTTCAATTCCACCAACTCCTCCAACTGTTGACAAACCTGAATTGAAACTCTACAACATTCAATTGCACAAAGCTAACGCTGATGGAAATGCTCTTGCAGGCGCTGTATTTGGTCTCTTTGAAGCCGATGGTACTACTCCTGTAGCAAATCCTTATGGTGCAGGTCAAGCGACAGCTACTTCATCAGATGAAGAAGGTAAGAAGGGGCTTGTAACCTTTACAGGATTGGAAGCAAGAGATTATGTTATCAAAGAACTGACAGCCCCATCTGGTTATCAACTATCAACAGATGTGATTAAAGTTTCTGCTAGCGAGTTGAAAGCTGCGACTAACCTCGTCGTAGACAAAGGAACAGTGGTCAACAAACCATTCACTTCAATTCCGCCAACTCCTCCAACTGTTGATAAACCTGAATTGAAACTCTACAGCATCCAATTGCACAAAGTGAACCAAGAAGGAAAAGCTCTTGTTGGTGCCGTATTCGGTCTCTTTGAAGCCGATGGTACGACTCCTGTAGCGAACCCTTATGGTGAAGGTCAAGCGACTGCAACTTCTGATGCGAATGGTCTTGTAACCTTTACAGGATTAGAAGCAAGAGATTATGTAGTGAGAGAACTCTCAGCTCCAGACGGTTACCAATTATCAGATGAAGTCATCAAGATCGCAGCTAGTGATTTGGTTGCTTCAAACAGTGTAGTGGATAAAGGAAATGTCGTTAACAAACCATTTACTTATATCCCACCAACTCCTCCAGTGGTGAACAAACCTGAATTAAAACTTTATAACATTCAATTACATAAAGTGAACGAAAAAGGTGAAACTCTTCCAGGTGCTGTATTTGGTCTCTTTGAAGCTGATGGTGTCACACCAGTTGCCAACCCTTATGGTGCAGGTCAAGCGACTGCTACTTCTGATGCGAATGGTCTTGTAACCTTCATTGGATTTGAAGCGAAAGATTATGTTATCAAGGAATTGACAGCCCCTGCTGGCTATCAATTGTTGAGCGATCCAATCACTGTTACAGTGGAAGACTATGTAAAATCTACAAACTTTGTAGTGGATAAAGGAAATGTCGTTAACAAGAAGACACCTCCAACTCCTCCAACTACTCCTTCAACACCTCCAACACCTTCGACTGATAAACCGAAAGGAAATCATCCTTCTGGTAAACAATCGAAAGAAGGTAAGAAACAAGGTCTTCCTTCTACTGGTGAAACAGTAAGTACTGGACTTGTTGCAGCAGGGCTTGCCCTTGCAGGTGCTGGAAGCATGATCGTTGCTAAAAAACGCCACGAATAAGTCTAAAACAGGTTTTCATCTAGCATTGCTAGATGGACCTGTTTTTTTTATTGATGACCACACTGTTTTCTGACCTTATTTCCGGTATTTTTGCGTCTTTTCTAAGACACAAAAAAGAGATCAGCTCAAGTCCAATCTCTAACTTCATTATAATTCCTGTAATAAATAACGGAAGAGTTCTAAATTCCCTTTTTCTTCATTTACCAAGTATTCTGGATGCCATTGCAAGCCCATAATCCGATGGCCGTCTACTGCTTCAATCGCTTCGATGGTGTGATCGCGCGGATCAAAGGCGGTCGCACGGAAATTTGGTGCAAGATCCTTGATACTTTGACGGTGAACGGAATTGATCCGACTGGCCTGACCAAAGAGTTGCTCCACCACACTACCTTTTTTAGTCTCGATAGAATGGGAAGTCCCAAATGGAAGACCTTGCCAATGACCTTCGATCTCTTGGTTGAGTGTTCCTCCAAAAGCGACATTGATCAACTGAACCCCACGGCAGATTCCTAGAACCGGTTTGTTTTGGCGAACTGCTTCCTTCAGTAGGGCAAGCTCAAATTGGTCACGTTCGATATTGTAATCATCGCTTTCGATGGTTTTTTCTTCGCCATAGAGACGAGGATCGACATTTTGGCCTCCACTTAAGATCAACTTGTCAATCGTTTCAACATAATCCTTAACTAAGGAAGGATCTCCCATCGGGATGACCATTGGAAGTCCACCTGCTTGACGGATCCCTTCCGCAAATTGACTAGACACGGAGGAATGAAGGTTTTTCCCTTCCGGGTCAACCGGACAGAGATTAGCGGATACTCCAACAATTGTTCTGCACATATTCATTCCTCCTTCATTTTAACTACTACTTATCTTACCACCCATTAGTGATAGTGTCTAATATGTATTTTTTAAAACCGTGATAGATTTTATTTATCACCCTCACCTTCCTCACAAAACAATTGATGATCATACAAGTTTTTTTACCTATATTATGTTAAAATAGAGAGGAAAATAGAATCGTCCTTCAAGGCACACATTCGGCCGTTTCGAAGGTGCAAGCGCTAGATTTCCTAGCCTTGTTGAAAAAATAGACATAGAAATGGAAGATACAATGGAAAAACAAACCGTTGCAGTATTGGGTCCTGGTTCATGGGGAACAGCCCTTTCACAAGTCCTCAATGATAACGGCCATGAAGTCCGTCTCTGGGGAAATATCCAAGAACAAATCGATGAAATCAATACCGCTCATACCAATCAACGCTATTTCAAAGACATCGTTATTAGCGAAGAGATTACTGCTACGACCGATCTGAAAGCAGCTTTGGACGGTGTGGATGCTATCCTTTTTGTCGTTCCTACAAAGGTGACCCGCCTGGTCGCTAAACAAGTCGCTGAGACACTGGATCATCCTGTAACGGTTATGCACGCATCTAAAGGGCTAGAGCCTGGTACACATGATCGGATTTCCCAGATCCTGGAGGAAGAAATCCCTGTGACTCTTCGCAGTGAGGTCGTGGTCGTATCTGGACCAAGTCATGCTGAAGAAACCATCGTTCGTGATATTACTCTGATCACAGCCGCATCAAAAGATCTAGAAGCTGCCCGCTACGTTCAAGAACTCTTTAGCAACCACTACTTCCGCCTTTACACCAATACGGATGTCATCGGTGTAGAAACAGCTGGTGCCTTAAAAAATATCATCGCAGTCGGCGCCGGTGCCCTGCACGGTCTTGGCTACGGGGACAATGCCAAAGCAGCCATCATCACGCGCGGTCTCGCTGAAATCACGCGTCTCGGTGTGAAACTTGGAGCTAGCCCCTTGACCTATAGTGGCCTGTCTGGTGTTGGTGACTTGATAGTAACAGGAACCTCTGTTCACTCGCGTAACTGGCGAGCTGGGGATGCACTCGGTCGTGGTGAAAAGCTCGAAGATATCGAAGCCAATATGAGCATGATCATCGAAGGGATCTCTACGACCAAAGTCGCCCACGAGCTGGCCCAAGAACTGGATGTCTATATGCCGATTACACAAGCCATTTACCAAGTCATCTACGAAGGAAAAGATATCCGCAAAGCCATCCACCACATGATGAGCAATGAATTTAAAGAAGAAAACGAGTGGAAATAAGTCAACCACCCTATCATCAATCCTACCTTTTAGAAAGGAAACTATATGACTAAAGTTAGAAAAGCAGTCATTCCTGCGGCTGGTTTGGGGACACGCTTCCTCCCAGCTACCAAAGCTTTGGCAAAGGAAATGTTGCCAATCGTTGACAAACCTACGATCCAATTCATCGTAGAAGAGGCTCTGAAATCTGGAATTGAGGAAATTCTTGTCGTAACAGGGAAGGCCAAACGTTCGATCGAAGACCATTTCGATTCTAACTTTGAATTGGAATACAACCTCGAGCAAAAAGGTAAGACTGACTTACTCAAGTTGGTCAATGATACAACAGCGATCAATCTTCATTTCATCCGCCAAAGTCACCCTCGAGGTTTAGGAGACGCTGTTCTTCAGGCGAAAGCTTTTGTTGGAAACGAGCCTTTTGTCGTTATGTTGGGAGATGATCTGATGGACATCACTAATGATGATGCCTTACCATTGACCAAACAATTGATGAACGACTACGATGAAACCCATGCATCCACTATCGCTGTGATGGAAGTCCCTCACGAAGAGGTTTCTTCTTACGGTGTGATCGCACCTCAAGGAGAGGGCATCAATGGTCTTTATAGCGTTGAGACCTTTGTCGAAAAACCAGCTCCAGAAGATGCACCGAGTGATCTCGCCATCATTGGCCGCTACCTCTTGACTCCTGAAATCTTTGATATTCTTGCAAATCAAGAACCAGGTGCTGGTAATGAAATTCAATTGACGGATGCGATCGACACCCTCAATAAGACCCAACGAGTCTTTGCCCGTGAATTTAAAGGCCAACGCTACGATGTAGGTGATAAATTCGGCTTCATGAAAACTTCGATCGACTATGCCTTGAAACACCCTCAAGTCAAAGATGATCTTAAACAATATATTATCGACCTTGGAAAAAAATTAGAAGCAACTGAACAAACTGCAGACTAAAAAAGAAGGAAGAGAGATTTCATTCTCACTTCCTTTTTTTGTTGTATCTTATAAACTGTATCGTTTAATGGGTTCTACGTTTTTCGATGTAGTAGCCAAATCCAAAAACTGTCAAAAGAACTCCGCCTACCATCGTCGCGATTGAGATACTTTGTCCGGTTGATGGTAATTTTTTCTCACCTTTCTTCACTTCAATTTTTGCTGCAGATTTATAAACTACACCATAAGTTGAGAAATGAGAGGTTGTAAATGTTACGGCTGACTTATCTTCATTTAGTTGGAATTGGAAGGATTCCAATTGGCCATTTTCACCGATACCATAAACTGCTTCTACTTCTTTTTGCCCATTGACTGGAATGGTCACAACCGTTGGACTAATTTGATGTACAGGATTATTTTGGTTCGATAATTGAATATTATATGCCTTGTAATCTTTACCAGCTAGTTCTTTGACATCTTTCAAAACTTCAACAAGGAGACTATAGCCACCTTGAGCAAAATCAGGGTTTTGCAAAACGATACCTGTTGCTTGGTCTACTAAAATATATGAATTTGTTGGTAAAACTGGGCGACCAACGGTACTAACACTGTTACTGTTTGTAGGAACAATAGTAGTTGAACTACTTGGTGTTGTTTCTTCCTTGCTTGGTTCCGTACTTGCTTCGGTGCTTGGTGTCGTTTCTTCCTTGCTTGGCTCGGTACTTGCTTCGGTGCTTGGTGTCGTTTCTTCCTTGCTTGGTTCTGTACTTGACTCTGTGCTTGGCTTCGTTTCTTCCTTGCTTGGTTCTGTACTTGACTCTGTGCTTGGCTTCGTTTCTTCCTTGCTTGGTTCTGTACTTGACTCTGTGCTTGGCTTCGTTTCTTCCTTGCTTGGTTCTGTACTTGACTCTGTGCTTGGCTTCGTTTCTTCCTTGCTTGGTTCTGTACTTGACTCTGTGCTTGGCTT
>OLIZ01000011.1_pt1 | contig 80104 bp, 61 predicted proteins | sample 1603431 | NCBI WGS metagenome assembly OLIZ01 (sample SAMN04436982, study PRJEB24849) | human gut metagenome | biome: human gut; feature: NICU; material: stool | host: Homo sapiens | place: USA: Saint Louis, MO | collected 2010-07-03
GTGGCCGTCGGCTTAACCCGGCGGATCACCAGCGGTAGTGAGCGAAAGCCTTGTTGGATTCGGCCATCTTGTGCATGTCCTCGCGCTTCTTCACAGAAGCCCCAAGGCCATTAGACGCATCCAGGATTTCGTTCATCAGACGATCAGTCATGGTGCCTTCACGGCGCTTGCGAGAAAAGTCTACCAACCAACGCAACGCTAGAGTAGTTGCACGGTTCGGCTTTACCTCGACAGGCACCTGGTAGGTGGCGCCACCGACGCGGCGAGAACGAACTTCGAGGGACGGACGGATGTTGTCAAGCGCGCGCTTCAGAACGGCAACCGGATCCTGATCCGTCTTGCCGCGAACACCTTCGAGGGCGTTGTAAACGATGCGCTCAGCCAGCGACTTCTTGCCATCAAGAAGAACGCGGTTAACCAGCTGAGTGACGATGGTCGAGCCGTAGACCGGGTCAACGGCCAGAGGGCGCTTGGGAGCGGGACCTTTACGAGGCATTTACTACTTCTCCTTCTTTGCGCCGTAGCGGGAACGAGCCTGCTTGCGGTCGCGTACACCCTGGGTGTCTAGCGAGCCGCGGACAATACGGTAGCGGACACCGGGAAGGTCCTTCACACGGCCACCGCGCACCAGCACGATGGAGTGTTCCTGAAGGTTGTGGCCTTCGCCGGGAATGTACGCCGAAACTTCGATGCCAGACGAAAGGCGCACACGGGCAACCTTACGCAGAGCGGAGTTCGGCTTCTTCGGGGTGGTGGTGTACACGCGGGTGCACACGCCACGGCGCTGCGGGGAGCCTTTAAGCGCAGGTGTGGACACCTTGCTACGCCTGGACTGACGACCCTTGCGCACCAACTGCTGAATAGTAGGCACTACGTCTCCGTTGTTTAGAAAATGAAATGATTAAGTTTAGCTCCGGCGTCCTTGGGAAATCCCTAACTTTTGATTACCGCCCCAGGGCAGCGTTCACCGCCAGGGGCCGGCCCGCCCAGACTGGCTGTACTGGAACGTCCGGAGCCTCAACGGTAGAAGCCCGATGCCGCTTGCTGCGGCGTAAAGCGGTAACCCGACGCATCGGGTACCAGCGTCAAGATTACGGCAATAGGCCTGGTGCGTCAAAGGTTCCTTGCCCTTGTGTGAGCAACCTGACGCTACCGCTGGCCTCCTTGTTCTTAAAAGCAAAAGGCCCGGAGCCCCATATGGGATTCCGGGCCTTCGCAGCTATTTACAGACCGTTGCGGAAGGCGGTTTCGAAGTTGATTCCTGCCAAGAAATCATCGTCTACCTCGCCTACGCGGAAGTCATCTTCAGACCAGCCAACGTTAGCCATCGCCTCGGCGGTGGGCTCTACGTTCACGTGCTGGTAGTTGCTCAGGCCGGTACCGGCCGGGATCAACTTACCAAGGATAACGTTTTCCTTGAGGCCGAGCAGCGGATCGTCCTTGCCGTTCATAGCAGCTTCTGTCAGGACCTTGGTGGTTTCCTGGAAGGATGCTGCAGATAGCCAAGAATCCGTTGCCAGCGACGCCTTGGTGATACCCATCAGCTCAGGACGGCCCGCAGCGGGCTTGCCGCCCTCGGCCACGGTCCGCCTGTTCTCGTCGCGGAAACGCATAGTGTCTACCAGTTCGCCGGGCAGCAACTTGGTGTCGCCCGAATCCAGCACGGTCACGCGGCGCAGCATCTGGCGCACAATGACTTCGACGTGCTTGGCGTGAATATCCACGCCCTGGGAACGGTACACTTCCTGCACTTCGTCAACCAACTGCTTCTGGGTGGCGTTCACGCCGAGGACGCGCAGCACCTTCTTGGGGTCTACACGGCCTTCGACCAACTGCTGTCCGACGCCCACATGGTCGCCGTCCTTTACCAGCAGCTTCTGGCGGCGCGAAACCTCGATCTCGAGGTCGGCTTCACCGTCGTCGCGGGTAATGGTAACCACGCGCGGGCCGTCTGCTTCGTCGACGATCTTCACGCGGCCGGCGGCCTCGGTGATCGCAGCTTCACCCTTCGGGGTACGAGCTTCGAAGAGCTCCTGCACACGGGGCAGACCCTGGGTAATGTCCGAAGCACCAGCAGCACCACCGGTGTGGAACGTACGCATCGTCAGCTGAGTACCGGGCTCACCAATGGACTGGGCGGCGATAATGCCTACGGCCTCACCGATGTCCACACGCTTGCCGGTGGCGAGCGAACGCCCGTAACAAGCAGCACAGGTACCAACTGAGGACTCGCAAGTCAGCACGGAACGCACCTTGATGGTGGTGATTCCAGCATCGATCAGCTTGTCGATCAGCGCGTCGCCCACATCTGCGCCGGCCTCGGCAACAACGTTGCCATCCGCGTCCACGGCATCCTTCAGAAGGGTACGCGCAAATGCGGTGGTCTCGACGATGTCAGAACGCACTGCCTTGCCGTCCTCGCCAATGGAACCAATGTTCATGGTCAGGCCGCGGCGGGTGCCACAGTCTTCTTCGCGAACGATGACATCCTGAGACACGTCAACCAGACGACGGGTCAGGTAACCGGAGTCTGCGGTACGCAGCGCCGTGTCAGCCAGACCCTTACGGGCGCCGTGGGTTGCGGTGAAGTATTCCAGAACCGTTAGGCCTTCGCGGTAGTTGGACTTGATAGGACGCTCGATCAGCTTCTGCTTCGGGTCCGACACCAGGCCACGCATACCGGCGATCTGGCGGATCTGGTCCCAGTTACCACGGGCGCCAGAGGAGACCATGCGGAACACGGTGTTGCGAACCGGGAAGTTCGCGCGCATTGCCTCTGCAACCTTCGCAGTACATTCGGTCCAAATCGCCACAACTTCGCGGTAACGATCGTCGTCGGTAATCAGACCGAGGTCGTAGTTCGACTGCACGTCTGCTGCCCGCTTCTCGTAGTCGGCCAGAATTTCCTTCTTCACCTCGGGGCTGACAACGTCGCTGAACGCGATGGAAATACCAGACCAGGTAGACCAGTGGAAACCGGCTGCCTTCAGCGCATCCAAGGAGGCTGCGGTGACAACCTTCGGGTACCGCTCTGCCAGGGTGTTGACGATGGTGCCGAGCACCTTCTTGTCAACGACCTTGTCTACGAACGGGTAATCCACAGGCAAGGTCTCGTTCAAAATGGCGCGCCCGAGGGAAGTCTCCAGCACGACGGGATCCCCGTCCTGCCAGCCTTCCGGAGCCTGCCAATCGACCGGCGGGACAATGTCCTCAAAGCGGATGCGAGCCTTGGCATTCAGATCCAGTTCGCCCAGATCGAAGGCCATGATGGCTTCGGCTACAGAGGAGAAGTAACGCACAACCGGGTTGCCGTCCTCGTCCTTCTTTACCTCGACTGCCGGGTCGGGCTCAGAGGACAGGTGGAACAGGCCGATGATCATATCCTGCGAAGGCATGGTAACCGGACGGCCGTCAGACGGCTTCAGGATGTTGTTTGCGGACAGCATCAAGATGCGGGCTTCAGCCTGCGCCTCAGCACCCAGCGGCAAGTGGACTGCCATCTGGTCACCGTCGAAGTCGGCGTTGAACGCACCACATACCAGCGGGTGCAGCTGAATAGCCTTACCTTCAACCAGTACCGGTTCGAACGCCTGAATGCCTAGACGGTGCAGCGTAGGTGCACGGTTCAGCAGCACGGGGTGCTCGCGAATGACTTCGTCCAGCACATCCCACACTTGCGAGCGCTGGCGTTCCACCATGCGCTTTGCAGCCTTCACGTTCTGGGCGTAGTTGTGGTCGACCAGACGCTTCATTACGAAGGGCTTGAACAGTTCCAGGGCCATCTGCTTGGGCAGGCCACACTGGTGCAGGTGCAGCTGCGGACCAACCACGATGACTGAACGGCCCGAGTAGTCCACGCGCTTGCCCAGCAGGTTCTGACGGAAACGACCCTGCTTACCCTTCAGCATGTCCGAAAGGGACTTCAGCGGGCGGTTGCCGGGGCCCGAAACCGGGCGGCCACGACGACCGTTGTCGAACAGGGCGTCGACCGACTCCTGCAACATGCGCTTTTCGTTGTTGATGATGATCTCGGGAGCGCCCAGATCAAGCAGTCGCTTCAGACGGTTGTTGCGGTTGATCACGCGACGGTACAGATCGTTCAGGTCCGAGGTCGCAAAACGGCCACCGTCCAGCTGCACCATTGGGCGCAGATCCGGCGGGATGACCGGGATGCAATCCAGCACCATGCCCTGCGGCGAGTTGCCGGTGCGCAGGAAGGCGTTTACTACCTTCAGACGCTTCAGAGCGCGGGTCTTCCGCTGGCCGGTGTTGGTAGCGATGGTTTCGCGCAGTGCTTCTGCTTCGCCCTCGAGGTCGAAGTTTTCGAGGCGCTTCTGCACGGCAGCCGCGCCCTTCGAACCCTTGAAGTAGATTCCGTAGCGCGAATCCAGCTCGCGGTACATCAGTTCGTCGCCCTCTAGGTCACCGACCTTCAAGTTTACGAACTTGTCCCACATGTCGTCAAGGCGCTTCAGGGTCTGCTCTGCCTTGCGGCGGATCTGCCCCATTTCCTTGTCGGCGGCCTTCTTCAGCTTGTCCAGCTGAGCCTTGGTGGGCTTGCCTTCGGCCTCCAGCGTGGCCAGATCCTTCTCGAGCTTCTCAGCTCTGCGGTTAATAGCAGAGTCAACGCCCTCTGAAACGCGCTTGATTTCAACATCCAGCTCGTTGCGCAGCGACGGCATATCTGCATGCCTGGCCTCTTCGTCTACCTCGGTGATCATGTAGGCAGCGAAGTAGATGACCTTCTCTAGGTCCTTCGGAGCCAGATTCAGCAGGTAGCCGAGGCGGGAAGGCACACCCTTGAAGTACCAGATGTGAGTAACCGGGGCGGCCAGTTCAATGTGGCCCATGCGCTCACGGCGCACGTTCGACTTGGTTACCTCTACGCCACAGCGTTCACAAATGATGCCCTTGTACCGCACGCGCTTGTACTTGCCACACGCACATTCCCAGTCGCGGGTAGGTCCGAAGATCCGCTCGCAGAACAGGCCGTCCTTTTCGGGCTTCAGAGTACGGTAGTTGATGGTCTCGGGCTTCTTTACCTCGCCGTGAGACCAGCCGCGAATATCTTCTGCAGTAGCAAGACCAATGTGTAGTTTTTCAAATGCCTTTGCGTCCATACCGACTCCTTAAATCTCATCCAGCGTGGAAGATGCAGCGTTCGGCCTAGCGCCAAGGTTGATCCCCAGCTCCTCGGTTGCACGGCCAGCATCGTCCTCTTCGTCGCGCAGCGAAACCGCTGTGCCTTCTGCGTCAAGTGCCTCAACGTTCAGGCACAGAGAACGCATTTCCTGGATGAGCACGCGGAACGATTCGGGGATACCCGGTTCCGGAATGTCGTCACCCTTTACGATCGCCTCGTAAACCTTCACGCGCCCGACGATGTCGTCAGACTTCACGGTTAGCAGTTCCTGCAAGGCGTAGGCGGCACCGTATGCCTCCATTGCCCAAACTTCCATTTCGCCGAAACGCTGGCCGCCGAACTGCGCCTTACCACCCAGCGGCTGCTGAGTAATCATCGAGTACGGGCCGGTCGAACGGGCGTGGATCTTGTCGTCAACCAAGTGGTGTAGCTTCAGCATGTACTTGTAGCCGACCGCGATGCGGTACGGGAACGGTTCGCCGGAGCGGCCGTCGAACAGCTGAGCCTTGCCCAGGTCGTTGACCATGCGCACGCCGTCGCGGTTAGGCAGAGTGCAGGTGAGCAGGCCGTTGAGTTCTTCCTGCTGCACGCCGTCGAACACCGGGGTGGCCAGCAGCGAACGTGCCGGGGCCTTCAGGCCGTCCTTCGGCAGTAGCTTGGTCCACTCTTCGTTGTTCTTCAGGGCCTCGGTAGCGTCCCAACCCTGCGAAGCGATCCACCCAAGGTGCATCTCTAGTACCTGGCCGACGTTCATACGGCCGGGCACGCCCAGCGGGTTCAGGATAATGTCAACCGGGGTGCCATCTTCCATGAACGGCATGTCCTCGACCGGCAGAATCTTCGAAACAACACCCTTGTTACCGTGACGACCAGACATCTTGTCGCCAACGGTAATCTTGCGGCGCTGCGCAACGTAGACGCGCACCATGTGCTTTACGCCCGGGGGTAATTCGTCCTCTTCGTCATTGAATTCGCGTACGCCAATGACGATGCCGGATTCGCCGTGAGGAACACGCATCGAGGTGTCGCGCACCTCGCGTGCCTTCTCGCCGAAGATGGCGCGCAGCAGACGCTCTTCCGAAGTCAGTTCGGTTTCGCCCTTAGGGGTGACCTTGCCAACCAGGATGTCGCCGGAAGTGACCTCTGCGCCAATGCGGATGATGCCGCGCTCGTCTAGGTTGGCCAGGGCGTCCTCGCCAACGTTCGGGATGTCACGGGTAATTTCCTCAAGACCCAGCTTGGTTTCGCGAGCATCAATTTCGTGCTCTTCGATGTGGATCGAAGTGAGGACGTCGTCCTGCACCACGCGACGCGAAAGGATGATCGCGTCCTCGTAGTTCAGGCCTTCCCAAGACATGTAGGCAACTAGCAGGTTCTTACCGAGGGCGAGTTCGCCACCGTCGGTCGCAGGACCGTCGGCCAGCAGGTCGCCCTTTTCGACACGCTGGCCTACCTCTACAGCAACGTGCTGGTTAGAGCAGTTGCCGGGGTTCGAGCGCTCGAACTTTTCCAGCTTGTAAACCTGGTGGGTGCCGTCGTCATTTAGAACCGAGATCGCGTCCGCATCCAGTTCTTCAACGACGCCAGCCTTGGCGGCTACTACGGAATCGCCGGCGTCAATAGCGCAGCGGCGCTCCATGCCGGTGCCCACCATCGGGGCCTCAGTCTTCAGTAGCGGCACAGCCTGACGCTGCATGTTCGCGCCCATTAGTGCGCGGTTTGCGTCGTCGTGTTCCAGGAACGGAATCAGTGCGGTTGCAACCGAGCACATCTGACGTGCGGACACGTCAATGTAGTCGACGTCCTCGACGGGTACCAGTGCGGGGTCGCCGCCTGCGATACGGCAGACAACTTCTTCACCAAGAATGTTGCCCTCGTCGTCCATCGGGGTGGACGCCTGCGCAATGTAGCTGCCGTTCTCGTCGTCTGCAGTTAGATATTCCAGTTCGTCGGTGACCTTGCCGTCGACAACGCGACGGTACGGGGTTTCCACGAAACCGAAGGGGTTGATGCGCGCGTAGGATGCCAGCGAACCAATCAGACCAATGTTCGGGCCTTCAGGGGTTTCAATCGGGCACATGCGGCCGTAGTGGGACGGGTGAACGTCGCGGACTTCCATGCCTGCACGGTCACGGGATAGACCACCGGGGCCGAGGGCGGACAGACGGCGCTTGTGGGTAAGTCCAGCCAGCGGGTTGTTCTGGTCCATGAACTGCGACAGCTGCGAAGTACCGAAGAATTCCTTGATTGCCGCAACCACTGGGCGAATGTTGATCAGGGTCTGCGGGGTGATCGCTTCAACGTCCTGAGTGGTCATGCGTTCGCGCACGACCCTTTCCATACGGGACATACCGGTGCGCACCTGCACCTGGATCAGTTCGCCGACGGCGCGGATGCGACGGTTGCCGAAGTGATCGATGTCGTCGGTCTCTACGCGCATCTCGACTTCCTGGCCCTTGCGCACGCCGGGGAAGGTACGCTGGCCGGCGTGAATCGCTAGCAGGTACTTGAAGGCGGTGATGATGTCTTCAATGCGCAGGGTGGATTCGTCCAGAGAAGTTTCGATTCCCAGCTTCTTGTTGATCTTGTAGCGACCAACTTTTGCCAGATCGTAGCGCTTGTCGTTGAAGTAGAAGCCCTCTAGCAGCGACCGGCCAGCTTCAGCAGAAGCCGGTTCGCCCGGGCGGATCTTCCTGTAAATGTCAGTCTGGGCATCCTCGGTGGTGCGGATCGCTTCTGGATCCTTCTCGAGGGTTTCCAGCATTACCGGGTAGTCCTTGAATTCCGAGCGGATTTCCTCGGGGGTCATGCCGAGGGCGCGCAGGAAGATGGTGGCGGACTGCTTGCGCTTACGGTCGATGCGAACGCCAACGTTCTCGCGCTTGTCGATCTCCATCTCGAGCCAAGCACCCCTAGAGGGGATGAAGCGGCAGCCGAAGATGTCCTTGTCGGAGGTCTTGTCGGCAGTTCGTTCGAAGTAAACGCCGGGGCTACGAACCAGCTGGGAGACAACGACACGCTCAGTGCCGTTGATGATGAAGGTGCCGCGCGGAGTCATGAGTGGGAAGTCGCCCATGAACACGGTCTGCGACTTAATTTCGCCAGTGTTTTCGTTTACGAACTCGGCGGTGACGAACAGCGGAGCAGAGTAGGTGTAGTCCTTCTCTTTGCATTCGTCAATGGAGTACTTGGGCTGGTCGAAGTAGTATTCCCGGAACGACAGAGACATCGTCTCGCCAAAATCGCGAATAGGGCTGATTTCGGCGAACACTTCTTCGAGGCCGGACATCGCAGGCAGTTCGTTAGAACCGGATGCCTGAGATTCTTCGACCCTTTCCTTCCATGCTTCGTTTCCAAGCAGCCAATCGAAGGACTGCATCTGCAGGCCCAGCAGGTTGGGCAGCTGCATTGGTTCTTGAATTTGGTTGAATGAGATTCGGTGGCGTGCCACCGGTGCGTCTGAGGTGCTCAAGGCAGCCAAAGGTGTCCCTTCCTAAATGGATGGTTGCGCACGGCGTCGAACTGGCCCCTAACTGATACTGGGTTCAACCGCACTTTGCGCTCATTTAAATGCGGGACTTCCAGCTCACCTCGGACACAGAACACGCGAACTATTAGATTAGCTTTTTTATTACCAGGTGTCTATACTTGCCCTTTTCATTGTAGGCAGTTTCACAAGGTCATGGGGCTTTTTGCAGAGGGCGCCCTGCCCAGCCAGTCGCAGTTGGCGATATTCCGATAAAATTGGCAGTCGAAGAACTGCTCCCCGGATTGGAATGCTTATGCCCCTTGCTCCTTTGCTTCGGCAATTGCGGGCCGGCCTGTCGGCATTTCAGACAATGTTTGCGGACGACCCAGCTCTGCTTGCCCTGCAGGTTTGTCGTCGCCTCCCCTTGCCGGTGGCAAATGCCTTAAGCCCACTCACGCGAGTACTTCCTTCGGGGCAGACAATTGCTGCCATGCTGCAGCGGGATTTACAGAGGGCGGCGCAGACGGCACAGCCTAGCCCTCGCAATGGTTTTGAGGCAGCGGTGTGGGCGTTGGCGGGAATGTGCCCACCAAGGAAATACGGGCGCGCCTATGCGCGTTTTCTGCAGCGAATTGGGAAAATTCCGGAGGCCATCGATGCCGCTCCCCCGGCACTGCAATCCCGCCTGGTCGCAAACGCCGCAATCCAAACGGATGGTTTTGCTCTGCCTACCGCGGATCTGCCGGCTCGCACCTACCAGGTGCCGCAGGGCCGCCACCGCGCTTTGCACATTCTTACCAATTCCCTCCCCTTCACCCAATCTGGCTATTCCCTGCGCACTCACCAGGTGCTGCTGGCGCAGACACAGGCCGGTATCTCAGTGCGCGCCTTGACCCGCCTTGGATACCCCCTGATAATCGGCAAGGTTGCCACTTCTGACAGGCAGCAAATAGACGGTGTCGACTACGCCCGGATGCTGCCCGCTAGTTGGCCCAGGCTGTGGCCTGCCCGACTTGCCCGGTCTGCAAAAGAGGCCGCCATCGCCGCCAACTCTTTTGCCCCAAATGTCTTACACACCACCACCGACTTTAAGAATGCCTTGGTGACAGCTGCTCTGGCCAAGCGTTTCGACCTCCCCTGGGTTTACGAGATGCGCGGTGAGCTCGAAAGTACCTGGCTATCCAAACTGCCGGAAGAATATCGGGCGAGCGGCGAAACCAGCTGGTACTACCGGCACCTAGCCCGAAAAGAAACGCTGATGGCAGCAATGGCAGACGCCGTTGTCGTCCTCTCTGCCGTGCATAAACAAAGGCTGTGTGCCCGTGGGGTGGACGCGCACAAGATCTTCGTAGTGCCCAATCTGCCACTATCTCCTCCCGCCCAATGCACCCGCCTCCAGGCGCGCGCCCAGCTGGGCATTCCTGCTGATCGCAAACTGTTCGGCTCCATTTCTTCCATCGTCGCCTACGAAGGCCTAGAAACGGCTATCTATGCCCTGGCACAGCTGTGCCAGCGCGGCGAGGACGTCCATCTTGCACTCGTCGGTTCTGGCGAATCAGTCCCCGCGCTAAAGGCGCTGGCGGCCAAATGTCAGGTAGCGCACCGGGTCAGTTTCGTAGGCCGGGTATCCCCCGAACGGGCTCGCCTGTGGTACAAGGCGCTGGATTGTTTTGTGATTCCTAGGCGCGATGAGCCGGTAACCAGGACTGTCACACCCATTAAAGGCATGGAGGCGGTAGCGGCGGGCACGCCCCTCATCTGTTCCAATTTGCCCGCGTTAGCCGAGATCACGCCACCGTCCCCATCCGGCACTCTGGTTGAGGCTGCCAACGTGAGCGCCTGGGCGGATGCCGTCGCAAAAGTCTTGAACCATCCTGTTCCTGTCGCCGCGCCGCCGCTGCGGACGTGGGCCGACAATGCGCAAATATACGATCAAATCTACAAGAAAGTGCGGGGGATCTGATGTCTGGGAAACGGAAAAAAACAAGGCGCACGCAGACATCGTTGCCAACCCTCCTACCCGCCCTCGCAGTGTAGGAGGCGCCAGTGGCGTGAACGAAGATTTGAACAGTTGGCTTTCGGAAATAACGATCGATACTTCCCCATACGGCATCACTTATCTGGCCGACTGGAACTTGAAACCGGTGGTAGGCAGGCCGCCCCTGCGCACTTACATCAGCCAGCTGTGGGGGCGGCGCCACTTCATCTGGCAGAACGCTCGGGCAAGGGCTTTCGGCAAGTCTAAGAACATGCTTTTGGGGCATGCCTGGTTGATCTTGCATCCCCTGCTGGACATTGGCATTTACGGGCTGATGTTCGGCCTCCTCTTAAAGACTTCGCGAGGCGTACCGCGTTTCGTCGGTTATCTTGCCATTGGCGTTATCTTCTTCGCGTTCTTCACTTCCGCGCTCAACGGCGGGTCGAACCTGATCCGTGGCGGACGAAACCTAATTCGCGCATTCGCTTTTCCGAGGGCGGCGCTGGCGTTCTCGTTGGCCGTGCGCAACTTCGTCGATTCCCTCCCCACTATTGCCACGTTGTTGATCTGTCTAGCTATTGGGTACGGCACGGCGGCCGTAGGGCCCACGTGGTTCTTCCTAATTCCCCTGCTTGCCCTGCAACAGCTGTTTTGCACCGGCCTCATTCTGATCGGCGGCAAACTCTGCCACATGGTGCCTGACCTGGGAGCGCTGATCAACCTACTGTCGCGGTTCTGGTTTTACGGGTCGGGCATTTTCTTCTCGGTCAAGCGCTTCGAGCACATCCCGATCGCCGTGACACTGATGGAGTGGAATCCTGCATACCAATTCCTTACCGCCTACCGCGAGTGCCTGCTGTACGGCAGAGTGCCTGCGCTGTCGTTGTTCGGCACCATTGCGGCGTGGAGCATCGGCGTGTTCGTCTTTGGTTTTGTTTTCTTCTGGCAGCGGGAGGTCGAATATGGCCGAGAACGTTAAGACCGGGGTGGAGGTTCCACTTGGTTCCATATCAGTGCTGGTGAACAACATTTCTGTTACCTACAAGAGCGAGGTAAATGACGACCGTGCTCGGCGGCGGCATTCGCTTCCCACGAGGGCGCTAATGCGGGTGCTCGGGCGCAATCCGCGCCGCGAAGTGCATGCACTTAGGGACGTTTCTTTCGCCGTCCGGTCCGGCGAAGCAGTGGGATTGGTAGGGCTAAACGGCTCGGGTAAATCCACTTTGCTCCGCATTATTGCTGGCGTGGAGACCCCAAATTCCGGAGTGGTAAAGGCTTCTTCGCAACCCGTTTTGTTGGGAGTGTCGGCGGCACTTAGCCCGGATCTGTCCGGGTACCGGAATATAAAACTGGGGTGTTTGGCCATGGGCATGGAGCCGGCGCAGGTGCAGGAGGCAATCCCCCGAGTGGCGGCACTTGCCGATATTGGAGACGCTCTTTACCGTCCTATGCGTACTTATTCTTCCGGTATGGGCTCTAGGCTGCGTTTTGCTATTGCAACTGCCTCCCGGCCGGATATCTTGCTGATAGATGAGGCGCTCAACACCGGCGATGCCGCTTTTCGGGAACGTTCCGAGGACGCCATGACTAAGATGCGCCAAAACGCGGGCACGATGTTCTTGGTTTCTCATGCCGCGCAGACGGTAGAAGAGATGTGCACCAGAGCAATCTGGCTTCATAAGGGGCGCGTGATCCAGGACGGGGATGCCTACACGGTGGCGCGTAACTACCGCAAATGGTCGTGGCTGTTGGCTAAGAATCAGCACGAACAGGCACAGCAGATTTTTGCCGAAACGCTCGAGCAGTTCGAGGAACCAGATTTGGTGGAGCTTTCCCATATGGAAGGGACTATTAGGCGCCATGGCGCCTAGGACCGGTTCGTGCAATGCTTCTGTCTACAGATTGATTTTTGAATCGAGGACGCCATGGTCGCAGTTTCGTACGCTAACTTTGAACTAACGAATAACACTCGTCTTAGCTTTGACGTGCGTAGCGAAGAAAATAATTTTCGCTGTTTCTTCGAATTCTCGCGCCCAATAGTCATCACCGCAAAGACGCTCACCGCAACGCTAGCTATTATTTCGGGGCAGTCTTTCGACCAGATGAGCGTCGACCATGCTCTGCCTGCCCAGTGTGTCGACTTCCTTAGCCAATTTTGCCAATGCCAGCTGTCTGTCGGCTCAGCGGCCCACTCTATTACCAGCGAGGTTCCCAATGCTAAGTGCGGAAATATTGGCCTCAGTTTCTCTGGGGGCTTTGATTCCATAGCTGCCAAGGAACTGCTCGACCCAGACAAGACCATTCTTATTTCGCTGGATTTCGGGGGTAGGTTTGCCCGCGAAGCCGTCTTCTTTGATAACTTTCCCACGCTCACGGTACGAACCAACTTGGTTACCGAAAAGTTCCACCGCCATAGTTGGGCATTTATGGCCCTGGGCGCTATCTTGGCCTCCCCTACTCTGGGTCTAGATGTTCTCTCGTTCGGGTCGATCTTGGAAGCCAGCCCGCAAAATATGCTCTCGGCGGGCCCAGACATGGACACCACCAATTTCCCCGTTTTCGAATTCTTAGGACTGGATTGGTATAACCCCGCCCTCGGCATTACAGAGGTGGGCAGCGCCATCATTGCTGCCCAGACTATTCCCGACCTGCTGGACGATTCCTTAAAATCACTGGCTGAACCGGGAACTGAAAAGCTCTACCGCAAATGGGTGCTGTTGAAGCTGGCTGAACTTTTCACGGGATTGCCGCTGCAAGCTACAGAGCCCAGGAAGCCATACCCGCAGCATCGACTCCCGTTTGGGACGTCATTCGTTTCGCACCTTTTGTCTTTTTACATGCAGAAGAAATTGGGAGCACAGGTACGAGACATTTTTGTTTCGCAGATGCCCGACGAAGTCAACGACTTTATCGAGGGAGCCGATCTGACTTTCTTCGAACGTTACAATTCCAATTTCCTGCAAAAAGTACCTGCCCAATTCAGGGCAGGTCTGATTGCGCGCCTAGCTAGCTTTGGCATCTTGCCGTACACCCAGAAAGATTGGCAGGAATACCACCGTACTTTGGAACTACTCCAAAAGTATGGCCGTTAGCCTTTTTGGCTTATAATCCGCTTCAGCTGGTGCAAGATATCTGCCGAGTTGCCTGCCTCCGCCTTGTAGGTAACCTGCGCCTTATCTAAAGCCGAACCACGTTCTACTAGGGCCCAAATATCGCGCCCGGCGCCCAGGTAGTCGGCATACTTGGACGGCAAGAACGGGTTTATTGGCATAGTGTCCAGGCAGATGGCATCATTTAGCAAAAGCACGTCGCAGCCTTTACACACATTTAGAAATTCCAGGTACGGCAGGTAACCGTTTACGTAGGTAACCAGGTCGATACCGTAGGCGGTTACCAGTTCGCTGACCTCTTTGGGCTTGTTGCAGAACACGTGGAAGCGAACCTTCCGTTGCTCTTCCCGCGAGAGGTTTCGCAGGGCTACAAAGACATCGTCTAGGCCGCGGTTCTTATAAAAAGCACCAAAGTAGGCGATGTTTATATCGCCCTCAGGCATCTGGTACCTGGCTGGTACTGCATCGTAGGCGGTAGCAGGCGGCGTGGGATGGTGCCAGACTTTGGCCTTGGCCCGCACCAACTGTTGCAGCTGCGGCGGGTAATCCATGAGCATGTATTCGAGCTGGTTGTCATTGGTGAAGATCAGCTCGTCTGCAGCAAGGAACGTAGTAAGTTCAATGAGCTCGAAGTAGGAATCTTCCACCATCAATTCGGTGCCATGCTTCTTTAGGTAGCGAAGCATCATGTCCGATAGGTCATCCTTGCCGAAAGCACCTACGCGCAGGTTTCCGGTAACATCCCGGCGCAGCGGATCAGAAAACTCTGCGCTCCAGCGCACTTGAGGATGCCTGCGCTTATACAGGAAGGCAGCCACGTGCGAGGCCGCCCAGAGCGCCCTCGAATACATGGTTTCGTATCCTTCGCCGGCAGCTGCGGCCCGCTCTGCCACCGCTACGCCCTGCCGCGCAAAGGACACCGTCGGATCCCATCCGGAAAACGACACGGGAGCGGTGACTACATACCTATTTGCTATCCACCGATCCGAGATGGTGTTCAAGGAGAGATCCTTATGACGCAGTTTGGCCATGTCATTGCTGATCACGTCCGAGATGCGGCCCATATCGGCAACGACCTTCGCAGCCACGGTTGCGGACGTATCCGAAAATGGCGAGAAGCAGTAGGCAAATACCAGGTTGGTTGCCTTGCCCTTGTTGACCGTCTGCCAGGGAAAATCGAACAGGGAGCGAGCCGCCAGATCCCCCTCCAGCTTGGGGGCTAAGGCCGGATGTTCTTGCAGGTAACGCACCGCAAAACCATATTGGGAGCTGATAAGAGAATCGAGGGCACCCTGGTTATCCCGGTCCTTCACCTCTTGCAACGCGGCGACGCAATCGAGTCGGTCTTCCACGTTGAACTCGTATGAACTCTGCTGCCTGGACACGGATTCTGCCGTAATGTAACGGCGGTACGCGCAATCTTCCTGGGTTGGGAAATGGAAATGCAGTTTCTTACCCGCTAAGGCGGTGGCAAAGTAGACGACGTCCTCGCCAGAAGTCAGGTCTTCCCTGTAGCAAACCTGGCGGGCCAATTCGATCGGAACCAGCTTGCACGCATTGAAGCCGAGCATCCACGGCACCGAATCGACCGGGACGGACTTGCCGGCATTCTGCAAAATCCTCTCTGCAAGGGCATTTTCCTCGACTAATTCGGATCCCTGGTAGTTCAAGATCGGGGCAACCGGGATAATTCCGGGGCCAACCTCTTCTACCAACTGTTCCAGAAAACGCGGTTGTACCGAATCGTCCGCGTCGACGAAGGTGACAAATTCGCCTCGGGCCAGCGACAGCCCAATATTTCGCGCGTGTCCGGCGCCCGTCCGCGCCGCTCGTACCCACCGCAGGTTGGAATACTGCGGCTGCTGAGTCAAAGCCTCAAGTAGCTGCACCATGCCATCGTCGGGACCGTTTAGAACCACCACCACCTCGTAGAGGTTGTTCACCATGGACTGCACTGCCAGCGACTGCAGCGTTCGTTTCAAGGTCGCGGCCGACCGAAATGCTGGCACAATAACACTTACGAGGCACTGTGCCTCCTGGACCACCTGCTCTAGGGCCTTTTGCTCTGCACCTGCCAGAGCGTCCTCTACCCGCTTTATTTCCCGATCTAGTTGCTCATCGTCCAGTAGGATCTGGCGAAGTTCCTCGGATAGGTGTTCGTCTTTCACTTGTGTCCTCCGCGCTCCCACCACTTCAGAGTGAGCGATCCGAGTTTCGAGTTGGCCAGTGCCCTATAGCGGGCTTTTATCCTGTCATTTTCATTCTGCAGGTTCTTTATCTTTGCCACCAGGTGACCGGTTTGTTCAGCGTCCCCCTCGACCGAACTGGCAGCTACAGGAACATTGCGATGGTGGCGAACGTACTTGAGCAGGCCCAAGTAGCTGCCCGAAGATTCTGGCTTGGCTACTTCCTCACCGCCACTAGCCTGCAAGAACGCGTCTTTTGCCCATTCGTTTATGGCATCGGAATCCGTCTTTGTTCCGATCCTAAAGAGCCATCCGTCCCCCACCGGTTCGTAGCCACATACGCCGCTTTCTTGCAGCAGTTGCATCCATGCCACTAGCCACCGGTTGCGCAGCTCGACCGGCTTTCGTAGCAACACGAAACCCGCGCCGCCGCCCTGAGTCCACTCCGCCAGTTGGGGAATAGAAGCCGGATCCGAAGAAACCAAGATGACTTGGGATTCTGGGGAAGATTCTGGTAGCTCGTCCTGCCCCAACAGAGCGATGCGCGCCCCCGCCGGCAGGTGCAACTGCGCCAATTGCGGAACCGGCAGCTGCTCCAGCATAACGGTCGTGTCCTTGTCCGACGCCACAATGCTCTTGCCCATAATTACTTACCGATGTAGTTGAAGGTCTGGTCTGCCTGCAGCCCGGACAAGAATTCCGGGGTGAACTGGTCATGTCCAACCAGCACTAGGACTAGGTCATACCCCCTGCCAGGATTGGCAGTGTCCTTGAGTGTTGCCCCCTTGCCGCAGAGGATGTCTGGCAGTTCTGCGATATTCGGTTCGTAAACATCGAACTGTCCTTTGCCGCCCTCTATTAGCTCCGTCGCAATGCGAAGCGCCGGCGATTCACGCAGATCGTCAATATTCGGCTTGAAGGCTAGCCCTAGGATGGCCACCTTAGGCGCCTGCTTCCCTTCCAGAGCGGCACGCACCTGGCTTAGCACCCACTTGGGTTTCGCATCATTGACCTGGCGGGCAGTATTGATCAACCGCGAGTTCTTCCTATCGGCCGACACGATGAACCACGGATCCACCGCAATGCAGTGTCCCCCCACGCCGGGGCCAGGCCGCAAAATGTTGACCCGCGGGTGCTTGTTTGCCAGTTCGATTAGCTCCCACACGTCAATGCCCAAGTCCTGAGCAATAAGCGAGAGCTCGTTAGCAAAGGCAATGTTTACATCCCTAAAAGAGTTCTCTACCAGCTTGGCAAGTTCCGCCGTCTTCGCATCGGTAGTGTGAACGTGCCCAGCGCAGAACGTGTCGTAGACTTCCTTCGCCCTCTGCGTTGCTTCGGGAGTGAGCCCACCGATAATGCGATCGTTGGCCGTCATCTCGATCATGATGCGCCCTGGCAAAACTCGTTCCGGGGCATGGGCAAACATGACATGCCCCTTCGCCCTCGCGCTTCAGGTCGGGGCGAGCAGCGAAAACCCGCTCTGCCATACGCTCGGTAGTCAGCGGCGGCGAAGTAGATTCCAGTACCACCAGTTCGTCGCCCTGCAACTGCGGAATAATCTTGTCGATGGCGGCGTCGATGTATGACAGGTCTGCTTCGTGGTCTCCCTTGAACGGGGTGGGGACGGAAATGATGTATACATCCGAGGCCGGAGTTTCCTTCTGCGCCACCAAGGCATCGGAATCAACTACCTCTTTTAGCGCGCTCTCTAACCCCTCTTCAACGAAGGGCAGCCTGCCCGCATTTACGAATTCGAGAGTACGGTCGGAAACATCTACGCCCGTTACCTTCCAGCCATTTTGAGCCAAAACAACTGCTGTGGGCAGCCCGATATATCCAAGTCCAATTACCGCAAGAGACCCTTGCTCGCGCATACTTCTACCTTCCGTACCACGACTTCATCCAAATATGCATCTAAGGAGAACAAGCACATACGTTCCTGTCGTACATGTTAGTATAATTTGGACTTGGCGTCCCTCGGAAAGAACACAAATGCCTAGGAAACACCGCATTCTGGTGGTTTACGGGACAAGGCCCGAAGCCATCAAAGTTGCCCCCATCATTCGCATACTGCGCACTTCCCCAGATTTTAAAGCAATCACTGTTTCTACGGGCCAACACAAAGAAATGTTGGATGCAGTGAACAGGCTGTTCGAGATCGAACCGGACTACGACCTGAGGGCGTTTGAAAAGGGGCAGTCGCTAAACAAGCTGTCGGCAAAGATCTTCAAACGACTAAGCCCCATTTTGGCCGAGGCCGAGCCTGATGCGGTGTTGGTGCAGGGAGATACCACCACGGTGGCAATTGCGGCCCTAGCCTCCTTCAACATGCAAATCCCCGTCATCCACTTAGAGGCCGGGCTGCGTTCTGGCGACATGTTCTCGCCATTTCCCGAAGAGGCCAACAGGAAAATCACGACGCAGGTGTCCTCGCTCAACCTGGCCCCCACCGAGGTTTCGCGCAACAATTTGCTGCGCGAGGACGTCAATCCAGACACCGTTGCCGTCGTGGGGAACACGGTAATTGACGCCCTGTTCCACGTTCTGAAAAAGCCCGTTTCCTTTGGCGAGCCGGAGCTGCAACGTATCTACGAATCTGATGCTCCCGTGCTGTTACTTACCTGCCACCGAAGGGAAAACTGGGGCAAGCCCATGGATCACGTAGGCCGGGCTGTTCACCAGCTAGCCGGGCTACTCCCCAACTGGCAGATCGTCTTCCCGGCGCACGCCAATCCGACTGTGCGCGCAACAATTGGCCCACACCTAAAGGATGACCAGAACGTATTTATCTGCGACCCGCTCAACTACAACGAGTTCTCTCATATGCAACAGCGGGCCCGGATCATCCTGTCGGACTCCGGCGGCGTCCAAGAAGAGGCTCCCGCCCTCGGCAAACCCGTGCTAGTTCTACGCGAAAACACTGAGCGCCCGGAAGCGGTCCAATCTGGCACCGTGCGGCTGATCGGCACGGATACCAAAAACATCGTCCGCGAGGTCATGCGCCTGGTAGAGCATCCAGAAAAATACGAGGAAATGGCCCAGGCGAAGAACCCCTTCGGCGATGGCAACGCCGCTTCCCTCTCGCTAATGGCTATTCGCAAGCTGCTGAAGAAGCCCATCCCCGAGGTCGAAGAAGGGCCAACCACAGTAGAGCTAAAGAAGGATTAGGGCAGCTCGGTTTTGTTTGGCCGCCCGTAGTGGCTCAGCCTAGAGTTGGCCAGCACCTCAAAGTCTGACACCGCCCAGGTATGTTTTTGCGAACCGCGCATCTGCACAAAGCCAAAACGGGAGGTAGAGAAGATCTTGCCGCCGCTGGCGCTCACATCCTTGAGCAGGGCACTATCTTCGCCCGTGGTGCGGTCGACAAAGCCCACTTCCTGGAGCAGATCACGCCGTCCGACGATCGTCGGACCGGACACGAAGCTGGTAAAGCGATGTTCCCACGGCGTAAACCGCAACACCGTTACGTCTTTAGAGGCCAGATACATGTAGTGCGCATGTTTGCCCACCAGGTCCGCCCCAGAGTAATCGGTAGCAGCTAACTGTTCTAAAAGGTAGTAGGGCGAATACAGATCGTCATCATCCATCTTCGCCACCCAATCGCCCTGGGCTACCTGAAGGATACGGTTGTAGCACTGCCCCAGGGACTCGGTGGCGGGAGCGTACAGCCAAGTCACGTCCAACCCTAATTCTTTGGCCCTCGCTACCTCTGTTCGAGACGGGGTAAACCCATGGGCCAGGATGACCGGGGCCATTTCGACCCCAACCTGCGCATGTAGGTAGTAAAGCACGTGTGCCACCTGCTCCGGCCTATTCGTCGATATCATCGGAGTCACAGTGGGCAGATGCCACTGGGCGCCCTCGAGCCCAATTGTTTGCAGCACTTGGTTTACCCGGTGCGCATAGGTGTGTTCCTGCCAAATGCGCCGCTGCGCCAAGTGCGTCATCCGCGAGCGCAGCTCCTCGTTACCTACTAGTGCCCGCAACGCGTATCCTGCCTCTTGCGAGTTGCCTACCTGCACAACCTCGTCTGGGGTGAAAAAGTTGTCGATGGCGGGCGAGGGTGCAGAAACGATTGGGGTGCCACAGGCCGATATTTCGAAGATTCTTCGCGCACACATGGAGGGCGAGGTCACTACCGAGTTGACGTTCAAAAACGCCTTATAACCGCGATAGGCGGTAAGCATCTGCGGGTAGGCAAGAGAGCCGACTACGCGCTTGTCCAGCGGGGTTGGAAACTGGTAGCGGGGGTCTCCGCCCAGGTAGCGGCTGAAGATGTCGAGCCCCTTGCTCATCCGCGGGGATACTTCGTCGGCGGCCCCCAGCAGCATCCCCATCTGGGCCCGCCGTTCCGGGAACTTGTGGGCAAAATACATGCCGGCAAAGGCAACATCGCGCCGCGGTGGTACCTTTCCCCCTGAGGACAACCGGATTGGGTTATGCACTGACGGTTGAGCGGCAAAGGGCAGCACTCCAACACGCTCGTGGCCAAGATCGGCCCGGTATTGCTCTAGCAGGGTCTGGTCGGTAGTGAAGACGTAGTCAAAGAGGCGAGCAGTAGCGATGGCCTCGTGGTAGTGGGCCGGGTCCTCTTTATTCCAGAACACTGTTGGAATGGACCGCTCCTTGCAGTAGGAAACCAGTTCCTTCAGCCTGCTAGTGGGGGTCTTGGGGCCCACAACCATGAAGCGCCATTTGTCCGAATTGCCGTGCCAGGCAGATTCGACAAACAGCAAGTCAATCTTCTTCCCTTCCAGCTGCTCGCGGAAGCCGCCGGGGCTGACTGGGATCTGGTTCCATTCAAAACGCAGGGCCAGATCGGAAAACTCGTCTAGGATTACCGCCGCAGTTACCTGGTGGCGCGCTGCCTCAGGGGTAGGGATAGGCCAGGAACCAAAGCTCACTGCTTTCCCACCAGCGCTCTTGTCACTAGGAGCGCTCTTGGGAGCCGGCTTTATGTTGATAGCGCGTTGGCGGAGCCGGTGTTCCTTCAGCTGAGCAATCCCGCCGTGACGCAGGTGCCAAAGTTCTTTTCTAAACTCGCTGAGAGCCATTAGTTCACCCTCTTGGAGAGGGCAGGAATCCCCGCTCCAGCATTTTTCAGATAATCCGGAAGCCGGTCTTGAGCCCACGCCTTGGTCAGCGGCTCCAGCGCCTCCATGTCTAGATTGACTATAGATTGCCCGTCCTCGGACATCCCAGTACCGGTAAATGGAGCCGTAATGAAGGTGACGTTCTTAGGGCGAACGCCCCTGGCATCCTTCGCCAGCGAGAGCAGTTCCGTGGTGCCAAGCCCTTCGTCTACCGTCATATCTTTAGATGCTGTTTGGATTAGTTGCAGCGATTTCGAGGGCGAAGAGAGCACGTCCTCGGAGAAAATGCCAGACATGATCGCCCTCATCCACGCCTGCTGCCGCTTCACCCGGTCAAAGTCACCGCCCGGCAAAGACTTGCGTTCCCGCACAAAAGCAAGCGCCTCTTCGCCATTCATCTGCTGGGGCCCCTGAGTAGTTTCGATAGTTACCGTACCCAGGGCATCGGTCAGGGCCGAGAAGGTTTGAAAGTTCACGATAGCGAAATGGTCGATAGGCACGCCCGTCAGCCGCTGCACCGTATCAATGGCCAGCGACGGCCCCCCGTAGGCAAAGGCCGCATTGATTTTGGCCTTGCCGTGGCCCGGAATATCCACCCAGGAGTCACGCGGTATTGACATCACCGTGACCGTGTTATGCCGGCGCGAGAACTGCACCAGCATCATCGCATCGGTCCGCGCTCCCCCCAGCGCCCAGCTGTCCTGATTCGAAGCGTCCAGGCGCACGTCAGAGCCCAGCACTAAGAAGTTAGTAGCGCCCTCGGCTGCAGACTTCGAAATAGAGGGGGCCTTTACCTTCACATGTTGCATATTCCCGGTAACCGAGTGAGACAGCCAGAAAAATAGGCCCACGCATGCAAGAAGGATGACCAGTGCCACCACCGCCAGCACCCTTAGGATCCGGTGAGGCTTCGAAGTGTTTACCCCATGCGAAGTTGGCATAGTCCCTCCTGTTTCGGCTTGCGCCTAGCAACCGTATACTTGCGTCCAGAATATAGTAATTCGGACTGCATTAGATACACTCGTAAAGGTAGTTATTCCCCCGCCCCATCGATCAGATCGCCAATGCAAGTCTTAGTTCTTTCTCAACTCTGGGATCCCGAAGAAGGGATCTCGCAAAGGCGTGCCAACAAACTAACCCAGACCCTTCTAGAGGCGGGTCACGACGTCACAGTGGTGGCTTCCCCGCCCCACTACCCCGGGGGCAAGCTCCTTTCTTCGGCTCCAGCACACCAACCCCACGCTTTTGAACAGGTGAGCGCCCACTACCGCATTTACCGGAGCGCATTTCGCGAACACGACTTCTCGTTGCCCTCACGGATCGCCGACCAGGCAGTATTCCTAGCGTCGGCATTGAAAATAGCGCTCGGCCTCTGCCGCAAAAACCACTATGACCTGCTAATCTCCACCGCCCCTCCCATTCCCAACCTCTTCGTGCAACGCCTCCTGGCCGACCTCTTCAAAATCCCCACACTCATAGACCTGCGCGATGCCTGGCCCGACCTACTGGACTACTTGGGGGAAGGAAACACCCCCACGACTGTGGCGGCAAAACTGCGCGCCAAAGTAATGACCGCGCTCGGCGAAATCACCAAGCTAGCAATGGGATGGTGCATCAAAGGCGCCGGCGCCATTACGGTCACGTCAGCCGAATACGGCAACCGGCTCGCCTCCCGCACCAAAGCCAAAGTACTAGTCGTCTACAACACGCTCGACCTGCCCACACAGGTACTGCAGAACACCAACCTACCCGACGACGAGCTGCACGTACTGTATGCGGGAAACATTGGTCGCGCCCAGGGGCTAGGAACCGCCCTCGACGCGCTGCGAATCCTGCAACGCCAAGGCGAAAACGTCCGCCTGCGTCTTATTGGCGGCGGCGCCCACCTCCCCACTCTGCGACGCAGAGCCAAACAGGCGAACCTGCCCGTAGAATTCGTTCGCAGAATTTCCCGCGAAGAACTGGGAAAGCACTTCGAATGGGCACACACGGCACTAGTAACTCTACGAGACTGGAACCCCCTGCGCACCACCATCCCCTCGAAGCTCTTCGACGGACTTCACCGCGGCATTCACCTAACTGTCAGCGCAGATGGTGAACCAGCAGCGATCGTTACCGCCGCGAGCGCCGGGGCGGCAGCCCCCGCCAACGATCCGCAAGCACTGGCCGCCCTCTGGCGCGATCTATTACACCATCCGCACCGTCTGCAGGTGGATGGGGCTGGTCGCAAGTGGATTGCCGAGCACGCTTCTCCCATGGCGCAAGCACGGAGTTATCTGCGCGCCGTCGACCATGCCGTGAACAACAACACTTACCTTCTAAAGCGTTGGCGGAAGCGCAAGTAGACGCCGTAGCGAGCGGTTGAGCTGCCTATAGAATTCGGGTACATAGTGGTAGGGTCCCCGCCCCCACTTGTGCTCCGGATCAGCCACCAGCATGGAGGCATCGTAGTCAATGAATTGCACCGAGGGCGTCAGCCGTCTTACCCGGGCGTAGGTGCGTCTTAGCACAGAATTTGCCCACCGGATCGTTTTTCCATTCGCAAGGTTTTTCCCGGCAGAGTCCGTGGTAGCCCAATAGGCGCGATTTACAATGACTTTACCGCCTGGGGCAGCCGCGACAAGCCGTTTCCAGGCCGGTTCAAATGCCGCCCAGTACCTCTTGGAATCCCAATTCACTCGGTCGTATTTGGCCGCATCGAGGCCGGCCCGTTGCAGTTCATTCGAATACGTAAAGTATCCGCCCTCGCCTTTGAGCAGGGGAAAGCGTTCGTCTACAAAATCTACAAGCAGGCAGGCAGCATGCGAATTGGCGAGCACCCCCGCCGCGGAACGCGCCAAGTCATCGTGTGCCACGCGCCGCTGAAATTGCGACGGGTTGGCCGCCAGGTCTGTGCCCGCCAGTCCGCTAGGTTCCAGGTCGAAGGCGGACGCGACGGACGAGCGGGCGTAATAGTTACCCAGCGATAGGGCTCCCGAGTATTCAAAGGCGTCCCGACTTACGCACGAACCGAACACATCAACCTTCTGGTTCTGCCCGTCCAGGCGCAGGAACGAGGGCGCCCGCCCTCCCTTGTTCACAAAGGTCACCTGCACGTTGTGGCCGGCCTTGTCTGGGCACGAAAACTTGGCAGTAAACGTGGACTCTGCGGCAGGTAGCAGCGCCATTTCTTTCCCGGCAGGTACTGTCAGGAAGACGCGCTGGCTATCGGGGACCAGTAACTGCCCACTTACTATGCCTTCGCCGGCCTCGTTCACCCGGACGCTGGCTTGCAGCCGCGAGCACAGGTAGCTGAAGGGGCCCAGCCCCGTTTTGGGGGCGTAGACGGTGTTATGCAGGCTGAGGGCACGCGGGTGCGCCCCCAAAAAGTTAGCCAGCTGCAATTCACCCTCCAAGCTTTCCGTGGCTACAGGCAGACACCCATTGGGTATGATCGGTGCTATGCACCAACTGCCGCTGCCCGATGAAGTTAAGACCTGGTTGAATAACCAGCTTACCGAAATGACCGGGCGCGCGGCAGCAAAGAGGGCAGATACCTCTTATTTGTGCGGCAAAAGAGTACTGGTGACCGGGGCCGGCGGATCGATCGGCGCCGAACTAGTTCGCCAGCTAGCGCCGCTGCCCCTGGCCGAATTGGTGATGCTAGACAGGGACGAATCTGCCCTGCATTCACTGCAACTGGCCCTGCACGGGCGAGCCCTCCTTACCAGCGACGAGCTGGCCCTTTGTTCCATCCGCGACAGGGAGGCACTCCACCAGGTATTTGCCGCGCACCGCCCTCAAGTCGTCTTTCACGCCGCCGCCCTCAAACACCTTCCCCTACTGCAAAAATTCCCGGCCGAAGCCTACAAAACGAACACGCTGGGCACCGCCAACGTGCTGGAGGCGGCGCAAGGGGCCGAACGATTCGTAAACATCTCGACTGACAAGGCGGCCCAGCCCACCTCCGCGCTAGGCTGCTCAAAGCAGCTAGCGGAACGACTCACTGCACACTACGGCAAAGGAAAAGCCTACGCGTCGGTGCGTTTTGGCAACCTTCTTGCCTCCCGAGGTTCGGTAGTGCATTCGCTGTACTACCAGATCATGCAAGGTGGCCCGGTTACAATCACCGATCCAAAAGTAGAACGCTTCTTCATGTCCCTGCCACAGGCCTGCAACCTAATGCTTGAAGCCGGAGGGCGAGGCCGCAACGGGCAAGTGCTAGTGATGGATATGGGCAAGCAGGTCCCAGTGTTGACTTTGGCCCAAAAACTTATGGATTACCTGGGCCGTTCGGTGCCGGTTGAGTACACCGGGTTACGCGAGGGCGAAAAACTTTCCGAATCCCTGTTTGGACCCGACGAACACCCCACCGCCGGGCCTACTAAGCAACTGAGCGCACTGGCCGTGCCTGCGCTAGCTCCGGCGGATCTTTAGTACCAGTTCACTGCCTGGGAGTGGCTCCACGCCCCGCACGGGTTACCGTAGCGCCCGGCAATATAACCAAGCCCCCACTTGATCTGGGTTGCCGGGTTAGTCTGCCAGTCTTCGCCAGCAGCAGCCATCTTAGAACCGGGCAGCGACTGCGGAATACCGTATGCGCCCGAGGACGCATTTTCGGCATTGACGTCCCAGTGCGATTCCTTGTTCCAAAGGTTAATGAGGCAGGCGGTCTGATCTGCACCCCAGCCTCGCTCAGCAACCATTGAAGCGGCGATACGCTGCGCGTCTTCGGGGGTAGCCTGCCCCTCTCCCGCGCGCTTCAGCACGTCCTCGTCCACACCTTCAGGTGCTGGCTTGGTGCCTACCTGCACGATTTCCTTCACCGGATCGGCAGTCTTTTCTTCTGCCAGCTTGGCGGAATGAACTTCCTTGCCATTGTGCTTTTCGAAGTAGATCGAAGTGGCAATGTTGCCCTTCTTCCCCTTCTGCACAACTTTCTTCGTGCCCACGTAGGCTTCGGGGTCGGGCTTTTCTTCAGTCTGGAAGTCGATCGCCTTATTTTCGACGCGAGTGCCACGCTCTACCCGCGTGACCGCAATAGTGACCTTGCCGTCTGCGTATTCGGCCTGCACCTGGTCTAGCGGGGACACCTTGACCCCGGCCTGTTCCAAGACCGCGGAAGCATCCGCCCCAGAAGGAGCCTCGACCGCTTTAGTTTGCCCGTCCACGGCAATGGTCACTGCCTGTTCTTCAGATACTAGCGGCATCGCTTTAGCGCTCTCGGAAGAACGCGATACTGCCACCCGCACCTTTTTGTCGGTGGCCGCCAGTGCCTTCGCCGCATCCCCTGTCGAGGGCGCAGCCACCATCGCCTGCTTCGGCGTCGGGTCCGCAGCGCGAGAGTACGAAACCGGGCGGGCCGAGGTTACAGAAACGATCTCGCCCTCGCCCAAAGATGCTCCCCTGGCGGGACTCACCTTGTCGTAGCGGGATGTCTTTACCCCCGCCACGCGCAAAGCATCGGTTACGGATTGGGAATACATCGCCACTGGGCGTTTCACTCCGTCGACAGACACGTAGACGTTGCGGTAGCTGGAGGCTACAGCAGTCCCTGCCGTCGCGATCATAGCGAGGGCGGCAGCAGATGCTACCAGCGCGGGAGTGCGTACCGAGGGGGCTGATTTGCCAAAGAATACCTCGGACCGTGAAGCCTTCGCGGCGTGCTTACCCAATTTTTCCTACCTTAATCCCAAGGATGCGGCGCAGCCGGGCCACTGTCCCCAGCCAGCCTGCTGCTGTAGTTTCTGCGCCCTCATAGTCTGTTCCGCGGCAGAAGCATCGGAGGGAAGTCCGCTTCCACCCATAGCCTGCCACGTCTGTGCGGTGAACTGGTACAGCCCGTAGAAGCCATTTCCGGTGTTAGTAGCCGGGTTACCGCCGGATTCACACTGAGCTAGCTGTGCCCATACTCCAGCGGGAGCGGAACCGGTGCCCCTACCCGGACGAGCAGAAGATTCCTGGTCCTTCGAATCGGAATCGGTGCCCTCATCAGTATCTTCGGTCTTGTCTTTAGCAGGCTTTTCCTTGGTGCCGACGTGCACCACCTCTTCGACCATTTCCTGAGTCTTCTTTTTACCTAGCGGAGTTTCGTGTACAACCTTGCCGTTTTCGGTGATCCGGTAGGTAGTTTTCTGAGTGACCTCGTCCTTGCCTTCCTGGGCCACCTTCGTTTCGCCCTTCGGCAGGTTCGGATCTTCGACCTTCTTGATCGTGTGCTTCTTAGTTACCTTGTCCTCGGCCACGGTACCCCGCTTGACGCGAGTGACGGTATTGGTCGGACCGTCCTCGCCAGCCTTGACCTGAGTCTTATCTAGCGGAGACACCTTCACCTTGGCGGCCGCAAGCACCTGGTCAACAGTCTGGCCGGCCTTGACAGCCACCTGCTTCTTGGCGTGTCCATCCTGGATACTGACGCGAGTGTCCTGGGCAGAAACGGGCAGCGGCTCAGAGGTATTGGAAGGACGCTTGGCGCTGACAGCACCATTGGACTGATCTGCCGACACCTGCGCGATAGAGCTAGCCGCCGACTTTACCTGCTGACGGCCTTGCCCTTTATCTACAGTGAAGTTCTTGGCCCGGCGCACCTGAATCTGAGTGCCGTTTGCAACCTGGCTCGGCCGAGCAGGGCTGACTGCATCGGCACTGCCTACCTGCACTCCCGCGTCTGCCAGCACTTCGTGGACGTTGCTCCCCCAGGTGGACACAGGACGAGTTACCCCGTCTACTGCTACCGATACCTGCTTGTGGCCCACCGCTACTGCCGTAGCAGCAGTACCGACAACGGCCAGAGAAGCTACCGCCGCGCTAGCAGCTGCACGCTTGAAGAGTTTGGAGTCAGTCATAGGTTCCTTAGATCGACGACAAAAGTTTATCGAACGTATACGATCGTAACCATTTCGTGACATTACGTCTACGTGAATCTAATAACTGCTAGCGTGATCCCGCCCTCTACAGGGTTTCCACCTGGGCTTTTAGTCCACAGAAACCGAATAAACTTCGCTGGTTGTACCGGCTAACTTCGCGCAGGTTTGCGCCAAATAGTCCGGCAACACCTCGGCGGACTTCTCCATCGCCTTCCCCAGAGCATCGTCATCATCCGTCGGCGCCACCCCGTCTGCAATTGCCCATAGCGCTGCAATTCGCCGCACGGTGAAGGGCATCAGATAAGACGCGTTGGGCTGGCCGCGGTGGGCCTGGGCAGTGAGGTAGGGCGCGTCCGTCTCGACCAGGACCAGCTCACGCGGCAATGCCAGCAAGGATTCGCGCAGATGCTTATTTGCCGGATAGGTGAGGGTGCCGCTAAAAGAGGCATACCAACCGTTGTCTGCAAGCACTTTCGCCATCTCGGCATCGCCGCTGTAGCAGTGGAATACGGTTTTTTCGGGAGCTCCTTGCGAGAGCAGCGTCGCAATAGTGTCCTCGTGGGCCTCGCGGTCGTGAATCTGCAGCGGCAGGTTCAGTTCCTTGGCGAGGGCGATGTGCTCCCTAAAGGAACGAAGTTGGTATTCCTTACCCGCCTGCGAGGTACGGAAGTAGTCGAGTCCCGTCTCGCCAATCGCCACCACTTTCGGATCCCTAGCCAGGTCGGCCACCTTTGCAATGGCATCTTCTAGGGGCACCTTGTGACGCTCCTCCGTCTCATGGGTAAGCCCATCGGGAGACTTCTCTACAAAGCCGGCATGTAGCGGTGCTTCATTGGGGTGAATCGCAAGGGCAGCCCACTGCCCGTCCTCGAGCAACGCCACGGTTGGTTCCAACTCGGGCAGCTCACATCCGGAGGTAATCATCCCGGCAACCCCAACCTGGTGAGCAAGGCGCACCTGCTCCTCGCGCAGGATGCGCTTCTGCTCTACGCAAGGAATCTCGCCCTCGTGCAGCGGAAGGTGCGTGTGATTGTCAATGACCTTGCCCGGCAGCGGCAGTGGAGCGGCCGCCCAGCCTCGCTTACGCCTAGATTTACCCATGGGCCTATCCTAACCAACGCTTCTTCAAATCTTTGGCGAGGGCGATAAACTCGGCTGCCGCCGGCGAGAGGCCCTCGTCGGCATACGCCACCCCAAATTCGAGCGAGTAGGGCGGGTCTACCGGCACCACTGCCACATTGCCCGTCCACGACCGGGTCATCGGCTCCACATTTAACGAGGCGCCCAGACCGGCCTCGACCATGGCATAGGTAGTAAAAGAATCGGCCGAAGTCAGCTTCACATCAGGAGTCACCTTGTGGGCGTGCAGGTAGCGGTCCGAATCCATCATCGTCTCTAGGTGCGTGCGCACGAACGGAGCCCCGGCAAAGGCCTGCACGGGCACCTTCGCCGCATCCGCATAGGGGTGCTGCGGCGGCAGCCAGGCCACCAGCGCCACTTTTTGCAGCGGCAACCAGTTATAACCGGGGGCCTTGGAAGTAAGGAGGGCACAATCTACTCGCCCCTCTTCCAACAGATTCAGTATCTGCGAGGTGCCGCCCTCTTCAACGCGCATGTCCACATTCGGATGCTTCTTGCGGAACGCCACAGCGATGTGCGGCAGCCAGATCGCGGCCATCGAATGCTTCGTTCCCACTGTGAGCTTGCCCTCGTCAACGCCTTTTAATCGCCCAGCAAGCTGTGCCGCCCGGGCGTGCGCGCTTACAATTTGGCGTGCCAATGGAAGCAGCCGCTGCCCCTCGCTGGTGGGGCGCACTCCCCTGGCAGAACGCTTGAGCAAGGTTAGCCCCAGCTCGCTCTCTAGGGAGTTGACCAGGCGAATCACTCCCGAAGGAGTGTAGCCAAGTTCCTGTCCCGCCGCAGACAGCGAGCCGCCCTCGGCTGCAGCAAGAAACGCTAGATACTTCGTAGAATCCGCTACCACCACGTCTCCAAACCACTTGTTGTGACATTTTGTTATAACCGCTTAGCCAGATTAGCTCTTCCATTATAACTGCCGCGTAAGGCACGATTAGACCGCAAATATCAAGATGGGACCCCAGTGACTGACGCAAAAATATTTAGCAAACATTTTCTAGCTGGCACCTTCGCCAACTTCTTCGTCTACATCCAGTACTACGTACTAATCGTTACAATTACTACCTTCGCCAAAGACTCCTACGGCGCCTCCATCTCGAGCGCAGGCTTCGCAGCCTCCGTATTCATTCTTGGCGCCCTGGTAGCCCGCTTCCTCAGCCCAATAGTTATGAAAGCGCTGGGACGCAGACGCACAATGCTTTCCGGCCTCGCCCTGATCGTGGCACTGTGCCTGGCCTACCTAGTATCCAATTCCTTACCAACTCTGCTGGTCCTGCGCGCCCTGCATGGCTTTGCCTACGGGATCTCGCAGACAGCTATCACCTCGCTAGTTACCTCTAGGATTCCCATTGCCCACCACGGCGAAGGTATCGGCTACTTCATGCTGTCGATCACCGTCGGTTCGGCAATCGGCCCCTTCATCGGCACCGCTTCGATGAACCTCCTCAGCTTCCAGACACTGTTTTTGATTTGCGCCGGCATCTCTGCCGCAGCGCTCCTGTTCGCCTTTGCCATGGGGGCCGAACCGAAGCTGGCAGAACACATAGAAGAACCGAAGAAGAAAATTTCGCTATCCACCTTCATTGAACCGGGCGCACTACCCATCTCGCTGGTCACGGCCCTGATCTACTTCGGCTACGGCACAGTTCTGACTTATCTGAATTCCTACGCCACCGAGCTGGACCTAGTGAAGGCCGCCGGCGCCTTCTTCATCGTTTACGCAGTGGTCATGTTTATCATCAGGCCTTTTACTGGCAGGCTCTTCGACGAACGCGGAGACACGGTAGTCATGGTCCCCGGCTACGCCGCCGTAGCGGTCGCACTGGCAGTACTCGCCTTTGCTTCCAACTCCTTCACCCTGCTCCTTTCTGCTGCCCTACTAGGTGCCGGCATCGGCGCTACCCAGCCAGCCGGGTTGGCATTAGCAATCAAGAACTCGCCCAAGGGACACCTAGACGTAGCAAACTCGACCTACTTCGTGTTCATGGATGCCGCGATCGGCGTGTGCCCCCTAGTACTGGGCTGGATGGTGCCCGCCTTTGGATACCGCGGCCTGTACTGGGCAGTGACCGCCATTGCCGCGTTGGCCCTGCTCGCCTACCTACTGTGCAAGAGGACGAAGAAAATCTAGTTGCATAAAGCGGATACAAAAATGCCCTGCCAGCCGGCAGGGCATTTTGTTTACTCCCACTCGATGGTTCCCGGTGGCTTGGAAGTGCAATCCAAGACCACGCGGTTAACCTCGGGAACAGTATTAGTGATGCGCGTGCTGATGCGTGCCAGCACGTCGTATGGCAACCGAGTCCAATCAGCAGTCATCGCATCCTCGGAAGAGACCGGGCGGAGCACGATCGGATGCCCGTAAGTACGGCCATCACCCTGCACGCCCACCGAATGCACGTCTGCCAACAGCACCACCGGGCACTGCCAAATCTCGCGGTCTAGCCCTGCCTTGGTCAGTTCCTCGCGGGCGATCAGGTCAGCGGCCCGCAGAATTTCCAGACGATCGCGGGTGACCTCGCCAATGATGCGGATACCTAGGCCGGGCCCAGGGAAGGGCTGACGCCACACAATGTTCTCGGGTACCCCAAGGGCCAACCCGATCTGCCGCACCTCGTCTTTGAACAGGGTACGCAGCGGCTCAATCAGTTCGAAGTCCAGGTCCTCGGGTAGCCCCCCGACGTTGTGGTGGGACTTGATATTGGCCGCACCTTCGCCTCCGCCAGATTCAACCACGTCCGGGTACAGGGTGCCCTGTACCAAGAACTTGATCTGGGTGCCCTCGGCACCTGCCTGCCGCACCAGGTCTAGCTGGGCAGCTTCGAAGGAACGAATGAATTCGCGGCCGATGATCTTGCGCTTCGTTTCCGGATCCGACACCCCTTCCAGGGCCGTTAGGAACCGTTCCGACTCGTCAACGGTAACGATCTTGATGCCGGTAGAAGCGGCGTAGTCAGTTTCGACCTGTTCCCGCTCGCCTGCACGCAGCAGCCCGTGGTCAACAAAGATACAGGTCAACTGGTCGCCAATCGCCTTATGGACGAGAGCGGCGGCCACCGAGGAGTCCACCCCACCAGACAGGCCACAAATAACCTGGGCATCGCCCACCTGTTCGCGGATCTTCTGCACCTGGGTATCGATGATGGAATCAGACGTCCAATCCCCCTTCAGGCCAGCACCCTCGTAGAGGAAGTGTTCCAGCGCCTTCTGCCCGAATTCGCTGTGGTGCACTTCGGGGTGCCACTGCACGCCGTACAAGCCGCGTTCCTTGTCCTCAAAAGCGGCTACCGGCGTCTCGGCAGTGGACGCGGTGACGATAAATCCTTCGGGAGCCTGCTGGACCGCATCGCCATGGCTCATCCACACCGCCTGCTTTTCCGGGGTATCTGAAAGTAGCAGACCACCACCGGCCTGCAGGTTTACCTCGGTGTGACCGTATTCGCGGGTGCCGGTCTTGCCAACCTTGCCGCCAAGTTTCGCGGCCATTGTCTGGAAGCCATAGCAAATTCCCAAGACGGGAACTCCGGCGCTGAAAATTTCAGGATCAATACTGGGCGCGCCCTCGGCATAAACCGAGGAGGGGCCACCAGAAAGAATGATCGCTGCAGGATTCTTATCCAGCATCTGCTGGGCAGCCATCGTGTGTGGCACGATTTCGGAATAGACGCGAGCCTCGCGCACGCGCCGAGCGATCAGCTGGGCGTACTGCGCACCAAAATCAACCACCAGGACGGGGCGTTCGGTAATACTTGAAGTCACAGGTACATCGTAGCTTGGCAGGCCCCCAAGTGCACCATTGCTATATCGTTACTTTTTCCATACCCGCCGCCGAGTGGAGCGGCGAGTGACCAGCGTAGGGTCAATCATCTGGGTCCTCCCGGCCTCGTGGTGCCCGTGCTGGCGCGATTCGATCATTGCAACCGCACCGCGCGCCATCCGCGCCAAGCCCTGATCAATAGAGGTCAGCTCCAGAGAATAAAACGAAGCCAACGCCGTGTTGTCGTAGCCCGTGACCCCCACGTCTACCCCCAGGGACATGCCGCGAGACATGATCTCGACAGCCGCCTCGAACGCAATCTGGTCGTTGTGACAGATAAACGCCACATCGGTGGAATTGAAAATGTCGAAGGCCTGCAAGACCGCTTCCGAGACCCGGCCCGTCACGGTGATTGTGACAGCTTCGTCGGCCCGCCCCATGGCCTCCATTGCCGCCAAGAACCCAGTCTGCCTGCGGTGGGCGGAAGTCTGCGGAATGTCGGCATCCTCGTCCTCAAGGAACACAATGTGCTTGTAGCCCGCCTCGACCGCGTGTTCGGTAGCCAGCTGCTGCCCGCGCGCGTCGTCGCACAAGACCGCATCCACTACTCCTTTAGCAGGGGGCCGATTGAGCATGCAGACAGGCACCTGCTCGCCGATCTTGGCGATCGTCTCCGGGGAAAGCAAAGAGCCAGTTAGGATCAGCCCATCTACTCCCATCTCTATAAAACGATCAATTACCGACCGTTCTACTTCAAGTACCGAGGCCGAAGAACCGATCAGGGGCGTCAAGTTCCGTTCAGAGGCTGCCACCCTGATCGCATCGGCAAGATCGCCAAAGAAGGGGTTTGAAAATCCAGGGGTTACTAGCCCAATAGTGCGGGTGCGGCGCTCCACCAATGCCCTTGCCGCCGCATTAGGACGGTATCCCAAGCTAGCCATAGCCTCTTGTACCGCCCGGCGTTTTGTCGGCGAGACATGCTTATCCCCGCGCACTACTAGGGACACTAACTGTCTAGAAACACCTGCCAGGTCGGCAACATCTTGTTGGGTGGGCTGCATAGGTCCAGTCTACCTTTACTAATGTGCCGTCTTAGAAGGAAGCCGCGGAGGTAGGGGCACAACCCGCGCCACGAGCAAAGTCGCCCCGCAGTCGACCAAGGCCATAGCCAAGAACGCGCCCGCAGCCCCCAAGCGGTCTGCAACCAGCAAGAACAACGCCATGGACACGCCCGCCACCACCAGCGAAGCGGCGTTAGCGCGAGTGCGCACCGGCCCGGGCGTATGCGCCCTCGTCAACGAATTGGCGGCTGGGAACATAACCATGATCACGGTTAGGGCATGGATCAAGAAGATGGCTGCGACCAGCGTCCACGCTCCGGCCGCGTGCGGCACCACAAGGAAAAAAGTAGCTGCCAGTCCAGCTAGACAAAGCGCCGAGGTGCCACCCCCCACCAGCAGTGAAGACCGGCGGGAGGTCATGAACGAAAATGCCGGGGGCAAGAAACCGTAAACCCTGGCGATCAACCCGAACAGGGCGCAGGCTACCGCCGCCATTCCCACAATGACTGACACGGTCATGGATGCGCCCGTCCAAGAGCAAATCACAATTCCAAAGAGGAAGATGATGCTCACCCCGGTCGAATGTAGCCCGATCGCGGCGGCGATTGCCGACCTCGTCATGATCTTTTGCCTAGGAGAGGAATACTGCGCCTTGCGCCGCCCAATCGTGTCGTCGGTGACGGAAGCCAAGATCTGCATGCGGCCATATTCGCGCGCGATCCTAGCTGCCTGCCCGGTGCGGATACGAACGAGGGCGACCATCGCTTCTTCCTCGCGTCCCTGCCGAAGCAGCAGCACAGGAGATTCGGGGCTTCGCCAGGTCAGCCAGGCAGCCGCGAGCGCGGGAATAGTAGGAAGGAGGAATAGGAGGGCAGGGCCCGACAGATAGCTGGGAAGTGAGATCGTTTCGAGTTCGTACAGCCAAGCCCAGGTTGCAGTTAGTGAGAGTCCTAGCAGGATCCCGGACATAAGTGCCAGGTCTCCTATTACATAGAACCGACCGCGCAACCGGGAAGGCATGAGTTGACGTATATATTTGCCGCCGGAGCTGACAGCGACCCCGCAAGACATTCCCCCTACCACCGCGGCTGCCCCCAGCAGAGGGAAGGCGGAGGTAAAGGCGGCCGCCACTAGTGCCCCGGCTGCGAAAGCCATCGCGACAGTAGTAAGGAGCCGCGAAGATTTACTCATTTCGTCTAGATGCTGGGCAAGGAAGAGTCCGGGGGCGGCCGCTAGAAAGGCAACCGCTACCAAGGCTGCTCGCTCAAATACTGATATACCCGCTATTTTCATGTGTTCCAGTAACGGCAAAGAGGCGCCAAGGGTCGCAATAATCCATCCCACAGTAAGCATGACCAGCACAAACTGTGCCACTACCTTGGGTCTGCCCAGCTTTGGGACGGACTCTTTAAGGTCCTGTATGTGGTGTACCAAACTAACTTTGTCGGGCACTGCCGCTCCTAAAACACTTTGTCAATACAATTAGATTACCTAATCAATCCGCAAAAGCCACATATTTTAAGCAAACATTAGGAAAAATAAGTGACCAAAGGCGCGTCACATATTTTTCCCGGCTCCTATGCAAACAGTTACAGTTACCTTGGAAGCTAATCTCTACGAGGAGAAGTTCATGACTCGGATCCACGTGCTACCAGTTGACACGTCTTACTCCGTCAGCCCCATCGCTGACAAGATCGCTCAGAAACTACAGTCCACCCCCGCCCGCCCCTACGCCGAGGGCGAGTGGTACACGCAGGCAACCGCGCTGCGCGCAAAGGCCACCCCTGCACTGCAGGATGCCCTGGTTGTCGACGGCTCTGTTGCCGCGCCGGTCGCAGGCCTTTCCCTTCTTGGCGTCCAGGCAGGAGTAGCTGCTGACGATTCAGCAACCGTTCTGCTGGTAGTGAACGAGGCCGCTAACGCCGACCAGGCCATCGCAGCCGCCACCAAGGTTGTCGAGGACGCACACGCCGCTGTGTCCGCCGTCCTCGTCATTGGCGGAGAGGCCTCCGTAGAGGGCGTAAAGGTCTTCACCTCCGCTGACGAGCAGATCAGCGACGAGTTGGCAGAAGAACTGGCCGGCCTCACCAAGGCCTCCGGTTCCGGCGTTGTCACCCCCGGTGCTTTCAAAGCCGGGTTCATCAAGCAGGCCAAGAGCGAACTGCGCACCATCGTTCTGCCCGAGCCTGACGACCTGCGAGTGCTGCAGGCCGCCGCTAACGTCCTCGAAATGGGCACCGCTAACCTAGTGCTGCTCGGCGAAGAGGCCGAAATCAAGGCTGCCGCAGAAAAGGAAGGCCTGGACATCTCGGCCGCCCAGATCGTTTCCCCCAAGGACCCGGAGCGCATTGACCGCTACGCCCAGATCCTGTACGAAGCCCGCAAGCACAAGGGCGTCGACCTAGAGAAGGCTAAGTCCATGCTGGCCGACGTTTCCTACTTCGGCACCCTAATGATCGCTGCTGGCGAGGCCGACGGCATGGTTTCCGGCGCCGTCCACACCACTGCCGAGACCATCCGTCCCGCACTGCAGATCATCAAGACCAAGCCCGGCACTTCTACCGTGTCCGGGTCTTTCTTCGTCCTGCTCGAAGATCGCGTCCAGCTGTACGCCGACTGCGCAGTGACCATCGATCCGACCTCGGATCAGCTGGTCGACATTGCTGCCGCCTCTGCTGACACTGCCAAGAGCTTCGGCATGGACCCGAAGGTCGCCCTCATCTCCTACTCCACCGGCGATTCGGGCAAGGGCCCGACCGTCGACAAGGTCAAGGAAGCAATGGCAAAGATCAAGGAAACCCACCCCGAACTAGTAGTGGACGGCCCGCTCCAGTTCGACGCGGCCTTTGATCCCACCGTCGCTGCCAAGAAGCGTCCCGGCTCCCCCGTTGCGGGCCAGGCCAACGTCTTCGTGTTCGTCAACCTCGACCAGGGTAACTGCACCTACAAGGCAGTTCAGCGCACCGCCGGCGCTACCGCTATTGGGCCGGTGCTGCAGGGCATGAAGAAGCCAGTCAACGACCTCTCGCGCGGGGCCACCGTTGACGACATTGTCAACACCATCGTCCTAACCGCCATTCAGGCGCAGGAAAAGTAAGCTAATTTCTAAAAAAGGAGAAGTGCTTAATGGCACGCACTGTTCTAGTAATTAACTCCGGTTCGTCCTCGATCAAATACCAGCTGCTAGATCCGGACACCGGCGAAGTACATGCCAAAGGCCTGTGCGAGCGAATTGGCGAAAAGGAAGGCCACATTGCCCACAAATACCAGGGCAAGACCACCGAGGTAAACGAGCCCATCGCCGACCACGGCGCCGGCCTTTCCGAAATTCTGCGTCTGTTTGACGAGGTTGGCCCCTCCATCGCCGAATCCAACGTGATCGGCGTCGGCCACCGCGTCGTGCAGGGCGGCAAGTACTTCGACGGCCCAGCTCTGATCACTGACGAAGTTCGCCAGAAGATCGAGGAGCTGTGCCCGCTCGCTCCGCTGCACAACCCGGCTCACCTATCCGGCATCGACGTAGCCAAGAAGCTGCTGCCGGACGTACCCCACGTAGCAGTTTTCGACACCGCGTTCTTCCAGACTCTTCCGGCCGAGGCTTCCACTTACGCCATCGACCAGGAAGTCGCCGAGAAGTACGAGGTACGTCGTTACGGTGCCCACGGCACCTCCCACCGCTTCGTCTCGGGCCGCGTCGCCGAGCTGCTTGACCGCTCCGATCTGAAGCAGATTGTCCTTCACCTGGGCAACGGCGCTTCGGCCTCGGCAGTTGTAAATGGTGAGGCCGTTGACACCTCTATGGGCCTCACTCCCCTAGAGGGCCTGGTAATGGGCACCCGTACTGGCGACATCGACCCGGCGGTTGTCTTCCACCTGGCCCGTCAGGCCAACATGAGCATCGACGAGCTGGACACCCTGTTCAACAAGAAGTCCGGCCTGCTCGGCCTGTGCGGCGACAACGACATGCGCACCGTGCGCGATCTGGCTGACGAGGGCAACGAAAAGGCCCGCGCCGCCCTCGACGTGTACCTGCACCGCCTAGTGTCCTACGTCGGCCGTTACTACGCCGTCATGGGTGGCCTGGACGTTATTGCGTTCACCGCCGGTGTTGGCGAGAACGACGTGGATATTCGCCGGGAACTGTGCGAACGCCTGGCATTCATGGGCATCGAACTGGATGAAGAGGTCAACAAGATCCGCGGCGACGAACCGCGCACCATCTCGACCCCGAACTCCAAGATCACCGTCATGGTTGTTCCCACCAACGAGGAACTGTCCATTGCGCAGCAGGTAATGCAGATCGCCCAGAAGTAACCACTTCTAACAAGTCCGGCCTCCTCACTTCCGCATTGGAAGTAGGGAGGCCGGTTCTTTAGTTAATGCCGCTTAGGCCTTTTCCACAGTGCGTCCGAAGGCCTGTCGGAAGGACAATTTGCCGCCGGTGTTCATGACGCCGCGGCGGTATGCTCGGCCGCCTAGCCAGATGAGCAGAGGCAATGCCAGGAGGTTCAGGGCCACAGCCACTAGGATTTCCCAGGTGGGAGCCACTGACCAGGCAATTCGCACGGGCATTGCGTAGCAGCTTGCTCCCGGAATGAAGGAGAGCACGCGCACGATTGACGAGACGGGGTTTCTCATAGCTACGAACAGCGCAACGTAGAGGATCACCATCTGCAAGAACACCAGCGGCATGAGCGCAGTACCCATGTCTTCTGTGCGGGTGACCATTGCTCCCACGCCCGCGTACAGGAAGATGTAGGTGCAAAAGCCCAGTACCATCCACACCAGCACCCAGCCGGAAATACCAGCCGCGTCAACGTGCATGTCCAACGCCTGCACCAGGGCTCGCCCGCCAATGAAGGCGCCGAGGCCCATAATGGCCAGTTGCGCAAGCGCCATGATTGCCACTCCCAGCACCTTTCCAAGAAGGAGTCTGGTTGGGCTGACAGCACCGAGCAACACTTCAACAATTCGCGAAGACTTCTCTTCTACTACGCCGAGGGCGACTACTTGTCCCGCGGTCATGATGATCATGAACATGAGCAGTAGCGCCACTAGCGAGATGATGTAGTTGGCCATGTCATTGAGCTGGAAGTCGTCAGAGCCCTTATCCTTTTCGTCCTTTGGCGACACGTTCACGGCCTTGAACTTAACGTCATTTACCTGCTTGTTCAGTTCCTGAACATTGCCGCCAACATCTTGGATGTATTTCGTGAGGGCGGCCGAGGAGGCTATCTGCCTGACCGTGGTGGATAGAGACATCGGGGCGGGACCATCCGAAAGCAGCTGTGTTTCTTCGCCGGCCTTCACGATGGCGTAGTCGACGTCGCCCTTTTGCACCAACTTTTTGGCTTCCTCGTTGCTGGCTACCCGCTTGGTTACGGCATCGTCAGTCATCGCGCCAACGCCGGCTTCTTGCATCTGCTTGGATACGGCTTTCAGCGCGGTTCCCATCTGCTGGGTGTCCGCAGTAACCGCAATCGTGTCTGGCTCGCTCTCTGAGGAAAGGAGGTTGCCGGCAATAATTCCGCCCACGCCCAGCACTAGCGCCATGATGATGGTCGTTGCCAGTGTTGCCTTATTGAGGCCGCGCTGAATGATCTCGCGTTTGGCGATCTGCCATACCTGGTTCACTTGTCGGCCTCCTGGTTCTTAGAAACAGTGTCGCGGAAAATCTCGGCTAGCGGGGGCACCTCATCGGCGAAGCCGTACACGTCTCCGGCGGCGAGGGCGGCGCGCAACACCCGTTGCTTCTGCGCGGGATCGGTGAACTTGATTGTGCCGCCCCCATCCAGGTCGGTAATTTCCAGCCCGGCGCCGGCTTCCTTGGCTGCCGCCCAAGCCTCGGGGCTTGCCTGCACCTTGGTTGCCGGATCTGCGGTGGCTCGCAGCTCCGCTACGGTTCCCGTGGCCACTAACCTGCCTGAGGAGATGATGCCAATTCGGTCACAGACGCGTTCTACCAGGTCCAATTGGTGCGAGGAGAACAGTACAGGCACGCCACTGGCAGCGTATTCGCGCATCGCTTGGCTCATCGCGTCCACCGCAACGGGGTCTAGGCCCGAGAAAGGCTCGTCCAGGATCAGCGCTCGGGGGTTGAATAGCAGGGCGGAAGCAAGCTGCACCCGCTGCTGGTTACCCAACGAGAGTTTTTCGACCTCGTCGCCGCGACGGGAGCCAACTCCCAGCCTTTCCGTCCACTTCTGCTGTGCTGCGCGAGCGTCGGCGGAATTCATGCCGTGCAAGCGGGCTAGATATTCCAGCTGTGGGGCGACCTTCATCTTCGGGTACAGCCCTCGCTCCTCTGGCATGTAGCCTATCCGCGTTCGCGCCTTCTGAGTGAGCGGTTTCCCGCCTAGGCACACCTGCCCCTGGTCCGGGTCAATGATGCCCATGGCAATCCGCATCGTTGTCGTCTTACCTGCACCGTTCGCGCCGACGAAACCGAATAGTTCACCCTCAGCAACGGTGAAGCTAACGTTCTCTAGGGCTTTGATACGGCCGAAAGTTTTCGACAGATGGGAAAACTCCAGATCGTTCATTTCTTTCCTTAAATAATGATGAGGGAATGTTCGCTCCCGCCCTGCCCTTGCAGCGAGAACGGAAAGCTATAGCAGATAGCCGTCGAAGGACTTTACCACCTTGTCCCCCAGCTTCACTTCCGCTGCGACAGCCCCCATTTGGGCCGGCTCTATCGTGGCTGACAGAACTTGCCCGTCGAGCTTCGTTGTCAGTTGAAGTTCGCCGCTTCCCTCTTTGGTATCTTTTACTTCTTCGTCTACCAGTATGGTCCACGTTGGTTTGGATGACTTATTTTTTCCAATTACTTGCACCCAGTGTTTTCCTACCGCAAACCCATAATTATTGTTCTCAAAACTCATTTCTTTCCTTCTACGCAACTTGACCTAATTCACACATGTATGCGCTTTTATGTTTTCACGCATAAATTGGTCCAGCAACACTTCGCGCTGGCTAGCTGCGCAGAAGGAAGAAACTACACTCGAGGGCGGGCTACTTGCTTTATCCCGAACGCAAGCGCGGCGAGCACTGCAAATGCCGCCGAGACAATGATGCCTCCCCAACCAGCTCCAATCATGGAGCCCGCATCCGAGAAATATAAACCGACGAGCATGGCAAGAAAGTGGCTTATGGCGTACGCAATTAGGACGGCAGCCACTCCGGAGGCAATCTTTGATCTTCTTCCGAAGATCAGGCACATTGCGATCTGCTGGGTGCACATCAGCGTGAATGTGAGCATGATTAGTCCGCACACCGGTATGGGCAAAGGTTCGCTCAGCAGCGGCTGACCATTGAGGGAGAGCCGCAGAGCGCTGATCGCCGCCCCTGGAAGCGCCAGCCTATATAGCACTACAAAAATGGTCCACATTACAGTCATTGCTAGGGTGTCCACGAGGTTTATCCAGAGCGTGGCTCTTCCCGCCTGCGAACCGGATACGCCAGCTATAGACCAAGCCCGCTGCGCGTTTTCGCCAACAGCTACGGCGTCGCTAATCACGATCATGACTCCCGCAAAAGAGGCACCCCCAATAAGAAAGGTTGGGAATCCTTCCAACTTGCCAATGCTGCGGGACAGCAAACCAATTACCAGACACAGAACGATGAAGAACACCGCCCCACCGATTCGCCATGCCAAAAATTTAGCTGACACGCGCCGCTTCATTAGGGCGTTACCTAGCTGAATACTATTTCGCATCGTGTTCCTCCCCCAAGGCCGGCTCAGTTGGTGTTGCAGGCCTGCTCTTGTCCTCGGTTAGCACCCGGAAAGTTTGCGCCAGATCGAGACCTTCCATCTGAATACCTGCCTGCTCGCAGTAGCGCCGCAACGATTCTGGCAACGCTCCGTCTACGGTAGCCTTCAGTAGTGAGCCCTGCTGCTGGCGCTCTAGCAGCCGAATTCCCGCCTCTTGCAGTTTCATCACGGCTTCGCGAGGGCCTAGCAATTCAGTGAAGGAGTCCAGCAAGGCATCGACTTCCCCAGCGAAGCGAACCTGGCCCCGCTCCAGAACAACCACTTGCCCTATCACCTGCTCGATTTCCGATATAAGGTGTGAAGACAGCACGAAGCCGCGTCCAGTTTGGCCGTTCAATCGAACGATTTGCTCGTACATCTTTTCGCGTGTGGGCTGATCCATTCCTAGGTGGATTTCGTCCAGCAGGGTAAGTTCTGCCCCGCTCGCTAGCGCCAGGCAGAGGGCGAACGTGGACTGCATGCCTTTTGAAGCCCGCCCAATAATGCGCGGCACGTCGATCCTGAAGTAATCGAGCAATTCTTCAAATAGGGCGCCAGACCAACTCGGACGCAGGCTGGCGACCTCTACTAGAATGCGCCCCGATGTGCCCTTATCCCAGTTCCCGCCATCTGCTACTAGACAGGTGTTTGCGCACGCCGAGGGCGAATGTGCGGGGTGACCATCTATCTGTACTTTCCCGGAGGACGGGAAAAGTTCGCCCCCGAGCAGTCGCATAAGTGTTGTTTTTCCAGAACCGTTTCGGCCCAGCAAACCGGTTATCTCTCCGGCATGGATCTGCAAGTCGACATCGGTTAGGGCTGGATCGCCCCTTCTATACTTCTTTCCCAGACCCGTGCAGGTCGCGCCTACGCTGTCTGTCATTTCTCGCCTCCCAAGTAGGTGCGGATAAGATCCAGCAATTGCGAATCGGAATATCCCAGCTTGCGTCCTCGCTCAAGGGCAGGAAGCAGCACCTCGTCCTTATAACCGGTGCGAAGGTTGCCCACTAGCTTCTTGTAAGCCCCACTGGCAACAAACATGCCTATGCCCCGCCGCTTTTCGACTAGCCCCTGTCGTGTCAGTTCGGCAAATGCCTTTTGAGCAGTGGCCGGGTTGATGCGGTAGGTGGCAGCATACTCGGTCGTGGACATCAGCTTGTCCCCGTCAGTTAGGGTGCGCGCAACTATCTGATCTTTGATGGAATCCGCAATCTGCCGGTAGATAGGGCCAGGGCCACTAAAGCTCTTCAACCTCACCCCTCCTGCCTATCGGTTCATTACTTAACTAATGAACCATACAACCAGGAGGGTGTCAACACCTGTGTATGTTTTAGCTGCGAACCTTGGGCATTCCTAGGGCGACCGGCCCCCGCCTCGGCGCGCCTCCGGCGCATGCACCGCAGGAAGGCGCTGCCGGTACCTCGTCTTGTGGCACCCCGGAAAAGTCCAGGGAGCCGTCAGCCATATGCGCCGCCGCGATCATCAGCTTGATGCGGTTTAGCTGATTGACCGCAGATGCACCCGGGTCATAATCGATCCCCACCAAGTTTGCCTCCGGGTAGCGTTTGCGCAGCGGCCTAAACATGCCCTTGCCTACGACGTGGTTGGGAAGGCATGCGAAAGGCTGTACACAGATGATGTTCGGGCATCCGTGTTCGATCATGTCGACCATTTCAGAAACTAGGTACCAGCCCTCACCTGCTTGATTCCCCTTGGAAGCAATATCGGTTGAGCGGGCTGCCATCTGCATAATTGGCGTGGGAGCGCTAAATTTTCCACCCGTGCGTGCAAAGGCTTTCCGAACCGGTGCCTGATAGAGCGCAAGCACCTTGAGCGCCAACTGCTTACCCCAGGTACTCTTCAGAGAATCGCCCATCACCTGGCGCTTCCAATCGTAGTCAGCGGCGGCGTACTCAAAGAACTGCAGCAAGCCAGGCAGCACGGCCTCGCACCCTTCGTCCTCGATCACGCGCACCGCATGGTTGTTAGCATCCGGGTGGAACTTCACCAAGATCTCGCCAACAATCCCCACCCTGGGTTTGCGCGGAATGTCGGCCAAAGGCAGATTGTCGAAGGCCCGCACGCACTCGCTCACTAGCTTTCGGAAAGAGCATTTGCCCAACCCATCTGCCCGCGAAGTGGCGAACCATTGGCGGGCTAATTTATCCCAGTGGCGGTACAGTTCCATGGCACTGCCGGGGCGCTTCTCGTAAGGACGCACGCGTAGCAGCATCTTCTGGATGGCATCACCCAAGGTGATCGCCTGAATAACCCGGTGCAGGGTCTTCTTGCCCAGTTCGAAGCCCGGGTGGGTTTCGACCTCTTGCAGCGAGGCGGCGAGCACGGGTACCTGTGCGAATCCTGCATCGCGCAGCCCCTTGCGCAGCAGCGCAGCATAGTTGGTGGCCCTACACATACCCCCTGTCTGCGAGATGGCCACCACGGTCTTGTCCGGATCCACTTTGCCGGAAACAAACTGGTCAATAAGCTGGCCAATGACCACCATTGCCGGATAGCACGAGTCGTTGTTCACGTACTTGAGGCCGGTCTCGATAGTGTCCGTGTCAGTATGTTCCAACAGTTTCACATTCAGCCCTGCGCGCTGCAGTACCGGTTCGGCTAGACGGAACTGGATCGGCGCCATCTGGGGTACCAGAATCTGGTAGCCCGCTTCGCGCATCTCTTTTGTGAACACCGCGTTCTGGTGCACATGCCCGGCCTTCTTGTGGTGGAAAGTCTCTACCGAGGCCGACCTGTCTGCCCGCTCCTTCGAAGCGGCATCTAGCGACCGCAAGCGGATCTTCGCGGCGCCCAGGTTCGAGACCTCATCGATCTTCAGCTGGGTGTATACGTCACCGCGTCCTTCCAGGATCTCTTGGACCTGTTCTGAGGTGATCGCATCCAACCCACACCCAAAGCTGGTTAGCTGCACGAGCTGCAGGTCAGGCTCATCTCCGACGCGCGCACCGGCCTCGTATAGACGAGAGTGATAGGACCATTGGTCGACCACCCGAAGGGGACGTTCTAGCCGAGCGTCAGCAACCGAATCCTCGGTCAGCACAGCCATGCCTAGACCGTTAATAACCTCGGGAATACCGTGGTTAATCTCTGGGTCCAGGTGGTAGGGCCGGCCCGCCAAGACGATGCCGCGCACCGAGTGCTCCCGCATCCACTCCAGGGTCTCTGCCCCCTTGTTGCGCACCTCCTCGCGCACCGCCTCAAGCTCTTCGAAACCAGCGGCCACTGCCGCCTTCGCTTCGGCCAGAGTCACGTTCCAATCCGCGAACGTGTCGACCAGCATCTGCTCCACCTTGGCGGGGTCACGCAAATTTACGAACGGGCTTATGAAGCGCACCCCGTCCTCTTCAAGGGACTCCATATTGCCGCGCAGCACCTCCGGGTAGGTGGCCACCACGGGACAGTTGAAAGAGTTGTCTGCCCTATCGCCCTTCACTGAGGTGTAGTTGACGCAGGGGTAAAAGATCGTCTTGATGCCCTTAGAGAGCAGCTGTTCGATGTGCCCGTGGGTCAATTTGGCCGGGTAGCAAACGTTTTCAGACGGGATGGAATCCATGCCCCGCTCAAACATGTCGTGGCTCGACCGGCCCGAAATCATGACTCTGAACCCCAGCGACGTAAGGATGGTAAACCACAGCGGGTAGTCCTCGTACATGCCTAGTACTCGGGGAATCCCAATATCGCCGCGGTGCGCCTTCTTCTCGGTCAGACGGCGGTAGCCAAATATTCGCTTGTACTTCCACTCATACAGATTCGGCAGATCGGATTTCTTCGGGCGCTTTTCTAAGGACGCACCGCGCTCACACCGGTTACCCGAAACGTGCCTTTCCCCATTCGAGAAAGTAGAGATGGTCATGTTGCAGTGGTTTTGGCAAAGCCGACAGGTCTTGCGGGTAGTAGTGACCTGAAAATCTTCCAGATCGCGCACTTGCGCCAGAGTGGATTCGCCCTGCCCGGTATCGTGTTCTTTAGCAATGAGGGCGGCGCCGTAAGCTCCCATGAGGCCGGCGATGTTTGGGCGAATTACTTCCCGCCCAGTCAGCAGTTCGAAGGCGCGCAGCACGGCATCGTTTAGGAAGGTTCCTCCCTGCACTACCACCTTGGGGCCGAGGTCGTCGGCGTCCTTCAACTTGATGACTTTGTACAGCGCGTTGCGCACTACCGAATAGGACAGCCCGGCTGCAATGGCGCCCACGTCAGCGCCCTCTTTTTGGGCCTGCTTCACCGAGGAATTCATAAACACGGTGCAGCGTGTGCCCAGGTCAACCGGGGCCTTAGAGGCCACTGCGGCAGCGGCAAATTCGCGCACGTCCTTGCCCATCGTGGCTGCAAAGGTCTGCAGGAAAGAGCCACACCCCGATGAGCACGCCTCATTTACCGAGATGGAATCCACTACCCCGTCGCGAATCTTCACGAATTTCATGTCCTGGCCGCCGATGTCCACCACCGAGGTGACTCCCGGGTTGATGTAGTTGGCGGCCTTGAAGTGCGCCATCGTTTCGACCTCGCCCTCTTCCAAAGTGAGCGCGGTCTTCACCAGTCCTTCGCCATACCCCGTGGAGCAGGCCCGCCCAATAACGGTTCCTTCAGGCAGTGCTGCTCGCACGTTGCGCACGATCTGCACTCCAGCTTTGACCGGGTCGCCCTCGTTGGAGGCGTAGTGGGTAAAAACAATGCGATCTAAAGAATCGATCACAACAGCTTTAATCGTGGTTGAACCGGCATCGATCCCCAGCCAGCAGCGTCCCGTAGCCTGCTCAGTCGGGATAGATTCAATCCGTTCACGGCCGTGGCGGTCAACAAATTCCGCCCGCTCTGCCTCGTCTTTGAACAGGGGCCGCATGAGGGCGGACTCGCCGCCCACCGGGGCGCTCTTTAGTCGGTCGATCAGATCAGTGAGCGGCTCTGGCAATGCCACGTTGCGGTTGGCGGGCCCTCCGGCTGCCAGCAGGGCAGAGCCGAGCGCCACGTAAAGCTGCGCGTCCTCGGGAGTAGTGAATTCTTCCACGTCGGGCAAGAGCTTGCGGTAGGCCTCACGCAGGTTAGGCATGAAGTGCAGCGGGCCGCCCAGCATCATGACGCGCCCCCGGATCGGCCGCCCGCAGGCAAGACCAGCAATAGTCTGCGTGGCTACCGCGGTGAACACCGAGGCTGCCAGGTCAGCATGGGCAGCGCCCTGATTGAGCAGTGGCTGCAAATCAGTTTTTGCAAACACCCCGCACCTAGAAGCGATTGGATATTCAGTTTTGGCGGCTCCGGCCAGTTCGTTCAGCCCCGCCGCGTCAGTTCCAAGGAGCGTTGCCATCTGGTCGATGAACGCGCCCGTTCCGCCCGCACACGTGCCATTCATTCGCTGTTCAGGGGTGGGGTGCAAGTAGGTGAGCTTGGCGTCCTCGCCCCCAAGTTCGATGATCACGTCTGTTTCGGGATGGTTTAGGCGCGTTGCCTCAGTTTCGGCAATGACCTCTTGCACGAAGGGAACATTCATGGCTTCGGCAACGCTTAACCCGCCCGAACCCGTAACCGCTAACTGTGCGGAGACTCCCGGCAGATCAGTAGTGATGTCTTCCAGCAACCGCACTAGTTCGTTGCGCACGTCAGCATTGTGCCTGCGGTAGTCGGCAAACAGCCGCTTGCCGTCCTCGTCTAGCACAACTGCCTTCACAGTAGTGGATCCAACGTCGACGCCCACCCGAACCAACTTGCTCATTCGCTCCCCCTTTGGTGCTTCTCGCAGACTAAACTGATTCCGAAGTAATTTCCACCACGTTGAAATTAGTCCGAAGCTAACGCGCCTCACCTGCAATGACAGCAATTTTAGGAGATGGAGCACAATGACGGCAAAGAAATTAAATTACGAACCCTCCCCCTGCGGAAAACGCGGCCCAAAGCATCCTCGGGGGCAAGTGCGCGCCGACATTCTTGCCGCCGCCCACAAGATCTTCGTCCGCTACCACTACCAGGAAGCGACCGTCCGCAAAATTGCTGCCGAGGCGGAAGTCGACCCCGGACTGATCAACTACTACTTCGGCACCAAGCAACGACTTTTTCGCGAAGCCATGGCATTGCCCGCTGACCCCGCCCGCATCATCCACGACATTCTTAGCCAGCAGTCTGCAGACCTGGGCAGGCACCTATCGAAACTGGCACTAGAGGCATGGGAACAAGCGGCCACCGCCGGCACCTTGTCCGCCCTCTTTTCGGCGCTGGTCACCGACGAGGAAACCCAGCGCATCTTCCGCAATTACTTTGCCACCGAGATCGTGCCCGTGATCAAGGAGTTCGCGGGGCGTGACGGTGCGCTAATAGCGCAGGTGGTAGGCGCTTACGGCGCCGGCCTAATCCTGCTGCGCTACGTAGTAAAGATGGAACCCATCGCCTCGATAAAACGCGAGGACCTGATGGAGATTCTACAACCGGTATTACGCGCCCTGGTAGCTGCGGGAGTAGGCACAACTTTGCGCCACCGTGCGTGAAAACGTGCGAGCACCAGCATTCCTTAGGCAAAATGGAGTAGTGAGCAACATTTCCATGCAGTTCAACAACCTTTACAACCACGGATTCGCGCGAGTGTGCGCAGTTACTTCCAGAATCTGGGCGGCCGATCCGGCCCGAAACGCCGAACAGATAGTGCAGATGGCCAAAAAGGCCTGCCAGGGCGGGGCCGCGCTGGTGGTGTTCCCAGAGCTGTGCGTTAGTGGCTACGCGCTCGACGACCTGTTCCACCAGGTAAGCCTTCTAGACGAGGTCGACGCCGCCCTCGAAACCATTGCCACTAAAACCCGCGACCTGGGCGCGCTGCTGCTGGTAGGTGCACCACTGCTTTATGAAGGGCGGGTTTACAACTGCTGCGTGGGCATCCAGCGGGGACGCATTCTTGCCGCCACCCCAAAGATGTATTTGGCCTCCTACGGCGAGTTCTACGAGAAGCGCTACTTTGCCGAAGGAGCCCGCGCGGGCGGGGACGGAATCGTGCAGATCGCGGACGACCTGGTGCCCTTCGGCAGGGTGCATTACGACTGCCTGGACGTCATTGGCTTTACCGTGTCCCCCGAAGTGTGCGAGGACGTGTGGGTACCTCTTCCACCTTCTACTTATGACGCGCTCAGCGGCGCCACCGTGATAGCTAATCTGTCTGGCAGCCCCATCACCGTGGGCCGGGCAAAAGATCGCGAGTTGATGGTAGCCTCCCAATCTGCCCGCGCCCAAGTTGCCTACGTTTACGCCGCCGCTGGCCTAGGCGAATCTTCTACGGACTTAGCCTGGGATGGGCAAACCATGATTTACGAGGCCGGAACGCAACTAGCCAGCGGCCCCCGCTTTAGCCGCGAGGACGTACTCACGTTCGCCGATGTCGATCTAGACCGGTTCGCTGCGGCTCGGATGCGTCAGTCTAGCTACGACGACTGCCGCGCTGCCACCCCCATGCTTGATGCCTTCGAACCAGTCCTAGTCGAATGGACTTTCGGCTTTGACCCCCAGCAGACAATTCCGCTGGAGCGGACTCTAGATAGGTTCCCGTTCGTTCCGGATGATCCGGAGCAGCTCGACCAGGATTGTTTCGAGGCCTATAACATCCAGGTTTCCGCCCTCGTGCGCCGAATGGAATCAATTGGCTCACCAAAGATCGTCATCGGCGTTTCTGGCGGCTTGGATTCTACGCACGCACTGATCGTGGCCGCACGGGCCATGGACCTTGTGGGCCGCCCTCGCACCGATATCCTTGCGTTCACCATGCCCGGCTTTGCCACTTCGGATCACACCAAGTCAAACGCCTACGCGCTAGGGAAGGCGCTGGGAGTTACTTTCGAGGAACTAGACATTAGGCCAACCGCACTGGGAATGTTGAAGGCCATGGGCCACCCCGCCGGGGCCGGCGAAGAGGTCTACGACGTGACCTTCGAAAACGTTCAGGCCGGCCTGCGCACAGATTTCTTATTCCGCATTGCCAACCAGCGGGGCGGCATTGTGCTGGGCACTGGCGACATGTCGGAACTGGCACTGGGATGGTGCACTTATGGCGTAGGCGACCAGATGTCGCACTACGTGATTAACTCGGGACTGCCTAAGACCATGATCCAACACGTCATTAGGTGGGTAATCGCGCAGGATATCTTCGGTGCCGATGCGGCGAAGGTACTTGATTCGATTCTAAATACCGAGATCAGCCCCGAATTAGTCCCTGCCAAAGAGGGCGAACAGATCCAGTCGACCCAGGCAAAGATCGGCCCGTACGAACTGCAGGATTTCAACCTGTACTACCTGACAAAGCGCGGTTACTTGCCCGCGAAGGTGGCTTTCATGAGTTGGAATGCGTGGGCAGACCGCGAGCGCGGCGAGTTTCCTGCCGGTTACCCGAATGAGGAGCGGCGCCAGTACGACTTGCAGACCATCCTGGATTGGGAGGAGCTGTTCATCAAACGCTTCTTTGCGAATCAGTTCAAGCGGTCGTGTGTGCCCAATGGTCCGAAGGTGATGGGAGGTGGTTCGCTGAGCCCGCGCGGGGATTGGCGGATGCCTTCAGATGCTAGCGCACAGGCGTGGCTAGCAGACCTGCAGTGGGTGCGCGAGGCTATATAACTAGTTCAACGTATGGGGCTAGTAGCCACAGCCCCACTGCGAAGACGGTAAGCACCGCTACGTCTACCCAGGCGCGCTTAGCGGCGAACCAGCGGGACCTCCCTGGGAAAATCCCGCGGTAGAACGCACCTATTGCGCACACTCCAGCCAGTATGCGAACTGCCAGCAGCACGTGTCCTAGGAGGGCCATTGCTACCACCGCGATAATGGCGGCAATGACCAGTCCTAGGATCACGAACGAGGACGTGCGGTGGGCCGGTTCGAGCGGGGTTGGATCCGTTCGAACTCGGCTTCGTGCTGCGTGCCTCAAATCTAGTTTCCTCAGTGTGCGAAGTGCCTTGTACCGGTGAAGTACATGGTGATGCCGGCAGCCTTGGCTGCTTCGATTACCTCGCCGTCGCGGATGGAGCCGCCCGGCTGGACGACGGCTTTGACGCCGGCGTCGATTAGCACCTGCAGTCCGTCGGCAAACGGGAAGAAGGCGTCAGAGGCGGCTACCGATCCGCGAGCGCGTTCTTCTGGTTTTTCTGCCAGTACTTCGTCTGCGCGGGCGCCGCCCGCACTGTCTACCTTGGCGGCGTCGCCGGTGGAGCGGGCGCCCAAAGTGTTGGCTCGTTCAATGGCGAGCTTTGCGGAGTCGACGCGGTTTACCTGCCCCATGCCAACGCCGACGGTGGCACCGTCCTTGGCTAGCAGCACCGCATTCGAGCGGACCGCCCGGATGGTACGCCATGCGAATTCGAGGTCGGCCAGGGTGGCTTCGTCGGCTGCCTCGCCTGCCGCCAGTTCCCAGTCTTCTGCCCGGTCACCCTTTGCATCCACGTCATCGCGGGCCTGAACTAGCAGACCGCCGGTGATCTGCTTGATTTCAGTTGCACCCCGCTCTGGAGGGGTGACCTGCAGGATGCGCAGGTTCTTCTTGGTGCGCAGTAGTTCGAGCGCGTCCTCTTCGAAGGACGGAGCCAGGACGACCTCGGTGAAGATCGGTTTTATCTGCTTGGCCAGTTCTAGGGTGACGGGGCGATTCACGGCGATGACGCCGCCATAAGCGGAAACCGGGTCACATGCGTGGGCCTTCCGGTGTGCCTCTGCCACGTCCTTGCCTACCGCGATGCCACAGGGGTTGGCGTGCTTTACCACCGCGACGCAGGGAGCATCCGGGTGATCGTAGGCGGCACGCAGAGCCGCGTCTGCATCGGAGTAGTTGTTGTAGCTCATCGGCTTGCCGCCCAAGGTGAGCGCATTGGCAATGCCGGGGGCCGGAGTAGATTCCGGGCCGCTCAGTTCTTCTTCGTCTACCAGTTCGTCCTCGTCCGCGCCGAAGATGGCCTCGATGTCTTCAGCTTCGGCCTCGACGTAGAGGGCGGCTTCCTGATGCGGGTTTTCGCCGTAGCGCAGGTCTGCGGCTTTCACGTAGAGCGGTTCCAGCAGCTCGGGTAGTGCCGAGGAGTCGCGGACTCCGGAATCTTCGTAGTCGGATTCGGAGGTGCCCTCGAAATCTTCATCCAGCAGCTGTTCGTCGAACCATTGGGACACTGCCACGTCGTAGGCGGCAGTGTGGGCGAAGGCATCGGCTGCTAGCTCTCGGCGCTGCCTACCGGTAAAACCGCCCTCTTGGACGGCCTGCACTACGTCCTCGTAACGGGACGGATCAGTAATGATGGCAACCGAGGCGTGGTTCTTCGCAGCCGCGCGCACCATTGAGGGACCGCCGATGTCGATCTGCTCGATGCACGCATCAAAATCTGCCCCGGACTGCACTGTCTCAGTGAAGGGGTAGAGGTTGCAAATAACCAGGTCAAACGCTTCCACGCCTAACTGGTCCAGTTCAGCGCAGTGGTCCTCCCGGCGGCGGTCGGCCAGGATGCCCGCATGGATGCGCGGGTGCAAAGTCTTGACCCGCCCGTTCAGACACTCGGGGAATTCGGTAATTTCGCTTACCTCGGTAACTTTTGCTCCGGCAGCGGCAATACGCTTAGCAGTGGAGCCCGTCGAAACGATCTGCACCCCCGCAGCGCTTAGCGCACCAACCAAATCTTCAAGTCCGCTCTTGTCGTAGACACTGATTAGAGCCCTCTTGATCGGAACTTTTGCTTCACCTTTAGTCGGGGTAGGTTGGGTGGCCACGCTGATTCCTTTCCGGATCGCCGCGATTTATTTATGAGCATCTACAGTTTAGCTATAACGAATGTAGTGGGCCATAATCGGATACACCGAGCATGCCCTATAAGGAGGAAAAATGAGTCTTGCCAGCACCGCTTCTTCACCTATTGGCAAGTTTTTACCCGAGCGGATCCTTCTGACCACCCCACTTAGCGAGCCACTAGCGCAGCCGCTACGTGACCATTTCGCCCAGGCCGAGGTTCGCTTCGTCCCGAATGCTGAACTAACTCCGGAAGATTTCCAGTGGGCGGACACCTGGGTAGGTTTCGATCTGCCTACCTGGCTTCCCACCGGAGAGGTGGCAGTAAAGTGGTTCCACTCCCAGTCAGACGGGGTAGATAAGTCTGCGCCGGTGCTAGCCCGTCTCGAGGGCGACTTCTTGCTAACCCACACCATTGGGGACATGCCCCGCCGGATCGGCGAATTCGTCCTAGCCTACCACCTGTGGCTTACCCGTGGCGGCGATCTGTTCCGCGCCAACGAACCTACCGGCACTTGGGACACTGATTTCTTCGATAACTACGTAGATCCCAGAAAGGCACGCGTGGTAGTAATCGGCACCGGACAGGTTGGGCGCGGCGTCGCTCGCATCCTGTCTGATTATGGGATCTCGTGCGAGGGGATTAATACCTCCGGGCGGGCTGTCTCGGAATTTGCTGCCTGCCACAGCATGGCCGACGCTTCCGCCAGCTTGGCGCAAGCCGACCTAGTAGTTTCGGCCCTTCCCCTTACACCTGCCACCGATCGCATGGTCTCAACTCAGATCGTCTCCCAGCTGCAGGGAGCAGTATTTATGAACGTCGGTCGCGGCCCCACAGTCGACGCGCAGGCAATCCGCGCAGGGCTCGAGGGCGGCAACCTAAAGAAGGCGGTTTTGGATGTGCACGAGGTAGAACCGCTCCCCCACTCCGACTGGCGGTGGACAGATCCACGAGTCTTCGTCACCCCGCACATCTCCGGCCCAGTCACCCAGAAGGATGTCTACGAGGCGATGTGTACCAGCGCTAAAGAGCTTGGCAACGGCCTACTACCCAGCTTGCGGGTGGATCCTAAACGCGGCTACTGAGTTCGCCAACTACCCGCACCAGCTGAGCCGTCTCGGCCTCCTTCAGGCGGGCAGTAAGTGTTTCCTCGCTGTCATCATCGCGTACAGGAACCGCAACCTGGGCGATGATCCGGCCCGTATCTACACCGGCGTCTACGTAGAAAATCGTAGCGCCGGTGATTTTTACCCCGTAGTCCAGAGCGTCGCGCACTCCGTGCATGCCGGGGAAGGACGGCAGCAAGGCGGGGTGAGTATTGATAACTTTCCCGGCAAATGCGGCTAAGAAAGTTTGCCCCACCAGTCGCATGAAGCCCGCGCACACGATCAGATCTGGCTCGAATTGCGCAACCGCATCCGTCAGTGCTCTGTCCCATTCTTCCCGGGAAGAATAGTCGGCAGGATTCACCTGGGCGGTGGCAATCCCTTTGGCCCACCGCAGCCCGGGAGCGTCCCTATCCGCCACCACGCCCACTATCTGCTCGCCATAAGCTTGCACGAGCGCTTTCAGATTGGAACCGGTGCCCGAGATCAGCACTACAATTCGCGTCATTTGTTGTCCTTCGGGATAGCTGTTGTAGGCGCATCAGGGTCGCCCTGGCCCTGGGCAATCAGGCGCAGGCGTTTCGGGGTAGGCGCGGCAGTACTGCCAGCTCGCGCCTCGTCGCCATCTTCCTGCCGGTGGCCCTTCGGGCTCTGTTCGGCCTCACCCGGCTCCCCGCCGGGTCGGGATGGTCTTGTTCTTCGCCCTGCTCCCTACCAGCGGCTCCTTCACTGCGAGCGGGCTGGGCCTGGTCTTCGCCCTCGCCATTTTCTTGGGCCTGATCTTCCACCACTGTCAAGGTGGGCGTCTGCTTATCAGCTACAGGCTGCTTCTTGCTTACCAATCCGCTCACCTGCGAACGTCGAGTTGGGTCGGCAAAGAATGCGCCCAGCAGTAGCGGCATCAAGGCTGCCAGTAGGAACCACAGGGTCCAGCTACCAAGGTTTAGACCTACCTGTTCCATGCGGCCGACCCCCAAGCTACCTCGTGCAAACGCTGCCCACACGAACATCACCAGCGCAAAGATGCCGCCACCGGTTAGCAGATAGTCCACCTGATGCTTACTAGAATCGAACTTCTCGGTCCGAGCTAGTAAGAATCCGAGCAGAGCGAAGAAGAGCGCACTAAGCAACACGATCGCCACTCCAGGCGCCTTGGTCGGTAGCGCCCCGTAGGGAGGCAAGGCAGGAATGGGCAGGTGCGCTACCGAGAAGGGCGAGGAGGTAGCTCCTTGACCAGCCTGAAAACCAGCCCCCAGGCACCAAGACAGCGCCCAGCATGCCAAAGTCGGCACGTAACTTAGCCACAGCAGAGTGATGGTAATGGTCCCAACCACTCCCCCGGACAGGAGCGCATATATTCCCTTGACCCCACCGGCGTGAATCCCCAGTGCTACTGCCAAGAGCAGTACAGAAAGGCCGGCCACAATGGCCAATGTCTTAAAGGCGAACAGGATCCCGGCTCGCACCTGTGCCGGTGGGCGCAGCAGCGGCAGCAGCGCTATAGCGGAGGCAAGTAGTGCAATCAGGAGTGCACCCCCGAAGATCCTCAGGGTGGAGCTGCCCCCTGTCAGTAACGAAAGAACCAGCACGGTGGGGACGTATCCTAGCGCCAAGAAAGCGCGGGCCATGCCCGCTATCTCGCGTCGGGCCGCGAACGCCAACAAGGCAATCATCGCGACTGGGAGTGCAAGAGGGATCAGCGAGATGCTTCCCCCGCCAAATGCGAAAGATCCGCCATGGGCCAGTCGCCAAAAATCGGAGGCCGCCCATACCGCCTGCGTCCACTTCATTCCCTCTAGGTAGGGCGAACTGGACTGGCTGACGTAGTTCACCAACGCGATAGCCACCAGGGCAAGCCACCCCAAGAAGGCGTACTCGACCCCCACAAAGGCGGCTTTGGACCATCCCTCTGGGAGGCGAATAACAATCTCGGAGCGTGCTTTCTTAGTCATCGCTTCCATGTTGCCGCCTTTGGCCCACCTGTGCCGCCTCCCGCGCCGAAGGCGAGGCAAAAGTCCTCCGGCAGAAAGCTTCCCACGGACCAACTGGCCCGTGGGAAGGAGAAGCTACTAGGTTATGCCTGCACCTCGGCAGAACCGGTGAGGATCTGCCTGGCTAGCCGGGCAGTCTCGGACGGGGTCTTCCCTACCTTGACGCCAGCGGCCTCGAGCGCGCTCTTCTTTGCTTGGGCAGTGCCGGAAGATCCCGACACGATAGCGCCCGCGTGCCCCATGGTCTTGCCTTCGGGAGCAGTAAAGCCGGCAACATAACCGACTACCGGTTTGGAAACGTGTTCCTTGATGTACTCAGCGGCGCGTTCTTCAGCATCGCCACCAATCTCGCCGATCATAACAATCAGTTCGGTGTCGGGATCTGCTTCGAAGGCAGCCAGGGCATCAATATGAGTGGTTCCCACTACCGGGTCGCCACCAATACCGATGCAGGTGGTAAAGCCCAAATCGCGCAATTCGTACATCAGCTGGTAGGTCAAAGTGCCAGATTTGGACACCAGCCCTAGCCTTCCAGGACCAGTAATGTCAGCAGGGGTAATGCCCGCATTAGACTTGGCGGGGCTGATAATGCCCGGGCAGTTCGGGCCAATGATGCGGCTGCCCTTTTCGAGGGCGTAGTTCACGAACTCGGTCGAGTCCTGGACCGGGATTCCCTCGGTAATGACGACGATCAGTTCCATGGCCGCATCTACGGCCTCGAGCACGGCCCCCTTGGCGAATGCCGGCGGCACGAAGATTACTGACACGTTTGCCCCGGTGCGTTCCTTCGCCTGCGCAACAGTTCCGAAGACTGGAACTTCGACCTCGCCCTCAGGAGTGTCGAAGGACAGGTTGGTGCCTGCTTTCTTCGGGTTAGTGCCGCCTACGATCTGGGTACCCGCAGCCAACATGCGGGCGGTGTGTTTGCGCCCCTCGGACCCAGTAATGCCCTGCACGATCACCCGGGAGGTCTCATCCAAAAATACTGCCATTTTTATTTCCTTCCCGATGCTAGTTCAGCGGCCGTAGCGGCTCCGCCATCCATCGTTTCAACCATGGTTACGAGCGGGTGGTTAGCTTCTTCCAAGATGGCCCGGCCCTCTTCGACGTTGTTGCCATCCAAGCGCACGACCAGGGGTTTGGAGGCCGCATCGCCAAGCAGACGCAGGGCTTCGACAATGCCCTTTGCCACCTGATCGCAGGCGGTAATTCCCCCGAACACGTTCACGAAGACGCTAGCAACCTGCGGGTCCCCTAAGATGATCTCTAGCCCATTGGCCATGACTTCGGCGGAAGCACCGCCGCCAATATCCAGGAAGTTTGCGGGCTTTACCCCGTATTCCTCGCCGGCGTATGCAACTACGTCCAGCGTGGACATGACCAACCCGGCGCCGTTGCCAATAATGCCTACCTGCCCCTCAAGGTGCACGTAGTTGAGGCCCGTCTCTTTTGCCTTAGCTTCGAGCGGGTCCTGAGCCTGGGCATCAACAAATTGGGCATGTTCCTTGTGACGGAAGCGCGCATTGTTGTCTAGCGTAACTTTGCCATCGAGCGCAATGATCTGCCCGTCGGTGGCGCGCACCAGCGGGTTCACCTCGACCAGCTGCGCGTCCTCTTTTTGGTAAACCTCCCATAGCTTCACCAAGACGGGGATAATTGGCGCTGCCTCTTCGTCCGAGAACCCCGCTTCGGTAAGGATCTGCGCCGCTACCTGTTGGTCGATTCCCTTGGCGTCAAGTGGCATCTTTGCCAGCGCCTCCGGGCGTTCCTTCGCCAGCTGCTCAATTTCCATCCCGCCCTCGCGCGAGCACATTGCCAGGTGGCGCCTATTGGAACGGTCCAGCAGGATCGAAAAGTAGAACTCGGCGTCAATGTCGGCCCCAGCGGCCACCATGACCTTGTGGACTTTATGGCCTTTGATATCTAGCCCCAGGATCGCCTCGGCAGCCTCTGCAGCTTCCTGCGGGGTGCGAGCCAGCTTCACGCCGCCAGCCTTACCGCGCCCGCCGGTTTTTACTTGCGCCTTTACGACAACCAGATCTGCTGCCAATTCCTTGGCGGCAGCAGCTGCTTCCTGCGGCGTAGTAGCAATCTTTCCAGGTAGTACGGGGACTTCGTGTGCCGCGAAAAGTTCGCGGGCTTGGTACTCATAAAGGTCCACGCCTTCGTCCTTCCGGTAGTCAATTCTCGACCTCGAGAAATTGTACCAAGCCTATCGCCTGATTCCGCTGCTCGCACCGCAAAACGGGGCCCACCCAAACAGACAAAAGTAGGTCCGCAGCCAACTATGGGCCCGGACCTTGGCTTTTGCGTAAAAGCGCTAGCTAAAGCTTTTCTAGCGGAGCGAATCGAAGTACGAGACGCTTCACCGTGCCGTCCCCGAAATCTACCTTGGCGGTGGTGTTGGGCCAGTTCCCTTCGAGGGCGAGGACGCGCCCCAACCCATAGGCGTCGTGGTTGACTCGATCCCCCACCTCCAAGTGGATTTCCTTGCCCGCCGGCTTAGCAGCCTTAGGCACCATGCGGTTGGTGCGAACTGTGCCGGCGCGGTGGGATGGGTTCCAGCCCCCCGAACCGAAGGCATCCCCCGAGCGCGCAATGGACTGGGTAGGCGTAAATTCGCGGCGCACGTCTACCAGCTCGGCAGGAATGTCGTCTAAGAATCGCGAAGCTGGCAGTTCCACGGGCGCGCCCCACTGATTGCGCGAGCCAGCCCGCGTCAGATAAAGCCGTTTGCGAGCCCTGGTAATAGCCACGTAAGCGAGCCGCCGTTCCTCTGCCAGTTCGGCCGGATCGCCCATAGACCGCTGGTGTGGGAACGTGCCATCTTCCATGCCGGTCACAAATACGACCGGGAATTCTAGCCCTTTCGCCGTGTGGACGGTCATCAGCGTGACCTGCCCGCGTTCGCTGGGCACCTGGTCGGAATCCGCTACCAACGAGACGCGCTCCAAGAAATCCGCCAAGGTGCCGTCGGGCTCAGACAAATCAAATTCAGAAGCAACCGTGTGCAATTCTGCCAAGTTTTCGATTCTGCCCTCGTCCCGAGGATCCGAAGACTCGCTAAGAACCTGCACGTACCCCGATTCGTCCAGCAGGTAGTCCAGGACCTCAGCTACGCCCTCGCCGTCTTCGAGTCGTGACCGCCCTGCCGCGAGCAATTCGGCAAACTTGCGCGCGGAATTAGCTGCCCGCGTCGAAATGCCCTCTACCTGATCCAATTCCTCTAGCGCTGCCCCAAAACTAATCCCGTTCGCGCTGGCGTGAGCCGCAATAGCGCCCTCAGCTTTAGCTCCGATACCCCGCCTGGGCACATTGAGCACGCGCCGGATGGACACCGTGTCATCCGGATTCGAAACGGCCCGAAGGTAGGCGATCGCATCTTTAATTTCGGCCCGCTCATAGAACTTTGTTCCCCCCACAACGCGGTAAGGAATAGCATCGCGCATCAGCACATCTTCAATGATTCGAGATTGCGCGTTAGTGCGGTAGAAGACCGCTATGTCGCCCCAGTCATAGCCTTCATCAGCCAGCTTATTGATCTGGTCGACAACAAAGATCGCTTCCCCACGATCAGATTCAGCAGCATCGACCACGATCTTGTCGCCAGAACCCAAATCAGTCCACAGCTTCTTTGGACGCCGCCCCGAATTCTGGGCAATAACCGCATTGGCCGCACTCAAAATGTTTTGGGTGGAACGGTAATTCTGTTCCAGCAAAATAGTGCGCGCCTTCGGATAATCCTTCTCAAACTCTTCGATATTGCGGATCGTGGCCCCACGGAAAGCGTAAATAGACTGGTCTGAATCGCCCACAACGGTAAGTTCTGCGGGCGGCGGAGTTGCCCCATCGGGGCCAACTAGCAATTTCACCAGCACGTACTGGGCGTGGTTGGTGTCCTGGTATTCGTCTACCAGAATGTGCCGGAACACGCGCCGGTAGTGGCTGGCTACGCCCTCGTTATCGCCCAATAGCTGCACCGTAAGCATGATCAGGTCGTCAAAATCTACGGCGTTCGCCTCTTGCATACGCTTTTGGTAGAGCGGATAAATCTGCGCCACTATGCGCGAAAGCGGATCTTTACCAGCGCGCTCCTGGTACTGGCTCGGCGTTATTAATTCGTTCTTCAGATCCGAGATGCGTGCCGACAAGGTGCGCGCAGAAAACTTCTTTAGATCTACCGCCTTCTCTTTGGCAATCAGCGTCAGCAACCGTTGCTGATCAGCCGAATCGTAGATCGAGAAAGTAGATTTGAGCCCAACCAGGTCGTGTTCGCGGCGCAAAATGCGCACGCAGGCAGAGTGGAACGTGGACACCCACATGCGCTTTGCGGCGGGTCCCACCAGATCCTGGACGCGTTCGCGCATCTCGGCAGCCGCCTTATTAGTGAAGGTAATGGCCAAGATCTGCCCGGCACGTGCCCGCCCAGTAGCCAGCAAGTAGGCGATTCGCCTAGTGAGCACCCGGGTCTTACCCGATCCTGCCCCTGCCATAACCAGCAGCGGCCCACCCTGGTAAGTAACCGCCTGTTCCTGGGGCCCATTCAGCCCCTGCGTTATCTGCTCTGCCTGCATCGAGGGCGAATATTCGCCCACCTGATCGGCCTCTGGCGCCTGTATTTGCGCCAACGAGTCCATGTAGTCCTGATCAGATTCGACCATTACCTGCGGCAAAGTGGCTGCCGCTGTCGGTTTCAGCGAACTTGCCGGAAGAAGAGCATCAAACAAAGATTCCACTCTTCAACCCTAACGGGCGCCACCGACAAATGGCACTCAGCTAGATGAGACTCCTTGCACTAGCCCACCTGGTCAGCTCGTTACGGTTCGACAGCTGCAGTTTGCGCAGCACTTTCGACACGTGCGTTTCCACAGTCTTGATTGAAATGAACAGCTTTGCCGCCACTTCCTTGTAGGTATAACCGCGAGCGATGAGCCGCATCACTTCCAGCTCCCGGGCGCTAAGCCGGTCCAGTTCTTCGTCGGTGCCAGCCACCTGTTGGGTGCCAAATGCGTCGAGGACGAATCCCGCCAAACGCGGCGAGAAGGCCGCGTCTCCACCGGCCACCCGTTCTATGGCATCGACTAGCTCTGCTGCTTCAATGGATTTGGTTACGTAACCGCGAGCGCCGGCACGAATAACGCTCACCACGTCCGTGGCGGCGTCCGATACGGAAAGCGCTAAGCACTTGGTTACCGTCGAGATTTGGGAGGCCACTTCGGCCCCGCCGCCGCCTCGTCCTCCGGGTAGATGCACGTCGAGCAACACCACATCTGGGCTGGTGAGCGTCACTACCTCGAGGGCGCTCTCGACATCAGCCGCCTCCCCTACTACCTCGACGCGCTCGGGAAAGGCTGACAGTTCCGACCGCACCCCTGCCCGCACGAGCGCATGGTCGTCGACGATTACTACGGTGATCATTCGTCCTCCAAGAACAGGTAGATTTCGGTGCCGGCACTACCGGAAGTGATGGTGGCTTTCCCGCCGAGCCTCTTTGCTCTTCCCAGTATAGAATCGCGAACCCCGTGCCGGTCCTGCGGGATCTTTTCCACATCGAAACCGGCACCGCGATCTTTGACCCAAACCTCTACCTGGGAACCAGAGCATTCCATGTACACGGAGATGGGTGGCTTTCCGTGAACGGCGGCGTTTTGGCACGCTTCCTGGACTATTGCTCCGGCGTTGTGCGTCATCACTCCCGGGGCCATATCCGCCACGTGCACGTATTCAATGGGCACGCCGTAGCGGTCTTCTACCTGCGCTATCTTTGCGCCCACCAAGGCCACCAGAGAATCATATTGGGAGCCCTCGCCCTCGTATAGCCACGTGCGCAGCTCGCGTTCTTGGCGGCGCGCAAGTGTTCGCACCGAGGCCGGTTCCTCCGCCCTCGCCCGAATTAGAGCCAGGGTCTGCAGCACGGAATCGTGCAGATGGGCGGCAATGTCAGCGCGCGTTGCCTCGCGGATCTGTTCGGCGCGGCTCGCCCCTAGCTCGCGAGTTAGGCGCACCCATACGGGGGCGAGGACGGCTCCCACCCCCACCAATACGGCGCAGGAGACCAGAGCGGAGTCGAAGAGGTTGGTGTATGTGCCCCTTCCTACTAGGTGCACCATCCCAATGGCGACCAGTACGATTCCCGCGCCAATGGCCAAGTAGGTCCTTCTAGCGGTCGATTCGCCTAAATCTTTGCGGGTCCAGATAAGCAGTGCTCCAGTCCCTATCAAAAGCACTGACCAGCTCCAAGACGGTAAGGAGCGAACGTGCGTGAGCCCCAGAGCCAGAGCGGCAGCCGCGACCAGCACTAGGATGCCGGCCCCAATCAAGAAACGCCGAGGCGCTGTTTCGTCTGCCTGTTCTACTTGCTTTTCCGCCAGCGTGCGCGCCAACGCGCCACTTTCTTTACGTCGCAGTGATTCACCGGTAGTGTACGGGTTTTCCGAGGGCACGGCGATCCACAGCCAAAGGTAGATCAGCAACCCTAGCCCGGCTAGTGAGACAGCCGCGATAATTACTCGCAGCAACCTCACGTCTATTGCAGTGTGCAAAGACAACCCTGAGCAAATCCCGGCCACCCAGGGTTTGGGAGCCCCGGTCTGGCGGGCTACAGGGGTACTTATCCTTCGCAGTGGCACTCTCATGGCTTAGATGATTGCACGCCCTCTTCAGCTTTTACAGAAATTAGCGGAAATATCAGGGCCAAATCAGGGGAACCCCTAATAGTATTTGCCCCACCGCAGTGATGTGATTTATTCATGGCTACTGAAAAGAAAAAGCTGTCCACCAAATTAGCCGAGGCAGGCTGGATTCGTTCCTCGGGAACCCTAGGAGGAGTGTGCCAGGCAGTCACGACTGTCACCGGATACGACATCAACCTAGTTCGCGTGCTCACCGTTGTCTTTGCGATCCTCTTCCTTCCAGGTACCCTGGCCGCCTACGGTTTCGCGTGGCTACTGATTCCAGACGAGACTTACACTTCCCACCTGGACCGCTTTTCCTCGCCCTCGGCCGGCTTCTTCGGGGCAATACTGTTCATCGTGCTGGCAATTATGGCTGGGGTAGATACCAACTATTCAGTAGCAAGTGCGTGGGGAGCGCTCCTCGGCGCTGCCCTGCTGGCGCTACTCATATATAAAGCCACCCAAACTCCCAAGCAGACCCAGGTGCCAAAGCAGAACAGCACGCCGGCCCCCGCCTCGCCAACACCTGCCTCCCAAATGGCGCAGGTGCCCAGCAAACCTCTACCTCCCAGGAAGAAAAAACCAGCTCTCAATGCCGTAGTACAGCTCCTCTCGGTAGCTGTTGCCCTGTTTGCCGCAGCGCTCTACGTCGCCTTCACGGCTCCACTTACCGCCTCTAAGCTCCTGGCAGCTTTCGGCATTGCTATGGCCATTGCGGCAGCGGTTGCGTTGGTGGCAAATATCTTCGGAAGGAAAAGTGGCCTCCCAGGAGCAGTCGCCACCCTGGCACTAATATTTGGCTCCCCCATGATCATCGGAGTGTGGGCGGCGCCAAAACCGCTGGCAGACACTCCCGTGCAAGATGCCACCAAGATGCTGACTGACACAGCTTTCCAGTTGCGGGCCGAAACGGTCACCGACCTAAATTATGAGGAAAAGGGGAAGATCCAGTCTCACTCCTATGCCTCCGACGCGACCGTCTTACTGCCGCTAAATTGGAAGGGCACAGTACGAATCACAGTCGATCAGGGACGCTCAATTTACACCGCGTTGCCTTCCTCGTGGGAGTCAACTATGCCAAAGCCCACTGTCTCACTGTCATTTGATACCACGCGACTACCCCTAATCAGTTCCGCTCTTGCGGATTCCAATCTGCAATTAGCACCGGGAAAGTACGAAATTCGCTCTTTCCAACCGCAACAGACAAAAACCTTCCTACTGCAACGTGGGAGTGCAGAAGAACGGGCCACAAACACCTACGACCTTAGAGTCAAAGGCGGTCGCCTCACCATAGTAGAAGGGAAAATCAAATGAGCACCCCGATCCCCAACGAGCCAACCCAGGAACTTCCCCAGACTGACTGGCGCCAGCTAGGTGGGCCCACGCCCTCGGAAGAAGTGCCCCCAACGGCACCGCTGCCGCGTCAACCTGCACCAGCGCCGCAGACGGCGATTCCCCGGATTCCCCCAGTACAGCTGGTGCCCAAAGTTTCCGGCGCAGCAATCGCTTGGTACGTATTGGCGCTTTCCGCGGCAGTATTGGCGATCCTGATAGGCGCCGGCGTTCACCTGAGCGCCACTTCCGTGTGGATATTCCTACTAACAACGGTGGGCCTAGGGCTAGTACTCTCAGCTCTAGCGACGCTGCTACGCAAAAACGACAAGGCGGAAAATTTTAAGTCTAAACACAAATAAACATTAAAGTCCAGATTCGAAATTTCTAGGGAAACGCTAATCTGCCTACTTCGATCGCCCTCTTCAATGCCGGTGGGGCCGCCTTTGCGAACATTAAAAGACGAGGTAAAAGGCGGTTGCGTGAGTTTCTTCGAAGCGATTTTGACTAGCCAAGAGCCACTCCTTTCCCTATGGTCGGATTTAGGAGCTAACCGGCTCTGAGTGACACAAGAAATGAGGACCGCTCATGAAGTTGACTAGCAAGATTGCAGCTACTTTCGGTAGCGGCGCACTGCTCGCCACGATGGCAGCAGCCCCGGCGCTAGCGGCTACCGATACCGACACCTACCCAGAGACTCCGGCCAACAACGCCAATCTCCCGATCATTCACACTTCGCACGGCAGCGATCACATCAAGGCGAACATTCTGAATCCTCGCCCGATCTGCAACGCCTGGGAAGATCACCGCACCGTGGTTTACAAGGTGACCGACAACTTCGCCCCGGTGGGAACCATTTCGACCACTAACAAGTCGAAGAACACCATCCCGCTATCGCAGTCGCTGTCCAAGTCGCAGACCATCTCCATTTCGGTCAACGGTTCGCAGAGCGAAACCCTGAGCGTCAACCTGGGCGGCTCCGGCAAGGTCGGCAAGGATGGCAACGCCGAAGCTGGCATCGCCTACACCCTAGCCAAGAAGATCGGCGGAGAAGCCTCCTACTCCCTCACTTGGGAAACCGGCCAGGAAATTGGCCCCTACGACGTACCCGCAGGACACACCGGCGAGGCCACCTACGGCTTCCGCACCATCGCGATGACCGGCACCCAGCAGTACTGCAAGCCGAACGGCACCTGGTCTACCCCGACCGCATGGCGCGCCTTCGTTCCGATCAAGAACGAAGTCCAGATGAAGCTGTACGACAACCCGGCCGATTCCTACTGATACGGAGATAACTAATGCTAAAGAAGCACATCACTCGTGCAGCCGCTGCTGCCTTTGCATTTTCCACCGGCATCGCTGCCTTTGGTGGTTCGGCTCTAGCAGCCGACTCTCCTAAGGCCGAGCTAGACCTCGCCCCCAGCTACACCGTTTCCGGCATGAAGTCCCCGGGCTTCGCCGGCTCGGTAGCCGTCCACGTGAAGAACGTTGGCTCGCAGCGCTACTACGGCGAGTTCCCGGCCATCCGTTTCCACGTCAAGGTGAAGACTGCTCAGGGCCCGCGCGGCGTTGATCGTCTGATCACCACCGGCAATCTCGAGGGCGCTTACACTCGCGACCTTGGCTTCGACGCCAAGACCTCGACTCGCACTTTCGAGATCACCCTGTCCAACCCGGTCAACGTCGGCGAAGACCAGCTAATCGGCTGGTTCTCCTTCGGTGACGGCGACACCCAGGAAGGACGCCTGAAGAACTACATCACCGTTACCCAGGTGTCCCGCCTAGACGGGGACAACTCCAAGGGGAATGACCAGAACGTTGATTCGCGTTCGCACACCACCCTTGACACTGGTGGAAAGTCCGCCGGAATCTTCTAGTCTTTCTGACCTGGTGTAGATGAAAGGGTTGTGGGGCGCGCATGCGCCCCACAACTTTTTAACCCGCAAGTTTGTGTACGTTCACCCTCCCGCCTCTGGAGTGTACGTTCACTCCCCGCAAAGTTGCCACGCCCTGGCTCAATGTACTTTCCGCCACTTCGATTACATTTCATTAATCTTATTTTTAATACTTCCCACCCGGTAAGCCTATATTCAGCGGATTCGAGCTAGCGAAGATTAATTCGGCATCAAAACGTAAGTTACCTTAAGAATTTCTAATCTAAAACCGCTAGCGACCTTGGCTTTTAAGCCCTAACCTTTGAAACAGAGCAACCGCTCAGCCCATCTAACCAGTTTCAAAGGAATGATTATGAAGCTCACCCGCGTAGCTGGCGCCCTCGGTGGCAGCGCACTACTGCTCTCGGTAGTCGCAGCTCCCGCAATGGCGGACACTATTACCAATACTTACCCAGAGACTCCGAAGACCAACGCGAACCTGCCCATCGTGCACACTTCGCACGGCAGCGATCACATCAAGGCGAACATCCTGAATCCTCGCCCGATCTGCAACGCCTGGGAAGATCACCGCACCGTGGTCTACAAGGTGACCGACAACTTCCTGCCGGTAGGCACCATCTCGACCACTAACAAGTCGAAGAGCACTATTCCGCTAAAGCAGTCGCTGTCCAAGTCCCAGTCCATCTCTATCTCGGTCAACGGTTCGCAGAGCGAAACCCTGAGCGTCAACCTGGGCGGCTCCGGCAAGGTCGGCAAGGACGGCAACGCCAATGCTGGCATCGCCTACACCCTAGCCAAGGAAATCGGCGGCTCGGCCTCCTACTCCCTGTCTTGGCAGACCGGCCAGGACATTGGCCCCTACGACGTTCCTGCAGGCTACACCGGCGAGGCCACCTACGGCTTCCGTTCCATCTCGATGACCGGCACCCAGCAGTACTGCAAGCCGAACGGCACCTGGTCCACCCCGACCGCATGGCGCGCCTTCGTTCCGATCAAGAACGAAGTCCAGATGAAGCTGTACAACAACCCGGCAGACTCTTACTGAGCCTAGAAAGTAGAAGGAAGTAACAAAATGAAGCGTTTTACTCGTGCTGCTGCAGCAACCTTCGCACTTGCCACTGGCATTGCCGGGTTCGGCATCTCTTCGGCTAACGCTGCCGTCACCCACGAAAAGGATCTGACCGCTTCCATGACCGTTTCCGGCATGAAGGCCGCTGGCTTTGCTGGCTCGGTTGGCATCCACATCAAGAACGTTGGCTCGCAGCGCTACTACGGCGAGTTCCCGGCCATTCGTTTCCGCATCGATGTCAAGACCGCTCAGGGCCCGCGCGGCGTTGATCGTTTGATCACCACCGGCAACCTCAAGGGCGCCTACATTCGCGACCTTGGCTTCAACACCAAGACCTCGACTCGCTCCTTCGAGCTGACCCTGTCCAACCCGGTCAACGTCGGCGAAGACCAGCTCGTCGGCTGGTTGTCCTTCGGTGACGGCGACACCAAGGAAGGCCGCCTGAAGAACTACATCACCATCACCCAGGTTTCCCGCCTGGACGGTGACAAGTCCAAGGAAAACGACCAGAACATTGATTCTCGTTCGCACACCACTCTTGACACTGGTGGAGCCTCCAATGGCATCTTCTAAGTCATAGATAAGCTAGTGCCCCGGTCTCAATAGGGCCGGGGCACTACCAGTTCTTCTTGCCTCACCAGAGGCACCCACGCAGAAGAACAGAGGGTATAAGGGGGCCGGCGGATTTCTCCGCCGGCCCCCTTATTATTATTCGATTATTACTTGCCCAAGCTGCTGTAGCGATCCAGCTCTTCCTGGACTACGTCCTCGTCAAGCTTCTGGAATACGGGCTTCGGCTTCGCAATAGGCGTGCCCACAGTGACAGCGTGCCGTTCCCACTTCGGGGCCGACGTGTAGTCACCAGTAATGATCGGGTACACCCGTGCAGAACCGTCCTCGGCCTTCACATCTAGGTCTTCGACCTCTTCAATGTGCGGCATCGGAGCCACATTTCCTTCTCCGCCCATCACCTTGTCGACGGCGTTGGCAGAAAATGGCAGGAAGGGCGACAGCAGCAGATTCAGGTCAGAGACAACCTGCGCCAGAGTCCACAAGATCGTGCCCAGTCGCGTCAGTTCCTCTTCGGCCTTCAGCTTGAAAGGCTGCGTTTCTGCCACGTAGCGGTTAGCCTCGCCAACCAGACGCATCGCCTCAGAAAGCGCGGCTTTCTGCCTGTGGGTGCGGATGAGCTTACCAACGGTATCGAAGCCTTCCTGAACCGCGTCGAGCAGTTTCTGGTCGATCTCTTTTAGCTCATCCGGCTGTGGGATCTGCCCGAAGCGCTTGTGAATCATGGAAGCGGTGCGGTTCACCAAGTTGCCCCACCCGGCCACCAGTTCGCCATTAGTGCGGCGGACGAATTCCTGCCAGGTGAAGTCTGCGTCGTGCGTCTCGGGACCAGCTGCGGAGATGAAGTAGCGCAACGCGTCCGCCTGATACCTCTCTAGCATGTCGCGCACGTAAATGACGATGCCCCTGGAGGAAGCAAACTTCTTCCCTTCCATAGTCAGGAACTCGGAAGAAACCACCTCGGTTGGCAGATTCAGCTGCCCCAGGTCACCGGCCTGACCGCCCTTGTCTCCCTTGCCGTTGTAGCCCAGCAACTCCGCCGGCCAAATCTGGGAGTGGAAGACAATGTTGTCCTTACCCATGAAGTAGTAGGAAAGGGCCTCTGGATCGTTCCACCACTTGCGCCATGCCTCTGGGTCACCATTGCGGCGAGCCCATTCGATGGAAGCCGACAGGTAGCCGACTACGGCGTCGAACCACACGTACAAACGCTTGTTCGGCTGGTCTTCCCAGCCCGGTACCGGGATACCCCAGTCGATGTCGCGAGTCATTGCGCGCGGCTTGATCTCTCCGAGCAAGTTCTGGCTAAAACGAATCACATTCGGACGCCAGGTATCAGATTCCTCGCGCTCGTCTAGCCACTCGCCCAGCGCCTTCGCCAGCGCGGGCAAATCCAGGAAGTAGTGGGTTGTCTCGACAAACTCGGGAGTTTCCCCATTGATCTTGGAACGCGGCTTGATCAGATCGGTAGGATCAAGCTGCTTTCCGCAGTTATCGCACTGGTCGCCGCGAGCGCCCTCGTACCCGCACAGCGGGCAGGTACCCTCGATGTAGCGGTCAGGCAGGGTACGCCCTGTAGAGGGGCTGATCGCTGCACCCATGGACTGCTCGATCATGTACCCGTTGTCGCGTACAGTTTCGAACATAGACTGAACCACCTTGTAGTGGTTGCCCGTGGTGGTGCGGGTGAACAGGTCGTAAGACAAGCCCAAAGCAGTAAGATCCTGCACGATTAGGCGATTGTTTCGGTCGGCCAGCTCCCTGGCGCTTATGCCCTCGGCATCTGCAGCAACCAGAATCGGAGTGCCGTGTTCGTCCGTACCGGAAACCATGAGTACATCGTGGCCTGCCATTCGCATGTAGCGGCTAAAGACGTCCGAGGGGACGCCAAAACCTGCGACGTGTCCAATATGACGGGGCCCGTTAGCGTAGGGCCAGGCAACAGAAGATAGTACTCGACTCATACGTCCAATACTAGTAGGTTTTTCGGATCAGTTTCACCGCGCATTTCTTGGTGTATGCTATCGGCAATTATTCGCAACGTTCTTAGGGGTAATAATGCCAAAGGCCCTTTTGGTAGTAGACGTCCAGCCCACTTTTTGCGAAGGCGGTGAATTGCCTGTCACCGGCGGTAATAAGGTAGCCGAAGACGTTGCTGACTTTGTGCGCGCCCACCGCCAGGACTACGCCCTCATCTGCACCACCCAGGATTGGCACATCTCACCAGGTGACCATTTTTCGGAAAACCCCGATTTTGTGGATTCTTGGCCACCGCACGGGGTAGCTGGAACGGCCAACGCCGAGCTACATCCCGCGTTAGCCGATTTGCACGCGGACGCTGCCGTCAAGAAGGGCGCTTACGCTGCGGCCTATTCCGGATTCGAGGGCGAAGACGCAGATGGGCGCCTCCTGGGCGACATTTTGCGGGAGGCCGGCATCGACGCAGTTGATGTGGTAGGCCTTGCCGAATCCCACTGCGTCAAGGACACTGCGTTAGATGCGGTAAAAGCCGGCCTGCGCACCACGGTGTTTACGGATCTGACTAAGCCGGTCTCCGCCGAACTTGGCCAGAAGGCTCGCGAGGAACTAAAAGAAGCCGGAGTGGAACTTACTTCTTCTTCTTTTTAGCCTGATTCTTTAGCTCAATGGCTGCTTCATAGAGGTCATTCTTGGACACGTCGTGCTTTTTCGCGACGTGTTTGGCAGCAGCTTTCAGTTTCACGCCCTCTTCGACCAATTCCATGACTTCGCGCGCTAGCGAAGCCGTGTCCGTTTTCCGCTTGGGAGCGCCGGCAACCACCAGGGTAATCTCGCCTAGCATGTCTTTTTCAGTGAAATCGACCAGCTGACTCAAGGTGCCGCGGACGACTTCTTCGTGAGTCTTGGTGAGTTCGCGACAGATGACCCCTTCGCGCTCACCGCCAAAGGCGCTCGCCATTGCTGCCAGGGTGTCGTGCACCCGCCTGGGGGACTCGAAGAAAATCATGGTGCGAGCTTCGTCGGCCAAATCCCCTAGTCGATTCGCTTGAGCGCCAGCCTTGCGCGGCAGGAACCCTTCGAAGCAGAAACGATCCGAGGGAAGCCCAGAAATAGCCAGGGCGGTAAGCACTGCCGAAGGGCCGGGCAGCACCGAGATCGGCACTCCAGCTTTGGCGGCTTCTGCCACCAGACGGTAGCCGGGGTCAGATACGGTTGGCATCCCCGCATCGCTTACCACCACTACTCGTTCCCCATCGGCTGCGGCTTCAAGCAATCTGTTGACCCGATCCCGTTCATTATGTTCATGGAAGGAGATGATGTTGCCATTGATGCGGGTGTTCAGACGAGACGCTAGATTTAGTGCCCGCCTGGTATCCTCGGCCGCGACAATGTCTGCTTGGGCTAGAGCTGAAGCCAGCCTGGGAGGGGCATCTTTCGCATCGCCGATGGGCGTGCCCGCCAACAAAATCGATCCTGGTACTTGAACGGTTTCTTCACTCACGGGTTAAGAGTCTCACGAAATCTGCAATTTTTCGTCCCGTGCCCACAGACCCTTATTAAGTACACTGGTGGGGTGAAGCGCCCACTCTCAAACCAAAAATGGCAGATCATTTGCACCTTACTGTGCACGCTCGTAGCCGCTATTGTGCGCTTTGCCCGGCTCGGAGTTATCAAAATACTCATATTTGACGAGACCTACTACGTGAAGGACGCCTACGCCCTCGCCCATCTTGGCTACGAAGCGAAGTGGACTAAGGACAAGGACGCGCTGTTCAATGCCGGGGATTTCTCGGCTCTTTCTACCGATCCCCAATTTGTGGTGCACCCCCCGTTGGGCAAATACCTCATAGCCTTAGGCCCAAAGCTGTTCGGCTGGGACAGCGCCTTTGGATGGCGGTTCATGGCCGCCCTCTTCGGCACCATCTTGGTGGCGCTAACCTGCGTTATTGCGTCGCGCCTATTTAAGTCTGTGCCCATCACAGCACTAGCCGGAAGCTTCGTCGCCTTTGACGGGATAGCAGTGACTCTTTCCCGCACTTCCCTGCTGGACGTGTTCTTGGCGGTGTTTGTGCTTGCCGCTTTCCTGTTTATAATTCTTGACTACCAACATATTCGAGGGCGGCTGTCCGCAAGTAGTCCTTTTGCGGGAGTCTTCTTCCGCCCCTATCTACTATGCGCCGGAGTGTTGGCCGGGGCGGCTTGCGCAGTCAAATGGTCCGGAGTGTGGGTGCTGGCAGGCCTGGGGCTCACAGTTTTCGGCTACGAACTAGCCGCCAGGTGGCGGAACCGCCGCCGGGTGAGGGCTCTATTTGGCGCTATTTGCTGCGGCGGAATTCCCGCCTTCTTTCAGCTAGTCCCGGTAGCGCTGGGAACCTACCTGCTGACGTGGGGAAACTGGTTTTTTGGGCACAAAGGATGGAGCGCAAAATCACCGGGCAACCACTTTGCCAACTGGCTGTCCTACCAGCGCGAAGTTTATGAATTCCACGTCGGCCTTACCAAAGACCACACTTACCAGGCCAATGCCCTGCAGTGGATTTTCGACTTGCGCCCCACTTCCTTCGCCTATCAAAAACCATACGGCGGCGAGGGCGACTATTTGGTGCGCGCGGTCCTCGCTCTAGGCAATCCGCTGCTGTGGTGGATTGGCATCATTGCTCTTCTTTGGCTCGTCTACGCAAGCTTGCGGTACCGCCAATTCAAGTATGCAATTTTAGCCGTTGGCTACCTGACAACGTGGGTCCCCTGGTTCCTGTATTGGGATCGCACAATATTCATGTTCTACACGGTAGTGCTAGTGCCTTTTATTGCGCTTACGGTGGCCGCTTTCTTGGGCGCACTTTGGAAGAGCTTCCCCGGGCAGGCCACACTGTCGGTTTGCGCTAGGGTAACGGCAGCAATGTTCGTGGCCTACATCAGCTTGTCGGCTCTTTTCTTCCTGCCGCTCGCAACGGGAGCGCTAATTCCGCATTCCCACTGGCAGTGGCGCATGTGGCTGCAGTCCTGGATTTAACAAATTCTAATTTTTCTTTCCCATTTCTCTTCCGCCCGCACACTTTTTGTGCAATGATGCATATATCCCATTTGAGAGCGCTCTCAAGTTTTCTGTAGTTTCGATTGAGAGCGCTCTCATATAGGTGTTTTCCCGCAATGAGGCGGTCTTCAGCACAAAGGAGTAGCTGTTATGAACAGAAGAGTCTTGCAAGTTGGCGCCTTGATAGGACTAGGCGCCTTGTCGTTGGCGGCTTGTTCGTCAGGTTCGGAGGATTCGAAAGAATCCGCGGACGGAAAGATCACCCTAACGGTGGCCACTTTCAACGAGTTTGGTTACAACAACCTGCTATCTGAATACTCGAAGTCTCACCCCAACATCAAGGTCGTAGAGAAGAAGGCAGCAACCTCGAACGAGGCTCATGACAACATGATGACTCGACTAGCTGCCGGCTCTGGATTGTCTGACATCGAAGCAGTTGAGGTCGACTGGTGGCCAGAACTGATGCAGTACCCAGAACAGCTAACCGATCTAAAGTCAGACACCACCAAAGATCGGTGGCTCGATTGGAAGGCTAAGGCAGCCACCACTGCCGATGGCAAGCTACTAGGTGCCGGCACCGATGCGGGCCCAGAGGCTATCTGCTATCGCGCCGATCTATTCAAGAAGGCGGGGCTGCCCACGGACAGAAACGAGGTGGCAAAGCTACTGGAAGGTGGCTGGGATAACTACTTCAAGGTCGGCAAGAAGTTTGTCGACGCCACTAACATTCCGTGGTACGACGGCGCGGTAGGCACCTATCAAGGAATGATCAACCAGGTCGAAGAACCTTTCGAGAAGAAGGACAACACGGTTATTGATCTGCAGAACAACAAGCAGATCAAGGCTATTTACGACAAGCTGGTTACCGAGTCTGTAGACAATAAGCTGTCGGCACACATGGCGCAGTGGTCCGAGGACTGGACTAACTCCTTCCAGAAGGATGGCTTCGCCACGATGCTTTGCCCACCGTGGATGCTAGGCGTTGTCGAGGGCAATGCTGCGGGCGTAAAGGGCTGGGATGTGGCTCCAGTATTCCCCGGCGGTGGCGGCAACTGGGGCGGCTCTTACCTGACCGTACCTACCCAGGGCAAGCATGTGAAGGAAGCAAAGGAACTAGCTGAATGGCTGACTGCTCCCGAACAGCAAATCAAGGCTTTCAAGACTAAGGGCAACTTCCCCTCTCAGGTGAAGGCTCTCGAGTCTCCCGAGCTAACCGGCTACACCAACAAGTTCTTCAACAACGCTCCGGTGGGCAAGATCTACTCGGAGATGTCCAAGAAGATCGATGTTCAGCCTTATAAGGGACCGAACTTCTTCCCCATCACCTCCCTTGTAACCGATGCGCTAAACCGCGTTGACGTAGACAAGACGGACAACCCGGATGGCTCCTGGAAGAAGGCAATTACCGAATACAAGCAGCTCGATCTGCAACAGTAAAAAACCAATCGCCCCTAGGCCTAGCGCCTAGGGGCACTAGGAGCCTTTTATGTCTGCCAATTCCAAACTGCGCAACCGCCTTTCGCGTGCAGACACGAAGCTTTCTCCTTACCTTTACATCAGCCCGTTCTTCCTACTTTTTGCTATTACGGGCTTGTTCCCCCTGCTATACACTGCCTGGGTCTCATTGCATAAGTGGCCTCTTATTGGGGGAAATCAAGGTTTCAACGGGGTAGACAACTACGTGTCGGTGCTGCAGCATCCGGTGTTCTGGACGGCTTTGCGCAACACCTTTTCAATCTTCCTTCTTTCCTCAATCCCGCAGGTAATCCTCGCACTGTTCATTGCATGGGTGCTGGATGCGAATCTTCGGGCCAAAACTTTCTGGCGAATGGGCGTGCTTCTGCCCTACGTAGTAGCTCCGGTCGCTGTATCGCTGATCTTCTCAAAGGTCTTTGCGGACCAGTCGGGCATGATAAATACGCTGCTGGGGTACGTAGGAATCGCCCCGGTTGGGTGGCACGCATCCACGTTTGCCTCTCACATAGCAATCGCAAACATGGTCAACTTCCGCTGGACGGGCTATAACGCCCTCATCCTGCTCGCAGCCATGCAGGCGGTGCCACACGAACTATATGAGGCGGCCACTGTCGACGGGGCAGGGCCGGTGCGGCAGTTCTTCTCAGTAACTGTGCCGCAGCTCCGCTCTACCTTGATCTTCGTGATCATCACGTCCACTATCGGCGGGTTGCAAATCTTCGACGAACCCAGAATGTTCGACACGATGGGCGGCGGAGGTGCCGATAAACAGTGGCTGACTTTAACCATGTACATGTACCAGCTCGGGTGGGGCTCACAGAAGAGCTTCGGCAAGGCCTCCGCAGTAGCGTGGCTACTGTTCCTAATTGTGATTGCGTTTGCCGCTCTCAACTTCTTGCTCACGAAGCGAATTGCTTCCTCCACCCCGCATTCTCCTAAGAAGGTGACAAAGTGAGTAGCGAACCTTCCTTGGCAATGATCGAGCAGCGCTCCGGCAAGAGGGCGGCGAAAGCAGCCCGCAAGCGGCGGGCTAGAAAAGGCCAGTTTGGTCCGAACCAGCGGCCGCGCTGGTATAAGTATGTTCTACTGGTGATCATTCTGCTGGCGTCTGCCTACCCGCTGTATTTCGCTTTTCTACTTGCTTCTTCAACCGCTCCCGATATTGCGCGTTCTCCACTCCCCTCGCTAATTCCGCAGGGACACTTCTTCGAGAATCTAAGGCGCGTAATGGATTCGGGAGTTGATCTGTGGGGAGCTTTCTTGAACTCACTCATTGTTGCAGTGATCACCTCTGCTTCCGTGGTGTTCTTTTCGATGCTTGCTGGCTATTCGTTCTCCAAGCTTCGTTTCCGCGGCCGTGACGGTCTGCTTACCTTCGTGATCGCAACTATGGCGGTACCTGCCCAACTTGGCGTGGTGCCGCTATTCATGGTCATGAACAAGTTGGGATGGTCCGGCGAGCTGATTTCAGTAATCGTGCCGGGCTTGGTCAGTGCCTTCGGCGTGTTCTGGATGACTCAGTACATTCGCGATGCCCTTCCGACAGAGCTAATTGAGGCTGCTCGAGTCGATGGCGCTTCGATGTTCCGGACCTTCCTTACCGTGGCCGTGCCCGCTGCGCTTCCGGCTGCCTCGATGCTGGCCCTGTTCACTTTTGTGGGATCGTGGACGAATTTCTTCTGGCCATTCATTGTGCTGGGCGCTAAGAACCCCACTTTGCCGGTGGCTTTGCAGCTGCTGCAGGCCTCCTATTTCAAAGACTATTCGCTGATTATGACCGGTGTGGTTGTTGCTACCGTGCCGCTTCTGATCCTGTTCGTTTTCGCTGGACGCCGCCTGGTTTCTGGCGTAATGCAAGGAGCCGTAAAAGGATGAAAACCGTATCTTTACCAGAAAACTTTTTCCTTGGAGCAGCCACTGCTGCCGCTCAGATCGAGGGCGCTGCCTTCGAGGACGGAAAAGGCGCGTCTATTTGGGACACGATGTGCCGGGAGCCCGGCAGGATCGCGGACGACTCCAATATCGATGTTGCCTGCGACCATTACCACCGGGTAGACGAGGACGTGGCCCTAATTTCTAAACTGGGCCTATCTACCTACCGTTTTTCCATTTCATGGGTGCGTATCATGCCGGACGGGCGCTCGGTGAATCAGAAGGGGCTAGATTTTTACGCGTCCTTGTTGGACAAGTTAAATGCGGCTGGAATCCGCCCGTGGGTCACTTTGTATCACTGGGATCTACCCCAGCAGCTTCAGGATGCCGGCGGGTGGGCTAATCGGCAAACTGCCTATCTTTTCGCCGAGTATGCCCGCATAGTTTATTCGGCCTTAGGAGATCGAGCTCGGTACTGGACCACTCTGAACGAGCCTTGGTGTGCCTCGTTGTTGTCATATGTCGGCGGCGAGCACGCTCCCGGTCATAATGACCCGGTCGAGGGGGTTGCTGCCGTGCACCACCTACTTCTGGCTCATGGATTGGCTGCTAAGGAGATCCGCCAGATTGCCCAGCAAAAGCAGTGGGATTTACGGTTGGGCATTACCTTGAATTTCGCTTGGGCGCACGCAGCAGATGCTACTTCGGAAGCTGACAAGGATGCCGCCCGCAGAATTAATGGGGTGCAGAACCGGCTTTTTGCTGATCCAATTTTCAAGGGGGAATACCCGGCCGATGTCGTACAGGACATGGCTTTAGAGGCGGACATTCGCGATTGGATCGAAGACGGGGATCTACAGGCAATTAGTACTCCTATTGATGTGCTAGGCGTCAATTTCTATAACGGCTGTGCCGTGGCTGGCCCCCAGGACGGTTACAAGCCGGGCAAGCCGGTTCTCAATGAGCGCGGGATTTTGGGGCGCTCCCCCAACGTGGGATCAGCATCTGTTGTGGGGGTTCCTCGCGATACGCCGCATACTGCAATGGGCTGGGAAGTGGAGGCGCACGACCTCTACGAGCTGCTTATGTGGCTCGATGCGGAATATGCCAAGCAGAGCAACACAGATCTTGTGATTACCGAGAACGGAGCAGCCTACGAAGACGAGCCCGATGCCGATGGTTTCGTGGACGATTCGGCTGATCGACTTATCTACATTCGCGACCATCTTGGCGAGGCATTGCGAGCATGTCAGGACGGCGCCCACCTTGTTGGCTATCTGGTGTGGTCCTTACTGGATAACTTCGAGTGGGCGTGCGGCTACACTAAGCGATTCGGCATTGTCCGTGTCGATTACAAGACGCTGCAGAGGACGCCAAAGGCATCTGCACTTTGGTTTTCTCAGGTGGCTAGGGACAGGCAGCTGCTGATTCCTCAGGCCGACTAGGCCGGATAAGCTTGTTCTGTTAGGAGGGATAATGGCAGCCACCGTAACGCTCGAGGACGTGGCCCGTGCAGCGGGCGTATCTCGCGCTACTGCATCGCGGGTGGTGCGCGGTGGTGCCGGCGTCTCTGGCTCTAAGATTAGGGCGGTAACTGAGGCAATCTCTGCCCTCGGTTACCGTCCTAATCAAGCGGCCCGTTCTCTTGCTACTTCCAAAACGGATATGGTCGCCCTTGTCATTCCGGAACCTGATTCCCGGCTTTTTTCGGACCCGTTTTTCTCTGAGGTATTGGCAGCGGTGAATCGTTTTTTTGCCGATACGGATACTCAGCTGGTCCTTGCTATGGCAGATAGAAAGAATGACACCAGGAAGTTGCGTCCTTTCCTATATGACGGCCACGTTGACGGCGTCATCGTGGCTTCTCATCACCAGATTCCTGGACAATTAGATCTTCTGATGGGCGCTCCTTTGCCCGTTGTCTTCATTGGCAGGCCTAGTGCGAACCCAACCTGTAATTCTTGGGTTGACGTAGACAACGTGCAGGCCGGTAAGTTAGCGGCGCGCCATTTGCGCGATTGCGGCGTTCGCCGCCCCGCAATTATCACCGGGCCTTTAGACATGCTTGCGGCAGCGGATCGTTTGAACGGCTTTAGACAGGTCATTGCTTCCGATTTCCCAACTTTCGAGGGCGACTTCACCGCGGCGTCAGGGACTGAAGCTGCTAGGGCCGCTATTCCGATGATTCGGGCCGGCCTTATTGATGGCCTCTACATTTGCTCAGACCTTATGGCTATGGCTGCTATCAGTGCCTTCAAGGAGGCTGGCTTGTGTGTTCCTGGGGATGTGGCTGTCGTCTCTAACGACAACACCCAAGCCGGACAAAACTACCACCCCAAACTAACCACAATCACTAACCCAGTAACCGCCCTCGGACAAACCGCAGCAACAATGCTCGCCCAAATAATCAACACACATCCCCCAACCAGGCCAACCCTACTGCCCTGCACCCTCAAACAAGGACACACAACAACCCCAACCAACTAAACCAACAACCACACCCCACCCAAAAACACAGGACACGCCCTCGGGTTGTTAAACAGGGATGGGGTTTGGCCCCCAAACCCACCACCAACAAACGGGGGGGGTTGGGGGCCAAACCAGAAGAATAATTCGTGGCAGCGTCTTACTCTCCCACACTAAAAAGTGCAGTACCATCAGCGCTGGCAAGCTTAGCTACCGGGATCGGAACGGAACCGGGCGTGACCTCACCGCTATGACCACCACGAAAACCAATTTGAACCAACCAAAAAGACTGGTTGAATCGTGAACCGCACAGTGGACGCAAATGCCAATGCCAACACACGTAATTGGCATGCTCAAAACAACAAAATCGTTTCAAATAATGTTAGTCATCGGGATATTAGTACCAGTCAACTCAAACCCTCACGAGCCTTACATTCCTGGCCTATCAACCCAGTCTTCTACTGGGACCCTCACACACAAACAGTGCACGGAGATCTTATCTCGAGGCAGGCTTCCCGCTTAGATGCTTTCAGCGGTTATCCCTCCCGAACGTAGCAAACCAGCCATGCACCTGGCGGTACAACTGGCACACCAGAGGTTCGTCCGTCCCGGTCCTCTCGTACTAGGGACAGGCCCTCTCAAATCTCCAACGAACGCAGCGGATAGGGACCGAACTGTCTCACGACGTTCTGAACCCAGCTCGCGTACCGCTTTAATGGGCGAACAGCCCAACCCTTGGGACCAACTCCAGCCCCAGGATGCGACGAGCCGACATCGAGGTGCCAAACCATGCCGTCGATATGGACTCTTGGGCAAGATCAGCCTGTTATCCCCGGGGTACCTTTTATCCGTTGAGCGACAACGCTTCCACAAGCCATTGCCGGATCACTAGTTCCTACTTTCGTACCTGCTCCACCCGTCAGTGTCACAGTCAAGCTCCCTTGTGCACTTACACTCAACACCTGATTACCAACCAGGATGAGGGAACCATTGAGCGCCTCCGTTACCTTTTAGGAGGCAACCGCCCCAGTTAAACTACCCACCAGGCACTGTCCCCAACCCGGATCACGGGCCAAGGTTAAGACAGCCAATCACACCAGAGTGGTATTTCACATTACAACTCCACCACACCTAGCGGCGCGGTCTCACAGTCTCCCACCTATTCTACACAAGCATAATCAACCACCAATACCAAGCTATAGTAAAGGTCCCGGGGTCTTTCCGTCCTGCTGCGCTAAACGAGCATCTTTACTCATAATGCAATTTCACCGAGCTCACGGTCGAGACAGCAGGGAAGTCGTTACGCCATTCGTGCAGGTCGGAACTTACCCGACAAGGAATTTCGCTACCTTAGGATGGTTATAGTTACCACCGCCGTTTACTGGGGCTTAAATTCACCCCTTCACCAACAAAAGCCGATTAAGGGTTCCTCTTAACCTTCCAGCACCGGGCAGGCGTCAGTGCGTATACATCGCCTTACGGCTTCGCACACACCTATGTTTTTGATAAACAGTCGCTTCCCCCTGGTCTCTGCGCCCCAACCCCCACCAAAACCGCAAGGGTAATGTAAAAGGCCGGGTCCTCCTTCTCCCAAAGTTACGGAGGCATTTTGCCGAGTTCCTTAACCATGATTCACTCGCACGTCTTAGTATTCTCTACCAAACCACCTGTGTCGGTTTAGGGTACGGGCAACACACCCTCTAACGCCGAGGCTTTTCTAGACAGCACAGAATCACCCAATATCCCCACAAAAACAGGTCACCATCACACCTCACCCAAACACGAGCGGATTTACCAACCCGATAGGCCACATGCTTGAACGCCGTAAACCATCACGACGCTGAGCTATCTAACTGCGTCACCCCTGTTAACACGCTTGACTACTACACACATCGGTCCCAAGACCACCACCAGCAAACCCCCGAAAGGGAAAACCAGCAGTAAATATTGGTTAGTACTATGCGCCTCACCACTGAACGAGAATATGCCGGTACCAGAATAAAAACTGGTTAACCATCGACTACGCCTGACGGCCTCGCCTTAGGACCCGACTAACCCAGAGCGGACGAACCTACCCCTGGAACCCTTAGTTATAAGACGGAAAAGATTCTCACTTCTCAATCGCTACTCATGCCTGCATTCTCACTCCCACACAATCCACCCCGGATCACTCCGAAACTTCACCTCATGCAGGACGCTCCCCTACCCAACCACACACCAACCACCCAACAAAGAGCAGCCAGCACACGTATGGAAGCCACGGTATCGGCGGTATGCTTAAGCCCCGCTAAATTATCGGCGCGCAATCACTAAACCAGTGAGCTATTACGCACTCTTTCAAGGATGGCTGCTTCTAAGCCAACCTCCT